>Ga0307374_10003639_pt1 | contig 26188 bp, 31 predicted proteins | sample OX3MG_FD_202532 | JGI IMG/M metagenome (GOLD analysis project Ga0307374, IMG submission 202532) | Soil microbial communities from Risofladan, Vaasa, Finland - OX-3 | ecosystem: Environmental > Terrestrial > Soil > Coastal area > Acid sulfate soil | place: Finland: Risofladan, Vaasa | collected...
CCGCGGTGGTGTAGGCACTCCCAAAAAGAGTGGCGCATCTTGGTTAACATGGGAGGCTGTGGATCGCCAAATGAAGCAGATACCTCTTGATCGGGGGTTCGAGTCCCCCCCGCGGCCCCTCACGATTACCAACTCTGGCCCCGTCCGCCTGACAAACGAATAAATACAAAAATCAAATGCGTGTGCTCAGGCATGCCTCGAAACACCAGGCCGAAACGGAGTCCGGCAAGAAGGAGGCGGCTACGGCGATGTTCGGACAGAACCAGCGGCACCCCAACTAGCGGCCGGCGCGAGCGGGTGGCAGTTTATACGAAGAACCTCCGATAATCATCGACCATTTGAAGGCGATAACTCACGACGTCTTCTCTCTGGGCGTCGGCCTCTACCTCGTGCACTACGTCGACCGGCCTCCGACTCTATCTTTCTTGGTCCTCGTGGTTTGGCTCGCCTTCGCCACGAACCTCCTCATCGACACTTTGGGACACGTCACCAGGGGCGGCAGGCCAGTAAGGTCGTTCTGGACTCATTCGGTCTTCTCGGCCCCAGTGTGGGGGATTGCCGGCGCGCTCGTGTCAGCGCGCCTGCTGGACATCGTCCTCGGCGAGGCGATGACGACCTCCCAGGCGCTCTTCGTGGGTGGACTCGGAATCATCTTCGCTTACTCCCACCTCTTACTCGACGCACTCACCGAAGGCGGGGTGTATCTCGGAAGGCGTAGGGTCGCCCTCGCCCACCTCAGATACGACAACTTGATTCTCAATGGCACCTTCACTGGACTAGGCGTGCTGTTGGTCTTCGCCACATTCGTCTGATGCGATGGCGCGTGAGAAAAACTGCGTCCCGCCGTAAAGGATTATAGGAGAGGCCTCGGGCAAAAATCTCCAATGATTTGTCAGAGATGCGGAAGGACAGTGGACGACAACGCGACCTTCTGCCCGTACTGCGGCAACAACCTGAAGCAGCAGATGAGCGCCCCCAGCACCGCGGGCGGCAGCCAACCAATCCTCCTCGTCACCTCGAACTACGCATCTGGGTACAGGGTGGACAAGGTCCTCGGGATGGTCTACGGAATCACCGTGAGGTCGCGAGGAATCGGAGGGAACCTAGTGGCTGGCCTTCGGACCATCGCAGGCGGAGAGATCAGGGAGTACACCCAACTCGCCCAAGTGGCGAGGCAGGAAGCGCTCGACAGGCTCTCCGAGCACGCGAGGGGCATGGGCGCGAACGCCGTCTTGAGCGTGATGTTCGACTCGACCGAGATGGCCCAGAGCATGGAGGAGATAATCGCATTCGGGACCGCGGTCATCGTATCGCCCGCCTCTGGCGACCAGCAGCTAGTGAAGCTGAGCTAGAAGTTCTACTTCCAGGCCTTCGCCCGCTCGCAAAAGGCCTCAGCCTCGTCCTGCGCCCGAGGGCAGTGCTCATAGTGCGTGATGATTTCCCGGAGCGCCTCTTCCACGGGAGTGGGGGCGCCAGGGCAGAGGGCGTCGAGCTGAGCGCGGATCTCCGCGAGAGGCTGCCAAATTTCAACCGGGATGACCACCGTCACTCCCGCTGACTTGCTGGATGTCATTCAGACGAGAGCTGCAGCACGACCGCAATATGGCTTTCGGATTGCCGGCTCCACGCTTATTAGACCACGAGGCAAGTCAGGAGCACCTTGTCGGGGCTGGAGAAGATCAGGATAGGATGCAGCGGTTGGTCGTACAAGGACTGGGTCGGGCCTTTCTATCCCCCAAACACCGAGGCCAAGGACTACCTCAAGCTCTACTCCCGGACTTTCGACTCCGTCGAGATAGACTCTAGCTTCTACCGGATCCCTTCGCCGGGTATGGTCAGCCAGTGGAAGAACAGCACGCCCGACGGGTTCACGTTCTGCCCGAAACTCTCGAAGAAGATCACGCACGAGAACAAGCTCGAGAACTTCGAGTCGACGCTCTTGTACTTCTACAGCATCATGAGTAAGTTGGGGAACAAGCTTGGGCCGATAGTAGTCCAATTGCCACCCTCCGTCAAGGTGGAGAAGCACAAAGCGGCGATGGAGAGGTTCGTGTCCTCCCTAGAGCCGAAGTTCAAGCACACGATAGAGTTCAGGCACAAGTCGTGGTTCACCCCTGAGACCTACAAGCTCCTCGAAAAGAACAACGTCGCGATGGCGTGGTCGATCAACCAGTATCTGGAGACCCCTCCAGAGGTGACGGCGGACTTCGTCTACCTCAGGATGGTAGGCACGCGCGAGATCACGAAGTTCACGGGCATCCAGAAGGAGATGAGGGACGAGATGGAGCGCTGGGCTACGAAGCTGAAGGAAAAGAGGGCATCCATCCATGAAAGCTTCGTCTTCTTCAACAACCACTTCGCGGGATTCGGGCCGGAGTCTGTGAACGAGTTCAGGAGGCTCCTCGGGATGATCGAGGTCGGTTGGAGCAAGGGACAGGAATCGACCCAAGCAACACTGTAGTGTTCCTAGATGTCGCAGAGTGGATGGAGGGCGATATTCCACGTGGACCTCAACGCCTTCTACGTCTCCGTGGAGGTCAAGGACAACCCCTCCCTCAAGGGCCTCCCCGTCGTGGTGGGAGCGGACCCCGAGGGGGGGAAGGCGCGTGGCGTCGTGATGACCTGCTCCTACGAGGCGAGGAAGCTCGGCCTCAAGTCCGGGATGCCAATCTCGACCGCGTACAAGCTCGCTCCAAACGCAGTCTACCTCCCGCCAAGGTGGCAGCGCTACGCCGATGTCTCGAATCAGGTGATGACCCTGCTGAGGAGGCGCGCCGACAAGTTCGAACAGACCGGGATTGACGAGGGGTTCCTGGACGTCTCAAACCGGACCAAGAATGTCGAGGAGGCGAAAGACCTAGCAATGGCAATCAAGAAAGACATACGGGATTCGCTGGGGATAACCTGCTCCATCGGTGTCGCGCCGAACAAGTCGCTCGCGAAGATCGCGTCCGACAGACAGAAGCCGGACGGGCTGACCATCGTGCCCTTCGACGACCCGAAGGGGTTCCTCGCGCCCCTCCCCGTCGCCGTCATACCCGGTGTTGGACCCAGGATGCAGGCGTTCTTGAAGGAGAAGGGAGTCGCGACCGTCGGAGAACTTCAGAAGGTGTCCGGTCAGGAACTCTTGAAGTGGTTCGGAAAGACCGGGGTATGGCTGTGGGGAGTCATCCAGGCCGAGGAGAGGCTCGCCGTCTTCGAGAGGGACATGCTGAAATCGATGAGCGTGGAGAGGACCTTCGACGAGGACGCCGAAGGCTTTGAGCAAGTCTACGCCCAGGTCGACGTCGAAGCCCGGGAGCTCGCCGAGAGAGTACGCGACGCCAACGTGAAGTTCAAGGTGGCGGGGATCAAGATCCGATTCAAGGGGTTCCAGACCTTCACCCGAGAGACGACTCTCACCGGCTTCACCGACAGCGAAGAGGCCTTGAGGCACGAGGCTCGCATCCTCCTGAAGGAGTTCGAGGCGAAGAAGAGGCCGGTGAGGCTCGTGGGCGTGCGCGTCTCGCATCTAAAGCGCGAAAAGGCTGAGCTGACTAGGCTGGACGAATGGGCAGAGTGAAGACGTCGTGGTCATAGAGGCGACGATCTGCCACATAGTCCGGGGACGCAAGCTCCTCCTGAAGAAGGCGACGAGGGGGATAAGCGTCGGCAAGTGGAACGCCCCCGGCGGCAAGCTAGAGCCAGGAGAGACCCCAGAGCAGTGCGCCTGCAGGGAGGTGCTCGAAGAGACCGACCTGCGCGTCTCGAAGCCCTTCTACCACGGCACGATCACCTTCGTGATGGACGGAGGCAAGACCCTCCACACCAGAGCCCACGTCTTCTCCGCCCATGACGCGAAGGGCAGGGCAAGGTCGAGCGCCGAGGGCGAGGTGAGGTGGTACCCACTCGACGAACTGCCGGAAGCACAGATGTGGGAGGACGACCAGTTCTGGGTCCCGCTAGTCCTGAGGGGCATCCGCTTCGACGCGACGTTCACCTACGACGAGGCGAACAGCCACATCGTAGGGTTCTCAATCGCCTCTAGGCCGCCCCGTTGACCGGCTAGATTCCGAGCGCTTGGCGCAGGCCCTTGTACCTGTTTCGGAGCGTGACCTCGGTGATCGACGCGGCGTCGGCGATGTCCTTCTGCGTCTTCCCATTGCTTTCGAGGGTGGATGCCACGTAGAGGGCCGCCGCCGCCAAACCCATGGGGTCCTTCCCCGCGACGATCTCCTTCTGGTGGGCCTTTGTGAGAATCTCCAGCGCCCTTCTCTTCGTCTTCTCTCCGACCGTGGCGCGGGACGCAATCCGTGAGACCGATTTTATCGGGTCAGGGACTGGCATCTGGAGGTCCATCTCCCTCAGGAGTATCCTGTACGACCTCGCCAAGTCCTTCTTGCTCACGTTGCTGACCGCGGCGACGTCCTTCAGCGTCCTGGGCACTTCCATGTCCCTGCACGCCGCGTAGAGCGCGGCAGCCGAGATCTGGATTATCGACCTGCCCCTAGTGACGCCTCTCTCGACCGCCTTCCGGTAGATGTAGGCCGCCCTCTCGATCACTTCGTCGCCCACGGCAAGCTTCTCCGCGAACATCTTCATCTCGTTGAACGCCTGCCTCAGGTTCCTGTCGAAGGAGTTCGCGGCCTGGCTCCTCTTGTCCCACACCCTGACCCTGTCCATCGTGTGCTTCATGGCGCCCGACAGTGAGGAACCCGAGGCGTCGCGGTTCGAAGACCCGATCACGGTCGAGAGACCCATATCGAACGATGTGATTGACGTCGGCATCCCAGTCCTAGCCCTGCTCTCGCCGCCTTGCTCGTCCTGGAACGACCTCCATTCGGGTCTGCTCTCCTCTAGCTTCTCCTTCATCACGTACCCGCAGTTCGTGCAATAGAACTCCCCGGTGTTAGAATCTTCTGCCAGGGGCCCCTTGCCACAACGCGGACACTTGTCCGCTTTACGTTGTCTCCCTTCAAGCCCAGGAGAATTCAGTCTATACGACACTTTCTATCACTTATGTTATTACTTGCCTTCCTCATATTTAAAGATATTGGGGCAGACAACGATAAATCGGGATAAACAACGAACTATCATGGTTTTTTCCGTAAAGTCTAAAAGACCCCCCGCTACTAACTTCCGCTGGATGCTTAAGGTAAAGATGGCGGAGGTTGAAAGCCGTCTTGGCAGCTTTAGCATAATCAAGATAGGTCAGACTGTTATAATCAGCCCATGTGACACGAGGACGAAGATCCTGGAGGTCCTCGCAAAAGGCCCCTCGACCAGCGAGGAGTTAGCCCAAAAAATAGGCGTCTCCTATTCGTGCGTGATGGACCATATGGACTTTTTAGAGACGCTTGGAGTCGTGAAGGCCCTCAGCAAAAGGCCGGACGAGGGAAGAAGGAGAATCTACTTCCACCTGAGCGAGAATCCTCTAGAGGGAATCGAACAACTCTTCATGACAGCACCGAGGAACGGTCGAGGCCGGTCCACATCAATCGTACGAGCTCAACCTCCAGTCCCGATATAATATTCACAACTCTTCATTTATCAGTATTCACGGGTTCCAAAATCCCCAACCCCGGACTTTGTACGGAACCTTGAGGTTTTCGAGGACCTTGATGTCCGAGGGATTGTGGCACTCCCCGGTGAGGGGGTTGCACACAAAGTGGTACTCCACAGAGACTCCCAACGAGATTAAGAAGCAGTCTTTTTCGAGTTCTAGAGGAGTGACCCCATCCCCTCCAAGCTTCACTTCGATGAACCTGCCCTTGGCCATGACATCGTGAAGCCGAATCCCGCTTCTCGTTGCGAAAGCGTTTTTGACAAATGGAGTGCGAAACGGGAGCACGTCCGTTGTGCCGCCAACAATTGCGGCTAGTCGCTCGTGCGTGAAGCGAGTGCGTTGCCTACCATTCCTGGCCTCGAACATAGCGCGCACCGCCGATTTCGGCAAATCTTCCCCAACGGTTTGCCAGAGCGACAGCCGACTCCAGTGGCGATGTGTCTTCGAGGTCGGGTACAGGTTTCGTTGGTGATGGCTCTTTGTTGGTGAGTTCGGGGTGCAAGGCTAGTGGTTCGCCAACATTCAAAGTCAGGTGCGGGGTCACTGATGCAGCGGTTGACTAGGCGGCCTTCTCATTCTCAGTTTGGAATCCAGTATAATACAGTCCATCCTCGCTCTCTAGCGGCAAAAAGGCCATGGAAGACAAGGATGGGTTGTCTTATCAGCGCCCACGCCGGCAAGATGGTCGCTCGGTCGAGGTGGGCAGAAATTCCGAGCCGGACCTACTTTGGTGCGAAACCGTCGAGCTCTTCCTGACCAAGCCCAGGCATCACTTATTACTCGTCGTCGTGCGTCCGCGGCCATGAGGACCACGAGAGCGCTGAGGAAGAAGCTCGACAACTGGAAGCAGAAGCCGATCGTAGCCCCGGGAGTCCATGACCCGTACTGCGCACGAATCGCGGAGAGGCTAGGGTTCGACACCTTGTACATGGGGGGCGCTGCGACTTCGATGTCTAGGCTCGGGATGGCCGACTTCGGGCTCGCGACCGCCACAGAAGTCCAAGCGAACGCGAAGTACATCACCAGCGTCACCGACCTACCGTTGATCGCGGACTCGGACAACGGCTACGGGAACGCCCTGAACGCGATGCGGACCGTCAAGGACTACATCCGGGCGGGCGTGGCAGGGATTCACATCGAGGACCAGGTGATCCCCAAGCGGTGCGGCCACCTCAAGGGCAAGATGGTCGTCTCCCTAGAGGAGATGGTGGGCAAGATCAAGGCAGCGAAGAAGGTCATCAACGAGGAGGACCCTGACTTCGTCCTCATCGCGAGGACTGACGCGAGGGGGGCGGTCGGCGGAGGCCTGGACGACGCCGTCGCGCGCCTGAAGGCCTATAGGCGAGCCGGGGCGGACCTCGTCTTCGCGGACGGGCTCACGTCGAAGGAGGAGTTGGCCACGATATGCAGGGAGACAGCGGCTCCCGCCGTCTTCCACCCTACTGCTATATCGCCGCGGCTCGGGGTCGAGGAGTGCCACGAGATGGGGGTCGCGCTGATGATCTATCCTTTCGCCTCGATACACGCGATGTCGGTCGCGGTATGGGACTTCCTCGCGCAGCTGAAGAAGGAGGACACCAGAGCCCAAGTGAAGTTCGAGGAGAGATACAAGGGCCATCCTCTGAGCGATCTGCGCAAGCTCTTCGACCTCGGAGGTCTGGCAGAGTTGCAGGCCTACGAGAGGGAATTCATCCCGGCCAAGGAGGTGAAGGCGAAGTACGGGAAGCAGACCGTCGGCATCTAGTCACGGCTCGACCTGCCAAAGGATTTCGAGGAGCGCCGCGTCCTCGATTTGCCTCCTCGCCGAGGCCCAGAACTCCTTCGCCAACGACGGGTCATCTCTCTCGTTCGCGTACTCCCACGCCTGTATCGCCATCTCCAGCTTGTCCGCCTGCCGCACCAAGCGCGCCTCTGGGGTCTTGCCGTCGACGAACTCCTCCCAGATCTCCAGATAGAGGGCCCTCTGCTCCTCGGGAAGCTCGCTCAGCAGCTCCTGCATCGCCTTTGTCTCCATCTCAATCTTGCGCTTCCCTGACCTCTCCTCCGGCATGGCGTCCCCGACAATCGCCTCCGGAAGGTCGTGGAGCAGCGCGAGCCTCAGCGCCTTGGCCGTGTCCAATCCGAGAGAGTCGCTGAAGGTCAAAGTGATGAGCGCAGTCCGGTAAGAATGGTCCGCCACGGACTCCGGACGGGCCATCCCGAGCTTCTTCACCCAGCCTCTCCTCATCTCAGCCTTGAGCCGCCCCGACATCAGGAAGAACTGCAACAGGCTCCGAGAGTCGGCTTCGGGTGCAACATCCATGCTCCTACCGCCGACCTCGAGAGATAATAACGCTCGCCCTCAAAGCCCGTATTTGACCAGGTGGTCATAGTCGAAGACCATCACTCCGCTGCTGTTGTTCAACGCGTACTGAAACTGCTGCTGATACTGCTGAGTGGACTCGCCCAGGGACACCTCGACGCTCGCGACTATCCCCGGGTGGATGTACTGCTGGTCCCCAGGAGCGTAAGTCTCGAAGACCAAGAGGTCCGGTTTCAAGGATAGAGTGAAGTCGAACGTCGTTATCGCCGTCCTTCCCGTGTAGCTCAACGACAGCTGGTCGAAGAGGGTCGTCTGGGCCGCTACCGGGAGCGTCGACATGTCGAGGTTTATCCCGTCCTCACCGTCGGAGTAAATCGAGGTTGGGATGGTCTGCGTAGTGTTCGTGAAATAGAGGGCGAAGAAAATCTCTAGTCCCTGGCTGTGGGCGGAGTCGGCGAACTGGGTAAGGGAGCTGCTCGTGAAGAGCAACGTGCCCGCCCTGTAAATCTGGAAGAAGATCGTGTTGAAGCCTTGAGAGGTTGCCGTGCTCAGCAGGTCGCGGAAATTCGACCCGTTGACCGCCCCGTTGCCTTGGTTGACGTACAGGATGATTGGCTTTGAGGAGGCCGTCGTCCCGGAGGACGAACCAGACTGCGTGGTCGACGAGGAAATGCTAGAGGTCACTCCTTGACCGTGAATCGAAGTGGATACCAGGAGGTACGCGACTATGCCGGCTATCACAATACCGCCGACTAGGTAGTACCTAACTCTGGATCGCGCAGAATTCCTGCGGCTCTTGCGTTTGCTCAAATTCCCTAGCGACTCGTTGCGGCAGGAAAGGACGTGGGGGAATTATGATTTGCGCGGCCCGGTGGCGCGCGTCTCTGGCCTAGCAAACGTAAGTTATTAACCGGAAATCCGGACCATCTTCAGCGTTGATTGTCGCGGTCATCGGGGCTGGCAAGATCGGAGAGGCGGTCGCGAACTCGATAGCAAAGTCGAAGCAGGTCGAGAAGGTTGTGATGACCAAGAGGAACGTCTCGACCTTGCCCCGCTCGCGTTCGGGGAAGATCGCTGTGACCTCCGACAACCGCGACGCGGCGAAGAAGGCGGAGCTCATCCTGATAGCCGTCAAGGCCGGGGACGCGAAGCAGGTCCTCGGGGAAATCTCACAGTTCACCGCCGACAAGATAGTCATATCACTGATGGCGGCGATTACGATCGAGAGGCTCGAGCGGGCCCTCCCCAAGGCAAAGGTAGTCCGGTCGATGCCGAACATCGCAGCGGTCATCGGCGAGGCGATAACGGCTTACTCGCTGGGCATCAGGGTGACTCCCGCCGATGAGGCAACCGTCCAGCTCATCCTTGGAAGCTTCGGAGACTACGTCAAGGTGCCGGAGTCGCTGTTGAACCCCATCACCGCCCTAAGCGGGAGCGGCCCCGCGTACATCGCGGTCGTGATAGAGGCGATGGTCAGCGCCGGCCTCAAGGTGGGGATCCCGAGGGACATCTCCCTCAAGCTTGTGACCAAGACGTTGACGGGGACCGCGAACCTCCTCAGCGAGAAGAAGATGCACCCAGCGGAGCTACGCGATACCGTCACGACCCCCGCGGGCACGACGATCGCCGGCATATACGAGCTCGAGAGAGGCTCTTTGAGGACCAGCATGATGAACGCGGTGGAGGCGGCCACCATGGCTGCCGAGAAGGTCGCGAAGAAGTTCGAGAGCGACTGATGTCGCCCCGGCGCGACGAGAGGGAACAAGACGCCCATTGCTTGACTACCGACATACGTGTTAGTCATGACATTTTCACACACCCCAAGATAGGCCTGGAATCGCCCTCGACTCAGGATGTCACATTTTACTAGCAACTGGGATAAGAAGAAGACCACAGGTATTGGAGAGAAGCTCAGGAACGCCTTCAACAACCCCGGGCCGCTGAAACCACGGCTGGACGCGCTGATGCACCAGATACAAATCGTGATGTCGAAGCTCGACACCTCGATGGCGAAGCTCCGCGATAGGGACGCCGCCCTCTTTGCGAAGACGGTGGCCGCCGTCCAGAAGCACGAGCCCCAGAGGGCTTCGATGTTCGCCAACGAGCTCGCCGAGGTCCGCAAGGTGGGGAAGATGGTCACGCAGAACAAGCTCGCGCTCGAGCAGATAGTCCTGAGGCTGAACACAATCACCGAGCTCGGAGACATCGTCACCACCCTCGCGCCCGCCACCTCGATCGTGAGGAGCGTGAAGCAGGACATAGTAGGCCTCATGCCGGATGCCGAAGGGGAGATTGGAGAGGTCTCCAGCCTCCTGAGCGGAATCTTGGTGGACGCAGGGTCGATGGGAGGCTACACCATGAACTTCGAGACCGCCAACGAAGAGGCAGAGATGGCGCTCTCCGAAGCAGCGGCTGTGGCCGAGAGCCGGATGAAGGAGAAGTTCCCGGACATACCCCAGTCGGCAGAGGCGCAGGAATCGTTCGAGACGGCGTAGGCACTCACTCAAAGACCGCCTCCCGGGCCCACGCCTGGGAGCGGCGCTCCAATTCATAAGAGCGAGGGCATCACGGCGCGCTGGGAGGGAAGGGTTGCCATTCTGCGCGAGGTGCGGGGCCAGGTCCCTGCCGGAGCGGGCTTCTGCGCTTCTTGCGGTTCCCCGGTCGGTGCGGCTGGCGCGCAGCAACAGGTGCCTACCAGCGGGATTAGCACGGTCTCGAGAGACGTTTAGGCCCAGGAATACTGGGCCAAGAGGCTCTTGGCGTATGTCATCGACGCGATCGTCGTCGACGCCGTCATCGGACTGGCCGCAGCCGCATCCGCCCTCCCGGCGTTCCTCAAAGGCGTCTTCGTCCCCGGCTATTCTCCCCAGATGTTTCCGTTCAGGCCGTACTTCGGCACGTTCCGGGACTCGCGTTGGAGGTGGGATACACAAAGAAGTTCAGCGACAGGTTCCTCCGGACGAGCGTCACCCCTCGATAGGCCCGTCCCTGCCCGTTCTGGATAGCAGAACGAGCGTTCTAGGCCATAGCCTCATCTAGAGTGCCCCCGACTACCCTGCTAGGTAGCAAATCACCATGCAAATGACGCGAACGCAAAGGCCGAAGGTAATGGCGACCATACTGTCGGCGTCGGTCCTCACGCTTTTTTTGGTAGGCCTGTCGTCACTCCCTCAACTTCTGGCGGTCGCATCGAACGCTAGCAACGCTGGCGCCGAGGCGAGCCTGAACCCAGTCCAGGTCTCTATCAAGAGCCAGAACGTGACCTCCGTAAGCTCGTATGACTTGGTCGCGTATAACTCCACAGGGACACTCGTGGCCTCCTACACCGGTCAGTATCAGCAAGTGACCTTCGCGCTCCCGTCGGGCACGTATCTCTTCGCCGCCACCGCGAACGGCCTCGCCTCGATTCGCCCGCCGATTTGCTGTGTGTGCGCTCAATCCGGAGCGGGAGGTATCGCGCCACCGACACCAAAGACGAACGCCGGTTCCTCCGTGTCCTCCAATATCGCATTCCCATGCTCATATGGAATCCAGCCAGCGGAGTACGGCTACTCCCTTAATCAGGTGAGCGGCTCGACCAGCGTGACGATCGCCACGCAGCCTCCGTCTGCCATCCCGACCACCGACGTCTCCGTGAGCGTGAGCTTCAAGAACGGCACGGCCGTCTCTGGCGCGTACGTCTCGGCGAACGTCGTCGGCACGAACTTGTATTGGGGAGGGAACTCAAGCCTCTCGATGGAAGTCCAGACGGCGGCCAACGGGGTCGCTCAGCTGGTCGTCCCCGCGGTCCCGCTTACCGTGACCGCATCCGAGTCAGTCGAGGTAAACCTCAGCCAGAGCCAAAAGACCGTGCCGGTCAACGTGGGTGGTCAGTCAGTGAACGTCACGCTCTACTACAGCCCCAACTACGTCTACCTGAGCGCTTCAGCCCTGCTCATCCCGCCCCAGAAGACCCTTAGCATGGTCTTGAGCGTCCAGACGCAGTCCCCGCTGATCCCGTTCGCAGTGGGCTCTGCCTCCTCCGCTGGCTCCCCCGCGGCTTCTCCCAACTCCTCACCTCAGATAGGTCAAGGGTCGCAAGGCGCGGCCGTGGCGGCGGCATCTGGGGCCCCGAGCAGCGGCGGGTCTACGACGAACGCCCAGATGTCTGTCATCCCGCCTATCCCGGCGTCCGACCTCGGGTCGCCGGTCTCGGCTCGGCCAGCCTCGACCATCTCGGGCGTCAGCCTTCTAACAATCGGCACGCTCGCCCTGGCGGGAGGCGTAGCGGCCATAGTCGGGATCGCGATCTCCAGGACGAAGCGCTGAGCTGAGCGGAGAAGAGGGCCTCGCCGAAGGCCCCAGGCTTTTCTATCGTCCCGCGAGAGAGGGACGCGTGGACTGGGCCAAGAACGTCTTCGTGAGGAACGCGAAGCTCTACCAGCTTGTTCTCGAAGGGATGTGGGAGAGAGGCGAAGAGGACGCGGTCGCAATCTCGTCCTATCTCGGCGAGGAAGGGCTGGGGGGATGCAGAGTCCTTGACGCCCCGTGCGGGATCGGGAGGGTGGGAATACCCCTCGCCAGGCTGGGGTTCGAGGTCTCAGGCATAGACCTCTCACCGCATCTGGTCGGTGTGGCCAACAAGAAAGCGGCCGGCTTCAAGCTGGCGGCCGGAAGGGCAAGGTTCTTCGTCGGCGACATGCGCGTCCTGGGGTCGAAGTTCGCCCCGAGCAGCTTCGACGCCGTGCTTAACGTGTTCACCAGCATAGGGTATGGGTCGGAGGAGGACGACCTGAGCTTCTTCCGCGCCGCCCGGGCGGTGACGAGGCGGGGAGGCTTGCTCCTCATATCCGGGCTGCGGAACAGGGACTACATCGCGAGAAACCCTTCTCAGAACGTCTACGAGGAGAACGGGAAACTGCTCGTGCTCGATACGTACAGCTTCGACTCCGCGAGGTCGCGAGAGAAGGGTGTCTGGAGGTTCTACCTGAAGCGCGTAGAGAAGGGAGGGGGAGTGCTCAAGTTCGCGGGAGAGTTCCCGGTCGACATCAGGGTCTACTCGCCTCACGAGCTCGTCCCGCGGCTGGAAGCGACGGGATGGAGCGTAAAGGGGACCTACGAGTCGTTAACCACCAGGAGTCCTTACCGGACGGACAGTCCCGTCTACGCGCTCGTCGCCAAGGCCGCGTGACCGACCAAGACCAGCTTCTCGCTCCTCCTCATCGCCTTGATTGCCCGCTCCCTTCGGAGGGCCTCTGACCTGCTCCCCAACTCCTCCTTGTAGACGACATCGACCGGAAGCCGCGATCGAGTGAACTTGCTGCCGGCGCCCGAGTTGTGCTCTCGTACCCGCCGCTCCAGGTCGGTGGTGCAGCCCGTGTAGAGCTCTCCCGTCTTGCACCTCAACACGTAGACCGTCCAGACCAAGGCTCCCCAAGGTGACCCGTGGTCGGGGCGAGATATCTCCCTTCCTCCCAGATCTTCAGTCAGGAACCTCCGCCTGACTTCTTGTCCTTCGGATTTGCGATTGCCCGACGACCCTCTCTAGCTCGAAACCGAAGACGCGGGTCTGCCAGCGCGGCGCCTTCGCAAGCCTATAAGGGGCCCAATCCCACGTCTACTCGCAGCCGAGCCAACCAACCTTGTCAGGACCTACCAAGAACGATTCAAAGGAGATGAAGTGCCCGAAGTGCGGCAAGGCCTCGCTGAAGCGAAAGGAGGGCGGCGTCACGTGCAACTTCTGCGGCTACATCCTCTCTCCCGGCGAGGAAGTGAAGTTCAGGTTGTACGAGCTTCTCAAACAGTCCTCTTGATAAGTCCTATAGTCCACCTTTAGGTTTACGTAAGGAACACCATTTCCACTGCTGTCTCGTTCGGTGACCATGCTTATCGGTGCTGAATATTGTAAGGCGAGTAATAATCCTTCCGGCCCTTCATCGGGTTCTGCTCCGTAAACGGGGCGACAGGTCGGGGCGCTAATCAGCGCAATCGTCAAGAGTGAATGAATGGGGCAATCTTCCTCAGAATTCGGGATGCAGTACCGACATCGAGAAGCCTCTAGGGGCGAGCCTGTCACCGATTAGATCGGGATGTTCTCGAACTGAACTAAAAGCGGATTCCAAGTCTTGACGAGCTTGCGTGACTGCGGAGTCGGAATATTGATTGGGCGAATCAAGCACGGATTGCCAAGTCTGGTATGTGCGAAGTAGGTCTTGACCGAGTGCTGTGAGCTTGTAGGTTGTTCTTGGATGTCGGACAAGCTCTTCAAAATTGGGGAGCTGACGCTTAGGAAATCCTCTGCTCCTTGATTCATCGCGGCCCTTTATCAGGCCTGTGAGACTTGAAAATGCGAGATAGTCGATGAGGTTATTCGAGTTCAGTCTACTCTTACCTTTGAGTGACTGTAGCTTGTCGCGTCCATCGCTGATTAGTTGGAGTAGCTCCACAACGCGCTTGGTATGCGGTTTGAAACGATCGGAATAGACTACACGCATAGGGACAACTTGTGTCCCTAGACGTAATAAATGGGTAAGACCATTGTCCTGATTGGTGATATGGGAATGATGCAACGTGTGGCGGTCCCCGTCGCTCAGGTCTACAAGCGCGAGCTGCGGCCTGAGTGGGAAGGAGTGATTTCAGGACTCGCGGGCGTGAGGAGGGTCGAGGAGATTCGGAAGTGCGGTTCGACCTATTGGGTCTGGAAGTGCAGGAGAGACGGGACTGAGGTTCACGTGCGGAAGGGCTGCAAAGACCCATTGTGTTACCACTGCTCAAGGGGCTACTCGAAAGGCCTCGCTGACGACATGATGGGCGTCCTTGACGTGATTTATCAGACGCTGCACGACAAGGTGTCGTACTCGGGCTTCGAGTTCACAATCCCGCATGACTTGTGTGACAAGATCGGGGAGGCTGACTTGAAGACGCTCCGCGACTGGGCTATCGACATTCTTGCAGAGCATTACGGCGCTGAGTTCGTGAAGTCGGGGGACAAGACGAAAGACAGGCACAGGAGCCGTAGGCGCCGCCACGTTATCGGCGGCGTAGTGACCGCTCAGTTCTGGCACTCGTTCACGGGGAAGCGCAAAGGCAACGTCTGGCGTGGGTGGTATCCACACGTTCACGCCACTGTATGGGACAGGATGTGGGACAACACCGCTTTCCAATACGACGTCGACGGCCTAGCAAAGGAAGGCGGCGCCTTCGTCAAGCGCCGCGTCTCGCTCTCCGGACATGAGGTGAAGGTCTTGCGAGACAAGATGGAGATGGCTTGGCGCTCCCGTGTGGAAGGGAGGTTCGGCAAGTCCAGCGCTCCGGTCTGGAACGTGCACTACTCGTATGGCGACAGCAGGGCGGACGCGGAGCGAAGGGCGGTCTACATGATTAGAGGCGTGGTCCAAGACTCCTATCGCGAGGCGGTCTTCAACGGCTCTCAGCCTTCCGAGACTCAGAAGGAGTGGGTCTCCAAGATGCTGACGCCGCAGAAGCACAAGAAGCGCTACGTGGCCTTCGGTTGGTTCGCTGATTGCGTAGTCAACAGATACTTGGCCAAGGCCATCGTCGGAGGCTTGCGTTCGTGCCCTCAGGAGGGGTGCCGGCACCCTTCGCATCTGGGTAGGTGCTCAGCCAAGGTTGGCTATACCGAGTGGCCTGACTCTCCGAAGGAGCGATACGTTGAGCGTCCGTGCCTATGCGAAGGGGTGCGCCCGATTGCAAAGAAGAAAGAGCGCGATAAGGAGCGGCGAAAGGTCTATTGTCCCAATTGTGGCAATGAAATGGAGAGACAGGAAATCATCCGTTCTCATCAAGAGGTCTTGGACATCAACGGCATCGTGATGGGCTACGGATACGCGGGCGGATGGAGGGGTTTACGGAATGTCTGAATTGCCCGCTAAGGATAGCGTCGCTCGCTTATTCATTGAAGAATTTACGAGACGCGACGGGGTAAAGGTGTTGAAGTTTACGCATGGCGAAGAGCAATACATGATTGAGGCCAGACACGTCGCTGAGCTGATGAGCGGCAGTCGTCACATGAGCTATGCGCTGAAATTGAAAGAGTCGGCCGGATGGAAAGGCGGTTAGTTTATTGAAGCTCTTCTCTCGTGTCATGGATGTTGCGATATGTTAGGCGACTTGCGTGCCACACTTATTGCAGAACTTCGAGTCTAGAGAGAGGCTTGCACCGCAATTTCGACAGAAGAGCGATCCCGAAGGTTGCTGGTTGAATGCCTGCTTGGGCGATACATTGGTTGCCATCTGGGGGTCATAGAAAGCGAAAGACTCTTTGTATTCAATTTGAGTTACGTGGTAGGAAGCCCTTGAGTAGCGGCCGCGCGTGTCGCTAACGATATTGCTGGACTTCATTCGTTCGTTGAACTCTTCCATTACCTGTTGCGTGGAAGGCATCTGAGCAGCAGTAGAGCTTATCGTGATGTCCAGTTTGTTTGCCAAGGGTTGCAAGATGCCTCTCTTGAAATGAACCTTGAAGTTATGAGTGAACGAATACTTCCGCGGATCGTTGTAAAAGTCGCTGGTTTCGTTTGTCTGGCTCATCCTCGCGTCAAACTTGAATTTTTGCACCGAGTATCACGAACGAATGGGCGAGGCAGCGTAACTCTTAGCCGTTTCTGAACTATGATTGAATCGGAATCTCAAGCGGTGGAGAAAAGAGGGTATGGGAGAAAAACTGGAAAGTTTGTCGCCCGAAGCGCCGAAGGCGCGAGGGTCAGAGGCTCTTTGCGTAGTCAATGAAGCGCGGAAAATGACCGATTGGCTCCTGCAGCTTTCGTTCGGTTATGCTTTCTAAACCCTGAACAATTTTGCTCTTGTTCCCCACAATGATAATTTTGGTCGATGGCCCCACATTATTCTTCAGTAGCTCAACCAGCTTAGTATCTTCCTTTCTCAATGCAGTGCCAATAATTACCAGTTCAGTGGCCTCTTTGAGCATTCTTGCGGCAAAGTTCCAAATCTGCTGATAGAGGGGAACTTTCTCATAGTCTTTGTGATTACCTATTGGGGGAATCAGGACGGGCTCATCATAATCAGCTCCGGATCTAAAAAGGTCCTTGAGCTTTAGTTTAGACAGCGTCACGAAGTCTAGAACTCGTATGGGGTCCATGTTAAATCGATTGCTATAGAGAAGACTGGAAGCGAATCTGAGAATGTCATTAGGTTTCGACAAGCTTGGGTTCGCAACGCCTCGTCCAATTGGATTCAGCCAATTTACGGAACCGTGAACTTTTGCTATCGGAATCGTTCTCGGGTTGTTCGGCGGGAAGTAGTTATGTGATAGTCCCGAATACATGACTGCGCTCTCGAAAATCGTATCATAATTCAGATTGATTACGTTGTAGAAGCAATCATAGCTGTGCAAAGCAAGTCTTTGGTATGCATCAAATGAAGGCTTTAGGAAACTGAATAGTGTCTAATTATGTCGAAGAGAAAGTACCAGAGTTCACCTATTGCCATTTGGTACTCCGATGCTTCTTGCATGTTTGCTCTGAATCGTTCTAATTCTTGACGTGGATTTGGTGCACAGCCCTCATGCACGCGTCCATAACATACTGAATCCCGTTCCTCTCCAGTATCCCCTTCGCCTCTTCGCTCTCTAGGCCCTGCTGGGCCCAGAAGACGAACGGGCGCCCGTAGCGCCTCTTCATCTCCGCGGCCTGGAGCGCGACCTGCGGCAGCTCGTCGCTAGGCCTGAAGACCTCCACGACATCGACCGTCCTCCCTACGTCCTCCGGAATCTCGAGAAGGCTGTGGTACGCGGTCTCGCCCATCACTTCGGTCGCCATCGGGTTGACGGGGACTATACGATAGCCATGGTCCTTGAGATACCTGGGGACAGAGTATGCCTCCTTCTCGGGGTTCTTCGACGCGCCGACGACCGCAATAGTCCTATACTTCTCCAGCACCTCGACAGGCGAGGCGGTTCCTGTTACCATGGATGGGTCCGGGCTTTGCGGGGAACGAGACGTATGACGTTTGCGGTCATGGTCACTTCGTTACCAAGGTCAGCACATCTTCATCCATGAGCGCGTGTGTTATCCCGACCCGCTGCCCGTCGAACTTGACGCTCTTCCCCCAGATCAACGCATAGCGGAAGTCGTCCTTGATCTTCCGGTGGACCTTGTCGCAGATTTCGAGCACCGTCGAGCCGTTCCTGACGATCATGGGCTCCTTGTAGTCGGTCTCGCCGCTCCGTCTTCGCATGAATATCCTGATGAAATCCAACCTCCGGTACATCTCCTGCTTCAGCGCCTCGATGTTCAGGTTGCTCTCCGCCGAGATGGGTACGAACTTGTACGGGAGCTTGTCCATCAGCTCGTTCGTGAAACCAGCGTTGACCAGGTCGATCTTGTTCATGACCGTCAAGGAGGGGATGTAGACCCGGGTGCCGAGGATGACGTCCAAGAGCTGCTCGTCGGAGATGTCCTGGCGTATGACTACGCGGGCGCTGTTCATCCCGTAGACCCTCAGGATGTCCTTCACGGTTTCCACGGTGATTTTGGTCAGCTTCACCAGCGATACCACGGAAATCCCTCCGGTGGTGGTCGTCTCTATCACGACGTTGGGCGGGTCCTCGTCGACGCGTATCCCAGTCAACCTGAGCTCCTTCTCGAGCAGAGATCGGGCTTCTGGCTGGAAGACGTCTATGACGAACATGATGAGGTCGGCGTTCCGCGCCACCGCGAGGACCCTCTTGCCCAGGCCCCTGCCGGAGGAGGCGCCCTTGATGATTCCCGGAAGGTCGAGGACCTGTATCCTCGCCCCGTTGTAGTCAAGGACCCCGGGGACGACGTCGAGCGTCGTGAAATGGTAGGCAGCCACCTTCGACTTCGCGTTCGTCAGCACATTGAGCAGGGTAGATTTTCCGACGCTCGGGAGGCCTATCAGGACGACCGTTCCATCTCCCGACTTCTTTACGTCGTATCCGATGGCGCTCCCCGAGCGCCGCGCCTGCTGCTCCTCCTGCTCCATCTTGAGCTTCGAGAGCTTCGCCCTGAGAACTCCGATGTGGCGCTCGGTGTGCTTGTTGACCTGCGTCTTGAGCATGTCCTCCTCGATTTTCTTGATCTTCTCAGGAACGCCCAACTTGAACCTCTACCTCCTATACCCGACTTCGTTGACCGAGGGGGAGTGACTTAAAGGTTCGAGCCTGGGACGCCTGTCGAGGGGCTCGCTGCAGGATGATCTGTGAAAGGTGCCGTGCGGGGCAGATGGTCGAGTACGAGAGAAAGATCCTCGCGGGAGGCAAGAAGGCAGTCCTCACCGGGAGGAAGTGCGACCGGTGCGGGTTCACGCAGCTCGACAGCGACGACGACGTCTGGTCGGCGGTAGGGCTCTGACCGTCCGACCAAAACCTCATTAATCAAGGACTGCCGCATAGCGACAATGGCCAAGAGAGCCTTCACCATCGACACCGGCAAGGAGAAGATAGAGGTCGAGGGTCACGAGCATCGCAACGTGGCGGTGAAGTATCTGATGAAGAGAAGGAGGAGCTTGCTCTCCACGAAGGACCCGGAGAAGGTGGAGAAGATGTACGACGAGCTGCCCAGCGACGTGAAGATCATCGGGAAGCAGGTCACGAAGGCCTACAAGGTCTCCTGGGAGAAGAAGGGAACGGGCGAGTTCGCGGGCGCGAGGTTCACCTTCGAGATCACCGAGGCAAAAGAGACGTAGCGTGCAGGAACACGACAGAAGAAACACAAGGGAAGACCGACGACAGGTTCAAGGCGGTCGTCGTCGCTAACATCCTCGACTCGAATCCTGAGAAGGCCCTTGACCTGCTTTCAGAGCACTACCATGTCGAGCGGCCCAAGCTCGGGGTCGGGGTAGTGAAGGGTCGCTCGAAGGGGGTGCTCGCGGTCTACTCGTCCGATAGGAAGGAGATACTCGCCGTCAGCCAAGAATATCTCTATGACCCCTTCGTCATTCTCCACGAGTTCTACCACCATCTGCGCCAATTCGCGGGCCGACACAGGGGGACGGAGAAGAACGCCGACAAGTTTGCGTTGGACTTCATAGCGGCATACAAGAGGATGGCATCGCAATCCTCGACGACGTAGTAGCGCGGAGGATACCTACCTCACAAAAGGCAACTGCTATCTATATAAGAAGGCCGCGCATTTCTCACGAGTGGTTCCACGTTGCCCGACACGCTTCCCCGGGACGAATACGCTCGCAACCCGCAGTTCAGCGAGAGGGACGCAGAGGTGCTGCGCTTCCTAGGCGAGGAAGACCTGCTGGGCTTCACATTCGAAGGTCTGAGGCGAAGGCTGGGCACGCACTCGGAGACGCTCTCGCGAATCCTGCATAGGTTGGAGGACCAGATGATTCTTGAGAAGACTTCCGAAGGCTATCATGTGACGCACAAGGGGAAGGAGATGATCGGGGTGAAGCCCCTGGTATCCTCCGCACGGCCACACTCCGCGACCCAGCACAGGGTCGCCATCTTGCGTACGCTGCTGCCCTACGGACGGGGTTCAGGCGAAGTGATTGCTAGCCTAAAGGGAAGGTGGTTTGGGCCTCTGCGCTGGCTCGGATACTCTGAGGACGAGCGGGGGACCACGATGAAGTGGGTCACGGGAGACGGCGCGGTGCAAATCGACGCGATCTTCTCAGAGGGGGAGCTCGCGATCGAGGGCAACGTCCGTGAAGGCAAGGACTTGACCGACGCCATCAAGGCGTCTTACCAGCTCGTCGGTCACCTATCGCACGTCAATCCCAGTGGTCCGGAAGGACGCATCGCCTTCTTCTCGCTGGGCCCCGCCTTCTCAGTCCACAACTGACCGCGCGGTAGCGCCCGCGGTGTGATGGACTTCTCGGATTCTCCATCAACAAGTATCCCCGCCTTCCATGACTCTGCAGTGAATAAGATAACTTGAGTCTAAAATCAACCGGAATACTGCAGACGATCTCTAGCGAGATTGAGCGGCTCGCCGAGAGCGCAGGTCGCTCGGTCGTGAGCGTGAGCTCAGGCCACGGCAACGGCTCGGGAATAGTCTGGGACGAGCGCACGGTGGTCACCGCGTACCACGTGGTGAGGGGCGCCGAAGAGGTGAGCGTGGGGACGGAGGATGGGAAGAAGCTCACAGCCAAGGTCACGGGGCGCTTCAGGCGTTCGGACATCGCCGTCTTGACGGTCGAAGGACAGCTCGCGCCCATCGAGAGAGGAGACTCTGACGGGCTGAAGGCGGGACAGTTCGTCCTCGCCCTCGCCAACCCCTTCTCGTCGCGCACGAGCGTCACCTCCGGGATTATCACGGGCGCGAACCACAGCATAGGCGGATGGTGGGGGATGACCATCGAGAACGCCGTCATCACAGACGCGAGGGTCAACCCGGGATACTCGGGAGGCCCGCTGGTGGACGCGTCCGGCCGCCTGATCGGGATGAACGTCGCCTACGTCTCCAAGAGGGGGATCGCGGTGCCCGTGAACACGATATCGAAGGTCGTGCAGAGGCTCGCGACGGGTAAGCCGTTCAAGAGGGCCTATCTGGGGATAGTCTCGAACCCGGTGGCGCTCCCAGAGGAGGTCTCCTCAGACCAGCGCGTAGGGCAGGAGGCGGGGGTCATGGTCTTCTCCGTGGAAGAAGGCACACCGGCGAAGAAGTCGGGCCTCTCCTTCGGCGACGTCATCCTGAAGTTCAACGGCAAGAGCATCTCGAACTCCGAGGACCTCACCGGACTCCTGGGCGAAGAGGCGATAGACCGGCCGGCGAAGCTCTCTGTCCTCAGGGGCGGGAACGTGGTGGAGCTAGAGATCACCCCCACCACAGGGAGGGAGGAATAGGACTTGGAGCCAAGAGGGCCTCCCAGACCGTCAGTGCCAGAGCCGGGGCCTCCCGTGAGGCCGCCCTGGTAGCGGGAGAGTCGAGAGACATGGGTCTCACAGAGCTAGAGGGACAGATAACAGGCGCCGTCGAGAGGCTGAGCGAGAGCGTAGTCGGAATCGAAAGCACGAGGATCACCAGAGACTATCGCTTCGGCATGGTCCCGGTCGAGGGCCAGGGGTCAGGGGTCATCATCGACCCGCGCGGCATCATCGTCACCAACAACCACGTGGTCGACGAGTCCGCGAGGGTGCAGGTCAACCTCAAGGACGGAAGGACCTTCGTGGGAGAGGTGATAGGCACAGATTCTGCGACCGACGTAGCCCTCGTGAAGGTCGAAGCCGACAACCTCCCGTTCGCAACGCTAGGCGACTCCGAGAAGCTCAAGGTAGGGCAGATAGTCCTGGCCATCGGCAACGCCCTCGGGCTCCCCGGGGCGCCCACTGTTTCGATGGGGCTGATAGGGGCACTGGGAAGGCCTCTCCCCGGGACTGACTTCGTCGTCGAGGGCCTGATCCAGACCGACGCGGCAATCAACCCGGGCAACAGCGGCGGGCCGCTCGCAGACCTGGACGGCAAGGTCATCGGGATGAACACGGCGATGATCCCGTTCGCGCAGGGGATGGGATTCGCCATCCCCTCAGAGACCATCAAGAGGATCATGGACCAGATAACCCGCAACGGCAGGGTGGTGCGGCCGTGGCTGGGAATCTCTGGGATGGACGTCAACAAGTTCGTGGCCAGGAGATACAACCTCGCCGTCGAGCAGGGGGTGCTCCTCGGGGAGGTCCTGAACGAAGCACCCGCACGAGACGCCGGGCTGCGCGTCGGGGACATCCTGATGAAGATCGGGGAATCCAAGGTAGAGGGGATGAAGGACCTCGTCGGGGCGCTCTCCCACCTGGCCATAGGGGACGAGGTCTCGGTCCAGTTCGTGAGAAACGGGACCAGCTACGAGACGAAGCTCCGGCTCAAGGAAGCGCCAGAGAAGATGGTCGCAAGGCGCAGGCCTTAAACGAGCTCCCGGCGACGATGGAGACGGCGGCTGGCTTGCCCCGAATATCGGCTAGCCGCTCGTCTTCGGCCTGCTCTTCCAGAGCCCGCCGACCGTCAGGAGAAGGCCCAGAAAGAAGACCGCGAGTCCCTGGTATATCCAAGCCGAGCTCTGAAACATGAACGAGCTGGTAGGTCCGACTATCCCCAGGCCTTGGAGAGTGAAGACGAATCCAGCGAGCGCGAGCAGAACTCCGGGAATGAGGAGATAGAGTCTCAAAGACCTCTTGCGTTCACCACTTCATCTATTAACACTTTGAGGAAGAAATCCCAGGTCTATACCCACTCAGGGAGAGCTAGACATGGGCGCCTTCATATGAAACAAATCATCTGAAGAGAATGCCTTCTGCGCTCCGCTTCCGTCTCTATCCGTCGCACAAACAAGAGAGGAAGATGCTCCAAGCTTGGAGTCTTGCAGGCATCTCTGGAATGACGCCCTAGCTCATCGACAGGAAAGGTGGCAACTCGAGCGTAAGGCGACATCTTACAACTTTCAGCAAGCGGGTACTCACAGATGTGCGTCATCTCGACCCTGAGATTGGAGCGATGCACTCTCAGGTCGCCCAGGACGTCCTCCACCGTCTTGACAAGGCATTCCGGAGGTTCTTCAGGCACCAATCTAAGAATCCGAGGTTCAAGAAGTTCTCAAACTCTGGTTCATTCACCTATCCGCAGGGGTATGGCGGGTCAGTAAAACCAGACCCGCTTCGAAGAAGGCTGTTTCTCTCAAAGATTGGGAACATCCAAGCAGTCTTTCACCGACCGCTTCCAAAGTATTCCCGCTTGAAGACATGCACGGTCATCCGAGAACCCGACGGCAAATGGTTCGCATCGCTGGTCTTCGAGGAGGTCGTGCCCCTTGGGAACCAAGCTGCAGCGCCGCGCCTCTCTAATGGCACAAGCTCCCCTATTGGCATAGATCTCGGACTCCTTTCTTTGGTTACCGTATCAAATGGCGAGCAGGTCGAGCACCCAGGTTTCCTTCGGAAGGCAGACAAGCGCCTGAAAGGCCTACAGCGCGCCCAATCGCATAAGAGGAAAGGCTCCAAAAACCGGAACAAGGCGCGCCAACGCGTTGCCTCGCAGCATTCCAGAGTCAAGCGCCAGCGCTTGGACTTCAACCATGAACTCTCGACGAAGCTCGTCAGGGCGCATGACTTCATTGCCTTCGAGGACCTTCGCATCAAGAACATGGTGAAGAACCACAAGATGGCGAGGTCCATTCAAGACGCTGCGTGGGGCCAACTCGTCCGGTTGACCGAATACAAAGCCCTGAAGGTCGGCTCGCGCGTCATCAAGGTCCCGGCGGCCTATTCGACCCAGGAATGCTTCCATTGCGGAATTCGCAAATAAGATCGACATCGATATCAGAGAATTCGTCTGCATCGGCTGCCGTCGCACTCTCCAGAGAGACCCGAACGCAGCGCGAATCGTGCTGAAGCGCGGTCTGGCTATCGCCGGCCTGACCGCGACCATGGTAGGGCAGCACATGCCCGAACTCAAGCCTGTGGAAACAAGGCCTCTGCCCCTCCAGAGAACTGGAGAGGAAAGCCATGTCGAGGAAGCAGGAACTATGCCCACGAGGGCTGGAAGCCCACGGTCTTCAGCGTGGGAGGATGTCACGTCAGTCCCTTGTAGGTCTCTCTGAATCCTGGCTCGTCGAGCGGTGAAGTCATCGCGATGCGAAGGTTCTCCTTAGTGTGCTCCGGGCTCTTCTGCCCTACCAGCGGCGCCACTACGGCCGGGTGGGCGGACCGGGCGAATTGGAGGAGGGCCAGCGCCTTGGACCCCTCGAGTTCAGGCACCCGGGTGTGGTTGAGAAGCCGCCCTTGGGAGAAGGGCGCGCTCGTGAAGACTCCGACCCCAAGCCGCTTCGCGGCCTCGAACGTCGTGAGCGGCTCGTCTGCGATCCTCTGGCTCTTCTGCGTCAACGCCTCGTTCATCGCGACGTTGAACGGAAGCTGCAAGAACTTGAAGCCGTGCTCCTCTCCGCCGACGCTCCTCGCCACCTTTACCACGTCCTCCAGGTTCACGTGCTCGGCCTCCTCCTTCTTCACCCTGAAGCACGACCAAGAGGCCATCCCGTAGTAGAGGATGCGCCCCCTCTTCCTCTCCTCTTCATAGAGGGTGAAGACCTCCCGGAGCTTCTCCACGAACCTCCTGTACCCCATCTCGCCCAACCAGGACTCCGCCGCGTTGTGCAGATAGAGGACATCGACGCAGCCCAGACCCAGGTTCGCCATGCTTCTCCTCAATTGCTCCCTCAAAAAGGGAAGGGCGATGGAATGGGCCTCTCCGGCTATCTCCTCCTGCTTGAGCTTCCCGGGCTTGATGAACTCGTCCTGGATGTATGCCCAAAAACCCGTGGAGAGCTCGCCGTCTGAGGTCAGGTACCCGTTTTTGGTGCAGACCAGGAGGGCCTCCCGCCCCCCTTCTATCCCCTCTTCGCCTGCAAGGCGGGCTACTGCCCTGCCGACCGACCTCTCAGCCCTCTGGAGCCTGTAGTTGATGGCCGTGTCGACCACGTTGACCGCACCTGAGGAGACCGACTGCGATACGGCCTCCTCGACCAGCTTGTCGGTCCCGGCATCCAGGTCGCCGAGGTATGTCCCGATCCCCAGCGAAGACAACCTGAGGCCGCAGAACTCCCTGAAGTGGTTGGGACCCACCCCCTTCTTGCCGACCGCCCACTCAGCAAACCTCGAAGTCCCTTCCCGCGTGGCGTGCCCGGCTAGCATGGTCTTTCTCGATGCGTGCTTGGTTAAAACCTCATTTGGGTACTTAGAAGAAGCCAAGGAGAGGACGCCTTGAGGCCACCACAACCGAAGACACGGGAGCTCGTCTCGCCGCGAGTGAAGCTCTTCACTGACTCTGTGATCCGGGATATGACCCGGCTGGCCGCCGTCCATGGCGCCATAAACATGGCCCAGGGGTACCCTGACTTCCCCGCGCCCTCAGCCCTCAAGGCAGCGGCGGCCCGCGCCGTGAAGGAGGACTACAACCAGTACGAGATAACCTGGGGGTCGGCGGAACTCAGGGCGGCGATAGCGGAGAAGGCGCGGCGCTTCAACGGCATCCAGGCCACCGGCGAGGACAACGTCACGGTGACCTGCGGCGCCACGGAGGCGATGGTCGCGACCATGCTTGCGCTTACCGACTCGAACGACGAGGTGATAGTCCCGGAGCCATTCTACGAGTGCTACCTCCCCTCCGCGATAATCTCGGGGGCGAGGGTGCGCCACGTCCAGCTCACCGAGCCCGGCTTCGGTTTCGACGAGGAGGAGCTGAAGAGCGCGTTCTCAGGCCGCGGCGGCGGCATCAAGCCGAAGGCGATCATAGTCAACACGCCCAACAACCCTACAGGGAGGGTATTCTCGAGGAGCGAGCTCGGACTGATAGCCGACCTCTGCACAGACCACGGAGTCCTCGCCATAACCGACGAGATCTACGAGCAGATCGTGTACGACGGCG
>Ga0307374_10003640_pt1 | contig 26186 bp, 26 predicted proteins | sample OX3MG_FD_202532 | JGI IMG/M metagenome (GOLD analysis project Ga0307374, IMG submission 202532) | Soil microbial communities from Risofladan, Vaasa, Finland - OX-3 | ecosystem: Environmental > Terrestrial > Soil > Coastal area > Acid sulfate soil | place: Finland: Risofladan, Vaasa | collected...
CCCAGTCGGACGTCACCGAATCCTGCACCGACCGCTTCGACCAGGATGATCACCGGGAGCACCACGAACATGCTGGCAATGACCTTGGTGGCGACGTACGACCACGCCGGAAGCGGGGTGACACGCAGCTGGCGGGCCCATCCAGAGGCTCGTTCCATCGAGAGTCTGGTGCCGCCTGCGTTGAGGGCAGCTACCAACGCCCCGAAGGAGCACATCGAGACCATCAGGTAGACGCGCCAGGGCACAGTGCCATCGACCACCTTGCCGGCGGTGTGGTCGCCGAGGAAGAGGATGTAGAAGATCACCGGGAAGCCGATGGTGATGGCGAGGAACTTCCAACTCCGCAACAGGCGTCCCACTTCGAATTGGCAGAATGCCAGGAGCGGTGTGAGGCGGGTCCGCCACCTGTCGTGAGGTGTGTCGGCCTCACCGTGAATACTCCGGTGATTCGACAGGGTCGGCGGAGCGCCCGGAGAATCCATCATCTGCCATCCCGAGCGACGACTCCGGCGGAGGCAATTGGCGTGGGCGTCACAGTTCTGGCCGGATCCGCGCCACCGGATCCCGTGAGAGCGACGAAAGCCTGCTCGAGCCCAGCACCGGTAATTTCGAGGTCACGGAACTGCACCCCGCGTCCCACCAGGTCGCGGATGGTGGCGTCAGCATCGAGCGAGTCGATCGAGACGCCTGTACCACAGACACTGACTTCGGTGACGCCGTCAAGGTCGGAGAGCTCGGGACGGTCCGGCTGGTCGATGACGAACCGGAGCCGCCGCGTGGCCACAGCTGCCTTGAGGGTGGCTCCGGGCCCGTCCGCCACGACCCTTCCGTGGTTGAGCACCACGACGCGGTCGGAGATCTCGTCGGCCTCCGCCAGATGGTGAGTGGCAAAGAGCACCGTGCGGCCCTCGTTCCCGAAATTGCGCATCATTCGCCAGAACCCCTGGCGGGACTCCACGTCCATAGCCGAAGTCGGTTCGTCGAGGAAGACGATTTCGGGGTCGCCCGCAATGGCGATGGCGAAGCGGACACGTTGGGCCTGTCCACCCGAGAGACGGTCGGTCCGTTGTCGCAGGAGAGAGCCGACATCGGCGCGCTCGACGATCTGGGCAAGCGGCGCCGGCCTTCTGTAGAGCCTCCGGACCAGGCTGAGTGCCTCGTCGACGCGAACGCCGGGTGGGAGGCCGATGCCTGAGCCGGACTGGAGCATCGCCCCCACTCGGCCGTCGGCCACGGCTTGGCGCGGGTCGCTGCCGACCACCTCGATCCGACCCTCCTGCGGCCGGAGGAGGCCGAGAAGCGCTGAAATTGTGGTCGACTTGCCGGCTCCATTTGGTCCAAGAAGTGCCAGTACCTCACCCTGGAGCACCTCCAAGTCCAGCCGGTCCAGGGCAATGCGGGACCCGTAGCGGTGCGTGACGTCCTGGAAGGAAAGGGCGATCGGGCGTGCCGACTCGGGAGCCGTCGCGTCGGGTGGTGCTGCTACAAGGGAAGACAAGACGTTCTCCGACGGCTCAGGCCGTGCTCGCGCTGCGTGAGATCCGAATCGTACAACCGCCAAACCGCCGTGGGCATTCGCCGAAAGAATGATTGAGGAGACAGCAATACCCGCTGCATGCGGTGTCCCTGCACCTCAGAATTGCTCATGAGCTCGAGCCCCCTCTGGTGAAGCCACCACGACCGGTGCCGTCGGTGCCCCTATCCACAAATCCCCTAGAAGAACCCAAGAGGCTTGGTGCCATAGCTGACCAGGAGATTCTTGGTTTGCGAGTAGTGCTCGAGCATCATCTGGTGATTCTCTCGACCGACGCCCGAGATCTTGTACCCGCCAAAGGCGGCCCCGGCCGGGTAGAGGTGATAACAGTTCGTCCACACTCGACCCGCTTTGATGGCGCGTCCTATGCGATACGCGAGGTTTCCGTTGCGGGTCCACACGCCGGCACCGAGTCCGTATGGTGTGTCGTTGGCGATCCTGACGGCGTCCGCCTCATCGGCGAATGTGGTGACGGCCAGCACCGGACCGAAGATCTCCTCCTGGAAGACCCGCATCCCGTTATGACCCTCGAGCACCGTGGGCTCGTAGTAGTAGCCGCCCTCGAGCTCACCCCCCAGATGAGCCTTTTTGCCTCCGATGAGGCACGTGGCTCCCTCCTGCCACCCGATCTCGACATATGACGCAACCTTCTCCATCTGCTGAACCGAGACCTGGGGACCGATCATGGTTGAAGGGTCGAGAGGATTTCCCTGTCGGATCACGGCGATCCGTGCCAGGCAACGCTCCATGAAACGGTCGTAGATCGACTCGTGAATGAGCGCTCTCGACGGGCAGGTGCACACCTCTCCCTTGTTGAAGGCATAGAGAACGAGGCCTTCGATCGCTTTGTCCAAATATTCGTCCTCTTCGTCCATCACGTCGGCGAAGAAGATGTTGGGGGATTTGCCACCAAGCTCCACGGTCGAGGGGATCAGATTCTGGGCCGCGTACTGCATGATCAACCGCCCGGTCGTCGTTTCTCCTGTGAAGCCGATCTTGGCGATGCGGGGACTCGAAGCCAGCGCTTTGCCGATCTCGCCGCCGGGGCCGGTGACGACATTCACGACACCGGGTGGAACCACGTCTTGGATGACCTCAGCGAGCTTGAGGATCGACCATGGAGTGGGCGAGGCCGGCTTGACGACCGTGCAGTTCCCGGCGGCGAGGGCCGGTGCGATCTTCCATGCCGCCATCAGCAGTGGAAAATTGAAGGGGATGATCTGACCCACGACCCCGAGCGGCTCGTGAAAATGGTATGCCACCGTGTCCTTGTCGATCTCGGTCGAGCGCCCCTCGAGAGATCTGGTGGCCCCGGCGAAGTAGCGAAAGTGGTCGACGGCGAGAGGAAGGTCGGCGGCCAAGGTCTCACGTACCGGCTTGCCGTTCTCCCACGTCTCGGCCACGGCCAACATCTCAAGGTTTGCTTCGATCGCGTCGGCGATGGCGTTGAGCACTGCGGCCCGCTCGGTCAGCGAGGTCTCACCCCAAGCAACCTTGGCGGCGTGGGCAGCATCGAGCGCGAGTTCGACGTCTTCGGCGGTGGACCGCGCCACCTCGCAGAAAGGCTGGCCGTTGACCGGGCTCACGTTCGCCACGTACTGGCCCTTGACGGGAGCGACCCATTTCCCGCCGATGAAGTTGTTGTACCGCGGCTCGACCTTGACGAGGCTGCCCGGCCTGCCCGGAGCCACATAGACCTTCGTGTCGGGACTCGCCGTGGCGGCCACTTCCTCAGTCAGTGTCACTCTTCCTCCTTGATGGATCACACCTCACGATGAGACCGCCCGAAGCCGGAGTCATCACGACTCAGAAAAGCGGAATATCACCTCCAAACGACGGTAAGACGAGGAAGGGATTGCAGCTAGGGAGGAAGGTCCTGGCAGGCCGGGGACCTTCGGCATCACGTCCCGGCGCGTGACCTGCCTCCTTGTGCATGGCGCCGGCGTACACAGCCAAACTGAATACGGCCAGGCAAGCCATGTCCCACCACAGCGGCATGAGTCCGCGTCCGCCGACGAGCATTGCCATATGTCCATTGCCTCACTTCCGCTGAGTCTTCGCCAGACCGAACTTTCGGATGACGGGGCCGGCCATCGCGGCCGCAAAGCGGAACGCGCCAGAGCTGTACGTGTCGCAGCCGGACACGACCCCTACTGCGTTGCTGACCTGGTTCGGGCAGAAGTGAACCCCGTCCGGCGAACGAACGATGTTGGTCCTGACCCCGGCGATTGTCGGGCCGGAGCAGGGCTCAAAGGAGAGGCAGGGCAACGTCGAGACGAAGGACTGGTTCGGACCTTCGACTGCCTTTCCGGCGTCCACGTAGCTCACCTGAGTGGGGTGCTTGGCGGCCAACGCAGCGAAGGCGACGTTCAGGGCGTCCCATTTTGCATCATGGGAGGTCGACTCGGACTGGGTGATCGGTGTGCCAACCAGAAAGACGTGCGTCCCCGTTCCCAGGAAGACGTTGATCGCTTTCGAAATGGCCGAGCAGTAGAGTGTGACGGCGGCCGATGATCCGAAGAGACAGCCCTTCATGCAAGCCGTGAATGTGTTGCCGATGAATTCGAATACCGCTGCCTGCGGATGCTCGGTGCGGGCATATCGTTCCATTTTGGAGATCCAGTCGCAGGCGGCCGTGCCGCCGTAGGCGAAGTCGGTGACCTTCGCCTTGCCACCTGCTTGTACCAAGAAGTTGAAATATGGCTCCGCCTGCACCGCCAGGGAGTCTCCGAAGAGGCCGACCCGAACCGTCTGCTTCTGGGATGGCTGCCGGGAACACGAGGGGATGAGAACCAATACGACGAGTGCAATGCCGCTGCATGCGAGAAGGAACCGTATCTGCGCTCGTGTCTGCACGGGTTTCGTGAAAGCGTTAGGTCGCGAGGGCGAAGCGATCGCGATCGAATGCGTGCGTCGAGTCGATGATCCGTCCGTCTCGCATTGTGATGACGCGGTGGGCATGTGCGGCGACATCCGCCGCGTGCGTCACCATCACGATGGTCGTTCCCGCGGAGCCGAGCTGCTCGATCAATTCGAGGAACCGGCTGGTCGAAGCCGAGTCGAGGCTCCCAGTGGGCTCGTCGGCCAAGAGAATCTGAGGGTCGTTCGCCAGAGCACGGGCTATGGCTACACGCTGTCGCTCACCGCCGGACAACTCCGTGGGCAGACGACTCTCACAACCCGCAAGGTCAACCTGGGCCAGGAGTTGGCGAGCTTGGAGTTTCCGCTGACGAGTCGAAAGGTTGGTACCGAACATGGGCATCTCCACGTTGGCGAGGGCGCTGAGCTGGGGTAGGAGATTGTGGAATTGGAAGACGAGCCCCACCTCGTGACGCCGGTAGCGGCTGAGGTCGTGAATGTGTGCCAGATCTTGACCGCCCACGCTGACCGAACCTGAGGAGGGGGAATCGATGGCGGCCAGGAGGTGGAGGAGTGTTGACTTGCCGCAGCCCGATGGCCCGGTGATCGCCACCGTTTCGCCGTAGGCGACGGTCAGATCCACTCCGGCGAGTGCGTTGACATGACCGGGGAAGACCCGTGTCACTCCCCGCATCTCCACGGCAAGCGGCCCCTCACTCATAGCTCAGCGCCTTCAGGGGAGAGAGGAGCGCGGCACGGATGGTCGGATAGAGCGCCCCCAAGAAGGTCATGACGAGAGCGGTGAACAGAGCGCGCCAAAAGGCCCCTTCCGTGAAGTTCGGGTGCAAGATCCCCTTGAGTGCCGGAAGCTGCGCCAACAGCGTCGCGACGACGAAGGACAGAGCGACACCGACGCCGGCGCCGAGGACGGCAAGCAGGAGACTCTCGCTCAGCAACAAGATGACGGTTCGGCGGCGGGTCCAGCCGAAGGCCCTGAGGAGCCCGAATTCACGCGTCCGCTCGAAGAGCGAGAGCAACATGGTGTTGCCCACGATGATGGCGCCGATGAGGATGGCAAGCACCGTGCTGCCGTTGACCGCCGCCTGCAGGTACACGAGGTTTGTGTCTGCTCTCCCGAACTCGTTGGCCGTCCGAATGGTGGTGAGCTGGGGCTGCTCGTAGGCGACCCGGGCTGCCACGCTCGAGATAGAGTAGCCGGGCTGCACCTTGACGAAGGCCAGGGTGACGATCCCGGACAGGCGGTTGTAGCCCTGAATGGCAGGGAGCGGGAACATCGCTCCGGCATCGCCGAAAGCGTTGCCGGTGGAATAGATACCGACAACCGTGTTCAACGCGCCGTTTGCTTGGAAATGATCGCCGACGTGGAGCCCGAGGTTGGCTGCCGCCGTCCAGCCCAGCATGACCTGGTTGGCGCTCGTGGCGGAATAGCTATGCCCGGCGACGACCTTCACGCCGAACCCGATCAGATCACTGGGTTGGATCCCGATCTCAATGAACACAGGATTGTTCGCATTGATGTGCTCGGTCTCCACAAGGACGCCCACGGCACCCTGGACCCCAGCGGTTTGGCGGATCCGGGCCAGCTCGTTACGGTCGATCGTGCTCGACAGCGTGTCTGAAGTGCCCTTCTGAGCCACCGTGAAATCGGCTTTGCCGACCGAAATGATTGCGGCCGCCGATTGCTCGAGCCCGCTACTCGTCACGTCGAGCGTCACGACGGTCATCACGGCAACGGCGACGGCCAGAAGCAGCCCGATTGATCGGGCTTTCCTCTTCCACAGGTTGCGCAGAATGAGATCGAAGAAGGTCATGGAAACAGGTCGGCAGTGCGGTGGCGCGTCGGAACGAGAGCTCGGAATCAGTTCTTGGCGGGCGACGCGTCCAGCGCACGATTCCGAAGAATGTCGGCGAGCGTGAAGGCTGTCTCGTCCATGTAGTACGGACTCAATGAGGGCCGACGGGTTCGCTGCGTGCTGGGGACGGCCCGGCGACCTCGTGTGCGGTTCATTGCGATCTCCCTCTTTCAGGACGGCGAGTACCGTCTGGCTCCATTAGACTGCATTGAGCTCCTGGCCCATTAGACCCAAAAGCCCCTCCCGCTCGGGACCTAAGTCCTTTCTCGGCAGCTCCAACATCCCGGCGGGCTCGATGAGACTCGAGGATGCGGCGGTATCGGGACGTTTGTCCCTAAGACAGCGGCGACTCCAGATGTCATCATGCGAACCCGGACGGGAACCTCCTCGCATGAGTTGGCTGTCCACCGTGTGCGCTGGTACGGGGGAGGGGGACAATGGACCCGCCTGAAGAACCGATGAAGAAGACCGTCAGATGGTTGAACGATCTCTCCATGGACAGGCCCGTGGAGCTGCAGCACTGCTTCAATCTCATCGTGACAAATGTTCCAGGTCCCGCCGTACCGCTCTACGCACTCGGCGCCAAGCTCCTCGAAGCTTTCCCCATCCTGCCCCTTGTCGGAAATCAGAGTCTGGCGGTCGCTGCACTCTCGTACGAGGGCCAGCTGAATATGGGAGTGCTCAGCGACCCGGCCACGTGCCCCGATGCACAGGTCTTCTGTGCTGGTGTGCAGGCGTGTCACGAAGCATTGGTTGAGCGATGCCAGAGTGCCGCGGAAGATCCATAGCGAATCCGATTTCATGGACTGGACTGGACTGGACTGGACTGGACTGGACTGCTCTGAGCGTTCTGGCAAGCGTTGCTGCGGTGACCCCTTCAGTTCATCGGACGTGAGAGGTGTCAGTCGCCTTGGACGTCGCGTCTGTTGAACGCGTATCCTCCTCCCAGTGCGCACGTCACTCCGACGACGGTCATGATGCCATTGGCTTTCCAGTTCGAAGGCACTGCGGGCGCAGAAGCCATGTGGTGAAAGACCGAAGTATCCAGCACCCAGTGATTGATGGCACCGATACCTCCGACGACGACGATCAGGAGGGACCAACCCAGGAGCCCGTACACGGAGATCGACGTCAGCCGGGGCCGTAGCCCGAAGACGAGAACGCCGAATCCCGCGACGACGATCGCCGGCGGCACGAGGTTGATCCCAGCGCCCAACAGTGTCGTGAGGCTCACTTCTGCGTGCTGGCTTGTCGCACCAAACCAGGTGAAGAACGCTGCGGCAACGGCGCTCACAAGCAGGAAGACGAAGGTTGCGAAGAGTCGTCCCCCGAGCCAGGACGTACGCGCGACCGGTTGAATCAGCATGTGGTCAAGCCTCCCCTCGGACTCCTCGGCGCGGGCCGCGGTGACCTGGCTTGCGGCGAGGAAAGCAACGAGAACAGCGAGGATGAGGAAGCAGGCGCCGAGGACAGCAGGCGCGCCCGACCCCGTTGCTCCGAGTTTGGAAAAGACCTCCTTGGACGAACCGGAGAGCGTGGTACCGGCGGACTTGGCGATAAGCCCGAAGAGCAGTGCGGACAAGGACGTGGAGACCCACCAGCCGATGACACTGGCCCGCTGCATTCGGATGGCCAGTCCTGTCGGACCGAAGAGCAGTCGGAGATGCGCGGGAGCGTGCACTCGGTCGGGCACGACGCTTTCCCCGACGTCACGCCTGCCGGCAAGGATGACCGCGCCAATGGCAAGCAAGGCGCTGAACCCGACGATAGGCAGAAGGGCAACGGGTTGCGGCGAGGTGAGGGGCTGGAGCTCCTCGACCCAGCCCAAAGGGGATACCCAGATCAGCCCATGGAAGCCGACCCCGGCGTCTGCGATCAGGCGGAGGGCATAGCTCACCCCGAGGAGGGCTGCGCCGATGGAGGCGGCCTGGCGGCGGGTGGCCGCCAGCTGGCTGGTGACGCTCCCGACGGCCAGGAACATGACGGCTGTAGCCACCATGGCCAGGGCGAAATACAGCGAGGAACCTGCCGCGATCCGTATATCCGAGCTCCGTCCCGCCAAGACGGTGATGACGGCGGATGTCATCCACAGCGTGATGGCTCCCACCCCAAGCCCGCCGATCGCCAGAGCGGTTGCGCGCCGCCGCGTCGTAAGGCCCGCGAGAAGGAGGTCCCAGCGACCGGAGTCCTCTTCGCCACGGAGCAACCGCGTGCTGGTCAGGAGCCCCCAGACCGCACCGAGAATCATGAGTGTCATGGAGATCTTGAAGGCCGTGAAACCACCCACGGTCTGGAGCTGAGGTGCCGGACCGAAGAGTGCGCTCATCGCGTTGTTCGATCCGTAGGCGGCGGCCAGGGCGTCGCGCTGACCAGCGTTGGTATAGACCTTGACGTAGCTGATCTCCGACGACACGATGGCGAGGCCGAAGATCAGCCCCCAAGGGAACCCCGAGCGAGCAGCTTTGCGGGCAGTCACCAGGGCCACGACCGAGCCGGCTGAACGTTCGACCCGGAGTGGCGACCTCACCGGGGATCGCACGGCGACGTCAGGGAGCACTGCCATCGCCGCCGTAGAGCGCCAGGAAGAGCTCCTCGAGCGAGGGTTCCCGGCTCACGAGCTGCGTCACTCCGGTGTCGGTCAGGACTTTCAACAGTGGTTCAATCGGTCCCCTCAACTGGCAACGAACCATATGGCCCACGATCTCGACCGAACTCACCCCGGGAATAGCCGAAAGATCTGGGATGGGCCCTTCGAGAGTTGCTTCCACGCTCAGTGCACTCAGGTGGCGCATTTCCGACAGCGTGCCCATCTCGATCAACTTCCCCGCGCGCAGAATGCCCACCCGGTCGCACAGGGCTTCCACCTCGCTCATGATGTGCGACGACAGAAAGACGGTTTGGCCGCGATCCCGAGCTTCTCCGATGCTGCGTCGGAACGCCTGCTCCATCAGGGGATCGAGTCCGCTCGTTGGCTCGTCCAAGATGAGGAGATCAGGCCGAACCATCAAGGCCGCGATCAGGACGACCTTCTGGCGATTCCCCTTTGAGTAGGCACGGACCTTCTTTGTCGGATCGAGCTCGAATCGGTCAATCAGTTCGTTCCTATAAGCCAGATCGACCCGGCCATGCACGCGCCCGAGCAACGCGAGCGTCTCGGCGCCGGTGAGCGAAGGCCAAAGGCTGGCCTCACCCGCCACGAAGGCCAGTCGTCGATGCGCCTCGACGGTCTGATGGTGACAGTCGAGGCCGAAGATTCGGCACCGCCCGCGCGTTGGTTGGCTGAGCCCGAGAAGTAGACGGATGGTGGTTGTTTTGCCCGCACCGTTTGGTCCGAGATAGCCGACCACTTCACCCTGCGGCACCTCGAGATCGAGGTCGTCGAGCGCAGGCGAATCGCCATAACGCTTGGTCAGACCCTCAGCATGTATGGCCATTTCTGGCACTGCCAGTCGCCTCCGCTATCGTTCGTCCATCAATGGTTATAGGTGGGCAGTGGCGCCATTTCAGGGATGGATGTCCTGGCTCCGATAGCGACTCCCCATGACCCTTCACAAAGCAACTCCATCCAGTTCCGACCTGCGGGATCGGATGGAGCGCTCTGCGAGTGGATCAGGCCTGCTCAGGCTGGGACCAAGGTCCCCGTCTGGGCGTGATTGGCGTGCACCTCGAGTTCGGCACTTTCAGAGACTCTCCGTGCGTGCACGATGCCGAACATCACCAGGATCGCCATCAGGGCGGCGAGGACGAAAGCCGTGATGGCCCCTATGAGCGCGATTGTGGCGATCGTTCCGAAGGCATATGCCTCGAGGAGGAGCCCACGAAGCGTGGTGCCCTGGAAGACCGTCTGCACTTTCGCTTCCTCGGCAGCGTAGGCCGCCGATCCCTTGGGCAGTGCCATGGCCTTGGCGCTGAGCTGGGAGTAGGTCAGACCCCCGCCTATCTCCTTGAGGTGCACGGCGATGAAGTCGTTCGCGTAGACCTCCGCCTGCTGAGCGGTGGTCAGTTCCTGCCCGGCGTACTGTGAGACGCTCGGGATCATCGACGGAGTGATCTCACTGCCCGCCACAGGATGAGCAAACGCCGCCTTGCTGGGGAACGTGATCTGCTGCTCGGACAGCTGATTATGCACGTTGGAGTTGGCGAAGCTGTAGCCCCACATCAACAGCACCCCAGCGATTACGAGCATCAACACCATCAGAATCCCTGCGGCGCTTGCTAACACATCGAACACCTTTCGCTGCATCTCCGACCTCCTTCGCTCTCACCCCTCCATCCGAGGAGATCTCGTCTCATTGTCACGACGTGGAAGCCAAATAGAACGGGCGCGAAGGTCCTGACCCACAAGGACCTTGGTCCCGGCGGTGTGGTCAGTCTCTTCGAGACAAGGGAAAGGCCTGAACTAAGAGATGCCGACTCCAGCACGTTCGCGGGATGACCCTGTGCATCCCGACCATCGATGACGGGGCGGGAACTCGGCACGCTCACGCCCGACGAGGTGGTCGAGCATTTGCTCTGCACTAGGCGTCGCGTCGGATGTCGTCACAATATGACCTCCCGGGAATGGGTGGCTGACGTCGACTTCTTTCTCGCAGCTGGCTCATATGGGTACACGATGGTTCCTGCCTCCCCGTTCAAGAGTCGGGCAGCGTCGGCCAGCTGTCCGATGGCCGCCGTGCCGCCAGTGGCTTCGACAAAGCGACAGGCTCCCTCAACCTTGGGACCCATCGATCCGGCGGCAAAGTCAATCCCACGCAGGGTTTCGACCGTGGTCTTCTCGATAGCTCGCGCCCTCGGGGTGCCGTAGTCGCGTTGCACATTGGCCACATCAGTCAGTAGGAGTAGAGCATCTGCCTGTAGGTGAACGGCCAGGAGGGAGGTCGTGAGGTCCTTGTCGACGACCGCGTCGACGCCGCGAAGATCTCCATTCGCGTCCCGTACGACTGGAACCCCTCCACCGCCGGCACAGATCACCGTCCGGCCAGTGTCGAGCAGCGCCCTGATCTCCTCCAGTTCGACAATTGCCATTGGCTCGGGAGACGCAACGACCCGGCGCCAGTTCGGGCCGTCTTGACGCATGGACCAGCCGTGCTGGCGGCTGACCTCCTTCGCTTCACGCGCGGTGTACACGCGTCCGACATACTTGGTCGGGACCGCGAAGCCGGGATCTGTGGCATCGACCAGGGTCCGCGTCAGGAGGCAGACGGCCTCGTGCCCAGGAGTGGCGTGTTCGATTGCCGCCAGCAGCCAGTTCCCGATCAAGCCTTGCGTCTCTGCGACCAGGGAGTCGAACGTGTAGGGACGAGACAGTGCTGCGTCTGCCTCACTCTCGAGCGCCAGGACACCGACTTGAGGGCCGTTGCCATGGGTGACGACGACATCGTGCTGCTTGACGAGCGGGGCCAGTGCCCTCGCGGCACGGCGGACGTGATGCTCCTGGATGTCGGCGTCCGGCTTTTCGCCACGCTCGAGCAGGGCGTTGCCACCCAAGGCAACCACGATCTTCACAGCTGCGTCACCTCGGGAGGTTCTTCCAGCGTCGCCACCATGACCGCCTTGATGGTGTGCAGGCGGTTCTCAGCCTGATCGAAGACAATTGAGGCCGGCGACTCGAACACCTCGTCGGTCACCTCGAGCGCGGAGAGCCCGAACTTGTCGTACAGCATCTGGCCCAACTCGGTGTGGCGGTCATGCATTGCCGGCAAACAGTGCATGAACTTCGTCTCAGGGTTATCGGTCAGCGCCATCACTCGTGACGAGATCTGGAACGGCTGTAGTTCATCGATCCGGGCCGCCCACGTCTCCGTTGGCTCTCCCATCGAGACCCAGACGTCTGTATAGAGGAAGTCGGCACCCCGGACCGCTCTTTCGAGGTTCTCAATGACGGTGAGGCGTGCGCCACTTCCTTCAGCCAGGGTGTGGGCGATCTCAACGATGTCATCGTCAGGCCATAGGGCATGAGGTCCGCAGATTCTCGTGTCCATCCCGAGCAGAGCTCCGGTGACAAGCAAAGAATTGGCGGTGTTGTTTCGGGCGTCACCGATGTAGCAATACGAGACGTCTTCAAGCGGTTTGAGCGAATGGTCCCGCATCGTAAGCATGTCGGCCAGCATCTGCGTTGGGTGCCACCTGTCGGTGAGGCCGTTCCAGACGGGAACGCCGGCGTACTGCGCGAGGTCTTCGACGTCTTGATGGCGGAAGCCGCGAAACTCGATCCCGTCGTACATGCGACCCAGGACCCGAGCTGTGTCTCGAATGCTCTCCTTGCCGCCCAGCTGGGTTTCTCCCGGACCGAGATAGCTGACGTGAGCTCCCTGATCATGTGCTGCAACCTCGAACGCAGACCGAGTTCTGGTCGAGGTCTTCTCAAAGATCAGAGCGATGTTTTGTCCTACAAGCCGCTGCAACTCATAGTGAGCCCGCTTCTCGTCCCGCAACGAGGACGCGAGATCGAGCAACGATTCGAAATCGTCCTTCGTGAAATCGATCTCTTTGAGGAAGCTCCGTCCGAAAAGGCTCATGATGTGGTTCCTGTTCCTTCGAGAGTCAGCGAGTGGGCGAGTGGGGTTCAAAGGGTCCCGGATTGACTGTCAGGCAGCGTCCCGCTCTATCGGGCAAGTCATGCACCGAGGGCCGCCGCGACCGCGACCGAGCTCCTCGCCGGCGATCGTGACGACTTCGATCCCGTTCCGGCGCAACATCGTATTGGTGTTGACGTTGCGTTCGTAGCCGAAGACGACGCCGGGGGCGACAGCGAGATAATTCGTCCCGTCGTCCCATTGCTCTCGCTCGGCTGCTCGTACGTCTTCGTCCGTACGCAGAACGGTGACCTTATCGACCTCGAGCGCCCGGGCCAACGTGTCCCAGAGATCCTTATTCTGCGTCACGCTCAGGCTGGCCGGAGTCTGCCCCGGTGTCACTGTCCAACTACGGAGGTTTTCGTCGAAGTACGGATAGAGCACGAAGGTCGACGTGTCCACCATCGACATCATGGTGTCGAGGTGCATGAAGGCGTGGCTGTGCGGCAACTCGACGGCAATGACCCGGTCCGCCTGGTCATGGCTGAACAGGGACTGGGCGACCGTCTCCACCGCCATCGGTGTCGTCCGCTCTCCCATGCCGACCAGAACAGTCCGGTGACCGATGACGTGGACGTCGCCGCCCTCGATCGTGGCCGGCTGGTGCGGCACGTCGTCGCCGCCGTAGTAGACGGTGTACTTGGCGTCGAACAGCGGGTGGAACTTGTAGATCCCACTGGTGTGCAGGGTTTCCCGCTGACGAGCCGGCTTCGCCATCGGGTTGATGGTCACTCCGTTGTAGATCCAGCAGGAGTTGTCCCGCTGGAAGAGATGGTTCGGCAGGGGCGTCAGGACGAAGTCGTCAGATCGCAACATGTCCCACTTCAGGCTGTGCGCCCCGTTGGGGTGTAGGTCGGCCTTTAGGACACCCCCGACCAGGTAGTCGGCGAGCTGCTCTCCGTGCAGATCTTCGAAAAGCTCCCGGACAGGACCCACGAGTGACGGGCCCAGATTCTCCGACGTGCACACTCGGTCCAGCACGAAGGACCGTCCTTCGTCGATCTCGAGCGTCTCGGCTAACAGCTGGCCGTAGTAGTGGACGTGGACGCCCTTGTCCCGGAGGGCCTGGGCGAAGGCGTCGTGCTCCTCTCGTGCCTTCTTGGCCCACATGACATCGTCGAAGAGCAGCTCGCCGATGTTCTCCGGGGTGAGTCGGGAGAGCTCGAGGCCGGGACGGTGCACGATCGCCTCCCGGAGCTGCCCCACTTCTGAATCGACTTGGAAGTCCACTGTGATCTCTTTCCTCGTGGTGGTCGGACGTGGTCGATCAGGCCGAAGCGACAGGCTCGGCCACGGTTTGCTCGGAGAGCTCCGTTGGCTCCTCAGACTCGCCCAGACGCTGACGACGTGCGTTCAAGAAGGCGTACAGGACCAGGCCGGCCAAAATCACGACGAACGCCTGGTAGACGACCTGGTACCCCGAGGCGAAGGTCACCCACATGGAGAATAGGACGCTGGCGCCGGCGACGCTGAGGTCTCGAGTAAGAGCCCATCCGTTCACGCGGCGACGACGGGAGACCAGGAAGGTCAGCTGGGCGATGGCTGACATGAAGTAGGGGATGGCCACCGTCACGACCGTGAGGTCGACCAGGTAGGTGAACACCGTCAGCCCCGATGTCGTGTTGTAGCGCCAGAACATCAACAGCGACGGAAGGGCGGTGCCGACCACGATGCCGAACCAGGCCGTTCCCTTGCGGTCCGTCCAGGCGAACGGCCGCGGGAACATGTCGTCCTGGGCGATGGCCCGGGACGTCTCAGTCACGATCAGGGTCCAGCCGTTGAGAGCGCCGATCCCAGAGATCACCGCGATGGCGGCGATGAACTTTCCGGCCCAGGCTTCGTGGGGGAAGATGGATTGGAACGCATTGACGAACGGAGAGCCAGTGTTGATAAGCGTGTGGTGGGAGACCAGTCCCATCACGACGGCAGTCACGAGCACGTAGAGAACAGCACTCAGCGCAGTACCGATCATCGAGGCGCGCATGACGTTCACCCTGGGGTTCTTGACCCGCTTGGCGGTCATGGCCGCTGCTTCGACGCCGATGAAGGAGAAGAGGGCCACGCCGGCGGCGATGCCGATGCCCGAATAGAGGCTGCCCCCCGAAGCGTTGAACGCTCCGAAGTGGGCGTTTTCGACGAAGAACCAGCCGACAATCCCCACGAACAGGAGGGGGAGGAACTTCAACACGACGGTGACGTTCTGGAACCAGGCCATTTGGCGGATCCCGACGAGGTTGATGATCGCCGGAACCCACAGTCCCACCATCGCAATGCCGAAGTTCTGCATTCCCGATGGATGCGTCCACCCGAACAGGGCGTCGACATAGAAGACCCAGGACGAGACGATGGCTGCGTTGCCGGCCCACGCCTGAATCCAATAGCACCAGCCGACTAGGTAGCCGGCGAAGTCTCCGAACTCGTGCCGGGAGTAGGCGTAGAGGCCGCCGTCGCTGTTGGGCACGCGCTTCGTGAGTTGTCCGAACAGGATCGCCAGGAGCATCGCACCCACGGCGATGACCCCGAGCACAATGATGCCCATGGTCCCTGCTCCGGCGATGACCGCGGGCATGGTGAATACACCGGTGCCGACAATGCTGCCGACGACCAGCCCGGTGGCGGAGGTGAGGCCCAGCGCATGAGCCTTCTTCTGGTTTCTGGGCGTCAGTCCTGGTTCGACAGGCGGCGAGTCTTTGACAGGCGGCCGGGCGCTCGTGATGGTCATCGGAACTCCTTTGGGATGGCTCGCGGTCGCTCCTGCGGACCGGCATCATTTCGATATTGAGATGTGCGGACCCGGTTCCTCTAGGGACCAACGTCCTGAGCGGCAGGGACGTTGGTGGGCGAGCCGGTTTGATGCGTGCAGGCCTCTTCGGACAACTGTCCAGTCAAGTGAGGCTCAAAGAGACCATGCAGAAGTGCCTGCATTGAGGACCATGGTCCTCAGCCGTCCACACCATTGGCCCCTACCTAGCTCGACCTGCGTTCCGTACGGTCGAGGGTGTGGGAAAGAAGACGCTGCAGCTGTTCCGATCGAGTGGTTAGTTGTCTTGGGCCCGCAGGACACCAACGAATGCACACGCGAAGGAGGTCATGTGATGAAGGCAGCTGTTGTCAGGGCATTCAACGAGTCGCTGCGCATCGAGGACCGACCCATCCCGACTCCCTCGGCCGGTCAAGTGTTGGTCAAGATGGAGACCTGTGGCTTGTGTCATACGGATATTCACGCCGCGCACGGTGACTGGCCTGTCAAACCCTCTCCGCCCTTTGTGCCCGGGCATGAGGGAGTGGGCATCGTGACGCGGTTGGGTACGGATGTCCGAGGTGTCGTCGAGGGGGATCGAGTGGCGATCCCTTGGCTCGGGTATGCCTGCGGTGTGTGTGAATACTGCGCTTCCGGCCGAGAGACGCTCTGCCCCAATCAGGCCGATTCCGGTTACAGCGTGGACGGAGCGTACGCGGAATACGCCGTGGCCAACGCCGCCTTCGTGGGCCGGGTGCCGGCAGGTCTCGACCCTCTCGATGCCGCCCCGCTGACCTGTGCCGGTGTGACCACGTACAAGGCGGTCAAAGTCGCCGGCACCCGGTCCTCCGACCTCACCGCCGTTTTCGGCATCGGGGGCCTCGGTCATCTCGCTGTGCAATACGCCAGGATCGCAGGAGCTTCGGTCGCGGCCATCGACCTCGTCGATTCGAAACTGGCCCTCGCCCGTGAGCTCGGCGCCGAGACGACCGTCAACGCCTTGACCCAGGACCCGGTCGAGGCCATCCAAGCCCTCGGGGGTGCCGACCAGGCAATCGTCTTGGCCGTCTCACCTCGGGCCTGTGAGCAGGCCTTCCGATGCCTGAAGCGGGGCGGCACTCTGGTCTTCGTCGCTCTTCCTGCCGACAATGTGATGCGCCTCCCCATTTTCGAGACCGTGTTGCAGGGCATCACGGTCACCGGGTCCATCGTGGGCACCCGGGTCGACCTCGCGGAGACGTTTCAGCTGCAGGTGGAGGGACGGACCCGCGTCGTACGAGAGAGCCGCAGGCTCGAGGACGTCAACGAATCCTTCGAGCAGATCCAAAAGGGTGGAATCGATGCGCGTCTCGTCTTCGACTTCCGTCAATAAGCAGGTTCGGTGTTCTGGAGAACGCACGAAGGTTGCGACCTCTCTTCGAGGAGGTGAGTCTTGACATGTATGCAGACATACTCTCCAGTGTCCTCAACGACTGGGTCGACGAGCTGAGCGGCCCAGCGCTCATCGACTTTGCACAGGTATGCCGAGTGCAGATGCTCGAATCGTCCGGTGGAGCGGCGGTCGTCGCTCTCGCGGCGGAACTTTCCTACGACCGAGCGCTCATCAAGGTCTGCGAGGCGCACTCCGTTGACACCACCACCCGCCGGTTCTCTCACGCCAAAGAGGAGCGGGCTCGGCTCGAAGGCGAGTTGATGGCCATCGGCATCGACCTTGTGTCCTCGTCGGGCGACGGGGTGGAACGCTAGGGCGCCCGGTTCTCCTCCGCGTCCTTTGCAACCCTCAGCTTTGTGGCATAGATCGCCGCTTCAGTACGACTCGACATTTTGAGCTTGCGGAGAAGGCCCGTGATGTAGTTCTTCACCGTGTGCTCGGCGAGGAACATCGATTCGGCAATCTGTCGGTTGGTCTGACCTTCGGCAATGAGATCCAGAATTCTTTGCTCCTGGGGAGTCAGCGCCTGAAACTCTGGGTCGGACTTCGGTGGATTCGAAATGCGTTCTACGACCCGGGCCACGATTCTCGGGTCCATCAAGCTCTCTCCGGATGCGACACGGTGGACATCGCTGATGAGATCGCGCGCTTTGATCTGCTTCAGCACATACCCAGCCGCTCCGGCCATCACGCTCGCGAAGATCGCCTCGTCGTCGGCGAAGCTGGTGAGCATCAGGCAGACCAGGTCAGGCATCATCGATCGTGCGTCCCGGCAGACCTCAATCCCGCTGCCGCCCTCGAGCCGGACGTCGAGTATGGCGACATCCGGCTTCGCCAAGGGGATGCGATCCATAGCCTCGGCCCCCGTGGCTGCCTCGCCAACGACCTCTATGTCCTCGTCGGACTCGAGCAACAGTCGAATCCCCTCTCGTACCAGCTCGTGGTCGTCGAGGAGAAACACTCGGATGGGCATCCCGCTATTGTGCCAGCGCCGGGCCCTCTGCCGTTCACTTTCCGGCTTTGCCCCTGTCTTGGCTCGTTGGCCCTGAGTACGATCGCAGCAGTGCCGTACCATCGAATTCGCGATCCTGAGAAGTTGGGCCGCCTGATGGACGCCATCCTGATGATCGAAGCGGACATCGACCTCCCCGTATTGTTACGTCACCTGGTTGAAGAGGCACGGACGCTGGTGGATGCCCGGTACGGAGCCTTGGGAGTGCTCAACCCAGCCCGGACGGGTCTCGAGCAGTTTCTGACCGTCGGTTTGGACGAACCGGACGAGCGGGCCATCGGACTACGGCCGACCGGTCGTGGCGTCCTCGGCCTCCTGATCACCGATCCTGCGCCCCTTCGCTTGCGCGAGCTCGGCACGCATGAGAGCAGCTACGGGTTCCCTGCCAACCATCCACCGATGAAATCCTTTCTCGGAGTGCCGATCCGGGCGAGAGGTGAAGTTTTCGGCAATCTGTATCTCACGGACAAGCTTGGGGCAGAAGATTTCACCGAAGAGGACGAAACCCTCACCGAAGCCCTTGCTCTGGCTGCTGGCATCGCGATCGACAACACCCGCTTGCACGACCGTGTTCGTACGATGAGCGTTCTCGACGACAGAGAGCGGATCGGTCGTGATCTTCACGACAAGGTGGTGCAGCGCCTATTCGCCGTCGGCATGGTATTGCAAGGAGCGGAGCGTCTGCCCGATCTCGATCTCGTACGTGATCGCATTGACAAGGTGGTGGACGACCTCGATGCCACCATCACCGAGATCCGCACCACGATCTTCGAGCTCGGCGACAGTGCATTGCCCGGAGGCCTCCGTCAAGCTGTGGTCGGCTTGGCGGACGAGTTGGCCCCGACTGTCGGTGTCCGTCCTGACCTCACGTTCGTGGGCGCCATCGACAATGCAATTCCTCAACAGACGGCCGATCATTTGCTGTCGGTACTGCGTGAAATGTTGTCGAACGCCGGAAAGCATGCGCGGGCGACCCGTGTGCTCGTCATCTTGACTGTGGGCGACGATGTCATCCTCGAAGTCGTCGACAACGGGGTCGGCTTTGCCCCTCCCGCCGATGGCGGGGGGCTCGGCTTGACCAATCTTCGGGGTCGCGCCGAGAAGCTAGGGGGGACTTTCGACATTCAGGCGGTGCAGGGTGGCGGTACCAAGGTCACTTGGCGTGTTCCGATCTAAGCGATCGAGGCGGGTTGAAGGCTCGAGACAATGTCCAATGTCATCTCGGTGGATCCCTGGCGACAGATTGACGACGACACGGGAAATCCAGCTTCTTCAAAGATGGCCAGCATCGTTGCGTTCTCAGGCAGCACCTCGGCTTTGAACTGTGACACGTCTGCCATCCTGGCGACGTGAGCCAATCGACGCAGCAGTTCCGATGCGATGTACTGGTGTTGGTAGGCGTCGGCTACTGCAAACGCGACCTGAGCCTGCAGCGGATCAGGAAGCCGTTCATAGCGTCCGATGGCGATCAGCGCATCGTTGGTCTCGGCGACGAGCGCGACACGATTCCAGCCGTCTACACACGTCAGATGCTGAATCTCTTCGAAATTGAGCACAGGGTGCTGCGAGAAGTAACGGGGGAAATGGGCTCGACCTGAGAGCTGCCGGTGGAATTCCACCAGTGCCGGGCCGTCGCCCGGAGCGACAGGGCGGACGAGGGCATAGGTGCCGTTGCAGAGAGGTATCTCCTCGTCTCCGTGCGCTTGCGTTCTGGACCTCGGAGCCATGTTCTGAGCTTGCCGGAATGGCCGGCAGGCTTGTAGAGAGTTTCGTCCGCGGCTCCGAGGTCTTTGGTCCTGATCCCGAGCCGTGGCCCTGCCGTAATTGGGGACCCCTTTCCCCGCCGGCAAGGACCTAGGTCCCTAGCTCGTATCCCGCCTGACCAGGCATGATCGCCGTATGGCTACATCGATGAGCGGCGAGGGCACAAGGGGCGATGACGGCGAGCTCCGGGTCGTCGTCGGCGTCGATGGGTCCGAATGTGGCACGCGAGCCCTCGCATTTGCTGCTCACGAGGCCGCGCTCCGAGGTGCCGTCCTTCATGTCGTGAGCGCCTACGGAGCGACCCCCTACGTCACCGCGTGGCCGACGGTTCTCCTCGAGTCGGACCACCAGGAGACTGGCGCGTCTATCGTGGACGAGTCCCTGGCCCACGCCCGTGGACTCGATGACACGCTCGTAAGCAAAGGCGAGATCCGATACGGCTCGGCTGGCGATGTGCTCGTCGACGTCAGCCACGGTGCGACCTTGTTGGTCGTCGGATCGCGCGGTCGAGGACAAATCGCGAGTGTTCTTCTCGGTTCCGTGTCCGAGCATTGTGTTCACCGCGCGGTGTGCCCGATCACGATCGTCCGCTGATGGGGCTACCGAGTTCTCGCGTCGACACGGCGCCCAGGGCCGCCGCCGACGCGGCTGGAAGATCACGCAAAGAGAGGTCTGACGCCCTTGCGGAAATCGATGATGTGCTCGATCAGTGGTCCTCACGACGGAGGGACTTTGGCCGTCTGCGAGTCGAAGCGGAGGAGGCGCGCCAAGAGTTCATTCCCCATACCGAAGGACTAGCCAGCAGTGTGCTTCGGCCCTCGCTCCAGACGGTTGCGCAGCGTCTCAGAGCGTCGGGTGGGGATGGCACAGTCGTGGAACGGCCACGGGACGCACTCCACGGCCTTCGTCTCACACTGTGGATGGCACTCGACAGGAAGATCACCGTCCTCGAACGTCGGGACCTCTATCCCTATATCCGCCTGGATCTGGACGTGGCACGTAGGAGGTTCACCGTCTGGGAGGGGGACGTGGGGGGTGAGCAGGGCTCAAGCCGCCCAGCTGACCCGTGGATGCTGGGTGACATCACTGGTCCAGTCGTTACCGAACGGGTCGTCACCATTCTTCGCATAGCCGCCAGCCACAAGGTGATCGCATGAAGACAAGATCACCGGTGCGAGAACGCGTTTGTCAACGGGGCAGCATGTTGTCCGGTGCAAAATTTAGCAACCCATCCCTCCATCAGCGGATCGGAAGCAGGAGGTTGTCGGATGCCCGAGATTGAAGCATCAAGCACCGTCCAGAGATTTGTCGTCGGCGTCGACGGATCCGAAGGATCCGCCAAAGCACTCGACTGGGCCATTGCGGAAGCGGTCCGTTCACCGGCCACCCTCGAGCTCGTGACCGCCTGGATGTTCCCGATGGCATTGGGCTATGTCTTCGCCAAGACGCCCGCCGAGGTTCGACAGCAGGTCCAACAGATCGCCGACATGTCGGTGTCACATGTGGCAGCCATTGCCCCTGACGTCAGCGTCCGATCCATCTTGCGCGAGGCGGAAGCAGGGCCGGCGCTCGTCGACGTGAGCACCGGAGCCGATCTGCTCGTGGTCGGATCCCGAGGCCATGGCGGCCTTCGCGAAATGCTGCTGGGGTCGGTTGGCACCTACTGCGCTCGACATTCCCACTGTCCCATCGTGATCGTGCGTTAGTTAAGTTAGGCAAAGGGCAGGAGGATCGACACCGGCAGGTGGCATGCCTCTGTCCGGCGCGACGCCCGATCCCGACCGATCCGGGTCCGAGCTCCTCGCCGTGATTCAGTGGCCGAAACACCAAGGTCATCCTTCATCGGGACCTTTCTCTCTATGGGGATTTCAGGTTGCGGATCACAATGGATGGCATGACCTCAACTCCTCCCTCCGCAGCGCCATCGGAGTCCGCTGGCACGAATGCCGATTCGCAATCCACACCTGCCAATCTCCCTGGTCCGAGCGACCTGGCCAGGAGGGTCATCCACCGTCGCAACCAGCTGGGCCTGACCTCTGACGAGCTGGCCAAGCGAGTGGGCGTCGATCCCAACTATCTCAAGTATTTCGAGCAAAACGCCGCCGCCCGCCTGAGCGCCGGAACCCTCGATCTGATCGCCTTCGCTTTGGACACGAGCCCGATCGCGCTGACCGGGGGCGACATCGACCGGGCGCCTGGAAGGGGCAGAGCAGGCCGGCATCCCTCGCTTGACGATCTGGGGAGGGAGCAGTGTGACGCCCATCTGGCCGCGGGCGGTATTGGGCGCATCGTGTTCTCCGCTGAGAGGGGACCCGTCGCGGTTCCTGTGAACTTCGAGTTTACGGAGGGAGAGATCATCTTCAGTACCGACGAGGCAAAGGCCGATCTGCTCGCGCAGCTGCCCGTGATCGGTTTCGAGATTGATCGTGTCGATGAGGCTTTCAGCGAGGGCTGGAGCGTGGTTGTCAGCGGTCCGGCGCGGCGAGTCATTGATCCCGACGAATTGCAACGCGTGTCGTCGCTCGACCTCGAAGCCTGGGCCGGTGGTGACCGCCACGCCGTGGTCAAGATTGCTCCCGTCACTGTGACGGGTCGTGTCATCGTGCACAGCCCGCCCCCCGATGAAGACTGAGCCGGCGCCAGCACGTCCGCAGGATCGTGCTTCAGGTTCCAAAGGGACGATAGCGGGCGGTGCTCAGCCTCGCCGTAACTCCACCCTGAACGGTCCGGGGGAGCGGATCACTGCCGACCTCCCGTTGACCGATGAAGAGTGTGAGTTGATCGATGCCTACTGGCGAGCGGCCAACTACTGCTCGGTTGGTCAGATCTACCTGATGGACAACCCGCTACTGAAGCAGCCGTTGCTCCCAAAGCACGTCAAGCCTCGGCTCTTGGGACATTTCGGGACGACGCCCGGCTTGAATCTCATCTACGCCCACCTCAATCGGGTCATAAAGACACGGGACCTGAACGTGATCTACGTGGCCGGACCTGGACATGGCGGACCTGGCATCGTCGCCAATACCTACCTGGAAGGCACCTACACCGAGGTGTATCCCCACATCAGCCAGGATGCCGACGGGCTGCGCAAACTCTTCCGCCAGTTCTCCTTCCCGGGAGGCATCCCCAGTCATGTCGCTCCCCAGACCCCCGGATCGATCCATGAAGGAGGCGAGCTTGGCTATTCGCTCGTGCACGCCTACGGAGCGGTGCTGGACAACCCGGACCTCATCGTCGCCTGCGTCATCGGCGACGGAGAGGCGGAGACCGGTCCCTTGGCTGCGAGCTGGCATTCGAACAAGTTTCTGGACCCGGTTGGCGATGGCGCAGTGCTGCCGATCTTGCATCTCAACGGCTACAAGATCGCCAATCCGACCGTGCTGGCTCGTCTGGGCGACGATGAGCTGACCAGCCTCCTCGTGGGCTACGGCCACCGTCCTATCTTCGTGCGTGGGGACGAGCCCGCGGCTGTTCATCAGCAGCTCGCTGCTGCCCTCGATGACGCCTTCGGAGACATCGCCCGGATCCAAGGGGCCGCTCGGAGCGGCGAAGCCGGCTCGCGACCGGCTTGGCCGATGATCGTCCTGTGCACACCCAAAGGGTGGACTTGCCCGAAAGAGGTCGACGGTGTCCCCGTCGAAGGGACGTTCCGCGCCCATCAGGTGCCGGTGGCCGACGTCCGAAGCAACCCCGGGCACCTCAAGATCCTCGAGGGCTGGCTCCGGAGCTATCGGCCTGAGGAACTGTTTGACCGGTCGGGTCACTTGCGTGCTTCTCTTCAGGCCCTCTCTCCGACAGGGACTCGGCGGATGAGCGCCAATCCACATGCCAATGGGGGATTGCTCCTCCATGACCTGAACCTTCCGGACTTTCGTCGCTACGGCGTGACGGTCGAGACGCCTGGCGTGGCATCGGCCGAGCCGACGCGGGTGCTGGGAAATTTCCTCCGGGATGTCATCAGGGAGAACCCTTCCACGTTCCGGATCGTCGGTCCCGATGAGACAATCTCGAACCGGCTGTCCGCGGTGTTCGAGGCGACGAATCGGGTCTGGGAGGCGGAGACATTGCCCGGAGACGAGTATCTGGCGCCGCAGGGCCGCGTCATGGAGGTACTCAGCGAGCATCTCTGCGAAGGGTGGCTGGAGGGGTACCTCCTGACGGGACGCCATGGCCTCTTCAACTGCTACGAGGCGTTCATCCACATTGTCGATTCGATGCTCAACCAGCACGCAAAGTGGCTCAAGACGTCGAAGGAGATCCCATGGCGACGGCCGATCGCCTCCCTGAATTATCTGTTGTCCAGTCATGTCTGGCGGCAGGACCACAATGGCTTCTCCCATCAGGACCCCGGATTCATCGACCATTTGGTGAACAAGAAGCCGTCAATCGTCCGTGTGTACCTCCCGCCGGATGCCAACACGCTTCTCTCGGTGGCAGACCATTGCCTCCGAAGCCGTGACTATGTCAACCTGATAGTCGCCGGTAAACAGCCAGCGCTGACGTATCTCACTATGGATGAAGCGGTGGACCACTGCACGCGGGGTCTCGGAATATTCGACTGGGCGAGCAATGATGATGGGGATCTTCCTGACGTGGTGCTTGGTTGTGCGGGCGACATCCCAACGCTTGAGACCGTCGGAGCCGCGGCCATTCTTCGCGAGACAATTCCCGAGCTCAAGGTTCGCGTCGTCAATGTCGTCGACCTGATGCGAATGTCCCATGAGACTGAGCATCCTCACGGGTTGCCAGAGGTCGAATTTGACGGGCTGTTCACGAAGGACAGGCCGGTGATCTTCGCCTACCACGGCTACCCGTGGCTGATCCATCGCTTGGCCTATCGACACACCAATCATCACAACTTTCACGTGCGCGGGTACAAGGAGGAGGGAACCACAACCACGCCATTCGACATGGCGATCATGAATGACATGGACCGCTTCCACTTGGTTATGGATGTGATCGACCGCGTGCCCGGTCTCTCTGAGAGAGCCGCACATGTCCGTCAGAAGATGCAAGACGCCAGACTGGACGCGCAGGCGTACGCCCGAAAGCACGGCGAGGACGATCCGTCCATCACGGATTGGGTATGGAGACGCTGAGCGATCCTCTGCGTCCTGTCTCCCTTGGGACATGGTTCTACGAATGGATGAGTGTCGACTTCTCACTGGGTCGGTGGGGCCGTCTGAACGGGTTTGCGGCGGCCCACTTCACGGCAAATGAGAACGTCGGCCAAAGGACCTGACCCGCATCCGTTGACTTCCGATCATTCGTAGCAGGAGCAACCGAAAGGGTGTAGACGGATCACATGACGCCGGAACTGATGCCTGCCGCGTTTCTCGGGCACGGGAGCCCGATGAATGCACTGGAGCACAATCGCTACACGGAGGCCTGGCGCGATCTTGGAGCTAGCGGCCCTCGACCGCGAGGCATCTTGGTCATCTCCGCCCACTGGTACGTGAACCTGTCGGCCGTCACCGCCATGCCTCGCCCAAGGACGATCCATGATTTCTACGGTTTCCCCGACGAGCTCTATTCGGTCCAGTATCCAGCACCTGGTGACGAAGCCCTCGCCGAAGAGGTCTCCGAAATCGTCAAGCCCACCTGGGTCGGCCTCGATCACGACAGCTGGGGCCTCGACCACGGCACATGGTCGGTGCTGGTCCATGCCTTTCCGAATGCCGACATCCCCGTTGTGCAACTGTCCATCAACGCGCAACAGCCCTTTGAGTACCACCTCGAACTTGGCGCTCAACTCGCCTCGCTTCGCCGACAGGGGATCTTCGTGGTCGGTAGCGGAAACGTCGTGCACAACCTGCACCGAGTCGACTGGGACCAACCCGAAGACGGGTTCGATTGGGCCCGCCGGTTCGATGAGGCGGCGCGACGCATCATGACGTCTTCCCCCTAGTGTCCTGCCTCAAAGATTCCTAGTGATATAGGAATTTTCTCTTCGCTCCTCGCGTTGTGACCTTCCATCAGCGACGATGGGAGGCAGAGATGGCAGAGCGTGGCCGGCCGAAAGTGGAGCTCGTTGTGAGCGACGAAGAGCGCGAGACGCTCGAGCGATGGGCGCGTCGACCCAAGAGCGCGCAGCGCCTGGCGCTGCGCTGTCGGATCGTGCTGTTGTGCGCATCGGGGGTCTCGAACCTCGAGGTGGCAGCCATTCTCGGGGTGAGCCCCGCAACCGTCGGCAAATGGCGCTCTCGGTTCATCACCGAGCGACTGGACGGGCTGAGCGATGACCCCCGGCCGGGCGTGCCCCGCTCCATCAGCGACGATGCGGTCGAGGCGGTGATCGTCAAGACCCTCGAAGAAATACCCGACGACGCCACCCATTGGTCGACTCGGTCCATGGCAAAGGCAACTGGGATCTCTCCGGCCAGCGTCGGGCGCATC
>Ga0307374_10003641_pt1 | contig 26177 bp, 28 predicted proteins | sample OX3MG_FD_202532 | JGI IMG/M metagenome (GOLD analysis project Ga0307374, IMG submission 202532) | Soil microbial communities from Risofladan, Vaasa, Finland - OX-3 | ecosystem: Environmental > Terrestrial > Soil > Coastal area > Acid sulfate soil | place: Finland: Risofladan, Vaasa | collected...
CGACACCGAAGACGTCACCCGCCTCGATCGAGACGTCGCCCACCGATACCCCCACCCGTACGGCGAAGGCCTGGTCGGGAAAACGACGGCGGTGGAGGTCGACGCCCTGCTGGATGGCGACGGCTGCCCCGACGGCGTCGGCCGCCGATCCGAAGGTGGCCATGATGCCGTCGCCGAGGCCCTTTATCACCTCGCCGCTATGCACGGCCACGGCTTGGCTGAGCATGGCGTCGTGGGTTCGTCGCAACTCGTCGGCGACGTCCTCGCCCACCCGCACACGCAGTTCGGTCGAACCGACCAGGTCGGTGAACAACACGGATCGCATCTCGGTCTGCGTCTGGCGCTCACTCATCGTCGTTGACCTTCCTGGTCGCCGGGCTCGATGATATGCGAGCAAAGCAACTGGCGAGGAGCAAAATGCTCGTTGCCTCGGCCGATCTGGCCGTCCTCTATGGACTTAGCCCGACGGTCGTGACGTAGCTCGGAGGTGACGGGCCACTTCGGACCGTGAGAACCGGGGACGTCGACAAGGGCCGGAGGCCCATTGACTGGTGACTTGGGGCGACAGAAACAACGTTCGATTCGGTCAGTCGCCGCGACCGAATCGGGCTTCGGTGCGGCGGCACCCGCGAAATAGACCGCTCGATAATCCCGCCCAACGATGCACCTAGCCCACACTTCGGCGAACCGCGCGATCGTCGCCGAACGCCGCTCTAGGGCGTGCCGCCGTCGCCTTCGTTCTGGGCGTCGCCCAGGGCCCGCTGCACCCGGGCCACCACTTCCGAGCCCGGGCCCCCCGACGACGAGGGCTCGGGTCGGTAGTCCTGGCCGAGCAAGGCGGCGAGCACCGCACCCACCGACAAGCGCAGGGCATCGAGGTCGTAGCCGCCCTCGAGGACCATGGCCAGGCGGCCCGGGCCCGGGCCGAAGCCCTGGACTCGCCGGGCCATGTCGGCGAAGTCGGCCGCCGTGAGGCGCAGTTCGGCCAGGGGGTCGTCGCGATGCGCGTCGAACCCGGCGGAGACGAGCACCCATGTGGGGCCGAAGCGCTCGGCGGCTTCAGCCACCACCTCGTCGAGCACCCGCAGGAGCACGTCCCCGGTGGCCTCGGGTGGCAGCGGCACGTTCACGGTGCCGCCCGGCGCGTGGGGACCGCCCGTCTCCTCCACCTTGCCCGTGCCGGGATACAGGGGCCACTGATGGGTCGACACGTACAGCACGCGAGGGTCGTCCCAGAAGATGGCCTGGGTCCCGTTGCCGTGGTGCACGTCCCAATCGACCACCAGGACCCGTTCCCCGCGCCCGGCCAGCACGGCGGCGGCCACCGCCACGTTGTTGAGCAGACAGAAGCCCATGGCCCGGTCGGCCAGGGCGTGGTGGCCCGGGGGTCGAGCGGCCACGAAGGCCACCTCCCCGCGCCCGGCGGCCAGGCCGTCCACGGCGCCCAGCACGGCGCCGGCGGCCAGCACGGCGGTGTCCCACGAGCCCGGAGAGGCCACCGTGTCCGGGTCGAGATGGCCTCCGCCGGCTGCGCAGTACGCCTGCAGCGCGTCGAGGTAGGCCACCGGGTGCACCAGGGCTAGTTCTTCGATGGTGGCCCGCCGGGGCTCGAGGTCTACAACGGCGTCGGTGAGCCCGGCCACGGCGATCCCGTCGAGCGCGGCGCGCACTCGAGCGGCACGCTCGGGGTGATGAGCGCCGACGTCGTGCCGGTCGAGGTCGGGCTGTCCGGCGACGAGGAGCACGGCGTCATGGTAGGGGCCGGGCGTCTCCAGTAACCCCCCGAGATGCGAAGATGAGCCATGCCCGACGCCCGCCGCCTGGTCGACGCACGCCTGCGCGTGGCCTTCGACGAGGTCGAGGCCGGGGCCGACCCGCTGCTGCGGCCTTCGGACCGGGCCGACTTCCAGGCCAACGGGGTCTTGGCCTTGGCCAAGCGCCTGGGCCGGGTGCCCCTGGAGCTGGCCGGCGAGATCGTGGCCCGCGCCGAGCTGGGCGACCTGTGCGCGGCGGTGGAGGTGAGCGGCCCGGGCTTCATCAACCTCACCCTGGCCGATGACATAGTGGCGGCCGACGTAGCCGCCCTCGCCGACCATCCCCGGCTCGGCGTCGAGCAGCGGGTGCCGGGGCGGACGGTGGTGGTGGACTACTCGGCGCCGAACGTGGCCAAGGAAATGCACGTCGGCCACCTGCGCTCCACCATCCTCGGCGACGCCCTCGTCCGCATGCTCGAGTTTGCCGGTGAGCGCGTGGTGCGCGAGAACCACGTGGGGGACTGGGGAACGCCCTTCGGCATGCTCATCGAGCACGTGCTCGACCTCGGAGAGCACGAGGCGGTGCACGAGCTATCGGTCGGTGACCTCGACACGTTCTACCGCCAGGCCCGCCAGTCCTTCGACGCCGACGTCTCGTTCCAAGAGCGCGCCCGGCGCCGAGTGGTGCTGCTGCAGTCGGGCGACGAGGAGACCATGCGGCTCTGGCACGTCCTGGTGGCCCAGAGCATCGCCTACTTCGACGAAGTCTACGCCAAGCTCGACGTCTTGCTCACCGACGAGGACGTGGTGGGCGAGAGCTTCTACAACGAGATGCTCCCCGAGGTCGTGCGGGACCTGCAGGAACTAGGACTACTGGTCGAAAACGACGGCGCCTTGTGTGTCTTCCCGCCCGGCTTCACCAATCGCCACGGCGACCCTTTGCCTCTCATCGTCCAGAAGTCCGACGAGGGATTCGGCTACGCGGCGACCGACCTGGCCGCCATCCGCGACCGGGTCGGCCGGTTGGGAGCAGATGTCCTGCTCTACGTGGTGGGCGCTCCCCAGGCCCAACACCTCGAGATGTGCTTCGCCGTGGCTCGGCTGGCCGGCTGGCTGCCCGACGCTGTCGAGGCCGTGCACGTGGCCTTCGGCAATGTCCTGGGCCCCGATCACAAGATGTTCCGCAGCCGCGGCGGCGACGCCGTGAAGCTGGTGGACCTGGTGGACGAGGGGGTGCAACGCGCCGGGTCAGCGGTGGCCGCTCGCAATCCCGACCTCGAGCCGGCCCAGCGGTCGGCGGTGGCCCGGATGTTGGGCGTGGGGGCCGTCAAGTACGCCGATCTGTCCACCGACCGCACGCGTGACTACGTCTTCGATTGGGACCGCATGCTCGCCCTTGAGGGCAACACGGCTCCCTACCTGCAGTACGCCCATGCCCGCATCCGCTCCATCTTCCGGCGCGCCGGGAACATGGCCGATGTGGCCGGCGCGGCCGAAGCAGCGACAGCCCCCCCCCGACTCGGCCAGCCCGCCGAGCGGTCCCTGGCCATGGCCCTGGTCGGCTTCCCCGAAGCCGTCGAAGGAGCCCTCGGGGGATGGAGCCCGAGTCGCCTTTGCGGCTACCTGTTCGACCTGGCCAGCACCTTCACCACGTTCTACGAGGCTTGCCCCGTGCTTGCCTCCCCCGATGCCGACACCCGCCGGAGCCGGCTCATGCTGGCCGACCTCACGGCCCGGGTGCTGGCCGTCGGCCTCGGCATGCTCGGCATCGCCGCCCCGGACCAGATGTGACGGCCCCGGTAGCATCGGCGCTGATCGCGACCGGAGGGGAAACGTGAGCGACCTGCCCCAGTCCATGGCGGCGGCGGTGTACCAGAGCCCCGGCCGCGTCGTGGTCGAGCAGCGCCCGGTTCCGCTTCCCGCCCAGGGCCAGGTCCTCGTGGAGGTGGGGCATTGCGGCGTGTGCGGCTCGGACCTGCACCTGCTGGTGGAGGGATGGGCCACGGCGGGGACGGTGGCCGGCCACGAGTTCACCGGTGTCGTCCGGGCTCTCGGCCCCGGGGCGGAGGGCTGGGCCGAGGGCGATGTGGTGGTAGGTGGGCCGCCGGCGCGATGCGGGCAATGCCGGCGTTGCCTCGAAGCCAAGCCCTCGCAGTGCGAGCGACGAGGGGACGTCACCGAGCAACTGGGCGGCGGTTTCGCCCGCTTCGTGCTGGTAGAGGCCCGAGCCCTTGTGCGCGTCCCCGAAGGGCTCTCGCCGCGCACGGCGGCGCTGGCCGAGCCGCTGGCCGTGGCCCTGCACGCCGTGACGCAGGCCGGCCTGGTGGCCGGGGACGAGGTCATGGTCTTCGGGGCTGGGCCCATCGGGGCCTTGGCCATCGCCGCCCTGGCCGCCACCAAGGAGCACCGGGTGACGGCGGTAGAGCCCAACGAACAGCGACGCCAGTTGGCCCTGGACGTGGGCGCCGAGGCGGCGTTGTCCCCCGACGAACTGGCCCGTTTCGAGCGCTGGGAGCCCGAGCGCTTGGCCCCGGTGGCGGTGGACGCCGTGCTCGAGTGCTCCGGGCACAAGGCGGCCATGGAGCTCGGCCTCCATCAGCTGCGCCGGGGTGGACGGCTGGTGTTGGTGGGAGCCGGGATCCACGAGCCGTCCTTCGACCCAAACCGCATCCTGCTCAACGAGCTCGAGATCCGGGGCTCCTTCGTCTACGACGCCGACGGCTTCGAGCGCGCCCTGGCCCTGTTGGCCTCGGGCGCGCTGCCCGTGCAGCGCCTGGTGGAGCGCGACGACGTCGGGCTCGAGGGGCTCGGCCCGGTGCTGGGCGACCTGGCCGCCGGGCGGGTGGCCGGCAAGGTGATGGTGGCGCCGGGAACCGGGGACGGCCGACGGTGACGACTAGCCACCGCTTCTACCCATCGGGCACCCCGCGGTTCAACCACGTGGCCCTCAGCCTCCCGGCCGAGCAGCTGAGCCCATCGGGTCGAGCCGAGCTATGTCGGTTCTTCGGCGAAGTCCTGGGCTTCGACGAACTGCCCACCATGACGGTGGACGGCCGGCGCCTGGTGCTGAGCTGCGTGCACTGGGACCAGTTCCTTTTCCTGGTGGGGGAGGACGATCCCATGCGCTGCCCGCCGCTCGACCACTTCGGCTTCGCCCTGGGGACACTCGACGAGCTGGACGCGGCGCATCGCCGGGCGCTCGAGTTCGCCGCCGACGACGGCCGGCTCCAGGTCGAGGGCATCGACGTCGACGACCAGGGCCCGGTCAAGATCCACTCGGTGTATCTCGGCTACGTGCTGCCCATGCGCATCGAGCTGCAGTGGTGGGAGTTCACGTGATGGACCTGCGGGGCGAGGTGGCCGTGGTCACCGGGGCGTCGTCGGGGCTCGGCCGCCGCTTCGCCCTCGACATGGCCGCCGCCGGGGCCACCGTGGTGGCCGTGGCCCGGCGTCGGGACCTGCTCGAGGAGCTCGAGCCGCTGCTGCGGGCGGCGTCGGCGACCTCGCAGGCCAAGGTGGGCGATGTGACCGGCCACAGCGGGGTGCGCGCCGTGCTGGGTGAGGTGGAGGAGGCCCACGGGCCCATCGGGGTACTGGTCAACGCGGCCGGCATCGGGGAGCCTCGCCAGGGCCAGGCCACGGTGCCCGAGCTGACCAGTGTGCGCGAGGTCATGGAGACCAACTACTTCGGCGCCGTCCACAGCACGCTAAGCGTGCTGCCCGGGATGCTCGAGCGCCGGCGCGGCGTGGTGGTGAACGTGTCCTCCGACAACGGCCGGGCGCCGGGTCCGGGCGAAGTGGCCTACGGGGCGTCGAAGGCGGCGCTGAGCGCTTTCACCGAGAGCATGGCCATGCGGGTGCACGGTTCAGGGGTTCGCCTGCATGTGCTTTATCCCGGCTGGGTGCCGACCGACATGGGCCTCGGAGCGGTGGAGGACGGCATGCCCATGCCGCCGCGCATGGTGCGGCGCACCGAGGAGCAGGTGTCGAAGCTGCTGCTGGCCCGCATGGGCGGCTCCGCCATCGACATCGACGCCGCTCGCTTGGCCCGCCTGGCGCCGGTGGCGAGGGCGCTCGTGCCGCGCCTCTACCGCAACGGCTTGTTGCGGGCCTCGTCCAGTCGCCGGTAGTGGTCCCTCCAGATCAACCGGTAGACCGGCACCAACCGTGGGACGGCGCGTAGCCCCGGGATGAAGGGGACCAGCAGCAGTCCCAGGGTGAGCAGCATCATGAGGCCCCAGACGAGGGCGTCGGCATTGCCGGTGTGGGTGAAGGGCCACACCTGGTACCACATCGTGTAGAGCCACAGCCAGGCCTGGCCCGGGAAGTTCCCCGTCTCGTTCATCATCCCCCACTGCGATCCCGACAGATGCTCGGCCTGGGCCTTGTCGGCCAGGAAGGACCCGTCGGCCAGGAAGAGCAGCGGCTTGGTGTAGTCGGTGCCGTAGAACTGCGGCGAGGACAGCAGATCGGCATCCAGGCTCCCGGTACGGGCCATGGTGAGGAGCGCGCTCATCATGGGCGGGAGCGGGCCGTAGCGCCCGGGTGGGACCACCACGGCCGAGCCGCTGAAGCCGACATGGCCGAGCGCCGAGCTGTAGGCGGCCGTCCATTGCTGCGCGGTGGCGGCCGGAGCGGCCTGGTAGCTGGCCAGGGCCGACTGCAGGTCCGGGTCGCTGTGGGCGGCCACCTGCAGAGGGCCGAGGACGAAGTCCTGCGCCGCGCTGACCGGCTCGTGCACCCCTATCCATCGCTCGGGAGCGAGGGGCCCGATGGTCTGGCCCGACCCGGGGGCGGTGTCGTACGGCGGACCGTAGGAGGCGGTGGGGCTGCTGCCGTCGAGCTCGGTGACGGCGGTGGCCAGGAAATCCGCCGGCGTGGCCTGGGCCCATTGGCGGATGGTGACCGGATGCTCGTCGGGAGAGGAGAAGACCACGGCGAGGCCCACCGTCAGCACGGCCACCGCCACCAGGGCCAGGACGAACTCCTTGGCCAGGTCGTAGCGGATCTTGGGCCCTTCCCACTCGGCCTCGTCGGGCTGGGCCGACGCCTCGTCCAATGTCTGCACGGCGCGCTAGGTCCTTCCGGCCGGCGTTGACGGTGTCGGCCTCTTCGCTGCCGGCCTCGTGGCCCGGCCACGAGCCGGCAGAGGACGCACCACCCCGCGGTGGCGCACCAGGAGCAGATGCAGCCCCACCAGGGCGGCCACTGCCACAGGGAGCAGCAGCACGTGCCACAGCAGCATCTGCCCGAAGTTCGTCACCACGAAGAAGGCCCCGGCGCCGGTCGAGTTGATCCCGTCCTTGGCCTGGGTGGCGATCCACTGCGAGTCGAAGTTCTGCTGCGATAGGTAGCCGGTGAAAGCGGTAGCCACCGAGATCGCGAACGTGACCACACCGGTCATCCACGTAAGGGCGCGCCGCCCTCGCCAGGACGCCATGAAGAACTTTCCCCACAGGTGCAGCACCATGAAGAAGAAGAACAGCTCCACGCTCCACAGATGCAGGCTGTTCACGAAGAGCCCGGTCTTCGACTGGTGCCACCACGACGGGCCTCTCAGGACCAGGACCGTGCCCGACGCCAGGACGATCACAAAGGCGGCCAGCGTCAGGACCCCGAACACGTAGACCCACGAGGCCACGTAGCTGGGCTGGTCATCGGGTAGGAGCTTGTCCGGCGGCAGCGCCCGCACCGCCGCCCGTCGCAGCCGGCCGGTCCAGGTGGGGGAGGCCTCGAGGCCCGGGACCGTCATCGTCCTCGTCGAGAGGAGTGGAAGGGGATGACGAGGGCCAGGACGAAGACCACCACCATGACGCCGATCACCAGGAGATTGGCCACCGACAGCTGCACGAACCCCCAGTGCAGGTAGTGCCCCGGTCGGGACAGATCCACCAATGCCGCGACCATGTAACGAATGGTATATTGCGGGATCCACCGCGGCAGTAATGGCCCAAAGCCCCCGCGGCCGGCTAGCTGTCCCGTTAGCGGCGGCTCGTGCTCAGCTTGACCTTGGCCGGCGGCCCGGACCGGCTGTCTTCGACCAATGTGAGCGCACGCCGTGGGCAATCGGCCACGGCCCGATGGGCCAGGTCCACGAGCTGCGCCGGGACCGGGCGACCGTCGATGACCGGGTATCCCCACTCGTCGAGGGTGATGAGCTCGGGAAGCAGCTCGGCGCAGTAGCCGAAGGCGTCGCAGGCGATCGGGTCGACCCGAAGGCGCCGGTTCACGGCATCACCGGAGCCCGGTTCCAGCCCGGGCAGGGATGGCGTCGGGCGTGGGCTGTCACGTCCTTGGCGAAGACCGACAGGGCGCTGCGTACCAGTCGCACCGCCCCGTCGGGGAGTCGGCATGCGCCGCGCCCGTCGACCGCCGTGAGCCGGCTCTGGAGCCGGTCGAGGAGCCGCCCGTCGCTCTGGCCGGCGGCCAGCCGGTGCAGGTCGTCGGCGATGGCGGGCATGCCAAAGACACAAGGCCCGCACTGGCCTGCGCTCTGGGCGGCCAGGTAGGAGACGATCCGCGCCGTCTCGGCCAGCCCGCAGCCGCCTGGGCCGAGGACCCCGATAACCCCGGCTCCCACGGTGCCGCCCACCTCGGCCAAGGGCCCCGGCGCGTAGGGCGTGGACAGCGCCGTGCCCGCCATCCACGTGCCGCCGTAGCCGCCGAGGAGAACGGCCAAGGGCGCCTGGAGCGGCTCGGCCCGCTGCACGATGACATCGAGCGGTGTGCCGAGCTCGACTTCCACGACACCGGGGCTGCGCACGGCGCCGGTGACGGTGACCAGCGTGGTCCCCGGCGCGTCGGGAAGCCCCACGGCTCGGAACCAGTCGGCGCCGTGGCGGGCGATCAGGGCCACGTGGGCCAGCGTCTCGGCATTGTGCAGCAACACCGGGCTGCGCCCCACGGTGAGGGGGACGGACTTGTCGGGCCGGAAGGTGGGAAGGCCGCGGCCGCCGCCCACCCAGTCGACGAGCGCCGACTCCTCCCCGGCGCTGTAGCGGCCCGGGGCCAGGCGCAGCTCGACCGGGACCACGTCGAGCCCGGCGGCGGCGCGTTCGGCCATGGCACGACGCAGCGCGTCGGCCGACTCGGGCCGGTCGTCGGCCACACAGCACACGACCAGGGTGGCGTCGATGGCCAGCGCGGCGGCCTGGGCGCCGTCGAGGACGAGGTGGGGGGCGCGTTCGAGCAACAGCCGGTCCTTGGCGCTGGCCGGCTCTCCCTCCATGGCATTGACCACCAGGCGGGGGCGGCGCCGCTGGCCGGCCAACAGGTCGAGCTTGCGCGCCGCTGGGAACCCGGCCCCACCGCGCCCGGTCAACCCGGACCGAGCCAGCTCGTCGAGGAGGCTCTGGCTCCACGCGCCGTGGTGCCGGCGGGGCAGGTCGAGCGGCCCGTGGGTGTCGGTGTGCGCCGCCAGGTCGGCGTTGTTCCCGGCCAGGGGGCCGGCCAGCAGGCGGGTGTGCCCCACGGTGGGGGCCGTCATGGTCATGGAACCGCCGAGAGCTGGCCGGTCACGGCGTTCCCGTTGATCGACAGGTCCACCGCCACCTCGAGCGGAGCGCCGGTGGACGAGGTGAGGGCGAGGTCGATGCGCGGGCCCTCGAGGCCGGTGACGCGGCCCTGGTACTGGCCCGGGGATCCGGCCGGCCCCATGGCGCCCGAGCCGGCGTTGAGGGCCACTCCACCGTTGTCGTCGGAACTGCCCACCAAGTGGATGGCCAGCACCCCGGCGGCGCCACCGGTGATGGTGCCGGCGATGTCGACCTCGACCTGGCCGTCCGACAGCGAGCGCTGACTGATGGTGCCGTTCAGGGAGGCCTCGAAGGGCGCGGCGGGCAACGAGGCACTGGTGCTCGCCGTGCTGGTATTGGCGGTGGTGGAGGTCCGCAGCATCGACGACGGGGTGCCCGCTCGCGCCGCCCAACCACTGCGCAGAGGTCCGGCGGCGGCCCAGGCGCTCCCCATCACGACCGACAAGAGTCCCACTCCGCCGATGGCGGCCCGCAACGCGGCGCGCCCCGGCCAGCCGGCGCGCAAACGCCAGACGGCGGCCGCCACCACGGCGGCCACGCAGGCGAGCAGGAGTAGCAGCACCCAGTGCATGCGGGGATCGGTGCCGGTGCCGAAGGCGTGGACGAGAGCCAGGGGCCAGCTCACATAGGCCAGCCAGTGCAGCGCTCTCCAGGTTCCGGGCCGGATGCGGCGGCGGAGCATGCTCGAGATGCCGACGGCCAACAACAAGTCCACCGCCACGGTGCCCAGGCCGAGCCAGAGGCGTCGATACGGCGAGGTGAACGGGACCACGGCCGAGACCCAGCCGATGGGGGTGTATCCGTCGGCGACGGTGGTGGCGATGTGGAGGCCGATGAAGACCACGGCGATGAGCGACAGACGCCGGTGCAGGTCCTGCCAGGCGAAGCCGGGCCACCGCGCCGTGGACAGCCGCACCGAGGTCAGCACGCCGAGCACGGTGGTGGCGGTGAGCAGCACCAGGGCCACGATCCCGGTCGCCCTCGTCATGTACCAAAGGACGTGGGCGTTCACGCCACCGCTCCGGTAGGTGATCGGGTCGTGGCGGGCCAATGCTGCGTTGTGACGACCATGCCGTCGTGGCGGACGAGGCGGGCGGCTAGGCCCATGGACCGCAGCCGCTCGGGCGCGGTCTCGCCCCAGATGATCGAGGCGGTGCTCGCCGCGTTGGCCTCGACGCACGAGGAGGCGGCCACGGTGACCAGCCGCCAGTGCGACGGTGCGCAGTCACCGGTCGAGGGGTCCACGATGTGATGGACGGTGCGGCCACCGCGGCGCCACGAGCGCACCACAGTGCTCGAGCTGGCCACGCCACCTGAGGTGATGGCCACGACCTGCTCAGCGTGTTCAGCCCTGGTGGCCGAGTCCTCGGCCACGGCGATGGCCCAGCCGTGATCGGGTGCCGGGCCGGCCACGGCGATGTCCCCGCCGATGCTGATCATGACGCCGGCGCCCAGGGCGGCGATCCGGCCGGCCGCCCGGTCGGCGGCGAACGCCTTGGCGCTCGACCCGAGGTCGAGGTGCACCCCGGCGGCCAGCCGGGCTGTCGAATGCTCGGGATCGAGCTCGAGGTGATGCCACCCCGGAACTGGTCGGGGTGCAGCCGGTTGTGGTCCGTCGGGTGCCATGGCCGTGAAGTCGCGGTCGTAGCCCAAGCGGACCACGGCGTCGCCCACCGTGGGGTCGACGGCCCCGTCGGTGCGCCTGGCCACCTCCAGCGACACCGCCAGCGCCTGGAAGAGAACGTCGCTCACCGGTACCCAGGTGTCGGGGTGCTCGTGGAGGATGTCGATCTCGCTGTCGGGTCGGAAGCGGCTGCACGCCCGGTCCACGGCGTCGAGGTCGTCGCGCAGCAGTGCTTCGGCTCTGGCCATTGCCGTCGCCCGGTCCACCACCAGCACGACCTCGGTGCCGAAGGCGTCCAGGCGGGCCGTGGCCCTGGCCCGGCGGCCCGTGGTGGTCGTCACCGGATCGTGGACCCGCCGGTGGTGACCGTCGGCACCTGCACCGTCGGGGCCACCGACGAGCCGGTTCCCGAGGTGGTTCCATATGACCCGGCCGATCCGGTGCTGCCGGTGCTGCCGGCGGTGCCGGCGGAGGAAGTGCTCCCGGAGGCGGGGGCGGAAGCCGCCCCCGGGAGCTGGTGCCCGACGACCCCGGCGATGGCGGCAGCGGCGGCTGTCGCCAGGCCCGTCACCCACCACGCCACGCGCCTGGGGCGGTCCAGGGCGAGGTTGCGGTGGTGGGCAGCTGGGTGGTGATGGTTGGTCGGCATCGTGTCGGGCACCTTTCCCTACCCATCCTGCGCCCCGGGGCTGAACGCCCCATGAAGCGTTCCTTTGGGTTCCCTGAGAGTGTTCAGCTCCCATGGGGACCGGTAATGGCCACAATGAGTGAGATTTAGCCGCCAGCCACGCCACGGACCTACGTTGTCCAGGCATGGAACCGGGGGGTAGGGCCAGTCAGGTGTCCTTGGCGTCGCTGGGCCAGAAGGGGGTGATCGGGGCCGAGCACGGCGACGTGGGGGTCAGCCGGGAGCGGGCCCGCCAGAGCCGACTGTTGCGCCTGTCGCTGTGCATCGGGCCCTTCGCCCTTTGGATGCTGATCCGGGCCGTGCTGTTCCCGGGCCACGTCGTGGTCTTCCCGCATGTGCCCTCGAGCATGGTGCCCTACCTGCCCGCCATCGGGCTCATGTTCGTCCTCGTCCTGGTCCTGGTGGCTCCGCTGTTGGGCGCAGGGCGCTCTCCGCATGTGCTGTACCGGCCCAACGAGATCGACGTGAGCTTCGCCGATGTGCGTGGCGCCGAGACGGTGGTCGAGGAAGTGGTGAAGAGCCTCAACCTCTTCCTGGCCCACAAGGTCTTCGCCGAGCGCATGGGTGGCTCGCCACGACGCGCCCTGCTCTTCGAAGGACCTCCCGGCACCGGCAAGACGTACATGGCCAAAGCCATGGCGGTGGAAGCCGGCGTGCCGTTCCTTTTCGTGTCGGCCTCGGCGTTCCAGTCGATGTTCTACGGCCAGACCAACCGAAAGATCCGCGCATACTTCCGGGCCATGCGCCGCTATGCCCGCAGGGAGGGCGGTGCTATCGGCTTCATCGAGGAGATCGACGCCATCGGCGCCTCGCGCAGCGGCCTGGGCAGCGGACGCACCGAGGGGATCGCCGGCATCGTCAACGAACTGCTCATCCAGCTGCAGTCCTTCGATCAGCCGCCTCCCGGGGTCCGGTTCATGGGCATGCTGGTCGACCTGGTGAATCCGTGGCTGCCGGCCCGCCGGCACCTGCGCAAGCCGGTGGCGACGTCGGCCAACATCCTCGTCATCGGCGCCACCAACCGGGCCGCCGACCTCGACCCGGCTCTGGTTCGGCCGGGACGCTTCGACCGCACCATCTACTTCGACCTGCCCAGCCGGGCCGGACGGCGCGACATCATCGACTACTACCTGGCCAAGAAGGCCCACGATGCCGAGCTTGACGACGCCGACCGGCGCGACACCCTGGCTGCGCTCACCTCGGGGTACACGCCGGTCATGATCGAGCACCTCTTCGACGAGGCCCTGGTATGGGCCCTGCGCCGGGGGGCCGAGCGGCTGTCGTGGGCCGACCTCCAGCACGCCAAGTTGACCGAGGAGATCGGCCTGGCCCAACCGGTCGAGTACACCGAAGCCGAGCGCCGCACCATCGCCACTCACGAGTCGGGGCACGCCACGGTGGCTTGGTTGGTGGGCAAGAGCCGCAAGCTCGAAGTCCTCTCCATCGTGAAGCGCCGTCAGGCTCTGGGGCTGCTGGCCCACTCCGACACCGAGGAGCGTTTCACCCAGACCCGCACCGAGATCGAAGCGCTCATCGACATCTCGCTGGGCGGACTGGCCGCCGAGGAGCTGTTCTTCGGCGAGACCAGCTCTGGAGTGGCTTCCGACCTGCAGACCGCCACCAACGCCGCCTGTCTCATGATCGGGGCCTTCGGAATGGGTGAGAGCCTCATCTCGCTCTCCGCGGTGGAGGCCCCCACGGCCGGCAACGTGGTGGCCAAGGTCCTGGCCAGCGACCGTGAGCGCGAGCAAGTCGAGGAGATGCTGCAGACGGCTAAGGCCCGGGTACGCGAGATGCTGGCGGGCCACCGCCATGTCGTCGAGGCCCTGCGTGACGCCCTACTCGAGCGCGACGAGCTGGTGGGTCATGAGATCCTCGACGTGATCACCGGCGCAGCCGGTGCGATGAGCGAACGCGCCTTCTGACTCAGCGGGCCGACATGGTGAGGAAGTCGCGTGACCACCAGGCCTCGAAGTACCGTGCCGGGCCACCCGTCATGGTGGGCAGCAGGCTGGTCCCGTTGGCCGCAGAGGATGGCGCCCCGGCCGCCGGTGCGTAGGTGGCCATGTTCACCCAATCGGTGTTGATGTCGAGCTCCATGCCTCGCACGGCTCCCGCCCGGACCAGCACCGAGGCCAGGTCGGCCACATCGAGGGCGGGGCCGGCCACGTAGACGAGGGCACCGTCGGCGGTCACCCCGAGGCCCGACCGCCACACGTAGATGCTGTTGCCGAGAGTACGGCCCCACGTGGCGCCGGTGGCGTACGCAATTCCGGGGACCGGACGCCCGCCGTCCACCAGGAGGTTCAAGTTCTGTCGCACCGAGACCACGTCGGCGGTCATCGACACATCGCGACCCCACTGGCCCACGGTGACCGACCCGTTGCGGTATATGACGATCGAGGCCGCACCGCTGCGCAGGGGCACGGCAGTGCGGCCCTCGGAGTAGTACCCGCCATTGGCGTCGCCCATCCGGAAGCCGGAGTTGAAGGCGGCCACCAGGCTGGTGGCGGCGGCCGGCGGTACCGGCGCCGTATCCGTCCACAAGTTGCCACCCGGAATGGTGCTACCGGAGTAGAGGCGAGCCGAGAGCAGGGTCGTGTCCATCCAGGCGACACCGATGACCACGCTGGTGTGGACGGCATCGGGCTCGACGTAGGTCTCGTAGACGGCGGGCACACCATGGACAAGCCGCCCCGCCGCCGTCCAGGTCCCTTCACCGGCGATGGCGGTCCCGCCGAGCGGGGCGATGGGCGCTGGCGCGGCCAGATGGCGGGGGACGGAGACCCCCGGGCCCCCCTGCCCGGTCGCGGCACGCCTGGGCCGGCTGGGGATGGCGCCCTTGACCGGCCGCCCGCCGACCGCCGGGGGGTGATGGGAGTACCAGAAGTCCTCGATGTCCACCACGAGGGACGCGCCGCCGTGGCCCCGCAGCCATTCCGACAGCCGGGCCGGGAGGCTGGAGCCGAGGCTGGGGTTGGACATGGCGCTGCCCAACGACCACCACAACGGCGACAGCACCAGGAGCAACGCCAGAACGGCGCTGGTCCGCTTGTGTGCTCTGCACCATCGGCCGGCTCGGCTGGCCAGAGCCGTTCGTGGTGCGACGTGGCGACCGCTGCTGCTTCTGCGCAGGTTGGGGGGCGCGGGCCGGTCGGGGGGCGCGGACACTGCCACGGTTTGAACGGTACCGGGTGGACCTTGCGATGGCGTGAAGGTGCGCCCAGGCCCCGGTGACCGACGCTCAGGTCACGTACAGCTGTCCGTCGGATCCCTCTTTGATGCCGATGCTCCCGAGCCCCGTTGGGGAGGGACCCACCTCCACCGCTCCGGTGCGACCGTTGAACTGCGAGCCGTGGCACGGGCAGATGAAGACGGAGTTGTTCGGGTCGTACTGCACGATGCAACCGGCGTGAGGGCAGACCGAGTCGAAGGCCAGGAACGTCCCTGCCTGCGGTTGGATCACCAAGGACGGATCACCGGTGGAGGGGTCGTTGAACGAGGCTGAGCCCCCCACCGGCACGTCACTGGCCGGCCCGATCCGCGTGCCGGCCGGATGTGGGGCAGTCGTGGTGGGACCCGATGTGGCGGTGGCCGCCGTGGTGGGGGCGGTGGAGGGAGCCGTCGAGGCCGTCGTCGAGGCTGTCGGGGCGCTGCCCAGTTGACGGGTGGTGGTTCCCGCGTTCGACCCTCCGATGAGACGTCCCATGCCGGCGGCAATGGCCCCGGCCACCAACGCCGCCCCGGCCGCCATCGCCGCCAGTGCGCCGCTGGCGGCGAAGGTGCGCCGGTCGATCTCGCGGCCCACCGCCCGACTCGGGGCAGCGGGTTCCGCCGCCAGGAACGGACACGGCGCCGGCTCGCACGCTGCGCCGCGGCGCGCCGCGCACCGGCCGTCGTCGAACGAGCCGCAGACCTGGCGCACGGTGGCGAACGGGATGGGCACTATGTCGGCGGGGGCCGCTCCCTCGCGGCGACGCACCAGGGCGGCGATCGCCGCGTCGGCCGATAGTGCGCCCCCTGCTCCGGCCAGTATCAACGGAAGCCAGGCGAACACGAAGACGATGTCCGATCCCGTGTAGTAAGGGTTCGAGTGGAAGCTGATGGTCAAGAAGAGCCCGAAGGAGAGAAGGGTCCCGCCGACGGCCGCCGCCCTCGTCCACAGGCCGGCCAGTGTGCCCACACCGATGGCGATCTCGGCCAGGGCGATGAGCACGCCCAGGGGAACCGCCACATGCACGAGCGGCCCGATCAGGGCATGGATGGGGCTACGGCGGGCAGCCCCGGCCAACTGTGACTGGATCGAGGCCGGGCTCGAGGCATTGAAGAAGGCGGGGTTGGCCAACTTCTGAAGACCGGCGAAACAGAACGTGAACCCCAGAAACCCACGCAACGGCAAAAGGGCCCATCCGGCACTGGACAGCGCCCTAGGCGGCGGAGCCGAACCGATGGGGAATCTGGAGGGTGGTTCGATGGGCGCCCGGACCCGTTCCGGGGCGCGCCGAGGTGGTTGACGACGGGGCACGGCTTTTCCCTGGGACATGATCCTCCTGAGGCGCCGGGACGCGTGACATCAGGGCCCTCTGGAGCATCATTGTTCCCCAACCTTGCTGTTCCATGAATGGCGGGCGTCCATGTCATCAACTCTTCAGTCGATGGGGCTAGACCGTGGGCATGAGGGTCCTGGTTGCAGAGGACGATCCCGGGCTCCGTTCCGTCCTCGAACGGGGATTGCGCGAGAACGGCTACGTGGTCGATGCCGTCTCGGACGGTGTCGATGCCCTCGCCTACCTCCGGACCTACGACTATGAGGTCGCCGTCCTCGACTGGCGCATGCCGAGGACCAGCGGGATCGAGGTGGTCCGGGAACTGCGGCGGTCGGGGTCTGCTGTTCCAGTGCTCATGCTCACAGCCCGTGACACCCACGCCGATCGCGTGACCGGGCTCGACGAGGGAGCTGACGACTACCTGGTGAAGCCCTTCGACTTCGCCGAATTGTTGGCCCGGCTGCGAGCCCTGCAGCGGCGTTCACCATCGTTGGTGGGGCCCACACTCGTGCTCGGGGACGTCGAGCTCGACCCCGCCACACGCGAAGTCACCGTGGGGTCGTCGTCGCCACAGCTCACCGCCACCGAGCTGGCCATCTTGGAGTTGCTGATGCGCCGCACGCCGGCAGTGGTCGATCGCCGTGCCATCGCCGTTCAGGTCTGGGACCACGAAGCCGACGCCGTGGGCTCCAACACCATCGATGTCCACATGGCCCGGCTGCGTTCCAAACTGGCCGGTGCCGGTGTCCGCATCGAGACCGTGCGCGGCGTCGGTTACCGGTTGGTCCAGTGAACGTGGCCAAGCCAGCCAGCTTGGGCCATGCCGTAAGGGTGGCGGTGCTGGCCACGGCCGTCGTCGGAGTGCTCTATCTCGCCGTGGCCGGGGTGTTCGACGTCATTGTGGTTGACCGGCTGGTAGGGCAGGTGGACGTCCGCTTATTGGACCGTCTCCACGATGCCACCCGGTTCCCCGGTCCCGAGCCGTTTCAGACCCCGTCGCCGGGCGTTCTGCCGCCTCCGGCTCGAGGTGATGCCGACGTCGAGGCTGCGCCGGTCTTCCTGTGGCGAGTGGGTGCCAACGGCAAGGTGCTGGCCAGCGAAAGCGGCGCACCCACTCTGATGCCCCGGTCCTGGTCGACCACCGGCGCACCGGTCAGCACTGCGCTGGGTGCGGGAGCCTTTCGCCTGCAGGCCGTCCGATTCGACGGCGGTTGGCTGGTGGCCGGCCTGAGCCTGGCCGAGGAGCGCCACGTCGAGAGCCTGCTCTTCGCCGGAGAGGCCATTGCCGGGCCCATCGCCTTGCTCGGGATGTTCCTCGGCTCGTGGATCATCGGCCTGAAGGCTTCGGCCCCCGTGGAGGTGGTCCGCCGGCGCCAACTCGAATTCACAGCCGACGCTTCGCACGAGCTTCGGACTCCTTTGAGCGTGATCGAAGCCGAGGTGGATCTGGCCCTGGGCGTGAAGCGTGACGCCGCTTCCTACCGCCAAACCCTCGAGCGCGTCGGGGGAGAGAGCCAGCGCCTCCTGCGCATCGTCGAGGACCTCCTGTGGTTGGCTCGCTTCGATTCGACGCCTCCCCCTCCGGCTCGCGAGCCGATCGACCTGGCCACCATCGCCGAGGGATGTGCCGAACGCTTCCGGGCCCCAGCTCGGGCCCGGGATATCGAGTTGCACGTGGACCGATCAGGATCCCATCCCCCGTGGATCACAGCGCCCCCCGAGTGGATCGACCGGTTGGCCGGCGTCCTCATCGACAACGCCTGTCGCTACACGCCGCCCGGTGGGAAGGTCCACGTCAGCGTGGGGGCTCGTGCCGGCCGGGTCACCTTGGCCGTGGAGGACAGCGGGCCTGGCATCGCGCCCGAAGAGCGCTCACATCTGTTCGACCGCTTCCACCGGTCCACCGACACTCCCGGAGGTACGGGTCTGGGTTTGGCTATAGGCGACGCCATCGTGCGCTCGACCGGAGGCCGCTGGCACATCGCCGAGTCCGCCCTGAGGGGAGCTCGGATGGAGGTGTCGTGGCACCGCTTCAGCCGCCGTGATGGGGCGTCGAGTGCAGCCAAGGGCCCACCCGGCTGAGAAGAAGCAGACCGAGAGGCAGGCCGACGGCCACCGACGAGGCTAACAGCCACTGCCGGCGCGACGCCCCGGCTAGTTGCCCCCGAGACCTCGACCGCCAGTCCTGAGGTGCGAGTCGAGCGGTGTCGAGCACGTGGCCGAGGACGTGCACGGTTGTTGCCCCGAACCAGAGCACGAAGCTGGCTTTGTGGACGAACAGGAGCATGGAACGCTCCGCGGGAGGAACCAGCAGCAGCGCCACCCCCGAGGCGATCACCACCACGGTGGTGACGACGACGACAGGCCCTAGCAGGCGCAACAGAGGTGCCGGCGGGCCCTTTCGCCTGTAGGCCGGCGCGCCACGGTAGTACTTGACGAACCGGTACGTGGTGGTGGCCATCTTGAGTAGGACCGGCGGTATCAGGAGCATGCCGATGAAGACGTGTGGCGCCAGGAGAGGGCGCACCCGGAGGATCGTGACGCCTTCGGCCGCCAGCAGGAAGAGCAACACGACGGCCGTGGCCGCCGTTAGTCGGGCGTTGGCCTCGACACCGTCGTCGGTCGGATGAGCAGCCCCTTGGCCGGGCCCGGCGCCGAACATGGCACGAAGTGTACGAACCGATGCTGACGACGACGTGAAGGTCGGCGACGGCTAGCGTCGGTCGCCAAGTTCCTCGGGCGGATCCGGCTGTTGGTGGCGGCTGGCGTGTTGGGGGCGGCCCTGGTCGGGATCGACACCGGGGCGCGCCTCGTGGCGCAGGACCAGCTGGCGCATCGAGCCCAGACGGCCACCGGGGCCCAGGGTGCCTCCGCCGGCATCAGCGGTTTTCCCTTCCTCTTCCACTTGCTGGTCCAGGGCTCGGTATCCGGCATCGACCTGCACCTCACCGGGGTGGCGGCGGGCCGTTTGCAGCTCGACCACATCGAAGTCCAGCTGGTGGACACCACCATCGACCGGGGCGCGCTCTTCCATGCCAGGCAGGTGCACGTGAAGAGCATCTCGGCGGCCACGGCCACCGTCACGGTGACGGCGGCCGAGCTGTCGAGCGCGGTAGGCGACCCGGTGTCGCTACCGGGCAACGGCCAGGTCCTCGTCGACGTGGCCGGCCGGATGGTGCCGGCCACCGTTCAGATCGTCGGTGGCCATCTGCTGACCGTGTCGGTGGGAGGCGTCGGCTTGTTGTCGAGCGACCTCACCTCCAACCCTTTCGTGCCGGCCTGCGGGTTGACGTTGGTGATAGGCAGCGGTCAACTGGCCGTCTCCTGTCACGTGCAGCCCGTGCCGGCCGCCCTCATCCAGGCCATCGCCGGGTCCTGATCCTCATGCCGCGAGCGCCTTCCGTGGGCGCCCGAGGGGAAGGCTGCCTATCGTGGCGGATGTGACTCCTGGAGCCGAGAGCCCGTCCCCTCCGGCACCAGCCGTGGTGGTGGCCGGCAAGGCGGACCGAATGGCGGTGGCCGGGTCTTTGGCCGAGGCCTTCTTCGACGACCCCGTCATGTCGTGGATCCTCCAAGACGAAGCCAGTCGGCGGCGGCGCCTGCGTGGCCTGTTCGGTGTGCTCCTGCGTGGCCACTACTTGCCGCTGGGCACGGCGTGGACCACCTCCGATGTGGCCGGCGCCGCCTTGTGGGCGCCCCCGGGCCGAGCCATCATCCCGCCGCTCACCGTGCTGCGCCATGCACCGCCCCTCGTAGGGGCCCTGGGACGGCGAGCGGTCGCGGCCTTGCGTGCGCTCAGCCACGTGGAGCGTCACCATCCCAAGGAGCCTCACTGGTATCTCGGGGTGCTCGGCACACGACCGGAGTTGCAGGGCCACGGCATCGGGTCGGCTCTGCTCGGCCCGGTCCTCGAGCGCTGTGACCAACAGGGCACGCCTGCGTACCTCGAGTCGTCGAAGCACTCGAACATCGCCTTCTACGGCCGTCACGGCTTCGAGGTAACCGGCGAGATCCAGCTGCCGCTGGGCGGCCCGGTGGTATGGCCGATGTGGCGAGAGGCGCGTCCACCTGATGTGGGCCGTGCCTGATCCCGGCATTTTCGAAGTACGGGCAATCGGCGTGGTCAGCTCACCTCGCCTCGAGGTGGCCGACGACGACTGGGGAGAGGTGCTGAGCACCATCGAGCTGCTCCACCCCTTCGGCGAGGCCCATCTGCAGGGCCTGGCCGACTTCAGCCACGTGGAGGTGGTCTTCGTGTTCGACCGCGTCGATCCCACTGCCGTGGTGCGCGCCGTGCGCCGACCTCGCGGCAACCCGGTGTGGCCTGAGGTGGGCATCTTCGCCCAGCGGGCCAAGGACAGGCCGAACCGGCTCGGAATCAGCACTTGCGCCCTCGAAGGAGTCGAGGGATCCACATTGAGGGTGAAGGGGCTCGATGCCGTCGATGGCACGCCGGTGCTCGACGTGAAGCCGTACATGGAGGAGTTCGGGCCGCGGGGGCTTGTGCGTCAACCCCCGTGGGCCCGACAACTCATGTCCGGCTACTTCTGATGGCCGGCTACTTCTGATGAGGGCCACCTTCCGATGGCGGTGATCGAGGTTTTCGCCGACGTCCTGTGCCCTTTCGCCCACGCCGGCCTGCGAAAAATGGTGGTCGAGCGAGCGAACCGCCGACGCACCGATGTTGTGCTGCGCATCCGCGCCTGGCCTCTGGAGCAGGTGAACGGTGCCCCGCTGGAGGCTGCCACGGTGGGGGAGGAGATCGAAGCCCTGCGGTCGTCAGTGGCGCCAGACCTCTTCGCCGGCTTCGACACCGCCACCTTCCCGCAGACATCGCTCCCGGCTCTGGCTCAGACTCATGCGGCCTACCGGGCGGGGTTGGAGGTCGGCGAGCGGGTGGCACTGGCTCTGCGAGACGCCGTCTTCGAGCGTGGCGTCGACCTCTCCGACCCCGGTATCTGCCGCGACGTGGTGGCGGGCTTCGGGGTAGGGGCGCCCACCGATGCCGATGTGGCGGCCGTGGCGCAAGACCGGGAGGAGGGGGCGGCACGAGGCGTTGAGGGATCGCCGTACTTCTTCGTGGCCGGCCGAGGATTCTTCTGTCCATCGCTCGAGATCCACCATGACGCCGAGGGCTTCCACGTGGGCGTCGACGAGGTCGTCCTCGAACAGTTCTTCGCCCGCTGCTTCGCCTGAGGGGGCACTGAGGCACACGGCGCAGGTGGTCCTGTAGTGCGCGAGACTCCCCGGCGAGCCACACGGCCGGACGGCCGGCGGGCGGGAGGAACACACGCACATGGGCGACGTATGGCCGATGATCCACGCCGAAAGGGCAGCGTGCGCCGACATGGTGGCCGGCCTCTCCTCCGAACAGATGGGCACGCCCTCGCTCTGCGGCGGGTGGAGCGTCGGCCAGGTGGTCGGGCACATGATCGCCGCCTGTCAGGAGACGCCGCTGCACTTCTTCACGGGCCTGGCCAAGTCGGGATTCAGCTTCGACAAGCTCATGGACACCAACGCCGATCGCTGCTCGCAGGGCCCGACCTCGGACCTCGCGGCTCGGCTGCGCGCCGGTGCCACCACCACCAACCACCCGCCGGGCCCGGTCACGGCCATGCTTGGCGAGATCGTCATCCACAGTGAGGATGTACGGCGCCCCCTCGGTATCGAGCACACGGTGCCGGAGGCCGCCCAGGTGGCGGTGGCCGAGTTCTACAAGAAGTCCAACCTGGTCGTGGGGGCCAAGAAGCGTATCACCGGCCTGCACCTGATGGCCAGCGACGCGTCGTGGACCCACGGCGATGGCCCCGAGGTGCAAGGCCCTTTGCTCTCGCTGATCCTGGCCATGACCGGGCGGTCGTCCGGGCTCGGCCAGTTGAGCGGGGAAGGCACGTCGATCCTCGCGTCACGTATGAAGTGAGCTTGGTCGTAGCGTCGGTCAGGTGAGTGCCATCCACGGCTCTGTCGGCGCATCGGCTATCCCGACCGGGCTCAGGACGGGCCCTGGCCCGGCGCCGGCTCGGGCGAAGGCCCGACGAGACCATGGAGGAGCACGCCGCCCGGCTCACCGGCCAAGTGCCGGCGCTTTCGCCGTCATATGGGGAGCTGGCCCGATTGGCCGCCCAGGCCGCCTACTCGGCGCAGGTCGTCACGGACAGCGACGCACGTGCCGGCGTCGGCTAGCTGTGGGGCGACCCCAGCGCCGCCTTGATGTAGGGGAGCGCCCAGTGCAGGTCGGCCTGCCAGTACGGCCATCCGTGGTAGCCGCCAGGGTAGAAGTTGCTGATGTAGGGCACATGGGCCAAGGTCAACGAGCGCACCAGTGACAGGTTCATCTGGAAGATGGCGTTCTCGAGGAAGTAGCCGCCCGGATTGAAATCGCCAGTCGGGTCGAGGGCGTCACCTTGGGCGCCACCGGGCGTTCCGGTGCCCGACGCCAAAAGAATGGTGGTGCCGGCCAGGTCCGGGGCCAAGGTGGCGGGGTCGTGCGCCGCCCAGTTGGCCCGGTTGGTCACCTGGTTCCCCCACACGGCATCGTCGGGGGTGCCGTACATGGAGTGGAGCTCGGTGAAGGCCACGCCCGACACCGGTGCGCCGTAGAGCGTGTCGACAGCGCCGGAGAAGCTGGCGGCCACCTTGAACATGTGGGGATGGCGCGCCGCGTACGACAGGGCACCGAAGCCGCCCATGGACAGGCCGGCCACGCCGATATGGTCGGGCAGCGTGGCATAGGTCGTGTTCACGAAGGACTGCAGCACCGCGATGTCGTAGGTCTCGTACTGCCACTCGCCGTCGTACCAGTTCGTGTACCAGCCAGCCTCTGCGTTGGCGCCGTCGTCGGGCATGACGACGATGAACGGGTACGCCGACGGGTTGCTCGTGAGGTACTGCTTGATGTCGGTGTTCGACTCCCATGCGCCGTAGGTGTCGCCCGCTCCGTGCAGGAGATAGAGCACCGGGTAGCGCTGGCCGCTCGTGCAGTAGCCGGCCGGGAGGATCACGTTGACCTTGTTGCTCACCACGTGTACGCCCGTCGGCAGGGGGACGACGTCGGTGACGAAGGACGGTGCCATCGAAGACTGTGGCCCGACCGGGCACCCTGGAGCCGGAGCGCCATTGCCGCCGGCCAATTGCGCGGCACCTGGGGCCACACCCGACAGCAGGGCCGTCCCGAGGGCCACCACCACCACACGACCTATGAGCGTCCGCATCTCCGCCGTGCTCCTCTCCGGGTCTCACCGTCGCGCCGGGCTCGACGGTGAGACCTGCCGCCGGTAACGGGAACGCCGACCACGCCGCAAACTTGCGAGGGGGGCGGGCTCATTCCTCCACCGACAGCACGAGACGCAGCCCGGCGTCGAAGTGGCGGAGGCGGCGAAGGTGCCCCCAGCGCTGGTCCCAGGCCCCTGTCCGCAGGTCCGCGACAACGGTGCGGTCAGCCGGCTCGTAGGAGCCTGCTCCGGCGCCGACGTCGAGAACGGACCCGGCGCCGCCGAGAGCGTCGACGATGGCCCGCTCGATCCTCGGGTCGGGCCGTCGCCGTTCGCTGTATCCGACGCCGATGGTGTCGTAGATCGCCATCACAGTGCGCCCCCGGCAGGACTCGAACCTGCGCCACCGGCTCCGGAGGCCGGTGCTCTATCCGCTGAGCTACGGGGGCTGGGCACGCTCACTGTAGTCGTGCCCCTCGTTCTGCCTCCCCGGCGTCAGTTCGACTATTAGCCTCTGCGGACATGCCGCCCAGGTCCGGATCACACGATGCTGAGCGGCTTATCCCCGACGAGGGGCCCATCGACACGGCCCTCCTGCCCCACAGCGCCGTGGTCGGCGCCGACGGGCGCCTGTCGGTGGGCGGGCTGGATCTCGTCGAGCTGGCCGAGCGTTTTGGCACTCCGCTGTTTGTCTACGACGAGGCGCACCTGCGCACGCGCTGCCGACAAGCGCTGTCGGCGTGGGGCGAGGGTGTGGCCTATGCCACCAAGGCCTTCTTATGCGTGGCCATGGCCCGTCTGGCTCACGAGGAAGGCATGTGCCTCGATGTCTCCACCGGCGGGGAGCTGCACGTGGCGTTGTCTGCTGGTGTGCCGGCCGACCGCCTGGTCCTGCACGGCAACAACAAGTCCGATGCCGAGCTCGAAGCGGCGCTGCAGGCCGGGGTCGGGCGTATCGTGATCGATTCCTTCGACGAGATCGGGCGGTTGCGTGCGCTGCTGCAGGCTCGCCCCGCCACTGAGCCTCCGGCCCTGTTGGCCCGCGTCACCCCGGGCGTGGAGGCCCATACGCATGAGTTCGTGCGCACCGGCCAGGACGACTCTAAGTTCGGCTTCGGCCTGTCGTCGGGAGCGGCCGCCGCCGCCGTGGACGAGCTGCGTGCCCTGCCCGGTGCCGAGCTGGTAGGCATCCACGCCCACATCGGCAGCCAGGTGTTCCGAGCTGAGTCCTTCGCCGAGGAGGCGCGCATTCTCGGCGCTTTCTTCGCCCCGTTGGGACTTCGGGAGCTGTGCGTGGGCGGCGGTCTTGGTGTGCCGTATGTGGCCGGGGAGCGTGCTCCTTCCATGGAGCAATGGGCCGCCGCCGTGCGCGCTGCGTGCGCCGAGGCCGGTGTGCCCGATGGCACCCGGCTCAGCGCCGAGCCGGGCCGGGCCATCGCCGCCGCCGCCGCTGTGACGCTCTACCGGGTGGGGACGATCAAGGAGCTACCTGGCCTGCGGACCTACGTGTCGGTCGATGGGGGCATGAGCGACAACCCGCGCCCGGTGCTCTACGGCAGCGGCTACGAGACGTTGCTGCCCAGAGAGGCCGCCGCCCCCCGGCCCAGGGCCGTGCGGGTGGTGGGAAAGCACTGCGAGTCCGGCGACCTTCTCGTCGCCGATGCCCGCGTCCCCGGGGATCTGGCCGTCGGCGACGTGCTGGCCACGCCAGTGACCGGTGCGTACGGGTACTCGATGGCGTCCAACTACAACAAGGTCCCCCGCCCGGCCGTGGTCTTCGTGGCCGACGGCCAGGCCCGCCTCGTCGTCCGCCGCGAGACGGTGGAGGACCTGGTCCGCCTCGACTGCTGACCGTTCACGCCGGCACCGGGCCACGGCACGGTGGGCGGTAGCGTGAGCCGATGCGAGCGAGCTCGGGCTGGTGCTGGTGGGGGCCGTGACGCCGGCGCCGGGCCCGGTGCGGGTGGCCGTGCTCGGGTGTGGCAACGTCGGAAGCGCCCTGGCCAGGTTGCTCTTGGAGGACGCTTCGGGCATAGAGGCGCGCTCAGGGGTGGCCTTGGCCTTGGCCGGGGTGGCCGTGGCCGACCCCCATCGGGCCCGACCCGGCGTGCCACCGGGCCTGATCACCGGTGACGCCAAGGGCATGGTCGACGATCCCGAGGTCGATGTCGTGGTGGAGCTCATAGGGGGGCTCGAGCCCGCCCGGGAGCTGGTCGAAGCGGCACTGGCGGCGGGCAAGCCCGTGGTCACGGCCAACAAGGAGCTCATCGCCGCCCACGGGGCGGAGTTGGCGGCCAAGGCCGACGCCGCCGGCGTGGACCTCCTCTACGAGGCGTCGGTGGCCGGTGCCATACCGATCATCAGACCTCTGCGCGAGTCGCTGGCCGGCGAGCAGGTCCGACGGGTAATGGGCATCGTGAACGGGACGACCAACTTCATCCTGACAATGATGTCGGAGTCGGGTTCGGGCTATGCCGATGCACTGGCCGAGGCACAGCGTCTCGGCTATGCCGAGCGTGACCCGAGCGCCGACGTCGATGGCCACGACGCGGCGGCCAAGGCGGCCATCTTGGCGTCGCTGGCCTTCCATTGCGATGTGCGGGCCGGCGACGTGCCGCGGCAGGGGATCTCGGCGGTGAACCCCGTGGACATCGCCTTTGCCGGTCAACTGGGCTATGTCGTCAAGCTGCTTGCTGTGGCCGAGCGCATCGGCGACGAGCACCCGGCCGACGGCTCACCAGCCGAAGTCTCGGTGCGGGTGCACCCGGCCATGTTGCCGCGGACCCACCCGCTGGCCTCGGTGCGCGGAGCCTTCAAC
>Ga0307374_10003643_pt1 | contig 26170 bp, 27 predicted proteins | sample OX3MG_FD_202532 | JGI IMG/M metagenome (GOLD analysis project Ga0307374, IMG submission 202532) | Soil microbial communities from Risofladan, Vaasa, Finland - OX-3 | ecosystem: Environmental > Terrestrial > Soil > Coastal area > Acid sulfate soil | place: Finland: Risofladan, Vaasa | collected...
CCCGACGGGATGTCTCCGCCCCGGCCGCTCGGACCGGCAAGGCGACACGGAGGGGCAGGCGATCGGAAATCCTGCCCTTCCCGAGCCGCCTCCTCCGGCGCGCCTGGACTCCTGTAGTGATCGGATTGGATCAGCGCAATTCGCCGAGCGCCTCGCGCAGCTCGTCGGGCGTGACCGTGGCCGGGCCGAACTTGCCGACGACGAGGCCGGCGGCCAGGCTCGCCAGGGTGGCGGCTTCAGCGAGCGTGGCGGCGGCCGACAGCGCCAGCGCGAGCGTGGCGATGACCGTGTCGCCGGCGCCGGTGACGTCGGCGACCTCGCGCGCGACGGCTGGCAGCGGACCCTCCTCGTCTCCCGACAGCCACATGCCGTGCTCGCCCCGCGTGATGAGGACCGCGGCGCACGCCGCCCGGTCGCGGAACGTCCGCGCCGCGGCGCGGGCGTCCTCCTCCGTGCGGATCCGCCGGTGGGCGGCCGCCTCCGCCTCCTGCTGGTTCGGCGTGACGAGGTCGGCGCCCCGGTAGTAGCCGAGGTGCGGGATCTTCGGATCGACGAGCAGCGGGATCTGCTCCTGCCGGGCCAGTTCCGCCAGGCGCGCCATCAGGCGCGGCGTCACCGTCCCTTTCAGGTAGTCCGACACGAGGATCGCACGTGCGCCCCGGGCGAGATCGGCCGCGCGCGCGAGCACGGCTTCTTCCGGTTCGCCGGCCGCTTCGACGTCCGACTCGTAGTCGATCCGGGCGACCTGCTGGTTCCGATCGGTCACGACCCGGACCTTCGTCGTCGTGCACCGGCCGGGATCGGCGACGAGCCCGGCGGCGTCGATGCCCCGATCGGACAGCGCGCGGGCGATCACCCCGCCCGCCTCGTCGGCGCCGACCAGCCCCACCAGGCGTGTGCGGCCGCCGAGCGTGGCCACGTTGTGCGCGACGTTGGCGGCCCCGCCGAGCCGGTGCTCCTCGCGGCTGAAGGTGACGACCGGCACGGGCGCCTCGGGCGAGATGCGGGTGACCTGGCCGATGAGGAACCGGTCGAGCATGGGATCGCCCACGACCAGGATCGGCCGGCCGGCGAGCTGTCCGACCAGTGCGAGCAGCCGGTCGGCGGCGGGCGGGGTGAAGCGGCCGCTCATGAAGGCATCGGGGCCGCCGGCCGGACGGCGGCGAACGGCAGCGTGATCAGCGCCAGGAACAGCATCAGGAACTCTGAATTGCCGAAATTGTGCTCGAACATGCCGGCCGACAGCATGGCGACGACCGCGGCCAGGCCGGCCGCGGCCACCACCTTGTCGCGATCGAGCTTGAACCTCCGGCTCAGATCGATCAGGACGGTGACGACGAACCAGATCCACACGGCGAGCGCCGGCAGGCCGCGCTCGGCAGCAATCTGCATCGGCACGTTGTGCAGGTGCGGCCGGTTCCGCTGGATCGCGTAGGGTTCTCGATACCGCGGATAGACGTGCTCCACCATGTTCGGGCCGACGCCCGTCAGCGGATAGTCGTGGACGATGTGGAGGCCGGAGACGAGCATCGCCAGGCGATCGCTGTTGGTGGGATTGTGCAGGTTGAAGATCGAATAGAAGCGGCTGCTGATCCGGCCGGGCGCGATCCCGAGGCCGATGGCGAGCGCGAGCGGCAGCAGCCAGAGCAGCTTGACGTCCTTGAGGGCCAGCAGGAGGCAGGAGGCCGCGCCGATGCCGACCCACGCATTGCGCGTGAAGGTGAAGGCGACGGCGACCAGCAGCGCCGGCAGCATGAGCGACGGCCAGACCCGGTCGCGGCCGAACAGGACCTTCGCGAGGGCGACGCCGATCACCAGCATGAGCAGGCCGGAATAGGTCATGTAGTGGCCGACCGTGCCGTGCACGCGCTCGTGGAGGGTGTCGTAGTTCAGGAGGCCGTACTGAATGACGCCGACCGCAGCGCTGATCGCGCCGACCGTGATGGTCACCGTCAGGAGCCGTCCGGCCCGGCTGCCGCGCGCGAGGTCGTAGACGGCCGGCACCGTCAGGAACAGCACCAGCTGCTTGTCGTCCATGAAGCTGACGCGCGGGTCGAGCGAGAAGATCGACGAGACGACCGTCGCGCCGGCGTAGGCCGCCAGCGGCCAGAACAGCCGCGGCACCTGGAAGAGCTGGCGGTCGACGATCAGCCGGGCCGCCCACGTCAGCAGCACCACCGTCAGCAGGATCTGCGCGATGGCGATCGAGAACTGCAGCGCGGCGACGAACCCCATGAGCGCGAGCAGGCCGATGGTCTCGAGCCGCGTCTGCGGCGGATCCTTCGGAGCGAGGGCAGCGAAGCTGGGCATCGGCGTCGACCCGGTCAGCGGTCCGGCACGTGTGGGCACCGGCCGCGGCGGTGGCCTGGCTAATCTTATACACTTCGCGGGACCGGTGGGGGAGGCCCGCCCCCGCGTCCGGTCAGGCGCCCGCGGGTATCCGCGCCGCCCGGGCGAGCGCCCGCTCGGCCGCCTCCGCCACCGCGGCGGCCGGCACTCCCGTCAGGCACCGGAAATCGCCCGGCACGCAGTGCCGCTGCTCGCAGGGCCGGCACGGCAGCGCGCCGGCGTCGACGTGCTCGGTGACCAGCGCCGGATCCCGCCACGGAAAGGAGCGGGCGGGCAGCGTCGGCCCGTAGAGCGCCACGATCGGCACGGCGGTCGTGCCGGCGATGTGCAGCGGCCCGCTGTCGCCGCCGACGTACAGGGCCGCCCGCTCGAGCAGGGCGCGCAGTTCGGCCAGGTCGAATTCCCCGCAGCAAACGAGCGCCGCCTGGCGCGCCGGGCCGAGCCGCTCGATCGCGGCGCGCGCGATGCGGCTGCCGGCCTCGCGATCCGACGGGCCGGCGGTCAGGATGATCCGGCGCGCCGGGTCGGGCGCCGCCAGCCGCTCGATCAGCGCGACGAACGAGTCCGGGGGCCAGCGGCGGAACGGATTCCCGGCGCTCACGTGCACGACGATGAGCGGCTGGGCGGCGGTGACGCCGGCGTCCGTCAGCCGCCGTGCGACCGTATCGGCGGCGGCCGGTGCGGCCGCCATCTCGGTCGGACAGCCGGCCGGATCCGGCGGCGGGATCGCCAGAGGTTCGAGCAGATCCCACTGGTTGAGGACGGAATGCCTCGCGCGGAGCGCACGCGGACGCGCGACACGGGTCGTGTACATCCAGCTCCGGCCGGTGACGTCGTAGCCGATCCGGCGCGGGGCGCCGGTCGCAAAGGCCAGCCATGACGCACGCGGACCGCCGTGGAAATCAATGACCAGATCGTACCGCGCCGCGCGTAGCTGCCAGCCGAGCGCGAGATCCCGGCCGGCCTGCCGCACCCCGCGCGTGCGTGGTGCGACGATTACCCGGGTCAGATGCGGATTCCCGGCCACGACCGGGAGGGCGACCGGTTCCACGAGATAGCTGAGGCGGGCGTCGGGAAACCGCTCGCGGAGGGCGCGGATGGCCGGGGTCGTGAACACCACGTCCCCGATTTCGCGCAAACGGATGAGCAGGATGTTCATGAGCAACGGGCCGGGTGCCCGTCCCGGGCCGGCGAACGGAGCCGATCGGGCGACTGGCGGCGGGCCGCCGGCCGCGCCCGTGGCCGGTGCGTCTACGGCTCGATGGTCGCCTCGTCGATCAGCATGACGGGGATGTCGTCCTTGATCGGATAGACGCGATGGCATTTCTCGCACTTCAGCGCCGTCCCGTCGTGGACGAGCACGACGGGGGTCTTGCAGTTCGGGCAGGCCAGGATTTCGAGCAACTCGGGATCGACCGCCATTGCAACCTCCTCGCGCATTTCGAGCACTATATCAGAGGAGACGCAGGGGCGCGCCCGGGAGACCGACGGTCGAGGCTGACAGGGCCGGGCTTTTGTGGAAGAATCGTGCGGAGATGACAATACTGCCGTCGCGCAATGGTCGATGGGTGTTCGTCGGGCTTCTGACGCTGATCCTGGCAGGGGCCCGGCCGGCCTGGGCGCAGACGCCTGCACCGGCCACTCCCGCGCCGCAGACGGCGGAAGCCCGCCGCGCCGAGGCCTACTACCAGTTCGTGATGGCGCAGCAGCTGGCGTCCGAGGGGGATGTCGCCGGGGCGATCGCGGCCTATCACAAGGCGGAGGAATTCGATCCGAAGTCCGGCGCCATTCCCGCGCAGCTCGCGGACCTGTACATGCAGCAGGGACGGATCCGCGAGGCGATCGACACGGCGAAGGGCGCGCTGACGCTCGACCCGACCAGCATCGACGCGCACCGGGTGCTGGGGCTGGTCTACGCGGCGCTCGCCCAGAACGGCGGCAGTGGGGCCGAGGCCGACACCGCCAAGGCGATCGCGGAGCTCGAACAGGCGCAGCCGCCGCGCGGCCTCCTGCCGAATCCCGACACGCAGATCACACTCGCCCGGCTGTACGTCGGCGGCGGGCAGTACGACAAGGCGATCCCCCTGCTGAAGAACCTGATCAGCCAGGAACCGGGATGGGTGGCGCCCGTGCGGCTGCTCATCGACGCCTACGTCGGCGCGGGCCGCCAGAAGGATGCGGTCACCGCGCTCGAGGGGGCCGTCCAGCTGAGTCCGTCGCTGAATCTTCCGCTGGCCGATCTGGCCGCGCGCACCGGGCAGTGGGCGGTGGCGGCCGACGCGTACGGCCGCGCGGTGGCCGGCAACCCCAAGAGCATGGAGCTCCGGTTGCGCTGGGCGTCGGCGCTGCTGAACGTTCCGGACGATGGCGGCGTGAAGCAGGCGGGGGAGATCCTGACGGAGGCGCTCGCCGACAGCCCGTCCGATCCCAACGTGCTCTACCTGTCGGCGGACGCCGATCGCCGGGCCGATCGGTTCATTCCCGCCGAGGCGGCGGCGAAGAAGCTGATCGATCTCGAGCCGGGCAGCCTGCGGGGCGACTACGCGCTGGTCCAGGTCTACGAGGACGAGCACCAGTACCAGAAGGTGGTCGATGCGTTGGAACCGCTGCTGATCGGCATGGCCGTGCCGACGGCGCAGCACGATCAGTTCGGGCTGCTCATGCTGCACCTCGCGTTCGCGTACGAGCAGCTCCAGAACTGGGACAAGGCGATCGCGACGTTCGACCAGGCCCGCCCGTACGCGCCGAAGGGCGTCATCCTCGATCTCTACATCGCGCAGGTGGACATGGCCGCCAAGCGGTATCAGGCGGCCGCGGATCTGGCCGGCAAGGTGCGCGCGGCGCACCCTGACGACGTGCGAGCCGCGGCGATCGAGGCGGAGGCGCTCCGGCACACCGGGAAGTTCGACCAGGGCGTCGCCCTGCTCCAGGAGTCGCTGAAGCAGCATCCCGACGAGCCGCGCGCGTATATCGCCCTCGGACAGCTGTATGCGGACGGGGGACAGGCCGACCGCGGCGTGACACTCTTGAAAGAGGCCGCCGTCAGATTCCCGAAGAACACGGACATCCTGTTCACGCTCGGCACGATTTACGACACCCGGAAGCAGTACGCGGACGCGGAGGGGACGTTCCAGCAGGTGCTCACCGTCGACCCGCGCAACGCGCCCGCCCTCAACTATCTGGGCTACATGCTGGCGGATCGGGGGACGCGGCTGGACGAATCGATCGGCTACCTCAAGCGGGCGCTGGCGATCGATCCGGACAACGGCGCCTATCTCGACAGCCTCGGCTGGGCGTATTTCAAGCAGCAGAAGCTCGATCTGGCCGAAGCCAACCTCCGCCGCGCCGCCGGCCAGCTCACGACCAATTCGGTCGTGCAGGATCATTACGGACAGCTGCTCTTCAAGCTCGGCCGGTATGCCGACGCGATTGCGGCCTGGAAGCGCTCGCTCTCGGGCGACGGCGAATCGATCACGCGATCGGTCATCGAGCAGCGGATCAAGACAGCCGAACGCAAGCTGGGACGGAAGTAGGCCGCAAGCGCATGCGCGGAACCTCGGGCCAGCCTCGCCTCCGTCGCGGGACGAAGACGTCGGGCCTGGGCCGGCTGTGGCTGCTGCCGGTGCTGGCGTGGGCGGCCGGCTGCGCGCCCGCGCTCATGTCGCTGCCGGCCGGTCCGGGCGCGCCGGTGCCCGGCTTCGCCGACATCCTGCAGCAGGCCACGGCGGCGTGCGGCAGCGTCCGGACGTTCAGCGCCGAAATCGCCGTCGCCGGACGGCTCGGCAGCCGGCGCGTCCGCGGGCGCCTGCTCGCCGGGCTGGACGCGCCCGACGGCCTGCGTCTCGAGGGGCTGGCGCCGTTCGGCGGGCCGGTGTTCGTGCTGGTGGCCCGCGCGGGGCGCGCCACGCTGCTCCTGCCGCGCGACGGCCGGGTCCTGCGCGGCGCCGAGCCGGGCGCGGTCCTCGAGGCGTTGACCGGGCTCACGCTGTCGCCCGCCGACCTCCTCGCCATCGTCAGTGGATGCGGCGTCGCCCGGCGCACGCCGGTGTCGGCCCGCGCGTACGGCCGCGACTGGCTGCGCGTCGATCTGGCCGCCGGCGCCCGGCTGTACCTGCGGCGCGAGGACGGGGCGTGGCGGCTGGTCGCCGCCGTGGAGCCGCGCGCCGGGCACGACGGGCTGCGGATCGAATACGGCGCCATGCAGCAGGGCCCGAAGACGCTGCGTCTGATCGACGGTGACGGCCGTCTCGATCTCCGCCTGACGCTGTCGCAGGTGGATCTCAACGTGCCGCTGAATCCCCGGGCCTTCCGCGTCCGCGTTCCGGACGACGCCGCGCCGATCACGCTCGACGAACTGCGCCGGCTCGGCCTGCTGGGCGGCGGCACGGACACCGACACGCATGCCCCGTCACGCTAGCCGGCGGCCGTCGCAGGTCGTGCGATCGCACGCCAAGATCAACCTGACGCTCCGGATTCTGGACCGGCGGCCCGACGGGTACCACGAGCTGCGAACCGTGTTCCAGACGGTCGCGCTGCACGACACCGTCACGGTGACGCGTCGTCCGGGCCCGTTCGACGTCGCCTGCACCCAGCCGGGCGTGCCGTGCGACGAGCGGAATCTGGCGTGGCAGGCGGCCGTCGCGCTGTGGCGCGCCGCGGGACGGCCGGGGGCGCCGGTCGGGGCCGGGGTCCGTATCGTCAAGCGGATTCCGATGGCGGCCGGGCTGGGGGGCGGCAGCAGCAATGCCGCCGCCGCGCTGCGCGGGCTGGCCGGCGCCTGGGGACTGGCGATGACCCGGGCCGAGCTGGCGGCAGTCGGCGCCTCGGTGGGGGCCGACGTCCCGTTCTTTCTCTGGGGTGGGACGGCGCTCGGTTTGGGCCGCGGCGACGTGATCTATCCGCTGGCCGATCTCTCCCCCGCCTGGGTCGTTCTCGTGCAGCCGGCCTTTGGCGTGGCGACCGCCGAGGCGTATCGGTGGTACGACGACTGGACCGGGGCCGGCCGGCCGGCTCCCTCGGTGGCGCTGCCGGCCGGCTGGCCGTTTCCGGCGTCGGAATCGGGTAACGATCTGGAGCCGCCGGTCGCCGCCCGGCATCCCGAACTGCGGGCCATCCGGGCCGTGCTGGCCGGGGGGCGGGCGTCGTATGCGGCGATGTCGGGCAGCGGGTCGACCGTCTTCGGGCTGTTCGAGCGGCGGGAGGCGGCGGCGCGAGCCGCCCGGCGGTGCGCGCGGGAAGGGTGGCAGGCGGTGGCGACGCGCACGCAGGGGCGGCTGCGCTGGCCGGGCTGAGCCCGGGCCGAGGCGGCGGCTGCGGTGGCCGCGGTGGCCATTGCTGCGTGCTTGCCGCAAGGCACGGCCTCGTATAGACTAAGCGATTGCGCCGCTCGTCTCGGCCCATCCCTGAAGTCACCTTCTCCCGTGACTGCTGGTAGAGGTGTGATTGGTCTTCGCGAGTCTGGTGCGGTCGGGGGTGGTCCGATCCGGCCGGCGACAGGCTTATGGCGGGCGGCGACGGGCCGGGCGTCGAGCACGCCGGGGATGGGGCGTGGCCAAGCGGTAAGGCGCGGGACTTTGGATCCCGTATTCGAAGGTTCGAATCCTTCCGCCCCAGCCAGACCGTGAAGGGCCGAGCGGGCGTCAGTCGACAGGGCGGGCGGGGCGGCCGGGGGCCGTGGACAGAGACGTGGATGGGAGATCACTTCGTGCCGACGGGATTCGGCGAGCTCAAGATCTTTTCGGGCAGTGCGCACCCCGAGCTGACGCGTGAGATTGCCGCGTATCTCGGCGTGTCGGTGGGGCAGGCGCGGTTGCGCCGCTTCCCCGACAGCGAGGTGTCGTTCCAGATCGACGAGAACATCCGCGGCACGGACGTGTTCGTCGTGCAGCCGACCTCGACGCCGGTCGACCAGCATCTGGTGGAGCTGCTGATCATGGTGGACGCGTTCCGCCGGTCGTCGGCGGCGCGGATCACGGCCGTGCTGCCGTATTACGGTTATGCGCGGCAGGATCGGAAGGACAAGCCGCGGGTGCCGATCTCGGCGAAGCTGGTGGCCAACGTGCTGAGCGCGGCCGGCACGAACCGGGTGCTGACGATGGACCTGCACAAGGCGCAGATCCAGGGGTTCTTCGACATCCCGGTCGATCACCTGTTCGCGGCGCCGGTGATCATCGAGTATCTGTCGCGCCTCGAATATCAGAATCTGACGATCGTCTCGCCGGACGCGGGCGGGGCGGAGCGGGCGCGGGCGTATGCGAAGCGGCTGGGGGCCGAGCTGGCGATCATCGACAAGCGGCGGTCGGACGACGGCACGGCGGAGGTGATGAACGTCATCGGCGACGTGCGCGGCCGGACGTGCATCATTCAGGACGACATCATCGACACGGCCGGCACGATCCAGAAGGCGGCGACGGCCCTGGTCGCCAACGGCGCCGAGCGGGTGCTCGCCTGTGCGGTGCACGGCGTGCTGTCGGGGCCGGCGATCGAGCGCATCGAGAAGGCGCCGCTCGAGCGGTTGATCATCACCAATACGATTCCCCTGACGCCGTCGCGGGCGGCCTGCAAGAAGATCGTGATGCTGTCGGTGGCGCGGCTGCTCGGCCAGGCCATCCGGAGCATCCACGAAGAGACGTCGGTGTCGTCGTTGTTCGTGTAGGGCGCCGCGGAGCGGCCCGGAAAGCGGAGAAGAAGAGCCACCATGGAAGCCACACTGGAAGCGGTCGCGCGGGCGACGTTCGGGAAAAACGAGGCGCGGCGCCTGCGGCGCCAGGGCCGGATCCCCGCGGTGATGTACGGCCCGGCCAGCGCGACCGACCGCGGCACGCCGGCGCCGATCGCGGTCGACCCGAAGGTGCTGCTGCGCATCCTCCACTCCGAGGCGGGCGTGAACACACTGATCGGCCTGCGCATGGCCGACGGCGCCGAGACGCGCGTGCTGGTCAAGCAGTACCAGCTGGATCCGGTGTCCCGCCAGATCCTCCACGCGGATTTCTACCGCATCGCGATGGACCGGGCGATCATGATCACGGTGCCGATCATCCTCAAGGGCGAGGCGCCGGGCGTGAAGCAGCAGGGCGGCCTGATCGACTTCGTGCATCGTGAGATCGAGATCACGTGCCTGCCGGGCGACATTCCCGAGCACGTCGAAGTCGACGTCTCGAACCTCATGCTCAACCAGGGCGTGCGCCTGCGCGACGTCGCCGCCGACCAGAAATGGTCGCCGGTGACCGACGGCGACACGCTGCTCGTGCACGTCATCGCGCCGAAGGCGGAAGAGGTGCCGGCGGTGGTCGAGGCGGCGCCGGCGGCGGCGGCCGAGCCCGAGGTGATCAAGAAGGGCAAGGTCGAGAAGCCCGAGGGCGAGGCGTAGGCGGCCGGAAAGGAACGCACCCAGGTGAAGCTGGTGGTCGGGCTCGGGAATCCGGGCGCCCGGTACCGGGGAACCCGCCACAACGTCGGGTTCGACGTGCTCGACGAGCTGGCCCGCCGCGAGGCGGTGCTGTTCGAAACGTCCCGGTGGGACGCGCTGGAAGCGAGGCTGCGCGACGCGTCCGGCGGCGCGCGCCTGATGAAGCCGCTCACGTTCATGAATCTGAGCGGCTCGGTGGCGGCGGCTGCCGCCCGGTACTACCGGGTGGAGCCGGAGGGGCTCCTGGTCGTGGCCGACGACGTGAGCCTGCCGCTCGGGCGGCTGCGGGCGCGGGCGTCCGGGTCGGCCGGCGGGCACAAGGGGCTGGCCTCGATCATCGAGGCGCTCGGCACCGACGCGTTTCCGCGGCTGCGGGTGGGCGTCGGGCGGGGCGATCCGCGCCGCGATCTCGCCGATCACGTGCTGGCGCGTTTCGAGCCCGGGGAGCAGGAGGCCGTGGAGGCGATGATCGCCCGGGCGGCCGACGCGGCGGCGATGTTCCTCGCCGAGGGCATCGCCGTCGTCATGAACCGGTTCAATGCCGGCGCCGCGGAGCCGGACCGCGGCGCGGAAGCGCGGGACACATCCGGCGACTGACGTCCGCGCGGGTCCGGCCGATCGCCGGGACGCGCGGCTGGTCCTTGCCACCACGGGTGGCCGTCGGGAACGCCCCCCGGGGCGCCCGGCGTCCGGAAGGAGACGCATGAGCGATCGACAGTACGAACTCGTCTACATCATTACCCCCGACGCCACCGATCAGCAGGTTGCCGAGGTGCACGAGCAGGTGAGCGGCATCGTGTCGCGGCTGGGCGGCCGGATCGACAAGACCGACAACTGGGGCCGGCGCAAGCTGGCCTACGAGATCGCCCGCCGGAAGGAAGGGATCTACGTGCTGGAGGCGATCACCGGCTCGGGCGAGCTGATGAAGGAGATCGACCGCCGGCTGAAGGTCACCGACCAGATCATCCGCCACCTCGTGGTGCGGGTGGATGAGCAGCAGAAGGTGCTCGATCGGGTGCTGGCGCAGCGTCAGGCGGACGTGGCCCGTCGGCGCGAGCGGCGCGGCCTGTCCCCGGAGGCGCCCGGCGAGGCCGGGACGCCGGTGCGTCGGCGGGATCGGGACGACGACGACGATGATCAGGATGATCAGGAGGCGGAGGTCTAGTCATGGCGCAGGGACACGGCAGGAGCGGAGGCGGGGGCGCGGGCGGACGCGGCCGCGGATCGCGGAACGGCGAGCGGGCGGCGGCGGGCGGGCAGCGGCGGCCGCTGTTCCGGCGGCGCAAGGTCTGCAAATTCTGCGCGGACAAGATCGATCTGATTGATTACAAGGACATCAAGCTGATCGGCCCGTTCGTGCCCGAGCGCGGCAAGATACTGCCGCGCCGGATTTCGGGGACGTGCGCGATGCATCAGCGCAAGCTCCAGACGGCCATCAAGCGCGCCCGGCAGATCGCGCTGCTGCCGTTTGTGACCGAATAGGGCCGGGACGAGAGGATCAGCATGGAAGTCATTCTGCGAGAGCATGTGGACAACCTGGGCCAGCGGGGCCAGGTCGTCAAGGTGGCCGACGGGTACGCCCGCAACTATCTGCTGCCGCGGAAGCTCGCGCTGCCGGCGACCGACGGGAACAAGAAGCGGATCGAGCGGGAGCGGCGGATTTTCGAGGCGCGCGAGCAGGAAGAGAAGCAGGCGGCCGAGGGGCTGGCGGCGCGGCTCACCGCCACGGAATGCGTCATTGCCCGCAAGGTCGGCGAGACGGAGACGCTCTTCGGCTCGGTGACCTCGGCCGACGTCGCGGAGTACCTGGCGTCGAAGGGCTTCGAGATCGATCGGAAGAAGATCCAGCTGCACGAGCCGATCAAGCAGCTGGGGGAGTTCGACGTGCCGATCCGCCTGCACCGCGAGGTGACGGCGCACGTCAAGGTGCAGGTCGTCCGGGAGGAACCGGCGTAAGCCGTCCGGACGCGCGGCGGGATCCGAAAGGCCGGAGGGCGCAGGCGCTCCGGCCTTTCCCTTTTGCGGCGCTGGAGGCAGTGCTACACTGCAGAGCGCCGCATCACCGCGGCGGATGCCCGCCCGGTTCCACTCGCCATGGCTGACGCCGTCGCCACGCTCGATCGTCCGCTGCCGCACAACCTGGAAGCCGAGCGCTCGGTGCTCGGGGCCGTCCTGATCCACAACGAGGCGTTCAACGCTGCCGCCGAGGTCATCGACGCCCGCGATTTCTATCGCGACGCGCACCGGCGCATCTTCGACAAGATGGTGCTGCTCTCCGAGCGCGGGCAGGCGATCGACCTGGTGACGCTGAAGGAAGAGCTCGGACGGACGGGCGAGCTCGAGGAGGTCGGCGGCCCGGCCTACATCACGGCGCTGGTCGACGGCGTCCCGCGATCGACCAACGTCGAGCACTACGCGCGGATCATCAAGGAGAAGTCGACCCTCCGGAACCTCATCGCCTCGGCGAACCGGATTCTCGCGTCCGCGTACGAGGCCGAGGACGATCCGGACGTCATCCTCGACAAGGCCGAGCACGAAATCTTCTCGATCGCCGAGGACCGGGTGCGCGAGGGGTTCGTCTCGATGCGCACGCTGGCCGAAGGCAGCTTCGAGACCATCGAGAAGCTGCACGCCAACCGCGAACTGGTGACCGGCGTGCCGACCGGCTTCACCGACCTCGACGGGATGACGTCCGGGCTCCAGCCGTCCGACCTGGTGATCATCGCCGCCCGGCCGTCGATGGGAAAAACCGCCCTGGTGCTGAACATTGCGCAGCACGTCGGTATCAGCACCGACCGCACGGTCGCGATCTTCAGCCTGGAGATGTCGAAGGAACAGCTGTTCCTCCGGATGCTGACCGGCGAGGCGCGGATCGATGCCCACCGGCTGCGCGGCGGGTTCCTCGGGGAGCGGGACTGGGGCAAGCTCGCGTCGGCCATCTCCACGCTGAGCGACGCCAGAATCTTCATCGACGATGCGCCCGGCGTCGGCGTGCTGGAAATGCGGGCCAAGTGCCGCCGCCTGATGGCCGAGCACGACCTGCACCTCGTCATCGTCGACTACATCCAGCTGATGCAGGGGCGCGGCCGCTTCGAGAACCGTACGCTCGAACTGGCCTCGATCTCGCGGTCGCTCAAGGGGCTCGCCAAGGAGCTGAACGTCCCGATCGTCGTGCTGTCGCAGCTGAGCCGCGCGCCGGAGTCCCGATCGGATCACCGCCCGCAGCTGTCGGACCTGCGCGAATCGGGCGCCCTCGAACAGGACGCCGACGTCGTCATCTTCATCTACCGGGCCGAGCAGTACGAGGCCGACGGCGAATCGCAGGGGACCGCCGAGCTCATCATCGGCAAGCAGCGCAACGGCCCGACCGGCACGGTGCGTCTCGCGTTTCTCAAGGAGTACACGCGGTTCGAGAACCTGGCGCGGGGCGGGGAAGGGCCATGAGCCGTGAGCCGCGTTCCACGCGCCCGGCGCCTTGATTCTTCAGATTCCCGATCCTCAGTCCTCGAGTCTTCAGCGTCAGCCCCCATGGTCCGTCCCACTCGCGCCTACGTCGATCTCGCCGCGCTCAAGGCCAACTTCCACGCCATCGCCGAGTACCTCCGGCGCGAGCAGGAGGCGCCGGGCTCCACCGTGCGCGCGCCCGGCATCGTGGCGGTCGTCAAGGCCAACGCGTACGGCCATGGGTCGGCGCGCGTCGGCCTGGCGCTCGAGGAGGCCGGGGCGACGATGCTGGCCTGCGCCGACATCGAAGAGGGGGTGGCCCTGCGACGCGGGGGCGTCCGGACCGAAATCCTCGTCTTCGGGGCCCTGAGCGTCAGCGACCTCGCCGGCCTCTTCGAGTACCGCCTGACGCCGACGATTTCGTCGCCGTCGGCCGGGCGCGCGCTGCAGGAGGCGGCGGCGGTGCGCGGGACGACCGTGCCCTACCACCTGAAGATCGACACCGGCATGAACCGCCTCGGCTTCCGGCACGACAACCTGCGCCGGACGCTGCCGGATCTGATCGCGAGTCCGAACCTGCAGCTCGTCGCCGCCTACACGCACCTGGCGACCGCCGACGCCCCCGAAGACCCGCTGTTCGGCGAGCAGCGCGAGCGATTCGACCGGGCCGTGGCGGAGGTGCACGCCCTCGGCGGGCGCCCGCGGTTCCGGCACGCCGCCAACAGCGCCGCGCTCCTCCGCGACTCGCGCCTCTGGCTGGACCTGGTGCGGCCCGGGCTGCTGCTCTACGGAATCGTGCCGCCGCCGCTCGCCTCGACGCTGCCGCTCACGCCGGTCATGTCGCTGCGCAGCCGCATCGTGGCGGTCAAGGGCGTGCGCGTCGGGGAACGCGTCGGGTACGGCGGACGCTTCACCCCGGACCGTCCGGCCAAGATCGCCATCGTCCCGGCCGGCTACGCCGACGGCCTCGACGCCCGTCTGGAGGGCCGCGGGAGCGTGCTGGTGCGCGGGCAGCGGGTGCCGATCGTCGGATCGGTCTGCATGGACATGCTGACCGTCGACGTCACCGGCCTGGCCGTCGAGCCGGGCGACGAGGTGGTGATCCTCGGCGCCCAGGGCCCCGGGGCGCTGCAGCGGATCGACGTGCGGGAGATGGCGGCGGCCATCGGCACGATTCCGTACGAAATGCTCTGCCGCATCGGCAGCCGCATCGAGCGGATTTATAATGAGGATCTGGATCCACGACAGCCTGCATGAAAGCCCCGAAGCCGGTCTTCGTCTGCCAGGAGTGCGGCGCCCAGGCGCCCAAGTGGATGGGGCGCTGCGTCGAATGCGGCGCCTGGAACGCACTGGTCGAAGAGCGGCCGGCCGACACGCCGGTCGCGGCAGGCGCGCCGCACCGGTACAGCCTGGCGAATGCCGGCGGCCAGGCGCGGCTGTACGCCGAGGTCGAGACCTCCTCGGCCGCGCGGCTGTCGACCGGCATCGGCGAATTCGACCGGGTGCTGGGCGGCGGGATCGTGCCCGGCTCGCTCGTGCTGCTCGGGGGCGAGCCCGGCATCGGCAAGTCGACGCTGCTGCTGCAGGCCGCCGCGCACGTCGCGCGCGACCTGGGCCCGGTTCTCTACAGCTCCGGCGAGGAATCGGAGCACCAGATCAAGTCGCGCGGTGAGCGGCTGGCGGTCGACCGCGCGCCGCTCTACCTGCTCGCCGAGACCTGCCTCGAGCGGATCCTCGAGGAGATCGCCCGGCTGCGCCCGGCGCTCGTCATCGTCGATTCCATTCAGACGATCTTCTCGCTGAAGTTCCAGTCCGCCCCGGGCAGCATCGGGCAGGTGCGCGAGGCCGCCACGCAGCTGCTGTTCGCGGCCAAGGGACACAACGTGCCGACCTTCCTGGTCGGCCACGTCACCAAGGACGGCAGCCTGGCCGGCCCGAAGGCGCTCGAGCACGTCGTCGACACGGTGCTGTACTTCGAAGGGGAACGGCATCACTCGCACCGCGTGGTGCGGGCCGTCAAGAACCGGTTCGGCGCCGTGAGCGAGCTCGGCGTCTTCGAGATGACCGGCGCCGGACTGCGGCCGGTGCCGAATCCGTCCAAGCTGTTCCTGGCCGAGCGTCCGGTCGACACCCCCGGCTCGGCCGTGCTGTGCTCCATCGAGGGGTCGCGGCCGATCCTCGTCGAAGTGCAGGCGCTGGTCAGCGGCAGCACCTACGGCAACGCGCGGCGGACGGCGAGCGGCATCGATCAGCAGCGGCTGGCGCTGCTGCTGGCGGTGCTGGAAAAGCGCGCCGGCCTGAACCTGCTGGGGGAGGACGTCTTCGTCAACATCGCCGGCGGCATGACCGTCGACGAGCCGGCGGCCGACCTGGGCATCCTCGCGGCCGTGGCGTCGAGCGTCCGGAACCGGGCGATTCCGCCGCAGACGGCGATGTTCGGCGAGGTGGGGCTGGCGGGCGAGGTGCGCGGCATCGCCCAGGCGCCGCTGCGGATCCGGGAGGCGACGCAGATGGGCTTCCGGCGCTGCATCGTGCCCGAGGCCAATCTGGACCCCGGCACGCGCGGCCCGGCGGACGGGGCGGACGGGGCGTGCGAGCTGGTGGGCGTCCGGACCGTGGCGGAGGCGCTCGAGGCCCTGCTGCCCTGACGCCCGGCGCGGGACTGGCAGCGGGGGGCCGAACACACTATGCTGTGACGGGCTTCCCGCCGGGCGCCGCCCGGCCGGGAGCCGAAATCCGCCCAGTCGGGAGTCGTACGCCATGGCCTGGTTTGCGCTCGCGCGTGTCCTGTTCGTTGCGGCGGTCGCGTATGCGGCGGCGCTGTTGCACCCGCTGCCGGGTGGCCTATACGCGAACGTCGGGTTCGGCCTTCTGCTGGCCGGGCTGGTCATCCTGCTCGAGAGCCGGCTCCGGGCGGCGAGCGTCACGCACGTGCTCGGCGCCATCATCGGCGGCATGATCGGGCTGCTGATGGCGAAGGCGATCGGCGCCGCCCTGTTCTGGGCCGACAACAGCAGCAGCCGGGTCGGCTTCCTGCACAGCTTCCTGCTGCTGATGCTGCCGTACCTCGGACTCGTGCTGGGCGGCAGGCAGGGAGAATGGCTGGAGCCGGCGCGGCTGCTGTCGCTCTTCCGGGCGACCGGCCCGCAGCGCCGCTACAAGGTGCTCGACACGAGCGTCATCATCGACGGGCGGATCGCCGACGTCTGCGAGACCGGCTTCGTGGACGGCACGCTGGTGATTCCGCAGTTCGTGCTCAAGGAGCTGCAGCTCGTCGCCGACTCGGCCGATTCGCTCAAGCGGAACCGGGGGCGGCGCGGGCTCGACATCCTGCAGAAGATCCAGAAGATGTCCGGCGTCGAGGTGGTGATTTCCGATCTGGACTTCCCGGACCTGCGCGAAGTCGACCTGAAGCTGATCGAGCTGGCACGGACGCTCCAGGGCAAGATCGTGACCAACGACTTCAACCTGAACAAGGTGGCCCAGCTCCGCGGCGTCGAGGTGCTCAACGTCAACGAGCTCGCCAACTCGCTGAAGCCGGTCGTCCTGCCGGGCGAGATCATGAAAGTGTTCATCCTGAAGGAAGGGAAGGAATACAACCAGGGCGTCGCCTATCTCGACGACGGGACGATGGTCGTCGTCGACAACGCGCGCAAGATGATCGGCAAGACGATCGACATCGTCGTGACGAGCGTGCTGCAGACGACCGCCGGCAAGATGATCTTCGGGCGCTTCATCGACCCGACCGTGGCCGCCCAGGCGGCGCCCCAGCCGGCCGACCGCGAGAAGGACGAGGCCGGCGCCCGGCGGGTCCGGCAGGCGTAGCGCGGCCGTGAAAGTCCCTCCGTTCGACTGGTGGCGGACGGTCTTCTTCCTGATCCCGGCCATCACCGTCTACACGGCGGTGCTCGGCACCCTCTCCCTGGCCTCGAGCCTGTTCGATCGCCGCGGCGTCCTCGCGCACTGGTGCGCCCGTCTCTGGTCGTGGCTCATTCTGGCGACGACGGGCGTGCGCGTCGACGTCCGCGGGCGCGAACGGCTGACGGCCGGGCGCACGTACGTGTTCGTCTCGAACCACCAGAGCATCTACGACATCCCCGTGCTCTTCGCGTCGCTGCCGTATCAGCTGCGGATCATCGCGAAGCAGTCGCTCGGGCGCTTCCCGTTCCTCGGCTGGCACCTGCGGCACACGGGACACATCCTGGTCGACCGCCGCGATCCCGAGCGCGCCGGCGTGCTCCGGCAGGCTTCGACGCTCGTCCGGCAGGGGCTCTCGCTCATCGTCTTTCCGGAGGGGACCCGCAGCGCCGACGGTGGGCTCGCGCCGTTCAAGGGCGGCAGCTTTCTCCTGGCGCTCGATGCCGGCCTGCCGGTCGTGCCGGTCGCGGTGATTGGCAGCCGGCACGTCATGCGGAAGGGGCGGCTGGCCGTCGCGCCCGGCCGCGTGCGGCTGGTCGTGCACGATCCGATTCCGCCCCCGGATCTGGACGGCCCGCCGTCGCCGCGCGACGCCAGAGCGCTCGCGACGCAGGTGCGGGCGATCATCGGCGCGACGATCGCGCGGGAGGATCCCGCCGCGCCGCCGGTGCACGAGCTCGGGGCCGACGTGCCCCCCGCTGCGGAGGTGTCCACGTGATTCGCATCAGCGCCGACCTGCAGCCGATCATCGCCCTGGGTGCCGTCGCCTTCACCGGCCTGGCGGTCGCCGGGCACGACGGCCGGCTCGACGGACCGATTGCGGCGGCCGAAGCGCGGGTCCGCCAGACCCCGCCGCCCGAGAGCGCCGCGGTCCGGACGCTCTACCGGCAGGTGGGGCTCGACCCGACGAAGACCCGCCCGTCGTCCGAAGCGCTGCTGCGGCGGGTCCGGCGCGGTGACGGCCTGCCGCGGGTCAACACGCTGGTCGACGTCTGCAACTGGTGCTCGCTCGAGCTCCAGCTGCCGTACGGCCTGTACGACCTCGATCACGTCGAGGGCGAGGTCGAGCTGCGGCTCGGCCGGCCGGGCGAGGAGTACCCGGGCATCCGCAAGGACGCCGTGCACGTGGGCGGGCGGCTGACGCTGGCCGACGCGGCCGGCCCGTTCGGCAATCCGACGTCCGATTCGGCGCGCACGATGATCACGACCGCGACGACGCGGGCGCTGGCCGTCGTGTTCGCGCCGCGCACCCTGGCGCCTCGGCTCGATGGCGCCCTGGATCTGACGGCGACCCGCGTGGTGCAGTATGCCGGCGGCCGCGAGGCCTGGCGGCGCGTCGTCGTATAATTGAAGGGTCGTGCGGCCCTCCGCGGTGAGCGACCGCCCCGGCCCCACCTGCCTCCTCAGCCTTATGCACGTCGTTGCGATCATCGCCGCCGGCGGTCGTGGGCAGCGTCTGGGAAGCCCGACGCCGAAGCAGTTCCTCGAGCTGGCCGGCCGGCCGGTGCTGCAGCGGACGGTCGAGGCCTTTCTCGCGAGCGCGGTCGTTCACGAAGTGGTCGTCGTGCTGCCGCCCGACGCGGCCGCCGAGCCGCCGGCCTACCTCTGCGGCACGACGAAGCCGCTGCAGATCGTGGGCGGGGGCGCGCGGCGCCAGGATTCGGTGGCGAACGGCTTCGCCGCCGTCGAGGATCGGGCGGACGTGATCGTGATTCACGATGCGGCCCGGCCGTTCGTCAGCGCCGGCCTGATCGAGCGGACCGTGCGGGCGGCGGCCGAGGACGGCGCCGCCATCGCGGCGCTGCCGGCGCGCGACACCGTGAAGCAGGGCGAGCGGATCGGCCAGGGCGACGAGGCCCGCTGGGTCGTGCAGGCGACCATTCCGCGCGAGACCGTCTTCCTCGCGCAGACCCCGCAGGCGTTCCGCCGCGAGGTGCTGCGCGACGCCATCGCGGCCGGGCGCGCCGGCGTCGAGGTGACCGACGAAGCGATGCTGGCCGAGCACGCCGGGCACCGGGTCCGGCTCGTTGCCGGCGAGCCGGCGAACCTCAAGATCACCACGCCGGACGACCTGGCGTTCGCGCGCGGCGTGCTGGAGCGGGAGGCCATGACGGATCAGCGCGTGGGCACCGGGTACGACCTGCACCGGCTGGTCGAAGGGCGGCCGCTCATCCTGGGCGGCGTGACGATTGCGCACGACCGCGGGCTGGCCGGGCATTCCGACGCCGACGCGGTCTGTCATGCCGTGACCGATGCCGTGCTGGGCGGCGCGGGCGCGGGCGATATCGGCCGGCACTTCCCCGATTCGGATCCGCGCTGGCGCGGCGCGTCCAGCCTGGATCTGCTGGCGCGGGCCGCCGCCCTGGTGCGCGACGCCGGCTTCACCGTCGACAACGTCGACGCCGTGGTCATTGCCGAGCGGCCGAAGCTGGCGCCTCACGTGCCGGCCATGGCGGCGAACATCGCGGCCGCGCTCGGCATCGAGCCGGCGCGCGTCAGCGTGAAGGGCAAGACCAACGAAGGGGTCGGTGAACTCGGCCGCGGTGAGGCGATTGCCGTCCATGCGGTGGCGCTCGTGAGGAGACTTCCCTGAGCATGCGCCTCCGCTTTGCTCCCAGTCCGACCGGCCAGCTGCATGTCGGCAACGCCCGGACGGCGCTGTTCAACTGGCTGCTGGCGCGCGGGTCGTCCGGCGCGTTCGTGCTGCGCATCGAAGACACCGACGTCGAGCGGTCCACGCGGGAGTCCGAAGCGGCGATCCTGACCGACTTGCGCTGGCTGGGGCTCGACTGGGACGAAGGGCCGGACATCGGCGGCCCGCACGGGCCGTACCGGCAGTCGGAACGCCTGCCGCTGTACGCCGAACACGCGCAGCGGCTGCTCGAGGCCGGGACGGCCTATTACTGCTTCTGCACGCCCGAGGCGCTCGAGACCGCGCGCCGGCGCGCGCTGGCCGAGGGGCGCCCGGCACGGTATTCCGGCACCTGCCGGTATCTCGCCTCGGAAGAGGTCGGGCGGCGCCTGGCATCCGGCGAGCGGGCCGCGGTCCGGTTCCGGGTGCCTGAAGGACGGGAGGTCGCGTTCCGCGACCTGGTGCGCGGCGAGATCCGCTTCGAGACGGCCGTCATCGGCGACCCGGTGCTGCTCCGCACCGACGGTCACCCGGCCTACAATTTCGCCGTCGTCGTCGACGATGTGCTCATGGGGATTACCCATGTCGTGCGCGGCGAGGATCACATTTCCAACACACCGCGGCAGGTGCTGTTGTACGAGGCGCTCGGCTTCGATCCGCCGCAGTTCGCCCATCTGTCCCTCGTGATGGGGCCGGATCACACGCCGCTCTCCAAGCGTCACGGCGCGACGTCGGTGGCCGAGTTCCGGCGGAAGGGGTACCTGCCCGAAGCGCTCGTCAACTACCTGGCGCTCATCGGCTGGTCGCCGAGCGGCGACGAGGAACTGCTCTCCGTCGGCGAGATGACCCGGCGCTTTTCGCTCGACGCCGTCGGCCACAGCGCCGGCGTCTTCGACGAAGGGAAGCTGGCGTGGGTGAACCGCCATTACCTGCGGTCGGCCGACCCGCGGCGGATCGCCGAACTGGCGGTCCCCTACTTCCGAGACGCCGGCGTCGACCTGCGTCCGGATGCCGCCGGCCTGGCGTTTCTGGCCGGGGCCATGGCGATGGCGACCGGCTCGGTCGATCGGCTCGAGGAGATTCCGCCCCGGCTGCACTTTCTGTTCGACTACGACGCGGCCGCGGCGGTCCGGCGGCCGGCCGTGCGCGAGGTCGTCGAGGCGGCCGGCGGCCGGGAGGTCGTCCTGGCGCTGGCCGAGGAGCTGGCCGCCGAGCCGCGGCTGGATCGCGAGCGGTTTCGCGCGGTTGCGGCCCGCGTGCGCCAGCGGACCGGCCGGAAGGCGGCGGCGCTGTTCCACCCGATCCGGGCGGCGCTGACCGGCGACGCCGGCGGCCCGGAGCTCGATCTCGCGGTGCCGGCGATCGATGCCGGGGCCGGGTTGCCGGCTGGAAGCGGCGTGCCGGCGATTCTCGGCTGCCGCGAGCGGGCGGCGGCGTTCGCGCAGGCGATCGAGGAAGAGCCCGGCCGGGCTCCGGCGTAACGGTACGACGCCCGCGCCATTGGACAATGCTGATCTACGGCATCAACCCGGTGATCGAGGCGTTGCGCGCGGGACGGGTGCGCGCGCTGCGGGTGAGCGGCCGCGGCGGGGCGCGGGTCGACGCGATCGTGCAGGAGGCCGGGCGGCTCGGCATTCCCGTGCGTCGCGTCGAGGCGGCGGCGCTGGACCGCGAGGCGCGCGGCGGGGTACACCAGGGAGTGGCGGCCGACGTGGCCGGAGCCGGGACGTTCACGCCGGCCGAACTGGTGGCCGCGGCGGCGCCACCGGCGCTGCTGGTGGTTCTCGACGGCATCGAGGATCCGCACAACGTCGGGGCGATCCTGCGGACGGCGGACGCCGCCGGGGTGGACGGCGTCGTGGTGCAGACCCGGCGCGCGGCGGCGCTCGACGGGGCGGCGGCGAAGGCCTCGGCCGGCGCGGTGGCGTACGCGAAGATCGCGCCGGTGGTCAACATCGCGCGGGCGCTGGACGAACTGAAGGCGGCGGGCGTCTGGACCGTCGGGCTCACGGGCGACGGGCCGCACCGCTATGACGCGATCGACTACACCGTGCCGACGGCGTTCGTGCTGGGGGCCGAGGGCACCGGGCTGCGGCGGCTCGTCCGGGAGCGGTGCGACTGGCTGGTCGCCATCCCGATGCGAGGGCACGTCGGGAGCCTGAATGTCTCGGTGGCGGCGGGGGTGGCGCTGTTCGAGGCGCGCCGCCAGCGGGAGCGGCCGGCACACGGCTGAGGTTGGCGGAGGACGACGAATTGTTGCCCGTCTGGCACATGTTGTGCTAAAGTCAATTCTTTGTCTGGCTGGCGTAGCTCAGTCCGGTAGAGCAGCTGATTTGTAATCAGCCGGTCGGGGGTTCAAATCCCTCCGCCAGCTCCATCGGCGGGGCGGTCGGACCGCAAGGACTACCACCTGGGACGGCGTTTCCAGCATTCTCATTAACTGATGGACGGACGGGCCGGCAGCACAGTACCAGCGATGCAGCGGACAGTCTGCACCGTGTTCCAGGTCCCGGCGGCCCTTTCGGGGGGCGCCGGCTGACATGGGCCGGGGAGGTTGCGGAGCGGTCAAACGCAGCAGACTGTAAATCTGCCGCCCCAGCGGCTTCGGAGGTTCGAATCCTCCCCTCCCCACCATTCGACTCGGGCCGGCGGGCCTCGCTCAGGCCAGGCCGATATCGGAGGCCGAGGCAAGGCCGGATGCTGGCGCCGGCTGACGGCAACGGGTTTTTCAGACGGACTTTTCGCGGGTTCGAGCGGGAGTAACTCAGTGGTAGAGTCACAGCCTTCCAAGCTGTTGGTCGCGGGTTCGATCCCCGTCTCCCGCTCCAGGGTCGGCAGGGTCGGCATCCCGGTGGTGGATGCCGTCGGCGCGGTGCAGTGAGTCGGGACACACGGCGCGCGAACATGGAACAACGAACCGGGCCGATGTAGCTCAGTAGGCAGAGCGCGTCCTTGGTAAGGACGAGGTCACCGGTTCGATCCCGGTCATCGGCTCCATTGAACAATCGACAGGACATCATCCGGCCATGGCGAAAGAAAAATTTGATCGGTCGAAACCGCACGTCAACGTTGGCACCATCGGGCACATTGACCACGGCAAGACGACGCTGACCGCGGCGCTGACGAAGGTCGCGTCGGACAAGGGCTGGGGAAAGTACGTGCCCTACGACGAGGTGGCGAAGGCGTCCGAGGCGCAGGGGCGCCGCGATGCGACGAAGATTCTGACCATCGCCACGAGCCACGTCGAGTACAGCACGGCCAATCGGCACTACGCCCACGTCGACTGCCCGGGTCATGCCGACTACATCAAGAACATGATCACCGGCGCGGCGCAGATGGACGGCGCGATTCTGGTCGTGAGCGCCACCGACGGCCCGATGCCGCAGACGCGCGAGCACGTGCTGCTGGCGCGGCAGGTCAACGTGCCGTACCTCATCGTGGCGCTCAACAAGGTCGACGCGGTCGACGATCCCGAACTGCTGGATCTCGTCGAGCTCGAGGTGCGCGACCTGCTCAAGAGCTACGGCTTTCCCGGCGACGACACCCCGGTCATCCGGCTGTCGGCCCTCAAGGCGCTGCAGGGGGATCCCGAGGGGCAGGCCGGCGTGCTCAAGCTGATGGAGGCGCTCGACAGCTACATCCCGCTGCCGCAGCGCGAGATCGACAAGCCGTTCCTGATGCCGATCGAAGATGTCTTCTCCATCTCCGGGCGCGGCACGGTCGTCACCGGCCGCGTCGAGCGCGGCAAGGTGAAGGTGGGCGAGGAAGTCGAGATCGTCGGCTTCGCCCCGACGCAGAAGAAGATCGTCACCGGCGTCGAGATGTTCAAGAAGCTGCTGGACGAAGGGGTGGCGGGCGACAACATCGGCGTCCTGCTGCGCGGCACGGAAAAGGAAGACGTCGAGCGCGGCCAGGTGCTGGCCAAGCCCGGCTCGATCACGCCCCATACGAAGTTCAAGGGCGAGGTCTACATCCTGTCGAAGGAAGAGGGCGGACGCCACACGCCGTTCTTCAACGGGTACCGGCCGCAGTTCTACATCAAGGTCACCGACGTCACCGGCACCCTGCACCTCCCCGAGGGGGTCGAGATGGTGATGCCGGGCGACAACACCAGCATCTCCGCGGAGCTGCTGACGCCCGTGGCGCTGGAAAAGGGCGCGCGGTTCGCCATCCGTGAAGGCGGCCGGACGGTCGGCGCCGGCACGATTACGGAGATCATCGAATAGGGCGTCCCGGCGGACCGGCTGGAAGCGGGACGGGGCGGGCGCGGGTGACGCGGTCTCGCCCCCGGAGCGCTTCCGGCGTCCGGCCGGCGTCGGACGGACGTGACCCATGCGCGACATCATTGCCCTGGCGTGCAACGAGTGCAAACGGCGGAACTACAGCACGACCAAGAACAAGAAGAAGACGACCGAGCGGCTGGAGCTCAGGAAATTCTGCCCCTGGTGCCGGACGCATACGCCGCACCGCGAGGCGAAGTAGCGCAGCGCAGCGGTCCGGGGCGGGGCCCCGGACCGGAGAGACGTAGGCCAGTAGCTCAATTGGCAGAGCACCGGTCTCCAAAACCGGGGGCTGGGGGTTCGATTCCCTCCTGGCCTGCCAGCCTTTGCGGCGCCGCGCAGAACGAGACCCGATGAACCGACGCGTCCCCGCCGTGGTGGCGGGGGGGCGGTCGGCCGTGAACATGACGATGCTGGACGAGACGAAAGCAGGGCCCGCCAGGGCCCAGGAGAGTGCCGGCGGCTGGTGGGAGCGGACCCGCGTGTTCCTGGCCGAGGTCAGGAACGAGATGCGGCGGGTGACGTGGCCGACCGGCAAGGAGGTCTACGCCACGACGGTCGTCGTCATCCTGGTGTCGATCTTCTTCGGCCTGTACTTGTACGGCGTCGACTTCGTCTTCAACCTGATCGTCCAGTGGATCTTCAGGCGATTTGGTGCGGCATGACGGACGTAGTAGCGACGAAGCACTGGTACATCGTTCACACGTATTCGGGCTTCGAGAAGAAGGTGGCCGAATCCCTGGCCCAGCGCGTCCAGGCGTACGGCCTCCAGAGCGAGATCGGGGAAATCCTGATCCCGACCGAGGACGTCGTCGAGATGCGCGGCGGCCGCAAGGTCGTGACCGCCAAGCGGTTCTTCCCCGGCTACATCCTGGTCGAGATGAACATGACCGACCAGGCGTGGCACGTGGTCAAGAACACGCCGAAGGTGACCGGGTTCGTGGGGGCCGGCGCCAAGCCGACGCCGCTCAGCAAGGATGAAGTCGAGCAGATTCTCGAGCAGGTGAAGACGGCGGCCGAGAAGCCGAAGCCGAAGTACATGTTCGAGAAGGGCGAGCAGGTCCGGATCAACGAGGGGCCGTTCACCAGCTTCAACGGCGTGGTCGACGAGGTGAACCTCGACAAGAACACGCTGAAGGTGATGGTGACGATCTTCGGCCGCTCGACGCCCGTGGAACTGGATTTCCTGCAGGTGGAGAAGATCTAGCGCCGCGGCGACAGGCGTGAGCCGTTGCGCCGACTGGAGGCCCCACGGAGCGGACGGTCGTGACTAATCAGCGCTGCGCGCGTGAGCGAGCGGCGACAGGTGCATGGGGGTGGGGCCCCGCGCACAAAGTGAAAAATGGCGAAAAAGATTCAGGCGATTGTGAAGCTCCAGATTGCCGCGGGCAAGGCGACGCCCGCGCCGCCGGTCGGGACCGCGCTCGGTCCGCACGGCGTCAACATCATGGACTTCTGCAAGAACTTCAACGCGAAGACCGCGGCGCAGGAAGGGCTGATCATTCCGGCGGTGGTCACCGTCTACGCCGACCGGTCGTACACCTTCGTCACGAAGACGCCGCCGGCGCCCGTGCTGCTCAAGCGGGCCGCGAACATCGCCAAGGGATCGGCCGAGCCCAACAAGAACAAGGTGGGCACGGTCACGGCGAAGCAGGTCGAGGAGATCGCGAAGGTCAAGCTGCCGGACCTCAACTGCGAGACGCTCGAGGCCGCCATCAAGACCGTCGCCGGCACCGCCCGGTCGATGGGGCTGGACGTCGTGGGGTAGGCGCCGCGCGACGGAATTCGTCAGCGCCACAGTTCCGTAGTGGGAGGGCCTGAGGGCCCGCTGGAACCACGGAGGCACGTATGCGGACGCACGGCAGGAAATTCACGGCGGCGAAACAGCAGGTGGCCGACCGCGAGTACACGATCGAGGAGGCCATTCCCCTCCTGCAGCAGGTCAAGTACACCAGGTTCGACGAGACGGTCGAAATGGCGCTGCGGCTCGGGGTCGACCCGAAGCATGCCGACCAGATGGTCCGCGGCACCGTCATCCTGCCGCACGGGCTGGGCCGGTCGAAGCGGGTGCTGGCGATTGCCGCCGGCGAGAAGCAGAAGGAAGCGCGGGACGCCGGCGCGGACGAGGTCGGCGGCGAG
>Ga0307374_10003644_pt1 | contig 26170 bp, 18 predicted proteins | sample OX3MG_FD_202532 | JGI IMG/M metagenome (GOLD analysis project Ga0307374, IMG submission 202532) | Soil microbial communities from Risofladan, Vaasa, Finland - OX-3 | ecosystem: Environmental > Terrestrial > Soil > Coastal area > Acid sulfate soil | place: Finland: Risofladan, Vaasa | collected...
TCTGCTCCACAGGGAGCGCCGGTAGCGGCCGTCGGTCCCGCGGTGTCGGGCGGGGCCGGTTCAGCCGGGCGGAGCCCCCCGGCCCGTCAGCTTCCGGCGCAGGACCAGGGCGGTAGCCGCCGCGGCCGCGGCGGCCAGCCCCGGCCCGGCCGCAGGGTCATCACCGGTAAGGGCCAAGGTGCTCGTGGAGCCGGGGCCAGAGCCGCCGGCTCCTGACGCCGATGGCCCCCCGGTGGCGGCCCCCACCGGGATGAGGCGACCGTCCTGGGTCGGCATGGCCTGCTGCGAGGGCAGGATGGGGCCCGAGCCGCCGAGCTCGGTGTCCTGCTCCACCTCGGAACAGGTACCGGTCAGATCCCGACCGGTCAGGGCGGCCGATGGCAGGCTCGGGAAGGCCGTGTTCGGGACACTCTGGAAGAGGGTGGAGGTCAAGTCGCCCACCGCGGCGCGGCGCCAGGCCGACACGTTGGGGATCTCGATGCCGAAGCGCTGGTGGAGGAACTGGAGTTGGGAGGTGTGGTCGAAGGTCTCGGTGGCAATGTGGCCGCCCCGGCTGAAGGGGGACAACACCAGCATCGGGACCCGGACGCCGAGCCCGATGGGTCCCCGGATCCCGAGCGTGTCGGAGGCGAGAGCCTTGGTGGTGGTCAGGTATTCCCCGGGCGTGCCCGGCGGAGCGGACGGTGGCTGCACATGGTCGAACCAGCCGTCATTCTCGTCGTACATGAAGAACACGACTGTCTTGGCCCACACCTGGGGGTTGGCCGCCAGGGCGTCCAGAACGAGGGTGACGAAGTACATACCCCGGTCCGGCGAGGCTGAGGGGTGGTCATCGAAACCCTGAGGGGGGATGATCCAGGACACCGATGGCAGGCTTGCTGAGTTGACATCGGAGACGAACTGGCCCGGGAAAGTGGGCCCGAATGCCTTCTGGTGTAGCACCGACGTCGGGCTCTCGAAGGAAGCGAAGTACGGCAGCACGTGATCGGTTGCCAGCATCACTTCCGGGTTGGCCGTGGGGTCGTAGAGGGCCGGGTTCCAGGTCGGGTAGGTGGCCAGCGACGAGTAGGGGGCCGAAAGGTCGGTGTTCGAGGGGTGGTACACCTTCCAGGAGATGCCGGCGTCCTGGAGCACCTCCTGCACGGTCGGCCAGGTGCAGGTCCACAGAACGGTGGGATCAGGGTTGGTGTCGGTGACCGGGCCCCCCTGCGTTCCGGCCGGGTCGATGGTCCCGCTGTTGGCCACCAGGCGGTTGGGATGGGTAGGGCCGAGTATGGAGCTGTGGTAGGCGTCGCAGAGGGTGAATTCGTCGGCCAGGGCGTAATAGAAGGGAAGGTCTTCCCTGGTGTAATAGCCCATGGTCATGGTGCCGTTGGCGCCCTCGTTGGCTGACGAGGTATGGACCTTTACGAAGGAGTCCATCCTCCCGCCGTTCCAGCATTGGTGCTGGGGACCCCAGTTGTGGGTGAGGTCCTTGGTGCACTCTTCGCCGGCACTGATGTCGAGGTGGAAGGGGAACAGCACGTTGGGTGGGCTCAGGGCCCCACCGCCCGGGTAGTCCTGCTCGAAGGCGCCGAATGACCCCGCGGGGTGATCATCGAAGCCACGGCCTTTGGGGTAGGCCCCGAAGAAATGGTCGTAGGACCGGTTCTCCATCATCAGGAAGACCACGTGTTCGACCGCCCCCAGGTCGGAGCCGGCCGGGGCCGTGGCCGCCGCCCGGGCCAGAGAGGCGTAGCCCCGAGGAGAGAGCCCGAAGGCCCGCGAGGAGCGGCTCATCAGCCCGGCCACTCCGAGACCTGAAGCCGCCTTCAGAACGTCCCTGCGGCTGATCCGGGCCCGTTCGTTGTTGTTCAATCTTCGCCTCCGCGCCATGAGCCGGCTCCGAGTTGATCACGGCCCGGGCCATAAGGGTGGCTCAGCCACTGTCATACCCGCCGCGTAGCCTCTCCTGGCAAGGGGGCGGAGCGGTGCTGTACATACACAGGGCGGAACGGGCGGACGGCCTGATCGAGGATCTGGCTGAACTCCTGGCCCAGCCGGTCGGGAACCCCATGCAGGCTGAGCTGGTGGCTGTCCCAACCCGAGGAGTCGAGCGGTGGCTGACCCAGCGGCTCTCCCATCGTCTGGGCAGCGGCGCCGGCGGGGACGGGGTCTGCGCCAATGTGGATTTCCCCTTCCCCGGGACGGTGGTTGGCCTGGCCACCTCGGCGGCCTCCGGCTTCCTGCCCGAGGATGACCCCTGGCCGCCCGAGCGATCCGTGTGGCCACTGCTGGGGGTCATTGACCAGAACCTGGATGAGCCCTTCCTGGCCCCGTTGGCCGCCCATCTCCGGGACAGCTCACCGACGGACGCAGAGGGAAACAAGCGCCTCCGCCGATTCACCGGCGCCCGGCACCTGGCCGATCTCTTCGACCGCTACGCCGTCCACCGGCCCGAGATGGTCCAAGCCTGGCTCCAGGGGAAGCTGGTCACCGACCCGGAGCAGAACCCGGCGGAGCAGTGGCAGGCCGAGCTGTGGCGCCGGCTCCGCATCCAGATCGGGGTGCCGGGACCGGCTGAGCGGTTCGCCTCGGCCATGGAGCGGTTGGTCGATGCGCCGGAGCTGGTCGATCTGCCGGAGCGGTTCTCCCTCTTTGGGCTGACTCGATTGCCGGCCAGTCACGTTAGGATCCTGGGCGCCCTCGGGGCCCACCGGGACGTCCACCTCTTCCTCCTCCACCCCTCCCAGGTCCTCTGGGACCAGGTGGCCGCCATCGACCTGAACGGTTATGACCGGAAGCGGGCAGGCGACCCCACCGCTGACATCCCCGTGAATCCGCTGCTCCGATCCTGGGGACGCGACGCCCGGGAGATGCAGCTGGTCCTGACGGAAGCCACCCCGGCCGTGGGGGAGCACCGGGTGGCCGAGGCGGCCGGGTCGAGCCTTCTCGGTCTGATCCAAGGAGATATCCGCGTCAACCGGCGGCCGCCCGGGCTGGGACCTTTCGCCGAACGGACCGACCCACGGCCCGTCCTGGGCCCGGCTGACGACAGCCTCATCGTGCACAGTTGCCACGGCCGGACCCGCCAGGTCGAGGTGATGCGCGATGCCATCCTCCACCTCCTGGCTGACGACCCGAGCCTCGAGCTGCGGGACTTCATCGTCATGTGTCCGGACATCGAGTCCTTCGCCCCCCTCATCCAGGCCGCCTTCGGGGTCACCGAGCCCGAGGGGGACGCCGATCTGCCGGTCGTCCCCATCCGGCTGGCCGATCGGGCCATACGCCAGACCAACCCGCTCCTGGCCGTGGCCGCTCATCTGCTCGATCTGTCCGCCGCCCGGGTCACGGCATCCCAGGTCCTGGACCTGGTCTCCATGGAGCCGGTCGGGCGCCGGTTCCAGATCGATGAGGACGACCTGGGCCGGCTGCAGGAATGGGTTGGTCAGGCCGGGGTCCGCTGGGGCATCGACTCCCTTCAGCGCTCCAGCCGGGGCCTGGCCGACCTGCGGGCCAACACCTGGGACTCGGGGCTGGACCGGCTGCTCCTCGGTGTCGGGATGGCGGATGACGACTGCCGCCTCTACGGGGACATCGTGCCCCTGGATGACGTGTCCGGCTCCGATGTCGATCTGGCCGGCCGGGCGGCCGAGCTCATCGCCCGGCTGAGCCAGGCCCTCCACGACCTGGCCGGCCCGGCTCCCATTGGCGTATGGATCGAGGCGCTGAGCCGGACCACCGAAGCGATGGCGTTGGCCGCCACCTCAGACGCCTGGCAGCACGAGCAGCTGCGGCGGATCCTCCAGGACGTCGGGGTCGAGGCCCAGGTGTCCGGCGGGGGCGGGGGAGAGGAGGCGCTAGACCTGGCTGAGGTGAGGGCCCTCTTCGCCGATCGGCTGGCCGGACGACCCACTCGCGCCAACTTCCGGACCGGTGACCTCACCATCTGCACCCTCGTCCCCATGCGGTCGGTTCCCCATCGGGTGGTCTGCCTGCTCGGCCTGGACGATGAGGTCTTCCCCCGCCACCAGGGTGAGGACGGTGACGACCTGCTCCAGGCTGAGCCCCAGGTCGGGGATCGGGAGCCCCGCAGTGAGGACCGCCAGCTGCTCCTAGACGCCCTCCTGGCGGCCCAGGAGCGGGTGATCATCACCTACTCCGGCCGGGACCCGCGGACCAACCAGGCCAAGCCGCCGGCCGTGCCCGTCTCCGAGCTCCTCGACGTCGTCGACCGGACCGTCCGGGTCGAGGCCGATCGGAAAGCCCGGTCACAAGTGGTGGTCCGGCACCCGCTGCAGTCCTTCGCTCCGGTCAACTTCATCCCCGGTGCCCTGCGAGAGGGAACGCCGTGGAGCTTCGATCCCGTCAACCTGCGGTCGGCTGAGGCCCGGGAGTCAGATCGGCAACTCGTGCCCCCGTTCCTGGCGGGACCGCTACCTCCCGTGGACAGCGGCGTGCTCGACCTGGCCGCGCTAGTGCGTTTCGTGGAGCACCCGATCAAGGCCTTCCTGCGGGAGCGGATGGGCCTTTACCTGGGCGAGCCCAGGGGGACTAGAGACGCCATCCCGCTCGAGATGGACGGCCTGGAGAAGTGGGGTGTGGGGGACAGGCTGCTGGCCGCCCAGATGGTCGGGGCCAGCGCAGAGGATGCCCTGGCCTCGGAACTGGCCCGCGGTCTACTTCCTCCTCAGCCTCTGGCCGAGGCCATCCTGAGTGACGTCGTTCCCTGCGTGGACGAACTCCTCCAACGCTTCAGGGCCGAACCCGGCGCGGGCCTGCCGGGCGAGTCCTATGAGGTGAACGTCGAGTTGGCTGACGGCCGTTACCTGATCGGTAGCGTCAGCGGTGTCCGGGAGTCGACCATCCTGGTCTGCACCTACTCGACCCTCGGTCCGAAGCATCGGCTGGCGGCATGGGTCCGCTTCCTTGCCCTCAGTGCGTCCCGTCCGGACCTGGAAGTGGCGGCAGTTTCGTTGGGCCGCGGCGCCAGGTCCAACGCTCCGGGCATACCGGTGGCCCGGAGTGAGTTCGAGGCCCTGCCGGGTCCCCCCGAGGTCCGCCAGAAGGCGGCCGTGGATCTCCTCGCTCGCCTGATCGACCTCTACGACCGCGGCAGGCGCGAGCCCCTTCCGATCTTCTGCAAGACCTCAGCGGCGGCGGTGGCGGCGCAGAGGTCGGGTAAGGACCCGGTCGCTGCGGCCAGGCACGAGTGGCACACGACTTATGAAGGATTCCCTCGGGAGGATCAGGACGCCGAGCACGTGCACATCTACGGGCCCGAGCTTCCCTTCGATCGCATCTTGGACGAGGGACGCCGGCCCGAGGATCCGGCTGGTCCGGACTCGGCCCGGAGCCGGTTCGCGCTGTATGCCCGGCTCCTATGGGACGACGTCCTCGACCATCCCGAGCGGCTGGTGGGGGCATGACACCGAAGTCCGCATGGCCCGCACGCGAACTCCTCGGCTCCATCCCGGAGGCGGTCGAGGAGCTGCCCGCCTTCGATCTGTGCGGTCCCCTGCCGGAGCCCGGGGTCACGCTGCTGGAGGCCAGCGCCGGAACCGGCAAGACCTACACCATCGCCGGGCTGATGGCCCGCTTCATAGCCGAGGGCGTGGCCGAGGTGTCGCAGATCCTGGCGGTGAGCTTCACCCGCATCTCGACCGGGGAGCTCAAGGACCGGATCCGGGCCCGGCTGGTGGTGGCCGAAGAGGGCCTGGATCGTTGGCTGGAGTCGGGCAGTCTGCCTCCCGGCTCGGATGACGTCCTGACACTCCTGACCCAGGCCGAGGCGGACTTGGTTCGCGCTCGCCACGCCAATGTCTCCCGGGCTCTGGCCGACTTCGACTCGGCCACCATCACCACCACCCACGGCTTCTGTCAGCTGGTCCTGTCCGGCATGGGAGTGGCCGGCCAGGTGGCCGAAGGCGCCGAACTCCTCCAGGATCCCCGCGACCTGGTCAGCGAGGTGGTGGACGACGCCTACCTCCAGCGTTCGCTTCGCCTGGGCGCTCCGGTCTTCGATCGACGTGCCGCCGGTGAAGTGGGCTGGGGCGCCGTGGCCAATCCCAGCACCCCTCTGGAACCGGATGCGGACGATTCTGTCCCGGGACGCCGGCGCCGTCTCGGCACGGCAGTGAGGAAGGAGGTCGGCCGTCGGTTGGCCGAGGCCAACCTCCTCACCTACGACGACCTTCTCATCCGATTGCGCGACACCCTCACCGACCCGGAGAGAGGAGCAGACGCCTGCGCCCGCCTCCGCCAGCGCTACCGGATTGTTTTGGTCGATGAGTTCCAGGACACCGACCCCGTTCAGTGGGATGTGGTCCGAAGCGCCTTCGGCGAAGGAAGCACCACCATCCTGGTCTTGATCGGGGACCCGAAGCAGGCCATCTACGCCTTCCGGGGCGCGGACATCTTCGCTTATCTCGCTGCCGCCGAAGCGGCCGGCCGGCGGTTCACGCTGGACACCAACTGGCGCAGCGACGCCGGGCTGTTGAAGGGCTTGGCGGCGCTGTTCGATCCGCTCCGGCTCGGTCATCCGGAAATTCCCTACCGGCCGGTGAGACCCTCCGCCGATCATCTATCCCCGGGGCTCGAAGGGGCACCGTCCCCGATGGCCCTACGGCTGAGGGTTGTCCGCCGCAAGGACCAGCGGGTGGAGTTGACCACCAAAGGCCTCTACCAGAAGGGTGCGGCCGCCAGCTGGGTGGCGGCCGATGTGGCCTCCGACATCGTCGGGCTTCTCTCCTCCGGGGCTGAGCTCCTGCAGCGGGACCGGGAAGGGACTCTCACCGACCGGCGGCGAGTCCAGCCCGGGGACATAGCCGTGCTGACCAGGACCAATTATCAGGCCTCCGGGGTCCAGGCCGCCCTCAAGGCGGTGGACGTGCCGGCAGTGGTAGCCGCAGCCGAGAGCGTCTTCAAAACCTCATCGGCCAAGGATTGGCTGTCGCTTCTTGAAGCCCTGGAGCAGCCCGCTGACCGGGGGAGGGCGGTGTCGGTTGCGCTCAGTCCCTTCTTCGGTTTCACCGGCGAAGGAGTTGCCGCCGCCGACGATGAGAGGTGGGAGAGACTTCACGACCGGCTGCACGAATGGGAGGCGCTGCTCAAGCGCGGCGGTGTCTCGGCCCTGGCCCGGGCGGCGCTGGTCTCCGAACACATGGCTTCCAGACTCCTCCGATTCGAGGAAGGCGAGCGCGTCCTCACCGACCTGGCTCATGTGGCCCAATTGCTGCATGCCGAATCGGCCCGGTCCCAGGCCGGCCTATCCGGCCTGCGGTCGTGGCTGGCCCGCCGGCTGGAGGAGGCCGGCCAGGATGACACCGACCAGGACGAGAGGGCTCGGCGCCTGGATACCGACGCCGAAGCCGTTCAGGTACTGACCGTGCACCGGGCCAAGGGCCTTGAGTTTCCTGTCGTCTACTGCCCCTTCCTCTGGGACGCCGGCCAGGTGAAGAAGACAGGACCTCCCATCGTGTTCCACGACGAGGCTGGTGAGCGCCGGCTCGACGTCGGAGGGAATGTGCGCGAGAACCGGGATTACGACCGCCACTTCGCCGCCTACAAAGCTGAACGGCGGGGCGAGGACCTGCGTCACCTCTACGTCGCCCTGACCCGGGCCAAGAACCAGGCCGTGGTGTGGTGGGCTTCGGTCGAGGACTCCCACCACTCCGCCCTGGGCCGGCTCATGCTGTCGCGCTCGTCCGACGGGATTGTGAGTACGGATGGGCCCCTCAAGCCGCCTTCTGACGATGACATCACGGCCAAACTCTCGGCGGTGGCCGCCGTTGCCCCGGAGTTCGTAGCCGTGGAGAGGGCCGACGGCGGCGGCGGGCAGGCATGGGCGGGAATGGAGCCCACCTCCTCAGCCGTGTTGGAGGTGGCGCAACTGGAGCGGCCTCTGGACCGGGCCTGGCGCCGGACGTCCTATTCCGGCATCACCGCCGGTGCCCATGAGCACCAGATCGGCAGCGAGCCGGAGCACGCCGGCACGGTGGATGAGCCCCCCACCGCCAGCCCGGCCGTGGTAGCCGAACCTCGGCCCACCGAGACGGGGACCGAGGAGGCCGAGCTGCGGGCAGTTCCTTCGGCCTGGGCCGACCTGCCGGGTGGTGCCGACGTGGGCACCTTCGTCCACGAAGTCCTGGAGGAGACGGACTTCGCCGCACCTGACATCGACGGTGAGTTGGCCCGGGTCCTCCAGCTCCAGCGGCGCCGAGGCCGGGCCGACCGGCTCGGGCCGCCGCTGGCCGGCGCCCTCCTCACCGCCCTCGAGACGCCCCTCGGACCGTTGGCCGGGGACATGCGACTCCGGGACATCGGGAGGACTGACCGCCTTGACGAAGTGACCTTCGAGTTGCCCCTGGCCGGCGGGGACCAGCCGGTCGGCCATGTCCTGACTCACGACCTGGCCGGGCTGGTGGCGGCGCACGCCGCGGGCGATGGCGTCCCGGCCGGCTACGCCGAGAGGCTGAGGGATCCGCTCCTGGCGTCACAACTGCGCGGCTACCTCACCGGCAGCATCGACCTGGTCTTCCGCCAGGCGACGTCGGACGGGCACCATCGCTATTTCATCGTCGACTACAAGACCAACTGGTTGGGACCGGATGGGGAGCCGCTCAGCGCTTGGCACTACCGGCCTTCGGCCCTCGACTCTGAGATGCAACAAGCCCACTACCCGCTCCAGGGTCTGCTCTATAGCGTGGCCCTGCACCGCTATCTGAGGTGGAGGCTTCCGGACTACGACGCCCACCGCCACCTGGGCGGGATGCTCTATCTATTCCTCCGCGGGATGACCGGCGGAGACGTCCCACGGGTGGACGGCCAGCCCTGCGGTGTCTTCTCGTGGGCCACCCCGCCTGATCTGGTGGTGGCGCTCTCCGATCTCTTAGCCAGCGGCAGCCCCGTGGCGGCAGGTGTCTGAGCCGTGGCCGTGACTTCGCCTTTCTTGTCCGGTGCCGGGAGTGCCGACCCGGTCAGTGATCCCAACGACGTCCGCCTTGTTCTGGGCATCGATGAAGGTACTGTCCTGGGCGCCTTCAACCGGGCCGGGGTCCTCGGCCCGGCCGACGTGCATGTGGCCAAGTGCCTGGGTCGGTTGGGAGACGAGACGGACGAGGGGGTGCTGTTGGCCGCCGCCCTGGCCGTGCGGGCTCCCCGGGTCGGACATGTCAGTGTGGACCTGGCCTCTGTCCGCCAGACGGTGGCGTTGGACACCGACGTCGAGGTCGACATCGACGCGCTTCCCTGGCCGGAGGAGACGGAGTGGCTGAGCCGGATCGCGGCCAGCCCAATGGCGGCGGTCGGAGAAGAGGAGACGACCCGGCCGCTGCGGCTTGTGGGGTCATCGCTCTACCTGGACCGGCACTGGCAGGACGAGCGCCTGCTGGCCCAGTCCCTCCTCAGCCGGGCCGAGGCTGCCGGCCCCGCGATCGATGTGGCTCTGTTGACCGAGGGCCTCCGCAGCTTCTTCCCCGATGAGGCGTCGGCCGAGCAGCGCTGGGCGGCGGCCACGGCGGTGACCAGGCGCCTGACCGTGGTGGCCGGCGGTCCGGGAACGGGCAAGACCACCACCATCGCCCGGCTCCTCCTCCTGCTGGATGAGCAGGCCCAGGCCACCTCTGGCCGGCGGTTGATGATCGCCCTGGCCGCCCCGACGGGCAAGGCGGCCAACCGTATGCAGGAGGCGGTGTCCGCCGAGCTGCACCGAATGGAAGTCGATGAGGAGACGACTCGCCGCCTGGGGTCGATCGGCGGCACCACCCTGCACCGGCTCCTGGGCCGCCAACCCGGAAATGCCAGCCGGTTCCGCCACAACCGCCACCACCATCTGCCCCATCACGTCGTGATCGTGGATGAGACCTCCATGGTCCCCTCCGCCCTGATGGCGCGGCTGCTCGAAGCGATACGACCCGATGCCCGGGTGATACTCCTCGGAGACCCGCAGCAGCTGGCCTCAGTGGAGTCCGGGGCCGTCCTGGAGGATGTGGTCGGCCCCAATGCCGTACGTATGCGTGTGCGGACTCCCACTCGGGTGGAGCTGGAGTCGCTGACCGGGACGACGATCCGGGTAGAGGAGGTCGGCCCGGACGCTCCTGCGATCACAGACTCGGTGGTGCTGCTGCGGACGAACTTCCGCTTCCGGGGTGCCCTGGGCGACCTGGCCTCGGCTATACGGGATGGTCAGGTCGATCGGGCCCTCGAGGTTCTGCGGAAGGACGAGGAAGCCGTCGGCTGGCTCGACATCGACCCGGGCTCGGCCTCCGAGGCGGCGCTGGCCCCGGTCAGGTGGGTGGCGGAGAGATGGGGCCGGGACCTGCGGGCGGCGGCCCTGGCCGGCGATGTGGCCGGGGCCCTGGAGGTGCTGGGCCGGACGCGGATCCTGTGTGCCCATCGTCGCGGTCCGGCCGGCGTGGCCGCTTGGAACCCGCGGATCGAAGGGTGGCTGGCCGAGGACGAGCCCGACCGGCTCACCGAGGGTTCCTGGTACCCGGGTCGGCCGGTGATGGTGACCGCCAACGACTACAGCCTGCGCCTGTTCAACGGTGACTCCGGGGTCAGCGTGCTGCTCCCCGATCAGAGGCGGGGGGTGTCCTTCGCTCGCCCCACCGGGCCCGACCTGGTCAGCCCGTCCCGTCTCGGGTCCATCGAGACCGTCTATGCCACCACCATCCACAAGTCCCAGGGTTCGGAGTTCGCCACCGTGGTAGTGCTGCTCCCGGAGGTCGACTCGCGCCTGTTGTCCCGGGAGTTGCTCTACACGGCCGTGACCCGCACGACCCAGCGGTTGCTCCTGGTCGGCAGTGAAGACTCGGTCAGGCAGGCCCTGGCTCGGCGGGTGTCCCGCAATTCCGGGCTGTCGGCTCTCCTCTGGGGACAGCCGAGCTGAGACGGGTTGAAGATGCCCGACTGTTGCGTCTTGCTGGCGGCCGAGGAGCGGGTGCCAGGATCGCGTCTCTGGATCACCGGATGATCGAGGCCGCCGAGGGTCGCCAGATCGGCATCGGGCGGGAGCAACGCACGTGAACACGCCATCTCGTCTGGGCCCCCAGGAGCTCTAGCTCAGGGCTGAGATGCCCGACCGGTGCCGGCCCAGCTTCTAGTCTGACGTCGTGTTTCGGGGTGCCTACCGAACCGCGGCTGCGGCCATGGTCCTAGGGACCAGCGTCATCGGCTGGTCGGCTGCCAGCCCGGCGGCTTCGACCTCGGGCGGCTCCCAGATCATGCAGCCGGCCGGTCAGGGAGGCGGTCAGGATTCGTCGAGCACGGGGTTCACGCCCAGCGCCAAGGAGTGGCTGCTGGCCGACGCCGGCAACGGTCGCATTCTGGCCGCCTCGGGCGATCATGTTCCGGTCCGTCCCGCCAGCGTGGCCAAGATCATGACTGCTTTCCTGGCCATGAAGTCACTGCCGGCCGACGCCACCGTCCCGGTGGGGGCCGATGCCGCCGGCGAAGAGGCGATGAAGATGAACATGAAGGTGGGACAGGTCTGGCCTCTCGACCAGACCCTGCACGCCCTCCTCATGGTGTCGGCCAACGACGCCGCCGTGTCCCTGGCCGACCGGGTGAGCGGGTCGCCCGCTGCCTTTGGGCAGCTGGCGCTCAAGATGGCCGGTGAGCTGGGCGCCACCGATCCTCTGGTGTTCGATGATCCGGCCGGTTTGGACGACAGCTTCGAGTTCGGGCAGGGCGACCTCATCTCGGCTTACGACCTTGCGGTCTTCGCCCGGGCCGCCATGACCATCCCCGAGTTCCGCACCATCGTCGACACCCAGCATTACGTGTTCCAGGGTGTCGACGGACAGTCCCACGAGCTGCCCAACCACAACCGGCTGCTGACTCAGGATCCCACCGTCATCGGGATCAAACCCGGCTGGACCCAGCTGGCCGGTGAGACGCTGGTCACCGAGGCCGTTCGGGACGGCCGGACCATGCTGGTCATTCTCTTGGATGACACCCCTACGGCCCTCTACTCCGATGCCGAGAGCCTGTTCAACCAGGGCTTCTCGATACCCATCGGCCAGGAGACGGGGCAGGAGCAGCTGCCGCCCATCCGGACGACGCTGTCCCCGGCGGCGTTCACTCCGGCCCGGGCCGCTACCCCTGTTGCTCCCCAGGCGATGAAGCACGCGTCGGCTGCCCGCCCCGACGCCGGCAAACGGGTCGAGTTGCTGATGGTGGTCGGCCTGACCGGAAGCGTCTATATGAGGCGCCGTTCGGTGACGCGGCGCCGGCAGGCCCGGCGGCGTCTGCGGCCGGTATCGACGCTGGGCTGAGGCCCACGGCGCCCGCCATGAGTCCCTGGAAGGCGCCGGCCACTGGTGGCCGCTACAGGCGCCCGAGGCCGGGGCCGCCGCGTTGAAGGACTTTGTGGGCGGTCTCTAGGAAGCGGCTTCGCCGGCCGTGACCCGGGACGATCCGGTCCAGGCCAGGGCCGTCCCGGTACCGATCTCGCAGGCGGCGGTGGCGATGAACTCGCGATAGCCCATTTGCCGGTTGATGGCCAGCATGGCGGCGTTGGAGTCGTGGTTGCCGGTCCGGATCTCCCTGAGCTCGGGATGATGCTCAAGGAGGCGCAGGGTCATGGCCGCCTTGAGCCACTTGCCCAGACCGTGGCCCCGGTGCTCCTCGCTGACTCCGGTGCTGTCGATCCAGGCCACGGTGGGGTCGAAGGAATAGAGAGTGAGGTGGTGGAACCCGGCCAGGGCGCCGTCGGACCGGCGGCGCACGACCATGGTCCAGTCCTCGGTGCCGAAGGCGGCCTGGATCTCCTCGCTCTCCCGCCACTGCTCCGGCGTCAGGGTGAAATCGTTCCGCTGGAGGTCATCGTGGGGCATGGCGTTCATGACCAGGTACAGCTGGACGAAGTCGGCCAGATGCTGTTCGGGAATGGGCCGCTCCCAGATCAACAGCTCGTAGGTTTCCGAGTCGGCGTCGGCCATCCAGCCATCCATCAGGTCCCGGTCGACCTCCGGCATCAGGAGGCGATTCAGGTGCAGCCGGGACTTGACCTCCGCCCCGGCGGTCCGGGCGAAGGCCTCTCCCGCCGGGCAGCGCTGGTGGACGCTGCTGACCAGGCGGGTCCGGCCCTCCGACTGGGCAATCTCGGCCAGGCCACCCAGGAGGGCCCGGCCCACTCCTCGACGCCGGTACCCGGGCAGGACCTGGACCGACATCCGCAGCATGTCGGGGTTGTCGTCATGGTCGGGGTCGATGCCGGCACTGGCGGTGCCGACCAGCTCCCCGCTGGCTTCATCCCTCGCCCGGAGCGACCATCTCCGGTAGCGCTCCGGCACCGCCCTCTCCAGGGCGATGATGGCTTCAACGGGGGTGGGAGGGTCCTCCGGGAACATCTCCTGGGCGAGGCGGTTCTCGAACCCGGCCAGCTCGCTGAGCTGGGCGTCCGAGTCCAGTCTTGGGTCGTGATTGGTGATCCGGTGCCCCATGGGCCCAGTGCTAGTGGTTGGCGCCTGGCTCCGTCCACGGTATTTCCGCTCCAGCCGTCCCTGGCCTCTGGGCTCATCCGTTTAGGGTGGCCGGCCGATGACCGTCCCCCCGCCTACGCCATCGGCATCGTCCCTGTAGTCCTGGTCGCGGCCGCCCTCAGGCCGGATCGGTCCGCCGGTGGCCATCTCTCCCTGACCGCGGCCACCGGAACCGGAGTTCCGCTTCCGACCATTCAGCGCTCCTTGCACACCAGCCAGGCCACCGTCACCTGGGTCCTGACCGCCTATCTGCTGTCGGCCTCGATCTTCACGCCCATCATGGGCCGGGTCGGGGACATGGTGGGCAAGAAGAGGGTGTTCATCGTCACCCTGGCCGCCCTGGCTCTCGGTTCGCTCATTGCTGCCGTGGCCCACGACATCGGGGTCATGATCGTGGCCCGGGCCATCCAGGGGGTCGGCGGCGGCGTCATGCCCCTGGCCTTCGGGATCATCCGGGACGAGTTCCCCCGGGCCCGGGTGGCCGGAGCGGTGGGGGCCCTGGCCGCCCTGACCGCCCGCGCTGGTCGGCTCCGCGCTGGAAGAGTTGCTGAACACCGCCGACCGGGCCCTGGAGCGGGCTGACGGTCAGGGCCTGGAGGATTTCCTGTTCTCGCTCGGGCACATCCTGGCCGAACATCACGGTTATGCGGCCCGGATCGTCCAGAGCCAGGTCCCCCAGGACCAGGCCGCCGAGCTCCGCCTCCGCATCCGCCGGCTGACGGAACGGGCCCGGCGCCATGATCAGTTGGCCACTCACGTCAAGGTGGCCGACATCCACTCGGTCATCTGGGGCCTCCGCGGCGTCATCGAGGCCACCGCCGCGGCGGCGCCGCAAGCCTGGCGACCTTCGCAGCGCGGCCCGCTCCGACGGGCTCACCGGGTTGGCCAACCGTCAGTGCTTCGAGGAGACCCTGGCCGGGGAGATGGCGCGGGCCCGTCGCCATCCCGAGCGTCACCTGACCGTGGCGCTCATCGACATCGATGATTTCAAGTTGATCAACGACCGCCACGGTCACGGCCAGGGCGACCTGTTGCTGCGGGAGATGTCGGCGGCGTGGGTGCACCAGCTGCGCGAAACCGATTACCTCGCCCGCTTCGACCCGCCGGACGGGCGCTCAATGGTGGCCCGTTTCGGAGGTGATGAGTTCGCCGTGCTGCTCACCGGCTGCGACGATGAGAACGCGGTGACGGTCATGGGCCGTCTGCAGTCGGTGCGTCCGGATGTGACCATCTCGGTGGGCGTCGCCCTCTGGGACGGTACGGAGACCGCCGAGGCCCTGATGGGCCGGGCCGATGTCAGCCTCTACGCCGCCAAGGATGGGGGCCGCAACCGGATCGTGGCCCGGACCACGGAGTCTCCCCCGGCCTAATACCTCGGGTCCGGAGCATGGGCGCCGTGGGGTTGGGGAGGCCCGCAAAATACGCCGGGTGGGGCCAAGCCGCCCGGTACCGTGCCCCGGTGGCGGACTCATTCTGGTGGACGGCCTGGGAGGGCCCCGGGCCAGCCCCCTCGATCCTCTTACCGCCGACCAGCGCCAGGAGTTGCTCCGCGTGGCCAAGGTGCCGGTGGTCAATGCTTCGATCGCATCGCCTTCCGCTGACGCCGCCACCGGGGCGATGTTGGAGTGGGCGGCCGCCCTGGAACGGTCCGGCTGAACAGCGTCTGTGATCCTCGATTTCTGAGCGTGCGCTGGGTAGGCTCGCTGCGAGCGAGGACGGGGGTCGGACATGTCGGACTTTCAGCCCGGTGGGGGTGGACAAGAGCCGACGTGGTCGGGTCAGCCGCCTCCCGCCTACCCGAACCCGGGCCAGTACCCCGACTCCGGCCCCTACGGCGGGCCCAGCTCGGGCCCTGGCCAGTATCCGGGCAGCCCCTACGCCGGGGGCCAGTATCCCGGGCAGTATCCCGGCACCGGCCCGTCGGGACCGCGGGCCAGCTTCGGCAGCCGGTTGGGCGCGGCCATCATCGACGGCATCATCCTCTTTGTTCTCTCGCTGGTGCTGGGCGTCATCTTGCGGAGCTTCGGCTCTCTCCTCAGCGTGGTCGTCGACGCCGGCTACATCGTCTATTTCTTCGGGTCGCCCCGGGGCCAGTCGCCCGGATACATGGCCACCGGCATACGGGTCATCTCCATGGACGGCACCGGTTCGATCGGATACGGCCGGGCCTTCCTACGCTGGCTGGTCAGCATCCCGTCGGCCTGGGTCATCTTCATCGGCTACTTCTGGATGCTCTGGGACCGGGAGAAGCAGACCTGGTTCGATAAGGCCTCCAACTCCGTCGTGGTCCCGGTGTCGGCCTATCCCATCAACTGAACTGAGTTCCGGGGTGGCGGCCCGATGGTGACTATGGCTGAGGATCTGACCGGGGCCAGCATTGAGTTGCTCCAGGCCCTCATCCGCAACCGCTGCGTCAACGACGGGACGCCGGGGTCGGGACAGGAGCATCGCAATGCTTCCGATCTGGCCACCTTCCTGGAGGGCCGGGGCCTGGACCTGGCCCGCTATGAGGCCGCCCCCGGGCGCACCACCCTGGTGGCCCGCATGGACGGCCGGGTCCCGGGGGCACCGTCGCTGTGTCTGATGGGCCACACCGACGTGGTGCCGGCCGAGGACCCGGGTTGGACCCGGGACCCCTTCGGTGGGGAGCTGGTGGACGGTGAGGTGTGGGGGCGGGGCGCCATCGACATGCTCAACCTCACCGCTTCCATGGCGGTGGCCTTGCGCCACCTGGTCGACTCCGGTTTCCGGCCGCGCGGGGATCTGATCTTCCTGGCCGTGGCCGATGAGGAGTCCGGCAGCGCCTACGGGGCGCAGTGGATGGCCGACCACCACCCCGACGCCATCCGGGCCGACTACGTCCTGACCGAGAACGGCGGCCTGCACTCGGGTACCCCGGAAGCGCCGGTCATCGGGGTCAATGTGGCCGAGAAGGGTGTGTCGTGGCGCCGCCTCCGGGTGGCGGGCACCCCGGGTCACGGCTCGCGGCCCTGGCGCTCGGACAACGCCCTGGTCAAGGCGGCGGCGGTGGTTTCGCGTCTCAACGACTACCGGCCCCGGCCCCGCTTCCACGAGTTGTGGCGGGACCAGGTCGACCGCCTCCCCATCCGCGATGAGCAGAAGGCCGCCCTCCTGGACGAGGACCGCATCGACGACGTTCTGGCCGCCATGCCGGATGCCTCGGCGGCCTCCTACTTCCACGCCTGCACCCACACCACGTTCTCTCCCAACGCCCTGCGCGGCCCCATGAAGACCAACGTCATCCCCGGAGCGGTCGACGTTGAGGTCGATGTGCGCACCCTGCCGGGGGAGACATCCGATGACGTGATTGCCCACCTGCGCGCCGCCCTCGGGGACCTGGCCAGCGCGGTCGAGATCGAGGACATCATCGTCTCCCCGGCCAGCACCAGCCGGATAAATACCCCACTGTGGGACAGCCTGCAGCGGGCCGTGGGTAAGCCCTTCCCCGGTGCCAGTCTGCGGCCTCAACTCCTGGTCGGTTTCACCGACGCCCGGATCTACCGGGCCATGGGTGCCATCGCCTACGGCGCCGGGCTGTTCAGCCCTTCCCTCGACGCCGGTGAGTACGGCCGGCGCTTCCACGGCAACGATGAGCGCATCGACAGCGAGTCCCTGGGTCTGACCACCCAGCTGTGGGTCGACGTGTGCCGGGATCTGCTGGGCTGAGACTCGGCCAATCCGGCCGCTTCGGGCGGTCTCAGCCTCCGAAGCGGGCCTTGAGACCGCCGATCCCGCCCTGGTAGACGGAGCGCACGATGTTGGCGGCGTCCTCCTCCTTGGCCCCTTCGGCGGCATCGAAGGTGCCCGACCAGTACAGGCGGGTCGCTCCCCCCGCCTCGGTCAGCTGCATGGTGGACCGGTAGTTCTCTATCGGCAGCGGGCCGGACACGATGCTGTACACGAGGCGCTTGGCCGTCTCGTCCCGCTCCTCCAGACGCTCGACCATCGGTGGCCCGCCCATCTCGATGGTGCGGGTCTGGCCGATGCCCTCGCCCTCCAGCTTCACCGGCATGCCCATGGCCTCGATGAAGCCGCCGAAGTCACCCACGATCTTCCACACCTCATCGATCCCGGTGGGGAACTCCGCTTCCTCGCTCACCTCGGCCACTTCGTCCTCCGCGTTTGCCTTTTCTCCACCCTATGTAGGTGCATCGGCTCCGGGCGAGTCGGCGCCCGCCGCTCTGGCCCGGCTGGCCCAGCTCTGGAGCCGGTTACTTGAAGAGCAGGGACCCGTCCTCCAGGTCGGCCTGGGGGAGGAGCTCCTTTTCCACCGAGTACTCGTGCAACAGTCGCCAGGGGTCCCGGTCGCCCTGCTTGGGCATGAGATGCAGGGATCGGGTCAGATAGCCCGGGTTGAAGTTGCCAGGATCGACCCAGGGCCCGAGGCTCATGCCGGCTTCCTCCGCCCGGAGGGCGGGGACGACCATGGTCGAGCCGTTCTGGTCCATCTCGTTGAGCAGGCGGCACACGAAGTCGCTGATGAGCTCAGCCCGCAGGGTCCAGCTGGCCCGGAAGTACCCGAACACATAGGCCAGGTTGGGCACACCGGTGAACATCACCCCCCGGTAGGTGACCGTCTCCGCAAAGTCGAGCGGCTGATCATCGATGCCGAAGTCGATGTCGCCCAGCACGCTCAAGTCGAATCCGGTGGCCGTTACGACGATGTCGGCTTCCAGCAACTCCCCGGAGGCCAGCTCGATGCCGGTGTCATTGAACCGCTCGATCTGGTCGGTCACCACCGAGGCCTGGCCGGCCTTCATGGCCTTGAACAGATCCCCGTCGGGCAGCACGGCTATGCGCTGCTGCCAGGGCCGGTAGGAGGGGTTGAAGTGGCGGTCGACGTCGAAGCCCTCGGGCAACAGCGGGGTGATGGTGTCGATCAGGAACTGGCGCAGCATCTCCGGGGCGTCGAAGGACAGCTTGGTGATGGCGTCCTGGTCGTGGATGATCTTGCGCCGAACGATCTCATGGGTCCACTCCTCGGGGATGTCCAGCTCCCGCAGGGTGTCGGCCAGCTCGTTGGTGTTGGGCCGTACGAAGAAGAACGTGGGTGAGCGCTGCAGCATGGTGACATGGCCAGCCGTATCGGCTATGGCCGGGATGAGGGTGGCGGCGGTGGCCCCGGAACCGATGACGACCACCTTCTTACCGGTGTAGTCGATGTCGGCCGGCCAGGTCTGGGGATGCACGACCTGGCCCTTGAAGTTCTCGAATCCCTCCCACTCCGGGGTGTAGCCCTGGCTGTGGCGGTAGTAGCCCTGGCACATCCACAGGAACCCGGCCGTGAAGCTGACCACCTCATGGCTGTCGAGGCGGGTGGCCGATACTGTCCAGCGGCGGTGGTCGCTGGACCACTCGGCGCTGGTGATGCGGTGGCGGTAGCGGATATGGCGGTCGAGGTCGTTCTCCTCGATGACCTCGCCCAGATACCTGAGGATCTCCTCCGAGGTGGCCAGGGGCGCTCCCCGCCAGGGCTTGAACCGGTAGCCGAAGGTGAACAGGTCGCTGTCGGAGCGGACCCCGGGATAGCGGTGGGTCCACCACGTCCCGCCGAAGCCGTCCAGGGCGTCCAGGATGACGAAGCTCTTGTCCGGGCACTGCTGGCCGAGGTGATAGGCCGCCCCCAACCCCGATATGCCGGCGCCGACTATCAGCACGTCGTAGTGCTCGGGCGGGTCGCTCATGGGCGCCAGCTTAAGGGCCGCGGTAGTTTCACTCCCGTGGGCTACCGCCTCGGCGCCATCCGGCGCTACCCGGTCAAGTCGATGCAGGGCGAGATCCTGGAGGAAGCGGTGCTGGGCGCGGCTGGGATCGACGGGGACAGAGCCTTCGCCCTCATAGACGCCGAGGACGGAAAGGTGGCCACCGCCAAGCATCCCCGCAAGTGGGGCTCGCTCCTGGCCTTCCGGGCCCGGACGCTCGAGCCGGGCGTGGTGGAGATCACCCTGCCCGACGGCCGCACGGTGCGCTCCGATGATCCGGCCGTGGACCAGGTCTTGACCCAGGCGGTGGGACGGGCGGTGAGTCTGGCCTCGGAGCCGCCGGCCGGTGGCGTCTTCGAGGAGGTCTGGCCCGACATCGAGGGACTGGCTCCGGAGGAGGTGATCACCGCCACCAACATCGGCAGCGAGGAGTCCGGGGAGCGGATCAGCCAGTTCGGGGTGTCGATGGCCGCCGCCGGCGGGACCTTCGTCGACGCCTTTCCGGTGCACCTGATGACCACTGCCACCCTGGCCCGGCTGTCCGAGCTCAAACCCGACTCCGCCTTCGACGTGCGCCGCTACCGGCCCAACTTCCTGCTCGAGGCGGACGGGGCGCCGGCCTTCCTGGAGAACGACTGGACCGGCCGCAGCCTGATGGGTCCCGATGGCGTCGGCATGAAGGTCACCATCCCGACCATGCGCTGTGTCATGACCACCCTGGCCCAGGAGGACCTGCCCCAGGATCGCGACACCCTGCGCACGGTGGCGACCCACAACCGCATCGAGGTCCCCGGTCTCGGCCTGTGGGCCTGCGCCGGCGCCTATGCCGAGGTCGTGGGGGAGGGCCGCCTGATGGCCGGACAGGAGCTCGAGCTCACCTGAGTCCGCCCGGCGTCGGCGGGCTCAGTCGGCCACGTCCTTCTTGGCCACCAACCCTCAGGAGCGTCCTGGTAGCCCACCGGCTGGCTAGGGGATGACCTTGTTGAGGGCGGCGATGTCGGGCGCACCCAGGCCGGTCACCTCGTCATAGCCGGGGCGGGCCACGTACATTCCGTTGCCCCCGAGGGTTATGTCGGTGAAGCCGGCCACCGGGGAGGCAGGGGCGGCGGGGACCACCTGGTTGATGGGAGAGGTGAGCACCGTGGTCCCCGGGTTGACCTTGTCATAGACGGCGTAGAGGTCGATGGAGGCCAGGCCGAGGTGGTTCTTGTGAGCCGACTGCAGCCGGGCCCACGCTCCCAGCATCAGCGGGGAGGAGAGGCTGGTGCCGCCGACGTAGGAGACCTGGCCGTCCACGTAGATGAGCGCCGGAGTGTTGACGTTGGGATCGGCGTCGAGGGCCACGTCGGGGAGGGCCCGGCCGCCGCCCGGTCCGTACTGGACGTCGTAACCCAGGTCGGAAGCCCCGGTCCACCAGCCCGGATTCTCCACGTAGCTGATGCCCCCGCCCGAACCCAGCCAGCCCAGCTCGCTGATCCGGTTGCCCGAGGAGTCGGTGATGAGCGAGGTCCCGCCGACGGCGGTGGTGAACTCCCCGGAGGCGGGCCAGTTGGTGCCGGGGATACCGACGGGCCCGCCGGTGTTCACCGGGGAACCGCACGCCGAGCCGTCGTCCCCCGTGGAGGCGAACAGGGTCTGGCCCTGCATGGCGCCTTCCTGCAATACGGCATCGGTGCTCACCATGGAGCCATCCAGGTAGGGCGAGACGTCACAGCCGCCGATGCTGGCCGACATGGCCACCGCCTTGTCCTGAGCGACGAAGGTGGCGAAGTCCAGGTCGATCTGGGAGTCCACCAGGGACCCGATGTTGTAGAGGTACAGGTTCTTGACGGTGGTGGCCATACCGGTGGAGGACTGGGTGTCGAGGTCGAACTCACCGGCGCCCGAAGTGTCGCTGCTCTGCACGCCCACCGGGATCTCGGTGACGGCCACCTTTGGCAGGTGGTTGACCGTCTCGGCCTGGCGCAGATCCTTGAGCACCTGGGTCAGGCTGCCCTCGGTCAACAGGGCAACCGAGGTACCGGCTCCGGTCGGGGTGCCGGGGGCGTCGTAGGTGGTCTGGAACTGGGCCGGGGTCAGCCCGGCGAAGCTGGGCGAACCGGCCTGTGTCCTGGCCCGGACCGGATGCAGGAGCGGAAGGGGGATGTCGTTGAGGCCCAGCACGGCCTGGATGGAGGAGGACATCGCCGCCGGGACCAGAGCCGGGGAGGTGTTGGCGAAGAAGCGCAGGCTTCCGATCTGGAAGGAGGCCAGCCGGGTGTGGAAGGCCGAGGTGGCGTCAGATGCGGTGCCGACGGCGGTGACCGCCATGCGGTTGGAGAGGACCTGGATGTGGCTGAAGCCATGGCCGGCCAGGTAGTCGGTTACCGAGGAGGCCGCCGCCGGGCTGGGGGCCCACCGGGCCGTGAACTGGGCCGGAGTCAGGAAGTGATGGAACGTTGAACTGCCTGGCGTGTACATGGCCCTGAGGGCCGCCGCCTCCGCCGCCGGGTGGGGGGCCTTGAGGGTCACCACCAGGTTCAGGGAGCGGCTCGAGTTCAGGCTGCCCAGGGTCACGGCCCGGCCCGTGTCGGCGGCCCGGGTGGCCGTGGCGGTCAGGGCGGGAGCCGCCCCCGGGACCGAAGCCTGGGCGGGCAGGGCGGCCAGGATCAGCCCGGCGGCCAGCAGGGAGGTGCGGGCAGCGACAGAAGTGCTCAACGGATGGCTCCAGAGGGAAGTGTGGACTCGGGCACCCTCAGAGGTTCAGCGCCCGGATGCCCCCCTCCTGCCTACTTGTTGAAACAGTGCAGCTGGCGCCCGGCCGGGGCGAAGGCGTCGGGGTTGTCGAAGGCGAAGTACTGGCCGCCCTCACAGCTCTGCCAGGCCCCCTTCATGTTGTCGTACTTGCTGATGGCGTTGGGATTCCACCACCCGACCTGGGTGGCCGTGAAGGGGGCGTACTTGTTGACCCCCGACTGCCACGGCCCGAAGTCCCCGTTCGGCAGCGAGGCGGGCATGGAGAACACGGCCCGCTGGAAGCTCGAAGGGTTGAGGTCGGGCCCGGCCCCCTGCAGGGCGTCGAAGAGGTAGAGGAGGATCTCATACGGCAGGGGGAAGTAGATCTCCGCCGGCTTTCCTCCCGGGTCGGCCTTCTGGAAAGCGGTGTAGGCCTCGGTGGCGTCGGCGGCCGGCTGGGTCCCGTCGGTGCTGATGGCATGCGCCATCTGATCGGAGGAGGGCAGGCGGGCCAGGGGGTCCCCGAAGCCGAGCCCGGCCCACTCCGGGTAGTACTGCTCGGCGTCGGCGGCATTGGCGGCGAAGATCGGAAAGAGGGGATCACAGCCGCACAGGATGGTGCTGACTCCGGCCGCCTTCATGCCGGCCACGATGCTGGTGGACTCCTGCTGGTAGGTAGGGATGTCCACGGCGTAAGTGGCCCGCCGGGCGATCTTCACCCCGCAGGCGGACAGGCCGGCCTGGACCTGATTCCCGGTCTGGACGTAGATGGGATTTTCCGGGGTGATGAGGCCGAAGACCCGCTTGGTGTTCTGCATCACGGTCTCCCCGCTGAAGATGGCCGGCAGCCCGGCCATCCGGGTGCACACCAGATGGATGGTGTGCTCCCCGGCCTGGGTACCGGTGGGGGAGGCGGCCGAGTACTCGTAGGGGGCGAACTGCTGGAACCACGACTGGGGCATGTAGGTGGCGCCCATGGACAGCACGCCCTGGCGGGCCAGGTCCTCTTCATAGGGCTGGGTGCTCGACCCCAAAGGGAAGGACACGTCGGCAAAGGCCCCGAGATCCTTGGCCGTCACCGCGTCGGCCTCGGCCGCGGCCAGATCCTGACCCTGGTCCTCCTGGACGTAGTCGCCCTGGCCGTTGAAGGCCTTGAGCACCACGTGACGGCCGTAGAGCTCGAAGATCTTGTTGAAGTAGCCGACGTAGGTCTGCATGTCCTGCAGGTACTGGGCGTCGGTTCCTCCTTCGGCCGCGCCGGTGGCCGCCGATATGGCCGCCGACTCCCCCGAGGAGCGGTTCCGGTAGACGATGGTGATGGTGCTGCCGGTCACGCCGGCGTTGGTGGCGCCGCCGTTGTTACCGCCGAAGGCGGGCACGCACATGGGGGCGTACCTGGAGTAGCTGAACTGGCGAACGCCGGACCCGCACCTGACTCCGGTCCGGGACACGTCCCCGGCGCCGGCGGTCGAGCCGGTTCCACCGTTCCCGGAAAGCCCGCCTGAGGTGCCGGAGGAGCCCGCCGCCACCGAGCCACCGGCGGCTGTACCGCCTGCTCCCGAGGATGACCCCGTTGATGCCGCCGACTGGCTCCCCGCCGCCCCGGACCCGGATGCGTTCGACTGGGCGCCGGCCGAGGTTCCCGCCCCGCCGGCAGAGGAGCCCGAACCGCTCCCCACCGAGGTGGCCGCCGGCGGGCTGGGGTGGGTGGGCACCAGGAGGATGACGAGCAGGGCGGCCAGCAGCACGGCCAGCACCGGGATGGACCGGACGGCCACCCGGGCCAGGTAGCGCCTGACCATGGCCTCCACCTCGGCCGGCCCCACTCCGCCCGCTGGCTGATTCACGTCCCCACCCCCCATGGCCCGACCCCCCCGGTCGGCCCGGATCCACGTTATGCCAGGTCGCCCGTCAAAGCCCGTCAGGGTTACGGTGGCGGCCGATCGAGAGGAGCCGGGTGATGGGGACTTTTGCTGGTAAGCGGGCGGTGGTCACGGGCGGGGGCTCGGGCATGGGCCGGGAGCTGGTCATCCAGCTGGCGGCCGAAGGCGCTTCGGTGGCGACCTGTGATGTCAGCGCCGTCGGGCTGACCGAGACGCAGGCTCGGGCCGAGGCCGGCGCCGCCATGGGAGTCAAGGTCACCACCCACATCTGTGACGTGTCCGATGAGGCGGCCGTCCTCGCCTTCCGGGACGAGGTGGTGGCGGCCCACGGCGGCGTGCTGGAGCTGGTCTTCAACAACGCCGGCATCGGAGGCGGTGGCAGCTTCGTGGCCGACCGCCGCGAAGACTGGGAGCGGACCTTCGGTGTCGACTGGTGGGGCGTCTACTACTGCTCCCGCGCCTTCCTGCCCCTGCTCATCGCCGCCGAGGAGGCTCGCCTGGTCAACACCAGCAGCGTCAACGGCTTCTGGGCCTCGTTGGGGCCCGGGGTGCCGCATACCGCCTACAGCACAGCCAAGTTCGCCGTTAAGGGCTTCTCCGAGGCGCTCATCGAAGACCTGCGCATCAACGCCCCCCATGTCGGGGTCTCGGTGGTGATGCCGGGCCACATCGGCACCGACATCGTGGCCAACTCCCGGCGCTACTTCGGCCGCCCGGAGCCGGATGAGCTGACCGACACCGACCTCGACGCCACCCGCCAGCTGCTGGCCGGCCGGGGCCTGCCCGGCGACATGCCCGCCGACCAGGTGCGCGACATCGTCAAGATGATGGAGGAGGGCTTCCGCACCTCGGCCCCCCTCAGCGCCGCCGACGCCGCCAAGGTGATCCTGGACGGCGTGCGGGCCGGACGCTGGCGGATCCTGGTGGGCGAAGACGCCCACCTCCTTGACGAGCAGGTGCGGGCCAACCCGGAAGGGGCCTATGACCACGCCGGGGTCGGTATCAGCCCCCTGGGTGGGGGCGCTTCCGGCCCGGCCGCCGGCTAGACGCTGGCGGCCTTGAACGGCCCCGCCGGGGGCGGCTTAGCTCTGATGCATGACCGAACTCAATGCGCAGACGATCAGGATCCAGGGGCACGGGGGAGAGGAGATCGAGGCCTATCTGGCCCGTCCGCTGGGGAGCGGCTCCCGGGGCGGGGTGGTGGTCATCCATCACATGCCGGGATATGACCGGGGGACGAAGGAGATAGCCAGGCGCTTTGCCGAGCTGGGTTATGACGCCATCTGCCCCAACCTGTACTGGCGGGAGGCGCCCGGGGCCGCCCCGGATGACGCTGCCGCCACCGCCCGGGCGCAGGGCGGCGTTCCGGATGAGCGATTGATCGGGGACGTGTCGGGGGCGGCGTCGCACCTGCGCAGCCTGGATTCCTCCAACGGCAAAGTCGGCGTCATCGGCTACTGCTCCGGTGGTCGCCAGAGCGTGCTGGCCGCCTGCAACCTGGACCTGGACGCGGCGGTCGACTGCTACGGCGCATTCGTCACCGGCACCGTGCCCGACGGCTTTCCGTTGCGGGTCACCAACCTGGTCGACCAGCTCCCGAACCTGCGCTGCCCGCTGCTCGGCCTGTTCGGCAACGAGGACAAGTTCCCCACTCCCGAACAGGTCGACGAGCTGGAAGCGATCCTCAAGGACAACGGCAAGGAATACGAGTTCCACCGCTACGACGACGCCGGCCACGCCTTCTTCTCGGTGGACCGGCCCGCCTACAACGTGGCCGCCGCCACCGACGGGTGGGCCCGCATCACCGAGTTCTACGGCAAGTATCTGGGGGCCTGAGCGATGTGCACATACACCACTGTCCAGGACAGGGTCGAGGGCAGCGCCAAGGGACCCGAGGGGCGCTGGCTACGGCTTTCCACCGCCACGGTCTATTTCGACCATCCCGTTCACGCCATGGCCGAGCACACCTTGAACATCGACCTGGCCGACCCGGCCGGCGGCCCGGCCGCCCGGGTGGGCATCGAGCTGACGCCAGCCTCGGCCCGGCGTCTGGTGGCCGCCATCGAGGCGGCCCTGGCCTCGGTCCCCGCCGAACTGTCGGCGTGAGAGGCGTCAGAGGGCCTGATCGAACCCCGGCGGTCGAAGATAGAGCCCGGCCACCTTGGCGCGGCTGTCGAACGTCAGCTGCACCTCGATGCTGCCGGACTGGAACTCGGTCGGGATGAAGAAAGTCTGATAGCCGGGAGTGAGGACCTTGAAGATCGGAGCCGCATGACCCTTGTAGGCCCCTAGCGGACCGGCCATTTGCTGCCAGGCCGCTTCCAGTGCCGTGGCGGCCGTCGTCGAGGAGCTCTGGGTACCCAGAGCAGTGGTGGACGGAGCG
>Ga0307374_10003649_pt1 | contig 26158 bp, 19 predicted proteins | sample OX3MG_FD_202532 | JGI IMG/M metagenome (GOLD analysis project Ga0307374, IMG submission 202532) | Soil microbial communities from Risofladan, Vaasa, Finland - OX-3 | ecosystem: Environmental > Terrestrial > Soil > Coastal area > Acid sulfate soil | place: Finland: Risofladan, Vaasa | collected...
GAGATGAAGGGCCATGCGCAGCGGGTGCAAAAAGGGAGTAAACCAGGCCTTTTCTGCGTCAGCAAGGGAAGGCATCGCGCCTGACCGCGCCTGCACGACCCACAATGTCGATGACCCGGAATGATCTATTAGAATTGCGGGGCCTTTTGCTCCGGGTGATGCGGGAAGGCCTGGGGTAATTCTGAAACGTTCCACGCCCAGGCGGCCAAGAGCGCCGCGCCTTCGTTAATCTGATCGGGAATCACTTTATCGAAAGTATCCGTCTGGCTGTGATGGGCCTGGCGATATCCCGCCGGCGCTTGCACGCAGAAATAGGACGCCACTCCGGCACGCAAAAAAGCGACATGGTCGGAAGAGCCGAAATAGCGCGTGCTGACGGGCCGAAGATCGAAGGCTTCTTGGAGCGGCTGGTAGACTTCGGCCATCAGCGGGCCTGTTTCGTAAAGGCCTTCGAGAGCGATGCTGAAGACGCGGCCGGTGCCAGTGTCGTGAGTGAGAACTGCATCCATCTTCGGAATTTCAGCAGCATGGTTTTTGAGAAACAAGCGAACGCCCACGCCGCCTTCTTCCTCTCCGGTGTATAGAATAAATGTGATGGTGCGCTTGGGCTGCCAGCCCAGGGATTTCAAAGTACGCGCGGCTTCAAGCACCGCCATCGCGCCGGTTCCGTTGTCGACGGCACCTTGGCCGAGATCCCACGAATCGAGATGGCCACCGATGATGACGCGTTCGTCGGGATGTTCGCTGCCCTTGATTTCGGCGACGGTGATGGAAGCGGGAACGGGTCCGGGACTGAAAGTGCCCTTCAAGTCAATCTTCATGGTGATGGGGCCGCCTTGCGAGAGGCGATAGAGTAAACTGTAATCTTCGTGCGCGATAAAAGCGGAAGGAATGTCGGAAGGTTCGTAAGCGTTCCTGGAAGCGCCGCCCATGTTGAAAAGATCATCGGCCTTGCCACTGTCGCGAAGAATGGCGACGGCGCCGGAGTCGGCGAGCATGGCGAGGATTTTGCGGTAAACGGCGAAGGTGATGGCTCCTTCCTTCGGTACGCCGCGCGCGGGCGGGATGACAGCGTCGTAGGCGTTGTCCGGTTTTTCGGAAGCAGGCGCAAGGGTCGCAGGATCGCCCATGCAAACGATTGCGCCTTTCAGTTTGCCTCTGTAAGCGTCAACGTCGGCCGCGCTTTTGAAGGTCATGAAGACGACGGGAGCGCTCACTTCTCCGTTGGTGGCTTTGCTCCAACCCATGGAGCGGATGGGAACGCGACGCGAGATGGGACTGACGATTTCGGCGGAATCGGCGCCGCGATACCAGGCGTGCGGCACAGTGGTGGTCTCGAGATGCGCGTCGATGCCGTAATCGCGAAAGCGCTTGAGGGTCCATTGACTGGCGGCCTGCATTTGCGGAGAGCCGGTGAGGCGCGGTCCAATTTGTGTGGTGAGATACTCTTCGTTCTTCATCAGCTCCGAGTGGGCTTTCACTTCATCTGCGATTTTCTGGTCCGCGGTTTCCATCGATTTGCGATAAGACTCGGTGGCTTTGGGATCGGAGCCATATTGGGGCGCGGTGCTCTGCGCGAGGACGGCATGAGCGGGCAGAAAAATTATGGCCGCCAGAACCACGACGAGAAAATGCACGAGCCGTTTCGAAGGATACGCAGTGATAGTTTGTTTCATGAAAGCGACACTCCCTGGTGAATTTTTGGGCAACACGAATTGTGAGCCGGGCGATTATAATCCCGATAGCGGTGGATGGGGAACCTTAAGAAGGAAAAGCGATGAGCAATTTTCCGGTTTTGGGACAATCGTGAAATAACTTCGGAGCATCCAATTCGGGTGTAAGCAGACATCCAGGCTAGGCTTTGCCAAAGTACTCAGGATATGGGGAGAAAAACATGGATTATAAACCTACATCGAAACTGACCTATTCTGACGTAACGCCAAAAGGCGCATACACGAACCGCCGGAATTTTCTTTTTGGACTGCTCGCGACGGGCGGAGCCGTCACTGGCTGGAAGCATTTCTCAAGCTGGATGTCTGGTCCTGCGACAGGTTCCGTTCCGGTGAAACTAAGCGGCGTCAGAAAAGGACCGTTCAGCACGAGCGAGCCAATCACGCCTGAAAATGACGTGACGACGTACAACAATTTTTATGAATTCGGCACCGGCAAAGGGGATCCGTCGCGAAACGCGAAGAATTTCAGGACGTCGCCATGGACCGTGTCCGTGGAAGGCGAAGTGAAAAATCCGCGCAAGCTGAGCATGGACGACATCATGAAAATTGCGCCGCTCGAAGAGCGGATTTACCGGCATCGCTGCGTGGAAGCGTGGTCGATCGTGGTCCCGTGGATTGGATTTTCGTTCAGCAATTTGGCGAACCTGGTTGAGCCGACGCCGAAAGCGAAATATGTGGCGTTTGAGAGCTACTACGATACGCGACAGATGCCGGAAGGACCGTCGGCTGGAATTCCGTTTCCTTATTTGGAAGGATTGCGAATCGACGAGGCGATGCATCCGCTGACTTTGCTGTGCGTGGGAATGTATGGCGAGACCCTGCCGAATCAGGATGGCGCTCCGGTGCGCATGGTGATTCCGTGGAAGTACGGCTTCAAAAGTGCGAAGTCGCTGGTGAAGATTCGCTTCGTGACGAAGCAGCCGCCGACAACGTGGAGCACGGAGAATCCGGCGTGGTACGGATTCTACTCGAATGTGAATCCAAACGTGAACACGGTGCGATGGAGCCAGGCGACAGAGCACCGCTTGGGCTTAGGACTCTTCGCACGCCCGATTCCCACGCAGATGTTCAATGGGTATGGAGACAAGGTGGCGAGCCTCTACTCGGGGATGGACCTTCGCAAAAACTACTGATTGCAAATGGGCGGCGTGAATTCGATTCTGACAAGCAAGTGGACTAAGGTTGCGGTTTTTGCGCTTTGCCTGGCGCCGCTCGCAGTGCTGGTGTGGAAGGGATTTCAAAACGAACTGGGCGCGAATCCGGTTGAATTCGTCGAGCATTGGACGGGTAACTGGACGCTTCGATTTCTGATCATCACACTCTGCGTGACTCCGTTTCGCAAATTACTTCATGTGCCGCAGCTCATTCGCTTTCGCCGCATGCTGGGACTGTTTGCTTTCTTCTACGCGTGCCTGCATTTTTCCACGTGGGTCGGGATCGACAGGTTTTTCAGTGTTTCCCGGATGTGGGCGGACGTGTTGAAACGGCGATTCATCACCGTGGGATTCGCGGGCTTCGTACTGCTGATTCCGCTGGCGATTACTTCGACCAAGGGGTGGATCCGGAGGCTCGGCGGAAAGCGCTGGCAGCTACTGCATCGCGCGATTTACCTGAGCGCTATCGCGGGCGTGATTCATTACTACTGGCAGGTGAAATCGGACGAGCGCAAGCCGCTGGAATATGCGGCAGTTGTGGCGTTGCTGCTCGCATGGAGGCTGGGAGCGTGGCTTTACAAGCGGCGGCAAAAACCTGCGACGGACAATCGTCCGCACAAAGAACCGATAACCGCTGAGACGGCATGAGGGCTGCGATCTGGGGATGACAACGCTGGGTATTTGGAACAGGGGCAGGACGGGTCACCTGTCGTATAACGTGTTGTGGATTCCTGGATTCCAGTTGATTCAGGACCCGATCGAATATTGAGACGCGGACGCACCACTCGAACATGGACGTCCACGGGAGGATTCCAGAGCCGGACATGAAGCAGATGGCGGCGATCGCCGCGTCGTTTGTGTATCTGACGGCGAATCGCTATGAGATGCTGCCGCGTAAGCCGCTGCCGCCGCTGTCGACGAGCCCGCTTTAGTGAAAATAATGGCAAAAACCCGCACGCCCTAAAATTGGGGTTTGCTAACTTGCTGCGCGGCGGGTTTCTCGCCGGTGCGACTCCGCAGCGCGATCAGTGTGCACTGGCTTCTTGTGTGATGCGCCAGATGCCGCGAGGCTCTTCTTCAGCGCTTCCATCATGTCAATTACAGGGGCGCGATGCGGTTGGGGAACTGCGGCGACTTCCCTGCCCTCCTGCTTCGACTGGATCAACTCCTTAAGGCGGTCTTGAAATTCGTCGTGATACTTTTCTAGGTGGAATTCTTCCGATAAATTTTCCACGAGCTGTTCCGCGAGCTTGATTTCCTGCGGTTTTAGTTTGATATCCTCGGTTTTGCCGTAGCCCGGAGCTTCGCGAACTTCATTGGCGAAATACATGGTGTGCAACGTCAGACCGTGATCGTAAGGGCGAATAAAGACCGTGTATTCGCGCTGGTGCATGGCCACTTTCGCGATGCCCACGCGCTGTGTGCTTTCGAGCGTTCTTAGAAGGAGTTGGTAGGCCTTGCGGCCTGCGTCTTCTGGAACCGCGAAAAACGAGGACTCAAAAAAGAGCGGGTCGATCTCCGATTCCTTCACGAAGGCCAGAATTTCCATCGAGCGTGCGGATTGCGGCACGATCTTTTTGATTTCGGCAGGATCGATCAAAACATATTTGCCATCTTCATATTCATAGCCTTTAACGACTTCGGAACGGTCGACGATTTTGTTGCAAGTGGGGCAGAACAGGGGCTGGCGCAGCCGAGTGTTGCACACGCTGTGGAGTTGATGAAGCTGCATTCGATTCGTGCGGGCCGCGGCGTAAAGGCGGATGGGAATCGAGAGCAGGCCGAATGTGATAAAACCCTTCCAAGTGGAAGAAGCCATGTTTGCGCGCCCCTTTTGCTGTCTTAACGCTCAAGCTTATTGCGTTGGAGTATTGTACACATCGGGAGAAGCCTGTAGCCGCGACAATTTGATGTTGTAGACGCGCGTTTGATATTTGGAGCGAGGAGGCAGATTCTTATAATCCGACCATGGCTTTGCTACAAGAATACCGGCGCAAACGCAAGTTCCGCGAGACGCCCGAGCCGAGCGGAAAAGTTGCGCGGCATGCGGGGAACCGATTCGTCGTGCAGGAACATCACGCGCGGCGGCTGCACTATGATTTCCGGTTGGAAGTGGATGGCGTCTTGAAATCGTGGGCAGTGCCGAAGGGACCTTCACTGAATCCCGCGGACAAACGCCTAGCGGTGCAGACGGAAGATCATCCGCTCGATTACGGAACGTTCGAGGGAACGATTCCCGCGGGCCACTACGGAGCTGGCGAGGTTGCGATTTGGGATAGCGGCACATTTGAGCCGGAAGGAAGCATATCCGCTTCGGAACAAATCAATCGCGGCGAAATAAAATTTAGATTGTACGGGCAGAAACTGAAAGGCAGTTTTGTTTTGGTTCGGATTCGCGGGGATGGAGAGAAAAAGAACTGGCTGCTGATCAAGCATCGCGACGAAGCGGCGGACACGAGTGGCGCACCCGGTAAAATTGCTGAGCTAATGTTGCCCGTAAAGCCCTCGAAGAAGGCATCAAGTGGCGTTTCTGCCGGCCCAGCGGCAAACCTGCCGCGCGTCAAACTGAAAATGCCGGAGGCGGCACGGCCAGCAGCGATGCCGACGAGATTCGAGGCGGCGCTCGCGACATTGGCGGAGAATCCGTCTTCGGATCCGAGCTGGCTATTCGAAATCAAATGGGACGGAATACGCGCGCTGGCGTGCGTAAAGGATGGAAAGCTCAAACTATTGTCGCGAGCGAATCGCGACATCACGCCGGAGTATCCGGACCTGTCGGTGATTGCGAATAGCGTAAACGCGAAAGAGGCGTGTCTGGATGGAGAGATCGTTGCATTGGACAGCGGCGGGCGCAGCGATTTTCAGCGTCTGCAGAACAGGATGGGCGTGAAGAATCCGTCGGCGCGATCGATGGAAGAAATCCCGGTGGTGTATTACGCGTTCGATATCATCTACTGCGATGGTCACGACCTGCGGAGCGTTCCGCTGATCGAAAGGAAGGAATTTCTCAAACAGGTGCTTCGTACAGGGACGGTGGTGCGCTATTCGGATCACCAAATTGGAAAAGGCGCGGAGCTGTTCGATTTGGCGGAGAAGCGCGAATTGGAAGGCATTGTCGGCAAGCAAGTCTCGAGCACGTATCCCGCGGGACGGACGGCGGCGTGGCTGAAGTTCAAGACGGACAAGGAAGTGGACGCAGTGGTGGCGGGCTGGACTGAGCCGCGCGGCACGCGTGAATACTTCGGAGCCTTGCTGCTGGGATTGTACCAAGGAGATAAACTGAAATTTATTGGCGGAGTGGGAACCGGATTTTCCGTTGGGCTGCAAAAACGATTGTGGGCACAATTGCAGTCGTTGACGAGCGACGTTTGCCCATTTGAAGTGCGGCCGGTGACGCGCGAAAAAGCAACCTGGACGGAGCCGAAGCTCGTGGCGCGAGTGAAATTCGGAGGATGGACCGAAGGCACCCACTTGCGACAGCCGCGTTTTCTAGGGCTGCAGGAGGATCGAATTCCCAAGGAATGCACGCTGGACAAGGAGCTGAAAGAGCCAGTGGATCAAAAAAAGATTACGGGGCAGAAAGGCAGGGGAAAGACTTTGGCGACAGATACGCCGTCGAAAATCGCTGCGTTACCAAAATCGAAAGCGGCGGCGGGGGAACGGGTTGAAGAAGAGTTGAGACACGGAACCGGTGAAGAACTATTCGCGAAAATTGACGGCGTAGAACTGCGTTTGACGAATCTGAACAAAATTTACTTTCCCGAAGACGGCATCAGGAAGCGGGATTTGTTGGCTTACTATTATCGGATGGCTCCGTTGATGATTCCCTTTCTTAAGGACAGGCCATTAGTGCTGCGGCGATATCCGAATGGCATTGCGGGCGAGGCCTTCTTTCAAAAAGATGCGGACAAAAACACGCCGGATTGGGTGAAGACCGCACCGATCGTGTCCGAGGGCAAAGGAAAAAAGATCCATTATTTTATTGCCAACGGTCGCGCGACGTTATTGTATCTGACCAATCTCGGCTGCATTGACCACAACCCATGGTCGAGCCGCGCCGGCGCGGTTGAGAAGCCGGATTACATTTTTTTTGATCTTGATCCGACAGAAGGAACGCCGTTTGCGACGGTGGCGAATGTTGCAAAAATCCTGCTCAGGATGCTTGAAAAGGCAGAATTGGCGGCGTTTTCTAAAACTTCAGGAGCCAGCGGCTTCCATATTTTTCTGCCCGTTGTTGAGCGGCGGTACACATACGAGCAAGCGCGGACATTCGTGCAAGCGGTATCAGCGCTAGTTGAGGCAAAACATCCGAATCTGTTGACGTTTGAACGCAGCGTCGCGAAACGGCCCAGGAACAGGATTTTAATCGATGCGCACCAAAATTCAGAAGGACAGTCACTGGCTTCTGTTTACTCGGTGCGCGCGTTTCCCCATGCGCCCGTGTCGACACCGGTGAGCGCCAACGAGTTAAACAACAAACTGCGGCCGGAGAAATGGAACCTGAAGTCTCTGGACCGGCGGCTCGAAAAGACCGGCGACCTGTGGGCGAAGTTCTGGGAGCAACGTCAGGAGCTTGAGCCCGCCGTGAAGCTGTTCGAACGAATGCAATGAAATCCGGCAAAGAGCGACAGAGATCAGGCTCCCTTGGGATTGCCTGAGGCCGCAAGGGTTTTCGGTCTCTGCTGCCTTTCTGTATCGGACAAGTTATCCTGCCTGCCGGACTGGCCCGCGGACGACGAATGCTGATTGCGAAGTTCTCTTTCAGCGGCAAGCCAGTCTTCGAGGTCACGGCCATCTTCGCCACCGCGCTGCACGTAGAGCTCGTACGCGCGAAGCTGAATTTGACCGCGTGTGGGCACATCCTGATGTAGCTCAGCCATGATTGGTTACTCCTTAGGAAATAGAAATCGGTAGCAAATCTAGTCAGCGCTCGACGAGGCTGCAATACTGTGAATACTGTACTGGTTGAAATCGTCCGGAGTGAGTTCTAGGACGCCGGATATTAGCGCGTATCCGTTGTTGCGGCCCGATCGGCGACCAAGGACAGCTTCCGAGGCGGTCAAACTGCAAAGGCCCGCGAGGGGCTGCCGTGTGCAGTCACTCCATAAAGGACGAGATCGCCAATCGGGAGTGATATGTATCGTCACAAGGGTATCGCAGCGGCGGCGGAATTCAATCCGGTGAAACATGTAAAAGAACCGGGGTCGTACGGCAGGTGCGCAGCGTCGAAACAGACGGCTCCATTACTGTCGTAATGACAACTCGCACGGTTTTTCCTACAGATTGTAGGGAACTATGGATTAGCCCGCATCTGGACTTTCGGCGTGGACCATCTGAGGCTTGGAAACCGGGGGGGGGGCGGCGGATCTTCTGGGCCGGGCCTGGACGCTTCGCGATTTCGGCGGACTTCACGGACTTCGGAAAAGCGCGCTCGGTGCTTTTGCCGTCAATCGTAGTGGTTATGTTGAGCCCTTCAGCGTATCCATAGGCGGGATCGGCGCGAAGCGAGCCCTTGGTCCCGACAATTTCGTAGCTTGCGACGTCAGAGGAGGTGCCAAAGGTGCAGCAGAATGTTGCGAGGCGTCCTTTCGGGAAGCGCAGAGAGAGCGTCGACTTCTCCGCTGCCCAGACATTCGTGAAACGTGTCGTATCTGTTCGAACCGCGCACTGTTTCGTTTACGTGCGTTCCCAGCCCGGGTTGCGTCACTTGCTGCGGGGAATCGTGTGCTCGCTCTTTGCGGCAGGCCAACCACTGCTGGGGACAATGCCCGCACCCTCCTTGATTGTGACCAGCTGATTAGAGTGGATTGCTTTCAACGTTTCAAGGTGTCCGTTTGGCCAATATACTTCAATGTCGGCAGTTGTTTCCGCACCGAGACCGAAGTGCAGTCGCGGGTCACTTGCGGAATAGTAGCTCGACTGGCTGACGACTGCTTGCGCCTGGACTTTCTTTCCGTAGCGCACCAGAACTCGAGCGCCAATTGCGCTGCGATTCGATTTCGTCCCGACCAGTTTCACTTTCAGCCAGTGATTTGAGCCGCGCATGTCGTTTCGAAGCAGCGATGGCGGCTGGTTCAAATTGACCACGAGAATGTCCAGATCGCCGTCGTTGTCAAAATCACCGAAAGCACAGCCCCGGCTGGAATGTGCCTCGACGATCGCGGGGCCTGCTTTGGCGGCGAGCTCCTCGAAAGTCCCATTGCCAAGATTGCGATAGACCTCGCGCGGAGATTTGCTGGGGTACTGCGGGAGCTCGTGTCCGAGTCCCGGGTACACGCTTCCCGCGACCACGAAAATATCGGGGAGACCGTCGTTGTCCAGGTCCACAATTCCCGTTCCCCAGCACGTGTAGCGGGTATCGACAGCGAGGTGGGCGTCCGTTGTCACATCATCGAAAAAGCCCTTGCCATTATTCCGATAAAGAGTGTTCGTGTCGTCCGCGAAGTGAGTTATGTATAAATCGAGATGGCCGTCGAGATTGTAGTCTCCGACCCCGACGCCCATGCCGGCCTGTTCCATGCCGTCTTCGTTGAGCGCTGCGCCGCGCAGAATACCTTCTTCCCGAAACGTTCCGTCGTGGTTGTTCATGAAGAGCAAGCCGGGGGTGGAATCGCAGGCAACGTAGATGTCCGGCCAGCCGTCTTCGTCGAGATCGGCGCAGAGCGCGGTCATGCCGTAATTTCCATGCGGCTTGGATATGCCGGACGCCTCGCTCACATCCGTGAACGTGCCGTCGCCGTTGTTGCGGTACAGATGTTGCCTCGCGAACGGCAATCCTCGGGGGCCGCATTCCACCGGAATGCCTTTCCAGTTGCAGTTGACGCCGTGCCCTGGTTTCGGCACGTGTACGAAGTCGAATTGCAAGTAGTTTGAGACAAAAAGGTCCAACTTCCCGTTGCGATCGTAATCAATGAACGTGCAGCCGGCTCCCCAACATATGGGGCCGTCATTCCACAGGCCGGCTTGTTTTGTCACATCCGTGAACGTACCGTCGCCGTTGTTGCGATAGAGCGCGTTCTGGCCCCAGTAAGTACAAAAGAGATCCTCGAAGCCGTCATTGTTGTAATCGCCCACGCAAACTGACGAGGCCCATCCCACGCGCTGAAGGCCGGCCCTTACCGTCACGTCGGTGAACGTACCGTCGCGATTGTTATGATAGAGACGATTCGTCGTTCCCGGCGGCGCGCCTTGAATGCGAGTTCCCGTGAGCAGAAAAATGTCCATCCAGCCGTCGTTGTCATAGTCAATGAACGCGCAGCCGCAGCCGTCCGACTCGATGATGTAATCATCTCGAGTTGACGATCCGTAAATTACGGGGGAAAGCAGGCCTGCCTCGCGCGCCACGTCAACGAAATGCGCGTTGAAAGGCTTGCCGGTGGGCGGAAGCTTCGGCTGCGCCTTCACGTGACGGGAGGCCATGCCCTGTTGCGCCAGAGCTTTCCAAGTGGACGTTCCAAACGGCAGCAGGAACATTAGAGCGCGCCGAGTAATCCTCACCCTATCTCCGGTGTCAGTGGGATGGCGATTTCAAAATACAAGTGTACTCCCTCTGCGGCGCTGCTCAGCGGAAGCGGCGAATTAGAAGAGTGTGCCTGCCAGAACGGTAAAGACCGACAACGTAGATTGTGGGCATGCCCTTGCTCGAATAGATTAGCTGACGCATGCGAAGCAGCGGAGTGCCGCGCGGAATGGACAAAAGGTCCGACGTGCGCAGGTCGGCATCCGTGGCGTCAATTTCCTCGTCGGCATACGTCAAGTTAACTCCATATTCGCGCTCGAGCGTGACGAAGAGCGAGCCACGTTCGAGGCTGGGACTGGCTATTCCGGGAAACTGCTGGGCCGAAAGATAGCAAGTCTCAAGGGCAAATGGTTCATCGTCTGCCTGACGGACGCGTTGCACAACGATGAGCGGGCTGACTGAGGGCAGCGAAAGGCGCGCAGCAATTTCAGGATCAGTCTCGCTGGAACTCAGGCGAACGATCTTGGAACGAGCCGAGAGACCGCGGCTGGCCATCTGTTCGGTGTAACTCATGAGCTTGTTGAAATGAATCTTTGGCGGAGCAACGAAGGTACCGGCGCCGTGCTTGCGCTCGACGACGCCTTCGCGGGCGAGGTCGGCTAAGGCATGGCGCGCGGTCATCAGGCTGACCTTGTGGATCCTGGCCAGTTCGCGCTCGGATTCGACGACGTCTCCCGGACGCAGCTTGCCTGACTCGATGCGCTTGCGGATCACGTCCTGTATTCGCCGATAAGCGTATTGTCCGTTGCGGTGATTACTGCTCATCAAGTCTCCACAGCCAACTGTATGTGCGCCTGCGTACCACACTACGAGCGTTCAGTTGCAATTCCCGTCGCGGTTCGGATTCACCTTTGCGTTCTGGAATGGCTACTTTGAGCAAGTTTTTTCGCGTAATCGGCCTGTTGCTTGGTTTGGATGGCCACAGAAATGGAACGCTCTTTCTGCGCTTCGGCGGTGCGGCCAAGCTTTGAGAGAGCCGTTCCGAGCAGGTAATGAGCCTCCGCGTAATCCGGATCGATCCGGATGGCTTTGCGCAGTGGTGCCAGCGCGCGCCCTGGTTCGCCCAATTTAATTTCAGATTTGCCGAATCCGAAAAGCGCTTCCTTATATCCGGGGTTCGCGGCGAGAGCCGACTGAAACAAGGTTCGGGCCTCAGCAGGGTCGTCGCGGAGCATGGCAATCTGGCCGAGCAAGCAGTTCGAGACCGGATCTGACGGGAAGCGCTTCAGCTCCTCGCGAAACTCGGCTGCGGCCTTGTCGACATCATTGCGCTTCCAGTAGAGCAAGCCGAGTCCGGAGTGGACGCCGGCGAAATTGGGATTGGCTCGCTCGGCAGCCTGATACTCGGCAATGGCCTTATCCACCTGAAATGTCTTGTCGTACGCAGTACCCATCATGACGTGCGCTTCGGCGGAGTTTGGGTTAATGGCCATGATCCGCGCGAAGACCTGAGTAACAGCTTCGTAGTTAGCGGCGCGCAAGTAAGCTTGCCCGAGCATGTAAAGCGTCAGCAAGTCCGAGGGTTGAAGCCGGCTCGCCTGTTCAAGATAATTGGCGGCTTGCTTATACTGGTTGAGCCCGAAGAAACAAAGGCCGGCCAGATCAACAGCTTGAAAATCTGACGCGTTGCGCTTCCGAAGCGATTCGAACAGGGGGAGCGCTTGCGCATACTCCTGCTGCTTAAAGTAGTTGAGAGCGAGATTACGTGTTGTGGCCGGATCGTCAGGCTGGATCGCCAACGCGCGGCGGTAGAACGGGACTGCGTCGGCGAGCTTGCCCTGCCTGACGAGCGAAATCGCTAGATCGTTAAGAACCTCCATTGAACGCGGCGCGAGAACGAGGGCTTGGCGGAAATCTTTCTCTGCGGCGGGGTTATCGCCATTCTGAAGCGCTTCCACACCTTGGGCGAGCAGCAATGGCAATTGAGCTTGAGGAGGCGACGCTAACGGGCTGGCGTGCTGCACCGCGGCGAGCGTGTTCGCGGAGAACAAAAGCGCCGCTACTGCGAGGAATGCAAGTCTACGGGCCAAACGGGACCACCAGCAAAATTCTACACTGATCTGAGGACGCCCCGAAGGGCGTCCCCAGACGAAAGCGCTCAGTCGCTGCAATGAACTAGAAATACAACTTGAGGCCGAGCTGGATAATGCGCGGGTCGTGACCGGAAGTCAGCCGGCCGAACGAGGAAGAGTCCACGTTGCTACTGAATCCAGCGTACGAAACGTGATTGAACGCATTGAAAAATTCAGCTCGGAACTGCATGTTGAAGCGCTCCGTCATCTTGATGTTCTTCGCTGCGGTGATGTCCCAGTTGTTTAGACCAGGGCCGATGCAAACACCGCGGCCCGCGTTGCCGAAATGCCCAGCTGCGTCGCTGAAGGCTACGGTATTGATGTATTGTCCGACGGTCCCTGGCCCGGAGCAACTGGCGCCCGCGGCCATGTCCGGACGAGGAGAAACCGGGCTGGGATCAATGCCGATGCCGCCAGGGAACGTGTTTGGAGTGCCGGACGCCCAATCGGAGGAATTGAACGGATCACTGAACTGAGTGATTGTCGTTGGGAGTCCTTTCTCAAAGACCGAAACACCCGTAACCTCCCAACCGCCGAGTACGTGGCCGATCAGGCCCTGCTGAGAACGATAAAAGGGCAGGTCGTAGACGTAGTTGATGACTAAAATCTGCGACCGGCTGAAGCTGGCTGGACCGTAATCTGCGTTAAAATTGTACGTGTCGTAAGGCGCGCTGCTGCGGTCGGTGGGATTGTTAGTCAGCGTCTTGGACCATGTGTATGCCACGCCGAAGTTGAGCCCGCTGCCAACCTGCCGGTTCGCCGAAATCTGCAGCGAATTGTAGTTAGAACGAAAATCGGGCGAGATGGTCGTGATCACGTTATAGCCCAGATACGGACGTATCGCGTTGGTTTGCACCGTCGGGTTCGCCTCTCGAACATTCAGGGGTACCTGGTTCAGGTCGTATTCACCAAGGAGGTGATTCGCTCGGTTTCCAACATAGGCCACTTCCACTCGCGTATTCGGGACAATCTCGCGCTGAACGGACAAGCTCCATTGGTCGATGTATGGAACTTGGAACTGGGGCGTTCCTGTCGCGTGGAGGCTCGCGGGCGAAGTCGGAGGCACCGTAGTCCCTGATGTCGGACTGTCGAAGATATTGGTCGGGCCCGTTGGCGCGACGACGATGTTGCCCACAAACGGTGGGTTGGCGAACGAGTTTTGCTCCTCGATGCCATTCAGCGTGCGGTCGTAATAGACGCCGAATCCGCCGCGCAGAGCCGTTTTGCCGTCGCCAAAAATATCCCACGCAAAGCCGAAGCGCGGCGCAAAAGTATGGTACGCGGGATTGACGCGAAGGCCATAGGGCGAACAGGTGGGGCCGTAAGGCGGAACCGGGGCTTGGAAATACAAGTTCGGGTTGCAGGCGTTCTGGGCGATGATAATCCCGTTTGCGTAGTTTTTCGGATTGACGGCTTGAGGTGGGCTTGTCGCGAAGGCGCCGGTGAGCGGATTGATTACTGGCACGTTGGCCGGGTTGAAGGCCAACGGTGAGAAATTGTCGAGAACCTGATTACTATCCTCAGGCGGGGCAAAGTAGGCATAGCGAAGGCCCAGGTTGAGCGTGAAATTGCGCACAACTTTCCAATCGTCCTGGACGTAGGCCTCGATGTTCGGGAAGTGCAGATTCGGAATAATGTCGCGGCTGGTCTGGCTAAATCCGTTAGCGTCGCCAAGCAGGAAATTGGCGAATGCGGGATTACCATAGTTGTTCCCAAACGAGAAGCTGCCATTCGTGGGATTGACCGCGTTCTCCGTCTTCTTCATGTACTGAAAATTCATTCCCGTGCGGATGGTATGGCTGCCGTGTGTGATTGACACATTGTCATAGACGCTTTTGTCGACGTTTCGTTCAAAGTAGGGCGAGACAGGAATCCCGACGCCGGTTACTCCCGAAATGCCAATGCCCGGCACGCGGTGGTACGGGTCCGTGAAAGGAAGGCCACCCGATCCGAAATTCAGAGCGCCCAGAAAGGCGGGGCTGGTGATCAGGCCGGTGATATTACTGTTGATCGCTCCCCAGGTATCGCCGACTTCGATTTCGTTCATGACTGACGGCGAAAGCTCCATGGTAACGTGCGCTACCAGGTTGCGTCCCGGCGCATTGCTGGCTGTGGAGGAGATACCCGGGAGACCACTTCCAGCGAACAGACCGCCGGGCTCAGTGGTCGGAACTTTATCCTGCATATAGCGGGCGAAGATTGAGACCTTGCTCGTGATGTTCTCGTCAATGCGCCCGATTTCCTGGCGGAAATCGTTGGCGGCGCTTACGGGAACTATGAAGCTCTCGGTGAGCGCGGTCGGGCTCAGAGCGTTGTTGGGAGTGAACTTCGAATAGACGTTCGCAATATAAACCTTCGCATTCGCGCTGAAACAGGACGGGCTGATCTGGTTGCCCGTGATGCAGCCGGCAGGCGCGGAAGCGGGATTCAACGTCACCCCAGTTATTCCGACGAAGCTTCCGGTCAGCTCTTGCGGATTAGGAAGAGTCAGATTGACCGTCGAGGGTATCCGCGTCCGGCGGAACTCCTGCGAGAAGAAGAAGAACGTCTTGCTCTTGTCCGTGTTGTAGTGGCCGGGAATATAGATCGGCCCGCCGATGGTGTAGCCGAAATCGTTGTAGCGGAAGGGCGGTCTTTTACCGCCAGCGCCCTTATTAAAAGCTTCGTTTGCGTTGAGAACGTTATTGCGGAAAAATTCGTAAGCGTCGCCATGGAAATTATCCGTGCCGGACTTGGTGGCAACGTTGACCTGGCCGCCGCCGCTGCGTCCGTATTGCGCATCGTAGGTGCTTCGCTCCAGTGTGAATTCCGACAGCGCATCCACGCTGGGGACGTTCAAGAGTGTCAAGTTTGAGCCGCTATCATTGATGTCGGCGCCATCTACCGTCCAGTTGTTGGCTGAAGTACGAGCGCCGTTCACGGAGACAGAGTCTGTATTCGTGATTCCGAATTGGATCTGGTCTGGCAGGGTCGAAGATACGCCCGGCTGTAGCGCGACGAGTTGCTCGAAATTCCGGTTCTTGAGCTGCAGTTCGCGGATCTGCGTGCCCGTGATCGTCGTGCTCTGGGCGCCAGACGATGTTTCAACTGGTATCGTCGTCGCCGTGACGGTGACCTGCTCCGAGACCTGGCCGAGTGCGAGCTCGATATTGAGTGTGCGGTGCTGGCCGACATTCAATATAACGTCGCTTTCGACAAGCTTCTTGAATCCTTGCGCTGAGACCGTAACCGTATAGCGCCCGAGGGGCAACTCGGTCGCGGTGTAGGTGCCGTTCGAGTCGGTCTTTACCGTAACAACGTCGGTGTTCGTGTCGATGTTGTGCAGCGTCACGGAAGCTCCCGGCACGACCGCCCCGCTCGGGTCCGTCACCGTGCCGGTCAGAAGAGCCGTGATGTTCTGACTAAAGCAAACCGACGACGCAAAGAGAACGACTAAGAACAAACCCAGCACTTTGGCTCGAACGCTTCTCATTTAGGATTCCCCCTCAAATTGGAGCAACCGACTGCAGGCTGATGGGAATCGACCCGTGCTGCTTCTGCCACCCATCCCTGCACCAGAACGGAGCTGCTCCTTCGACTGATCGAACAACTTGCACGACCCCAAGAACGTGAGTTAGCTATATAGCAGCTACAGAGGGGTGTCAACAAGAAAGTTATCCACGAACGTGCCGTTCCAGAGCAAGCGTTCTTGACGGAGGAAATCATCCCCATACATACCGCGCCCTCAGAGGAGGCGGCACGGCGCTTCAACGTAGAAGCCCGAAAAGGCTCAGTGATGGAAACTATTGGGAAATAGAGGGCACCGGACTGCGAATGTGTTATAGTTATTCTGCGCTTGATACTGCGGTTGTGTTGTGCGGCTGCTCTGGATACGTAATACCTGAGATTCCCCGCCTTCAGTTCTCTCCGATGTCTTCAGCGTAATTTAAAAACCAACACTGGTAATCAGGATTACCGTGCGTGTCTGAACGTTTGTGCGCACAGAATCGATTTCACCAGTAGAGAAGGCAATACACAAGATGGATAGCTTTACAGAACTACCGATTTCCAGTTACACGAAGGACCGCATCGCGTCGAATCGTTTTTCGATACCGACGCCGGTGCAAGCTGCGGCAATCCCGCAGGCTCTGGATGGCAAAGATGTGCTGGCAACAGCCCAGACAGGAACGGGCAAGACGCTGGCGTTTTTGATTCCGATTATGGAGCGATTGCTGCAGCAAAATGCGCCGGGAATAGCGGCGCTCGTGCTGGTGCCGACGCGCGAACTTGCGATGCAAGTCGTCGATCAGTACAACGCGCTAAGAGGCGCGAAACTGTCGCCCGCGGCGCTCGTAGTTGGCGGCCTGGCCGAAGGCTCGCAGCTGACCGCGCTGCGCAAAGGCGCGCGGCTCGTCGTCGCCACTCCGGGGCGGTTGGAAGATTTTCTGGACCGCAAATTGGTCAACTTCCGCACGCTGCAAATTCTGATTCTCGATGAGGCGGATCGCATGTTGGACATGGGATTCCTTCCAGCGATTCGCAGGATCGTGGGAGTGCTGCCGAAAGAGCGGCAGACGATGTGCTTTTCCGCAACGCTCGAGGCTTCTGTGGCGCACCTTGTCCACGACTACATGCGGCATCCGGTGCGGCTCGCGTTCGGTTCGACGCTGAAGCCGTCCGAAAACGTACGCGTGCAGGCATTCGAGGTTTCCGCCGATGGCAAGCAGGATCTTCTGCAGCGCTTGCTCGCCAAGGAAACGGGACGCTGCTTGATTTTCGCGCGCACCAAACGCGGCGCGGAACGGCTGGCAAAAAATCTGAACCGCGAAGGATTTGCAGCGGCCATAATTCATGGCGGGCGTTCGCAATCGCAGCGCACGGCTGCGCTCACCGGATTTCAGCAAGGACGCTACCGCATACTGGTGGCGACCGATCTGGCTTCGCGCGGGATTCACGTGCAGGATATCGCGCACGTCATCAACTACGATCTACCTGAGATTGCCGAGAATTTCATCCATCGGGTTGGCCGCACGGGCCGTGCAGGCGAACGCGGAGTGGCTTCGACTCTCTTCGCACGCGAGCAGCGCGCGGAACTATTGCAATTGGAACGCACGCTGGGCATTCAAATCCAGAGGATGCTGGACGACGGCAGCCATTTTGCCAAGGCGGATCGCAGTCAAAGCCGCCTGGCTGCTCGTCACGCAATGCAATCGTCACGGGTAGGCGCATCGAGCAGCAGCGACCGTGGCGTATCGGCTCCGATATACAGGATGGACCGTCTGCCGGGGGAAGTGCTGCAAGCCCAGATGGAAAGCTAGCGCGCCGGCTCGGCGGGGAAATCCGCCAAACTGTCATTTTTGAGCCCCGGCCGTTTTGGCCGGGGTTCGAGATTATTACTTTTTCGCGGCGTTTTGCGCGCGCCGGCGCTGATGCAGTTTGTTGAAGTCCTTCACATACACGCGCAGTCCGAAACTTGGCGTGATTTTTGAATAGCCTGCCGCAAGTTGTTCCTTGTAGTGGTCGAGATAGAAATCGAAGGGATCGCCCGGGTCCATATCGATCAGAATCATGTCCGCGTCGTCCATGGTCAGCTTACCGAAGCGGAGCTGACCGCCCTCGTAGGACATGTAATTCTTGAAGTGCAACAGGTATCTGGTCTTGGCGTCAGGGCCGCCAAAAGTCTGCACCAGAGTTTCACCTTCCAATCGAACCGCCGTCACTTTGCCCTCAATGTGAGGCGGCGGCAGGATTTGCGAAAGGTCGAGAATCAAATCGTTCTGGTCCGTTGTTACGCCAGGAATCTTGCCCGTTTTTACGAAGTCAGCAATCTGAAGATCGAAAAGATTCATCAGTCCTTTCACCGGAAGATGCAAAGCCCTGATTTTGTCGCAGTGCAAACGGATTTTCCCGTCGGGAGTAGAAGTTAGAACGCCGTCGGTTTCAAACGGTATGTCGCGCTTTTGATGCAACTTCCCCTTAATCTGCAGGCGGTTATTTTCAATGGCCGTCGAAATATCCTTCAACGGAGCGTTTGGGCTCGCGAAAACATAGGTATTGAGCATATTCGCAAGCGACACGGTGCTGATGGCAATTTCTCCCGAGCTGATTTCTATGTTGAAGGATTTCTTGTCGTCAAATATCGGGAATTTGTTTTCGCCGGTGGGAACCAGTTCGCCATTGAGCGTTTGGATATGGACCACGACGGAATCCGAGAAGTGGTACATCACGTTGCGCATCTGCACTTTTACGCGAGCTTTTTGATCGCTGGCGGCGGGCTGCTGCGTTTGCGCCATCAGCGCGAGTGGAATCAGAACACAAGCGACGATGCACAGCGCCCGGCAAAACGAGTACTGAGTAATTCTGGCACAAAAAAAAGAGCGGCCGTTGGTTTTTGGTTGCAAATCACACACCCCTGACAATTAAGATGGCGCGGGCTGCGGCTAAGTGGCTCTGTTGGTTCGTAATTCGCTACTCGTCGCGGACATTCGTACAAGGCGGGAGGAGTTGCTGGAAATGGCTGCGCGGACTTCCGTGCGTCGCTATTTCAAGCCATAATGGTCGGGCAAATGGGCAAAACTTTGAGCGACATCATCGCCGGCTACAACGCAAGTTCGCCCCTTGCGGAGGCGTACACGATCCCGTCGTCGTGGTATGTCGATGCGCGCGTTGCGGAACTGGAGAACGACGCCGTGTTCGGTCGGGCGTGGCAAGCGGTTGGCCGTATTGATCAAGTCGCCGAATCGGGGCAATTTTTCACCGCGCAAGTGGCCGGCGAGCCGATGGTCATAGTGCGCGGCGCGGATCGCGAGCTACGAGGTTTCTACAATGTGTGCCGGCACCACGCCACCGGAGTCGTCTCCGAGGCCGAAGGCCGCGCGTCGAATTTCCGATGCCCGTATCACGGCTGGACGTATGGCATCGACGGCACGTTGAAAGGCACGCCCGATTTTGACGGCGTTTGCAATTTCGACCGCGGCAAAAACGGCTTGCCGCCGGTTCGCGTGGCAAGGTGGGAGAAATTTGTTTTTGTTAATCTGAACCCTAATGCCGAATCGCTCGAAGATTTTCTTGGCGGTCTGGTCCAGCGCGTGGTGCCGCTGCACCTCGAATCGTTGCATTTTTTCGAGCGGCGCAGCTACGAGCTGAATTGCAACTGGAAAGTGTACGTCGACAATTTCCTCGACGGCGGTTATCACGTGCCGTATCTGCACAAGGGGCTGAACAGCGTTCTCGACTATGCAAACTACACGATTGAAAACGAGGATCGCTTCTGTCTTCAATCGAGCCCCGTCGAAACATCCGGTTCCGATGCTGACACCGACGCGGCGGCCACGCGGCAGGGCCATCGCGCGTTTTATTTCTGGCAGTATCCGAATTTCATGCTGAACTGGTATGAAGGCTACCTCGACACGAATCTTGTATTGCCCCTCTCGATTGACCGCTGCCGCGTGATTTTTGATTTTTATTTTGCGGGGGCCGGGGACGCCGCGAAGGAATACAATCAGCAAAGCGTCGCCGTGAGCCATCGCGTGCAGGAAGAAGATACCGGCATATGCGAATCGGTGCAGCGGGGATTGCATTCGCGGGCGTATGTGGCTGGACGCCTTTCTGTCCGTCGCGAAGCGGGCGAGCACTTGTTTCACCGGCTGCTGCACGCCGATCTGAAGGCAGGCCTGGATCGCGAACCGGCTTAGCCTGAGCGATGCCGAAGCGCATGCAGGAATTGCGAGTTAGAAACGAAATCAAGGTAGTGGAGGCAGCACATGGATGCCAAAGCAGGCGCGCAGGAGCGGCTTCGTGACGCGCGAAAAAATATACTGAATCTGAGCCACCGAATCCACGCAAATCCAGAGCTCGGCTTCGAGGAAGAGAAGGCGTGCGCATGGCTGGCGGACGATCTGGCGGATGCGGGGTTCGACGTGCAACGCGGCGTCTGCGATGTGCCGACGGCGTTCATTGCGCGCGCCGGAAGCGGGCCGCTGCACATTGCGATCTGCGCGGAATACGACTGTCTGCCCGAAATTGGCCACGCGTGCGGTCATAACATGATTGCGGCGATGGCCGTTGGCGCGGGAATCGCGGCGGCGAAAGTGGCGGACGACGCGGGGCTGACTGTGAGCGTTATCGGCACGCCTGCGGAGGAAGTGGGCAACGCGAGCGGGAAAATTGTGATGCTCGAACGCGGCGGGTTTGCCGGCATTCACGCGGCGATGATGGTGCATCCGGCGCCGGTGGAGATGCTCGAAGCGCATCTGATCGCGGCGTCGATTTTTGACGTGTATTACACGGGCAAGGAAGCGCACTCGTCCGCGTTCCCGGAAATGGGGATCAATGCGGCGGACGCGCTCACGGTGGCGCAAACGTCCATTGGTTTATTGCGACAACACCTGCGGCCGACGGACCGCGTTCACGGAATCATCACGCACGGCGGCGACGCGCCTAATGTGGTGCCCGCGCATACGTCTGCCAAATATATGGTGCGCGCTCAAAGTATCGAGGAACTGGACGACGTGCGCATGAAAGTTCACCGCTGCTTTGAAGCGGGCGCGATTGCGACCGGGGCGAAGCTCGAAATTCGCGGCGGCGACAAACCGTATGCCGATGTGCAGTACGACCATGAAATCAGCCTGATTTACAAACGAAACGCCGAGGCGCTGGGGCGAAAATTTCCCGAGTTGACTCCGCAAATGGCACGGATGGCAGCTTCGACGGACATGGGCAACGTTTCGCACGCGATTCCGTCCATTCATCCGATGATCGGAATCAATTCGCTGCCCGCGGCGAATCATCAGCCGGAATTCACCGCGCATTGCATCACGGAGGAAGCGGATAAGGCGGTGCTCGATGGCGCGCTGGCCATGGCGTGGACGGCGATTGAAATGGCAGGTAACGCGGCGTTGCGCGCGCGCCTGATGAAAAACCCAGATGCGCGAGCGAGCGCGTAGTTCTATTTTTCCTCGAGCAGCGGTTTCCAGTGCGACAGATGATTGAGCGAAGGTGTGTGCGTGTGGTCGAGCACAAGGGGCGTGATCGAAATGGCGCTCTCGGCGATTGCGGCGTAATCGGTATCCGGATCGATTCCTTCCAGCAATTTTTGTTCATGGAGCCAGTAATAGGTGCGGCCGCGCGGATCTTCGCGACGTTCGAGAACGTTGCGGGTGATTTTCGGCGACTGCCGCGTGAAGCGCACGCCGCCCTTCCAGGAATGCGGGATATTGACATTGAGCAATACGCCCGGAGGGAGACCTTCCTTGAGAATCAGCGGCGCGAGGCGCCCGAGAAAGCGAACCGCCGGCTGGTAATCGAAATCCTTCCCGCGATGGACAATCGAAACGGCAATCGCGGGAACGTGATTGATTGCCGCTTCCATGGCCGCGCCCACCGTGCCCGAATAGTAGACATTTTCTCCGAGGTTGCCGCCCGGATTAATCCCGGAGACGACGAGACCGGGGCGCTCGGGTAAAAGAGAATGAAACGCGAGGATCATGGCGTCCGCGGGTGTGCCGTCGACGGCCCATTCGCGCTCGGCAATCTGCTCGCAGAAAATCGGTTTGCGAAGTGTGAGCGATTGCGCGGCGGCGCTGCGTTCGTCAGACGGAGCGACAATGCTGACCGTGCCAATATTTGCGAGACCTAGCGCGAGCGCGCGCAGCCCTGGCGCGAAAATGCCGTCGTCATTCGTAACTAAAATATTCGGCATGAAGAACGAGACAAATTATAAATCAATTATCGTGCAGCCGGAGGGATTTGCCGATGAGGCGTGCACTGACTGAGTAAGAAAATGGTCGGGACGACTGGATTCGAACCAGCGACCTCACGCACCCCAAGCGTGCGCGCTACCAGGCTGCGCCACGTCCCGACCGGTTGCAGCATTCTCGCCAAATACGATCGCTGAATCAGCGAAGTCCGTGGCGATCCGGGACGCGCGAAACGGCACCACGTCCCCACTCTGCAAGCAAAAATAGCGTATCACCGGGGTTCAAGGAGGGTCAAGGCGGCGAGGAGTTCTTCGCGAAGGTCGAGCAGGCATTTGCGTTGCGCACGAGAAAGTTCGTGGTCGCGTTCGCGAACCAGAGGCGCAGGGGGAGCGGGTTCGACGCCCGGTTCTGCAATTCCATTCTGTTCCGCCAAGTGGCGGCGCGCGCCGGCGATGGTGAAACCTTCGTCGTAGAGCAGGCGCTTGATTTCGAAGACAGTTTCAATGTCTTCGCGGCGGTACATGCGATGGCCGCTCGAACTTTTCACGGGTTGCAGCGTGGGAAATTCGGTCTCCCAGTAGCGCAGGACGAACGCTTTTGTTGCGGTCAAGCGGCTGACTTCGCCGATGCGGAAAAGATTCTTCTCCGGAATTGCAGGAGCGTCCTCAGTCATGGGCAGCATCTTGATTGAGCGCCTTCTTCCGCTATCGTAAGCCGATTTTGAATCGTGTCAACCCTATCCCACGCCTCCGGGATGGCGCGCGCATTCAAGCCGGAAGGTCCAAGTTCACCGTGGGAAGAAAACGCGGCGGCTTGCGGAAGTGAGTCGCCCGCTCGAAGCCGGAGGCAATTTTGATCAATGTCGGCTCGCTCCATGCGCGGCCAAAAAACGAAAGGCCTACGGGCAGACCGAATATGAATCCGGCAGGGACATTGATATTGGGATACCCCGCCACGGCCGCAAGCGACGAGCTGCCGCCGGTGTCGTGATCGCCGTTGACGAGATCGGTTAGCCACGAAGGACCCGCGGTCGGCGCGATTAACGCGTCGAGCTTATGCTGGTCCATTACTGCGTCGATTCCTTCCTGGCGCGCGAGACGATGATTTTTCGCGAGGGCGTCGAGATAAACTTTATCCGTCAGCGGGCCTCTCGCCTCGCAATGCGCCATGATGTCCTGGCCGAAATACAGAAGCTCCTTGTCGTGATTGCGGTCATTGAAGTCGATAATTTCTTTCAGCGAATGCACGGGAGCGTTTGAAAACTGCGCGAGGTATTTGTTCAGGTCTGCCTTGAACTCGTACTGCAACACGATATTTTCCGACGCGTCAAATTTGCCAAGCGAGCCGATTTCAACCGGATCGACGAGGACCGCGCCTTCGCTCTTCATGGCGTCCAGCGCGGCTTTCATGACCGGAGCGAGCTTCTCGCTGAAGTCGAACAATTTTCTGACAACTCCGATACGCGCGCCACGCAAGCCTCCGCGGTCGAGGAACTTGGTGTAATCCGCCGACGCTTTTCTGGACGGCGCCTGGGTGGCGGCATCGTCCGGGTCAACTCCCGCGAGCGCGCCCAAGAGAGCGGCCGCATCGGCGACGGTGCGGCAAATCGGCCCGGCGGTGTCCTGACTGTGCGAAATGGGAATAATTCCGGCGCGGCTGACGAGGCCGACGGTAGGCTTGATGCCGACCACGCCATTGGCCGAAGACGGACAAACGATCGAGCCGTCCGTCTCGGTGCCGACGGTAATCGCGGCGAGATTCGCGGAAGCGCCAGCGCCGGAACCGGAGCTCGATCCGCAGGGATTGCGGTCGATGGCGTAAGGATTGTGGGTTTGCCCGCCGCGTCCGCTCCATCCGCTGGACGAGTGGCTGGAGCGGAAATTCGCCCACTCGCTCAGGTTTGTCTTGCCCAAAATTACGGCGCCCGATTCGCGCAGGCGCCGGGCTACGCCGGAATCCTTCGTCGGGGTGAATCCGTTGAGAGCGAGAGAGCCAGCCGTGGTCATCATGCGGTCCGCAGTCCCGATGTTGTCTTTGATCAGTACGGGAATGCCATGAAGCGGACCACGCGGGCCTTTGGCTTTACGCTCCGCATCGAGTGCATCGGCAATCGAGAGCGCATCAGGATTTAATTCGATGATGGCGTTGATCGCGGGACCCTGCTTGTCAATCTCCGCGATGCGGTCGAGATATTTTTGTGCGATCGAGCGCGCCGTGAACTTTCCGAATTTCATGCCATCTTGCAGCTCCGCAACCGTTATTTCGTCCAGCTCGAACGGTTTCCCTTCGGTCGCTGAGGTCCGCTCGATTCGCGGCTGCACAAACGCGGGCATGGCAAGCGATGTAGCGCCGAGCGCGGCGGCAGCACCGAGGAATCTGCGGCGGCTCAGCTCAGAGATGCGGCGTTCTACTTTTTTTTCGCGCAAAGTGCAGGCTCCCCTAGGAATGAAATTTGCGGGCCCTCAGCGGCAATTGGATGCCTAGGTCGGGCAATTGGATTTCAATCGAGAAGATTGTAAGCGAACGGCCGGGGAATTTCACCGGCGATTTTTCGCTGTAGATTCAATTGTCGCGCTCGGGAGCGCGGCGTGTGCGCTGTTTGACGCGTTGTTGGAAACGGATGGGCGTGCCGGTGAAGTCGAATTTCTTGCGAAGCTGGTTTTCGAGGAAGCGTTCGTAACTGAAATGCAGGCGGCGAATTTGGTTGGTGAAGAGGACAAAAGTCGGCGGAGCGACGGAAGCCTGCGTTACATAATAGATTTTTATTTTTCGTCCGGATGGCGAAGTGCCGCGGTCGAGATCGACGGCCGCGAGCCAGCGATTGAGTTCGCCGGTGGAGACGCGGCGCTCGCGCGAGGCCACAACTTTGTCGATCAGGGCAAAAAGGCCGCCGGTGCGCTCGCCCGTGAGCGCGGAAAGAAAAATGATTGGGGCGTAATCGAGGAACTTGAGTTTTTGACGGATTAGCTTCTCGTAGTCACCCATCAGCTTCATCGGATTGAAGCCGGCCTTTTCGGGCTTTGCTTTTTTTTCGGCGGCGGCGCGATTTTGCGCGGCTTGCACAGCAAGGTCCCACTTATTGATGACGACAATCAGTGCGCTGCCGGATTGCTGGGAGTAGCTGGCAATCGTGGCGTCGTGCGAAGTCACGCCCAGCGCGCCATCGACGACGAGCAGCGCGACGTCCGCACGCTCCAGATGACGCCGCGCCATCACCACGCTCAGCTTTTCAGCGACGAGACGCGTTTTACCTTTGCGGCGGATGCCGGCCGTGTCGAGAAAGCGGTACATTTTGCCGTTCTGCTCGACGACGGTGTCGACCGCGTCGCGCGTGGTTCCGGGCTCGGCGGAAACAATGGAACGATCCTCGCCGGTCATGCGATTGAGCAGCGTCGATTTTCCGACGTTCGGCCTACCGACAATGGCGATATTGATTTCCGGCGGAAGCTCAGGCGCAGCGCCCGCGGAAAAATCCACAGTGAGCGAGTCAAGAAGATCGTCAATGCCCAGGCCGTGCTCGCAGGAAACGGGAAAGACCTGCGCGCCCAACTCATAAAATGATGCGGCGAGCGCGGTGTGTTTCGGCGTGTCGACTTTATTCGCGACGATGACCGGCGGCTTGCCGGCGCGACGAAGCAGTTGCGCCAACTCGAAATCGAGCGGAACGGGACCGGTGCGCGCGTCCGTAACGAGAAGGACGTGAGTCGCATTCCTGATGGCCATATGTGCCTGGCGAAGAATTTCTCCGGGAACACCTGCTTTGTCTTCGGGCACGATCCCGCCCGTATCGACCACCTCAAAGGGCCGGCCTTCCCACTCAGCCGTGCCGTAGATGCGGTCGCGCGTGATGCCGGGCTCGTCGGTGACGATCGAGCGGCGCGTGCCGGTCAGGCGGTTGAACAGGGTCGACTTCCCAACGTTGGGACGTCCGACGATGACAACGGACGGGAGCTTTCCTGTCAGCTTCTCAGCAGTATGGTCTGGCGTCTTCTTATTCATTTAT
>Ga0307374_10003651_pt1 | contig 26153 bp, 22 predicted proteins | sample OX3MG_FD_202532 | JGI IMG/M metagenome (GOLD analysis project Ga0307374, IMG submission 202532) | Soil microbial communities from Risofladan, Vaasa, Finland - OX-3 | ecosystem: Environmental > Terrestrial > Soil > Coastal area > Acid sulfate soil | place: Finland: Risofladan, Vaasa | collected...
CCTCCGGTTTACGGCTGCTTAGTACGCTGCCTCGTGTTCTTGTCTCCTCTCCCGGCAATGGTTCTGTTGCAGCCTTTTCAGCAGAGGGTGCTTGAGACTAGGGGGAGGCTGTGCGTGAACCTGTACGCCATTATCCTGAACTGCGAGGGATTGTCGAACGGTTTCATGAGACGTTAGATACTCGCCTCTGGGCTACCTTGCCGGGCTATGTCGGTGCTAATGTGGTTGAGCGGAACCCCAAGGCCAAGGCGGAACTCTCGCTGTCGGAACTGGATCAGCGCTTCCGCACGTTTGTCGAACGCTACCATCAGGAAGTTCACAGTACCACAGGGCAGGCTCCGCTCCAATTCTGGCAGGAGCATGCCACCCAGATTCCGGTCAATGAGCGTCTGCTGGATGTCTTGTTGAAAGAAGCGGCACAACGGCGTGTCTTGAAAGAAGGGATTAAGTACTCTGGACGAATCTACTGGCATGCCGCTTTGGCGACGCTGGTCGGCGAGGACGTCCTGGTGCGTGCAGCACCCTCGTACATGGCCCCCGACGAGCTTGAGGTGTACTTTGAGGAACAGTGGCGCTGTACAGCCTTTGCACTGGATTCTGCAAAGGGGCACGCTCTCCCACGTTCCATTGTGACCGAAGCGCAGCGCCACCAGCGGGCTGATGCTCGTCGTCGCATTGCCAAAGCTCAAGACGTGGTGCAAGAAGCGATGAAGGAAGTTCCATCGTCCCAATCACCACAACATCCGCCTCGACGACGGGCGGCTCTCACCCCTGATCTTCCTGCTCCTCTATCACTGCCTGCTCGCCCCCCGGATCTCTTCGATTTTCTGGTGGCGGAGCAGTCGAGAAAGGATCCCTCTCATGATTCCTGAATATGCCGATGATCTCGATTTTGAAAACCGCCTGCCCATTGGCCAGGCACCAATTATGACCACGAGCGTCAAACGGTTTCATGCATACATGCAGTTCATCATGCAGTCACGTGAAGAGACCGGCTATGCGACGATGGGTGTGATTACTGGAGATGCAGGGGTCGGGAAAACGATCGCGATCCAGACCTATCTCCAATCCCTGGTGCCACGTGCATACAGTGGCTTCCCTGCCTGTGTCAGCATCAAGGTCAGTCCACGTTCAACGGCCAAAGCCCTTGCCAAGACGCTGATCGCCACGCTCAACGGAGAGCAAGCAGGCCATAACGTCTACGATATGGAAGCCGTTTCTGCCCAAGCCATCCGACGCAACGACCTTGATCTGATCCTGGTAGACGAAGGAGATTGGCTCAACGTCGAAAGCTTTGAGTTTCTCCGCCACATTTTTGACCGAACAGGGTGCCCTATCGTGATCGTTGGGCTGCCACGGATTATGCGCGTCATCAACCGCCATGAGAAATTTGTCAGTCGTGTTGGACTCCATATGGAATTTCTTCCCTTAACGCAAGAGGAAGTGGTAACGACGGTCCTACCTGCATTGACCTTGCCATACTGGCAGTATCACCTCGACGACGCTACCGATTACGAGATGGGGATAGCACTCTGGCAGCGGGTGTGTCCCTCTTTTCGGAAATTACGCGTGGTGCTGCAATACGCCAGCCAAATTGCACGAGCACGGCAAGCAGAACGTATTACCCCGGCTATTTTGACCGAGACCTTCCGCTTAACACTCATTCCCCAGGTTCCGGCCCCACGGACACCTCTTGCTCCTGCACCAGAGCGTGGTCCCTATGAAGCCGCATCTGAGCAGAAACCACCTCGTGCATGAGAACCAATCCCTTCTGCATGACAGAGGCTTCATCCTGGCTAGAACCTTCCCGGATACCACATATCCTCGATTGCATTCTGAAGGAAGCTGAACGGGTGCCGCAGATCTACTGTCATTTTCCGCAAATATCTGGCATTAGCTCAAGTACAAATGAGCTTAACACTCATCCTTATTCCAAATGCATCTGGCCGTCTATTCCACAAATATTCGGGTTGAGCGTACTTATTACCATAAATATTCGGGCTACCCCTACATCTTCTCTTTTAATAAGCATAGGTATTGAGCAAGGGTAAAAAGCGATAATCGGTGGCAAGTCTCGTGTGCAGCAGTGGTAGTAGGAATCAAGTACTTTTAACACCGCCTTTCAATAGGCTACTCATCTTCCTGCATATACGATCTCAGACGCCATCCATCCCGTTCATCGCGTTCGAAATATTAGATGACGGTGGAGGGCAGTACGAATATAGGCCCCTGTGTGAGTATTGTTGGTTTGATATGCATGCTTTTCCGTGCGTGCTAAGAGTTCGTACTGAGCCAAAGATGAGCGGATGAACGAAGGAGGTTGAGAACGCAGAGATATTCCATACCTTATATCCCCTACGCGACTTAGTTGACCCTGAGTTCCGTTTTGGAAAAACAGAGGAATCATAATGCTTGCTCTACTCGTACAAATGCTTTATAATAGCCGCACCAACTTATTAAGAGGCAACTTGCTTGGCCTGAAGTACATGCACAGCCTGATTGATAAATCAGAGAGGATCTCATGAGTGACACATCAAATAAACAAGTACAACACTACCGCGAACAAATATACCAACTCCGGTACGACCTGGGTGAAAAACTAGTGCATAGAATAGACCCGACCGCAGAGATCAAGGAAAAGCTACAACAGATACAGACAATCATTGAAGCGCCCGAACTTTCTCGGGAAATGTATGACCACGTGATGAATTTGATTAGCGAGGTTCGCAGTGCAGTTGTAACAATTATCCAACACGACGAAGCGAAAGTATACCATCAACAGGCACTTAATGCGCTTCAGGAATCCAAACGATTGAACAGTGCCGCAAACAAGAAACTCAAGCAGTATGCTTTATCTCTTCAGAAACGACAGCGCCAGAGCACGAAGTAGTCGATCACATAGCGCCGACTAACGGTAGCTCGAGAAGATCGACACTTCTCTTCTATCCAGCATGTAAGATTCAGGTAGTGTGGTTCCTGAGGAGGAACTGATGCAAAAACAACGATTCGTTCGCATTTCTGCTGCTTGGCAACCTCTCTTTCAAACTTTCGTGTTACGCGTGCTTCAAGCAACAAATCCGCCCTTTGTGCAATTAGGCGACCATCCCCTCTATGAGGGGAACCGGTTGGCTGTCACCCAGAACTCTGACATCGCTGTAGCTGATTTCCAGCGTGTGGCTGGCTACTTTAACATCCCACATGACGTAATCCATACGACAGATATTCCTGCGTTTGTCGCAGCACTGGCTGTCGGAGCATTAGATATGGGCCGCAGCCGACAACTTATGTTTGTTCGACAACTCGACGAAATACTGGAGAAAACTGGCCGTTCGTTTGACAATGAGCAGCAGCCATTGACATGGGAGCGCTTTCTGTGGTTTCTCGACACGATTGAGTTCTCTTTCGATGAGGCGGGAAATTGGCAACCCCCAACACTCTTTGTCCCCTCAACGCTTTTTTCAACGGCACAGCGTGTTTCCACTGAATGGCTTACCGATCCCCAAAAGGCGGAACAACTGAATGCGCTTATTCAAAGGAAGTGGGGGGCTCACCATGATCGAGAGGCTCATCGAGAACTGGTTGACTAACTTATCAGAGCGGAAGAATTTGGATATTCCGTTTCGGCTACTCCTAGAAGCCGAAGGGCATCGCGTCAACGGCCATCGCACCATACATGGTCCCTTGGAATTGGGAAAGGATGTAGTCTCCTGGCATCCCCGTAAGCAGCGGTACTATTTCTTTCAGCTCAAATCAGGCGATGCTACTCAGAATGATTGGGTCGAAATGGAACGCCAGATGCTGTTGATGGCGGAGGTTCCCTACGTCCATCCAAACTACCACCCTGGTGATCCCTATCAGCCGGTGTGGGTCTGCACCGGGCAACTCCACGAAAGTGTGCGGATTGCTCTGGGCCTGAAGAACAACGAAGCGCATCGTCAGGGGAAACCGACCATCGAGGTCTGGGAGCGTAGCACTTTAGTGAAAAAATTCCGGGATGCGTTCTTCGATCTGCTGTTTGTGGATGATCCCTTTGCAGTCGATTTCCTCAAACGCTGGAGCCAGGCCTCAGAGTACCTGGCCGATGAGGAGGAGTTGCGCCTGTTCTTCCATAACTACCTCTTTGCTCTAGCGAGGATCACTCAACCGCGTGAAATGAGACGCCATCTCGCCACCTACACATTGATGCTCACGCAATTGAGCCAGCGCTATGAGGCCCTGGGAGATCTCTACAGTGCTATTGACTGTACTATTCTCGGCGCCGTTCAGCTGTATGAGTTCATCGCTATCCAACAACTGAAGAAGTCGATCTCGCAGCCAAGTATGCAGCTTACTCAGGAACTCATCGGCTTCTTTTTGCAAAAGCTGGTGAATGCCTGCAGTGCCGATCTTGAGGCTGTTGAAAATCTTATCGACCCTCAAGGCGGGATGTCCGAAATCTGGCAATTACCCTTACGGGTCCACGGCCTAGCGGCAAAGCTCGGCTTGAGCCTCTTGCTCAAAGCGTTGCACAAACACAGCTACGAAGCTGAGCAGCGACTCCTCTGCACGACCATTGAACGTCACCCAGCTTTCTGTCATCTCGTATCGGAAAGCCAGATGGGTTCCTGGTGGATAGCGATACTTGCTCTGTTGCAATCGGGGCAAGAGGCGTTAGCCCGCAGTTGTGTGAAGCAAACCCTCGTCTGGTTCATGCAATTTCATGGAAATGAGCAATTCGGTTTGCCTGATCCGTACCAGCCATACCAGTTCGCCATGAATCATCACATGCGAGTGGAGATAGATACAGGGAAATTGCAAAATATGAATCGGCATTCGTATCTGCTCCCATTGCTACTGAAGCTCTTATGCTACTTTGGATTAAGGGACGATCTTTCAGCATACTGGAAGGTTATTTCTCAAATGCAGGTGCATGAGTATGTACCCTCTACGGTGGCAGAACTCCTGGAGTATCGCCCAAGATCGGGGCAGATGACGGTATTTGGATTTCCGGTCACTGGCTCGTGGGCAGCCCTCCAGCAATTGTACACTGAGCGCCTCACTGGGGAAATCGCTGAGTATGTGGAGCGCTACCCTGAGATTCTGCTATTGTTAGCCTTAGCCTATCCATGGAGGGCTCAGTGGCGGGAGATGGAGCGCTACATTATCCCGAGTACAGCTCAGTTCAAAACCGCCGTTAACATTGGGAGATGATTACTATACAAACCCTTTCCATTATAAAGGTCAATATGTTGGAAAGGGCACGGTTTGCCTTTGTCAGAATGGTTGACTCTTAACGCACCCTCGCGGCTGAGAGATGTGATAGGATAGGATGAAGATCTGGGACATGTCTTCCTCAGAAACACGGCGTGAACCCTCCCACCGCCGGGTAGTGCTCGTTGATGCAACCCGTTCAATCGTGCCTCATCCGCCTCCTCGGCTCTCGCGGATGAGCCTTCTAGCGGTTGCGTGTTCATCGAAGGGAGAATCCATCATGCAAGAGGCTGTGCAGTCGCCGCCTGCCACCTGGCAAAACTTTTACGTCATCGTCGGCACCTCTGCGGCGACACTGACGGGCTTGATGTTCGCAGTCATCACCTTGATCGCGCAGATACGGGTGCAAGTGTCGTCGCCGGGCGGCGGATTGCGGTCTTCAGCACGACCAACGTCGTGCATTTTGGCACCGTGCTGCGGGTTTCCGCGCCTCAGCGCACCCTGGCCTGCTGCTAGGCCTTGTGGGTCTGGGAGGGGTGACCTATATCATCATCGTGTTCTGGTTGGCGCCACCCTCTCTGGTGGACTATCAACCGGTGCTCTCCGACTGGCTGTGGCACACGGTCTTGCCACTCGTCGCCTACACCGCCCTCGTCGTCCAGGCGATTCTGCTCCCAGGTCATCCGGCACCGGCATTGTTCGTCATCGCGGTGGCAACGATGCTGCTCGTGTTCATCGGCATCCACAACACATGGGATGTCGTGACCTACATGGCCTTCGAACGCTCCCGGCCCCAGAACATGAGCCAGGACTAGCAGGGTTCTCGCGCCGGTGGGCTTTCGCAGGGTCAAGTGTATAGATTACGCACCTCATGACCTCAGGATTTGAGCGGGAACTGTCAGCACGCCAATTCGATGACAAGCCCTTTCGCGTATCCAGCGAGTTCATAATCTGTATCCAGGTGGCCTTTGAGCCACCTGGATGAACTTATACTTCAGCATACGCATGGGGTCTCCTGTCGCTTAGCGCAGAGGAATCAAATATACCTATTTCTCCTATTTTGTCATCTTCCAGCTCGCTTTAAAGTGAGTATAGGAGGTAGCACAAAAGTCATGCTCCATGGAACGAGCCAAAGAATAGGTGTATACTATCTGGCAACGCGTGACCGAGCCAATCACGATTGGCTCGGTTTGTTGTCAATGTGGCGGGATTCGCAGGAGAGGATACGTCTTTGTGGCACGATAATGAAACAAGTATCGATTTGCTGGGCTTCGACCAGTTGGTTGACATGATTGCCTATCTCGTCCAGCGTGACGAACTGCTCCCTCTCACCATAGGAATCTTTGGTGATTGGGGAAGTGGCAAGTCAAGTGTTATGCGGATGGCATACAAGCACTTTGAGGAAGACGAACAATATGTGTGCGTTCACTTCAGCCCCTGGCAGCATGAGAGTTATGACGATGTGAAAGTGGCCTTGATGACCGCCGTCATGACCACCCTGCGGGAGCATCGTAGTTTGTTCACAAAAGTGGGTGAAGCCGCCAGCACCCAGGCTCAGCGACAACTCACAAAACTGTTCAAACGGATTAATTGGTTTCGCGTTATCAGCTTTAGCGCCAAGGGACTCGGCTCCCTGGCAATGCATGCGCATGGTATTCCTCCTCAAGCTTTGGCTGTGAGCGGTCTAAACGATCTTGGACAGATGATGCAGCCCGAGCAAGCTTCGAAACTGGCAGGGGAAGTGAAGGCGGTAGGAGAAGATCTGCTTAACGAGAATAGCGCCGATGTCCCTGATGGGGGATCAGAATCCCTTGAGCAAAGCATCGACGAATTTCGGCAGGATTTCGCCGCCCTCCTTGACCATCTGAATGTGAAGGCTCTGGTGGTCTTTATCGATGATCTTGATCGTTGTCTCCCCCCGCATATCATCGATACCCTCGAAGCAATGCGGCTATTCCTCGCCGTGCCCAAGACTGCGTTTATACTTGGTGCCGATGAACGAATCATCAGGCATGCTATCGCTAGTCGCTATCCAGAGCTTTCGGGACAGGCCATTGACATCGGCCGCGACTACCTCGAAAAAATCGTGCAATTTCCACTTCGCCTTCCGGCTCTAAATGCGGCTGAGACAGAGACATATCTCAACCTGCTCGGCTGCCAACTATACCTTGATGAACCGGTTTTTCGGCAGCTCGTATCAATTGCGGCTGATAATCGGCGGAAGGCTGTGCTTGCCACAGCCATGAACTACGGAATTGCTGCGCCCTATCTAGCCGCCATCCCAGCGGAACTCGAAACCTATATGCTCCTTATCGGTCGTATCGCACCGATACTCTGTCGAGGATTAGCAGGCAACCCCCGCCAGACCAAGCGCTTCATTAACACCTTCCTTTTGCGCCAACGGCTGGCAATTGCGCGGAATGTGACGCTCGATCCCCAGGTACTTGCCAAGCTGATGATCCTTGAATATTTCCACGAGGCCTATTACCGCCAGCTCTTTCTCTGGCAGGCGGAGGGAAGTGGAGTTGCGGCCCAGCTCGCGCAGCTCGAGCCAGCCGCTTTGGCTTCCGCAGTGGGCAAAGGCACGGATATAGATCAGCGCTGGCTTGAGGACGTAGCGGTTCGGGCTTGGCTCCAGCTGGAACCAGCTCTATCTGGGCAGAATCTTGAGCCGTATTTCTACTTTGCACGCGATCATATTTCTATGTCGAGTGCCCCTACACGCCGACTAAGCCAGCAATTCCAGGAACTTCTTGGCAAACTGAGAGCCAACAACGATATCGAGCGCCAGCGCGGCATGGAGAAGGCAATGTTGCTTTCCGCAGATGACCTGCGTCCGGTCTATGAAGAAATGCTCAGCCAGTTTCAGCGTGACCCGCGCGCCCTCAACAACAAACTTGGATCCCAGCTCGTTGAACTGGCTTCGCAGAAACCAGAACTCGTCTCTCTGCTTGCCCAGACCTTGCTCCGCACCCCGCCAGGGAGCATTCTTCCCGCGCTTGCAATCACACTCAAAACACAATTCACCGTTCAGGGGCGACTCCCACGCGAGGTGGAAGATGTACTCCAACAGTGGAGCAGCCAAACGACGGCTCCACAGCTTGCGAGAGCAGCCAAGCGAGCTCTGGCATCCTCTGGGGCTCACTGATGGGAACCTCAAGTTCGTACACCGCACCCACCTCTGGTGGGTGGCCAGCCGCCAAAGGGACAGCCACGCGCTTCGCACGCCAAGGCGGCGCGGATGGCGGGCCAATAGAACCCCGGCATGTTACCAGCAGCTATGTGCAGGCGCTTGGAGGAGCGGCGGCAGCTGCTGCCAGCACGCTCGCTGGTCAGGCCACTGCCGCCCGACTCGGTCAGTTCCTGAGTTCTGTCGCATATAACGGGCTAACCCCAACCTTACAGCGCGAGGGGTTGTCCGTTCTGAGTGGTAGCGATACAACCGATATTCTGATGGGAATGGTGGATCGGCTCGCAGGCGCGAGCCGTACCTTAGAGGAATCCACCGCCCGAGCAGCCATGGTAGTCGTACTTGAAAGAGCGTTTGGTCAAGCTGAGACGCTCGAAGATTTCGATACGCTCTGTACACGGTCCCTCGACGCTGCCGGGGTCCTCCAACTCCTCGAACAGTTTCTCATAGAGTACGTGTATCAACGAATGGTCCAGGAAATGGGTGAGCGGCTCCTCAACGGAGCGAGAACCAGTGCCGACCTGCGTCGCGTTGAAGAGGACCTTCACGAATTCATCGTTGCCGACGTCGCCCTCGAGTTTACCGGGATAGACCCGCTCACGTTAGACTGGGAAGGTCGCGAGGCACACGAGTTGATTGACCAACTTCTGGTCGATACTTACAGCCAGTTGGAGTAAAAGAAGGAATATATGGTAACCACCGTCTTTCTGCGCAATGCCTCCCCCGTCTCAATTCCCGCTACTTACCGTGATGGGCTGATTCTTGACGCCTTTGCCCAGCCGAATACCTCGACCATCATCGAGAACTTCGGCACACTCCTCGAGCAGGTAGGCCAACCCTCACAGGCCGGCATCGACTTCTTGTGGTTGAGTGCGGCCATCTATGTCGCAGATAAGAAAACACCAAGACGGTACTCACCAGATCGATGGACACGAGCCTTTGAAGTGACTGCACCGGTTGACCAGCCGGGTTGTTGGTCAACTGCGACTCCCACGATAGCCGAGGCCCTTTCGTACCTCACAGGTGACCGTTGGGTCTTGCACTGGCGCCAGGAGCAGAATCGCATCTGGAATGCACATTCGGTAGGCCAGACATCATGCGACGTCGTTTGTCTCTTCTCAGGAGGCCTTGACTCACTCGTTGGCGCGATTAATCTCTTAGAGGACGAGACACAGATGCGTGTCCTGCTGCTTGGTCACTACGATAGCCCATTGACTGCCAAAGTGCAGAGGCAGCTCGCCGGAGTGCTGGCTGAGCAGTATGGGCCTAAGCGCGTGCGGTTGGTTCAGATTGGCGTGCGACCTGCTGAAACCCGTCTTCAGCAATACGCTCCCCTCCCGGCTGGACGTGAGGCGACCACGCGGAGTCGGTCCATTATCTTCTTGAGTCTCGGACTGGCTGCAGCTTCAGCATGTAGCTCTGGAATCCCTCTCTACGTGCCCGAAAATGGTTTTATCGCACTCAATGTTCCGCTGGTCGGTGCACGCCTGGGCAGTTGCAGCACGAGGACGACTCACCCGTATTTTTTAGCACAACTGCGAACAGGACTTGCTGCTGTTGAACTCAACAACCCGATCGTAAATCCTTTTGAGCGGCTGACTAAAGGTGAAATACTCATCCAGTGCCGGAATCAGTTGCTATTGCGCCGGCTCGCCTGCCAAACGGTGTCATGTGCGCATCCTGATGTCGGCCGATATGAGCGGATTCGTTACGGGAACTGTGGGTACTGCTTTCCCTGCCTCATCCGCCGTGCGTCGTTGTACTCAATTGGCCTCGATGATGGCCAGCACTACACGCACGATGTCTGTACGGAAGGAGACCTGGTAGGAGGGCGAGGCACGCGAGGGAGGGATACCCGCGCTCTTTTCGCCGCACTCCAGAACGTCAGCGTTTCGGGCAGGCTTACACCCTTGCTCTCTGGCCCCCTCCCGGACAAGACTGATCTTCGTGATGTGACCCGTATGTATCGACAAGGCATTAAGGAACTGCGCTCATTTTTCGCTGCAAAGTCAAATGCTGATGTACGTCATATCGCTGGACTGTGAGAAGCGATATGACAAAACCCGTTTTCATCGATACCCATTGTCACATCGACCAGTATGAGGAGCCGCTCACTATAATTCGGTCACTCGATACAACAGCGATCGTAGCAATTGCCGTGACAACATCCCCATCCGCCTTCGTCCAGCTGCGACGACGTTTTGCGGATGAGCGCCACCTTCGCTTTGCGCTGGGCGTGCATCCGCTGCATGCCGCCGCGCTTGTTGGGTCAGAATGGGCGATCTTCAACCGCTGTCTCGCGGAGACGCGATATGTCGGCGAAGTCGGCCTGGATTTCTCGCCACAGGGCATAAGCAGCCGCACCGAGCAAGAGCGTGCTTTCCGCCGGGTTCTACAAGCCGTTGCCGGGAGCGACAAGGTGCTCAGCATTCACTCTCGACGAGCTGAAGCAACCGTTCTTGAGCTTCTAATCGAGTTCAAAGCACGTCCGGCGGTGTTCCACTGGTACAGTGGACCGCTTGGTGTACTCGACCAAGTTCTGAGAGCCGGCCACTATTGCTCGCTGAATCCCGCCATGGTACGAAGTGCTCACGGGCAGAAAGTTATCGGGCGTCTGCCAAAGGAGCGCGTGTTAGTCGAAACGGATGGTCCTTACGTCAAAATAGGAGGTCGCCCAGCAACGCCTAAAGATATTGATCTTGTTTATCGGTATCTCTCAGAACACTGGGGCCAATCTCTGTCACAGGTTATCGAACAAGTCTATTCGAACTTTCAGACACTTCTCGCTCGTTGATATCCTTCGCGAGAATATGCGTGGGGTAAGTAATAAATAAGAAAGCCCGCAGCAGAGAGACGAAAGGAGACGGGGCTCCTAATTAAAACATAGGTGAATACAATACAACGAAAAGGCACTATAGATGACCCCCAAACGATTATCACCGCAGAGCCTCGCGGATACTCGTAACAATGCCATGCTGCTCTCTGGCGACAGAATCTATTTCTTCGGCTGGTTATGCAGGAGAATCTGATCCTGTCACCAGCCTGGCATCTACGGAGCCCAGGTCAGCTGGATGATTGCACCCTCAAAGGGTTTGGCGAGCAAACTTCTGGATGCTCATTACAGATTTCTGCGGCTAAGAGGAACTCTCCCACAGGGCAATAAACAGAGCGGTAGCTCAGAATGACCTGCAAGCTATTGTAATAGGTTACTTGGTCAAGGGTGAGAGGAACGATGTGCTCATCCAATTGCGCCAGCCGGGGAAAAGCAGTTCGTTCGCATAAGATGAGAATCAATTTGGGACTAAGTGGAAAGGTGATCTCCACTCCATAGGAACCCCATCCCATCCCTGCCTCGGGAGCGGTGAAGTAGCCTCGCTTTGTGACCGGAGCATCGGATGTGTAGAAATGCGCCGAGGTGGTATTTTCGCCAACGAGCCAGATGTGGTTGGCGAGAGTGAGACACAGTTGGTTCTGGAAGCCAGGGTCAAACATTAATCGGGTATGATCAAGCGCGGCATAACGTTCGTCGTATTCCAGGGGGAACGTATCGGCTGCTGGCTTGGAAGATCGTCGAAGGAGTTCTGAAAAAACGCTTCTTCGGATATCGATATAGGTCCTTCGCGCATCTGGAGTCCGTACTGCCTGCATAGCAATAAATTCTGCCATACGCCAGCGCTGCTCCTCAGTAAAGCGGCGCTTCTGCTCTATGGATGTCAGGATACTGGAGAATACAGGAGCAAACGTTGCCTCTCTCACTCCCAGTTCATGTTCGACGAGTTGCGTGTCTAATACTTTAGCGAGTAGCTTCGCCTCGATCGGCTCTGCTGTCCCGTTTGCAATGTTCGCCTGGAGGTTCTGGTAGAAATCAGGATGAATGTCGTAGAAGCGCATCTCACTCGCCGCGTCTCTTACCCGTGTTTGAAATGACTTTTTTGCAAACTTGTTGAATGCATACAAGCGCTCATCAGGAGACGCAAACTGCTTGAGATAAAATTGGGGAACGTAATGCTGTTTTTTTACATCGGGCATGGTTACCTCTCACATTTCTTCTACGCACGCCACGTTTCGGCAATAGTATACCTGTGTTTAATCGAGGGGTCAATCTTCCCCATATCACGCTCTCCATCCTTTAAGGTGAAACTCAAAGTAACCGGTGAGCTAGCCAAGAGCAAAGAATTTCCGAGTTTTTAATTCTTCGGCAAAAACCGCCCTAAAGGATAGCCTCTCTCACTAATGCATCGAATGAGAGAATGCGAATTGGCGATTGTCTTAAGTATGGAGCGAATAATTCCTGGCTCACTACGATGAAAGGCTCAACTTTCCACTTCCCTCTACCCTCTATCTTAAACCACTCCAAAATGTAGTCGAGATGCTCTCGCACCCACATGGATCTTCTTTCTACCTTCGACTCCTTCCCGCCTTTGCCAAGGAAGAGGTTCTCAAGTTCGTTCGCGATTTGATGCGGCATATGCGCCGCTGCGAAGTCCTTGCACTCGATCACCCAGACCTGCCTCTCGCCCGGGTCAATGACCAGCACATCGATGTCCCCCGGCGGTCCTTTTTGCCTGCGCAGCTTGCCGATGGCTTTCACCCGCCGCTCGACGATCACCCCGGCCCCCGCATGCTGCGCAAGGAAATCGGCCACCTGGTCGTTGAATGCCTCTCCCCGTTGGTTGAGGAACTGGCTCATCAATCGCTGCATCTCAGGTGTGCGAGCTTGCGCAGACAACCGTCCGCTGAAACATAATTCGTTGAGGTAGAACATGCTCCGGTAGAGATGGCGGTTCCCCCAGAGGATCTCAACGCTCCCGTTCCGCTCGCGCCATACAAACGGGCGGCGCAGATAGGAAAGCTGCCGGTTGAACCGCCAGGGGTAGACCTCCGCCTGTTTATAGGGAGCAGGGGGTACAAGGAAATCCTGGCGTGGGACAAGCGAGAGCAGCTTAAGCGTGTGCTGGATGTGTTCGCGTGGCCAGGGGAGGCGGGCTGCGAGCCGATCGAGGCACTCGCTGAACGGGAGACAGACGACTCCCGGATCGAGGTCCTCACTGATGATCCACGCCGTGGCCAGGAGCGTCTGGAGATCGGTCATCGAGCAGCCAAACTCTTGGGTTGTCGCGGCATCGATGCGCGCCCAGAGTTCCGCATCGTGAGCGGTATCCACATCCCTTTGCCAGTGTTGGCCGAAATCCCTGATCGCGTCGGAGAACTCGCTCACCGTGACCAAGGGGAGATAGCCTGCCATGGCTCGATCGTATTGCTCCCGATCTACCGCGAGCCTTCCGGAGGGCAAAACGGCCAGTCCAATGTCCGCGACCTGCAGGGTCAGCAGGTCGCGGGCGACGCCGAAGTGAATGATGTGCGCGGCCAGTGCCTGCAGGCGGTCGTAAGCGCTCAAACTCATCTTTCTTTGACCACGAGGTGGGCAGGCAGCCACATATTCAATGACGAACCGACTGGTCGTTGCCGCCGTCGCCAGCTCCGGTCCTTCCTCAACGAGGCGCCTCACCATCTGCGGGTGCGAGCTAAAAGCCTCGAGTCGTGCGGGGATGGAGAGGCGGTGAAACGCAGTCTGGCGCACGATGGCTTCCTGAAACCGGATCAAAAATTCCAGGAGCCCTTCAGTGTCGAGCGAGGCAACCAGCTGCACCAATTCGCGATAGAAAAAGTCTGCCGCCTTGTCCAGCAGGGCGGGTTTCTCCTGCTCTGGAATCGGACCGAGGGAGAGGTGTTCAACGAAGGTGAGCTCATCGGCAAGCCCGTCAAGCAGATCCTGCAGATCTGCCGCCTGCACCTTCCGAAAAGGAAGCAGCCCGCGCACGTCCAGGTCGGGGTTCCGATCGACGCTCAGGGAGAGCAGCTGTTTCTTCCTGCCAAGCGGCGCGTGGCGATCCAGGATGGAGGTAATGACGTCATCGGAAAACGGTACCCGCTCCTCCTCGGGCAACAGTTCCCGCACACCCTGGAGGATCACCCGCATCAGGCCCCGCTCGCCGCTATTGTCCGCTCGCTCAATCAGTTCCTTCGCCGATGCAGCGAGGGTGAGGTGAAGCGTGCCGGTGGCAGCATCCACCTGCAAGGAGAAGGGATGTTCCATGCTGAGCTTCTCCGGCGAAGAGGCCAGGAACCACTTCTCAGGGGCTGACAGCGAGACCTGGACGAGCAGACGCCAGTAGTGCTTCGAAAGCCTCTGCACGTAGGGAGACAGCGATGGCGTGAACTGCCAGAACCAGTAGGCGATAGCGCTGGCACAATCCACGGAGAGGTCGGACCAACTGCCCTGTTCATTGTCCGCAAACGGAGACCCGACAATCCAGACCGGCAGGGGCAGTTGCTCGACGAGGAACGAGGCTCGGAGCCGCCGATCATTCAAAGCGGTATAGATGGGAATGGTGGACAGCCCGTGAGCCGCAATCACATCGGCGACATAGGGCGGGATGTGCGCCCTGACAGCGTGCTGATCGAGCTGACGGGTGACCTCCCTGCGCAGTTCCCCCGCACCGCCCGGCGGGATGGAGATGAAGTCAGGGCGCTCTTCCTCGGGAAGGGTGTAGGAATAGTCGTGCGCGCGGTAGGCGGCGAACTCGTCGAGTTGACTAAACACCTGCACGGCTGCCCGCGCTCTTACCTTCCACGAAGCCCTGGCGAACTTCCACAGGACCAACTGGTTATACGCTTCAAGCCAGGCAATCGTGCGGAGATCGCCGGTGCTCAGACCGAGGGGAGGCAAGACGAGCCTCTCCGAGTGTGGCATGAGGATTCTTCCAGGCCGTCCCACGCCTTGCAGCACAACGAGAAACAGGAGTTCGCAGGGAGAGGGATCCAGGCCGAAGAGGTGATCCTGCACCTCGTGCAGGCGGGCCTCGACCTTAGATTCGAGCGAGCGCAGCGACCACTCACGAAACGGGTCGTCGGCGTCGTACTCCGTCAGCGGATCGGTGATCAGCAGCGTGTACATCATCTTGTCGCTGTCAAGGCTGAAGAAAGCATCCTGGCTGGAAGGGATGGAAATGGTACCTGGCGGTCGATAGAGATCCTGCTCATTTTGGAGCGTGGCCAGCGACTCGACCAGCTGCTCCCATACGACCTCGCGATAGCGCCTCGCCAGCTCATCTCCCACTCCTCGTTCAAGGGCGCGTCGGATGAGGGCATGGCGGGCCGCGACGGGAAGCATGCCGGGCAGTGCTACAATGAGAGCGTCGCCAGCCCGAACCAGGGGCCGACTCCGCAGCACCCCCGTGTCAAGCTCGTAATCGGCGAGCGCGAGCTGCCCCAATGGAAGAGTAATCTGGTCCAGGACAGCAGGGGACACCAGGTGCTCTTCAAGGAGACGGGTCAATTCCGATGGATGAAAGGTAACCGCCTGTTTCAGCGCGGCGAGCGTTCGCGCGTCTGGAATGAAAACCGCCTGTCCCTCCTCCCAGGGTGGTACCTCCACGCCTCGAACCAGCCCGGCGCGCGTTGCCACCTCGTTGCTGAGTGCCAGCACCGCAGAAAGCAATTCACGCGCTTCTCCCACATAGAGAGGGTCTGAAAAGGCATCCGGGTCGGCAAACAGTGCCTGGCAGAGCAGGTGGAGGACGAAGGTCGATTCATCGGCGATGCCTGGGAACACGAGAAAGTTGCCGTTATAAAAGGGAATCGCTTCCAGGAACGGATTATCGAACGGGTCTTCTTGCTCAGCGACCCAACCCTTGCCTAGAACTCCTGTGTTGCACCATTGATCCAATCGGTGTGAGCTCACACGCGGCCTGTTTGTTTCGTCATCCTTCAACGACGCAGCGATATGAGCGAGAACCTCCAGGCGAACGGCGCGATGAGCATTCGTTGGCAGGAGCTGTAACCCCCCTGCGGCGGCGAGGAGATCAATGGAATCAAACGGCGTGAGCTTCTCCGCAAATTGAACAAGGTGTGTTGGTTCAAAATGTACGTCTGGCACGAATTACTTCCTTCTTCTATTTTCCATCATCCAATTCAGTACAACGCGTGGCGAGATATTCCAGGGTTGCGAGATCAAGAGCTATTGGCATAGAATTGAGATGCACCTGCAGAGTCTCACGCATCTGCTCAGCAACAAACTTGCGGAAACGAGCACGGTTCTAAGGGGTACTCTTACATATACAGAACGGCCAAGAAAAATGTATTCATGTCCATAGCTATTGTCTTCGATTAGAAAAAGCCTGTCTGTGGTTTCGTTCGCGGGACACACTTCTGAAGAAACAAATAGCATTGTTCAGAATGAATTTGAGCCCCTATCTCTCTGGTTTTACGAAATTTTGTACCAGTATACTCGTTTCTAATGCGCAATGCAAATCCTTTGCGAACAGCGGGAAATTTGGTTTTCCCGCTCTTCTGTGCTAGACTGGATGGAAAAACTACGCACAAACGATGTCTTAATGACTCGACCTAAACGCTAAAAATAACAGCGGGAAATGTTTTTGAAAGCAGAAGAAGCCGATGCAACGACGAATCACCCCTCTGAATACCGAGCGGAAGGAATGGACTCCGCAGGAGTTAGTTGACCGGTGGCAGCACCATCTGCAAGAGTACGATCGTTCGGTGGGTACCGTCAAAAAATATACCCAGGCGGTTGTGCGCTTTCTTGCCTGGTATGAGCGAGAAGAACAGGCACCGCTCCAACTCTTGGCCTTGACCCCGATTGCCCTTATCGGCTATCGTAATTACCTGCAGCATGACCAGCACAAATCCATGAGCAGGGAGTCACGTTATTCAAGTTACTTGTTGTGCAGGAAGAATGCAACAGTGGGACGGATAGTGAAAGAAAGCAGGCGTCCATCAGGAAGGCGAGGAGCAGCCTGGTTGACCCGTTGACACAAGAGCGCCAGGTCGCGATTGAATGCACGATCGTTGAACGGACACAGCTCCACCTGGATCATGGTGGCATCGAGCGTGAGAGTGCCGGGGAGTTGAAAGAACGGGAGCAAACGCCGCCACGTCGCATGAGCATAAAAGGCAGGGAAATACTGATCACGCACCCACATTGCCAAATTCGCCAGCGCCACTTTACAGACCGTCATGACCTGATCCTTACGATGATCCAGTTCGTACATCACTCGTTCCTTCGCTTCGAGATCTTCTACTGCTCGTAACACCTCTCGTTGTTGTTTACAGTAGCGTTCCTGTTTACGGAACTCGGTGTTACACTGCTCATACGCCCGCCACTCTTTGGCCCGTAGCGGCTCTAACTCCGCTTCAATGACGGCTTTGCGTTCCTTGATGTGCTGTCGCAAGATGTAATCAGCCATCCCCTGCAGTTCCAGGGTTGTCTGGTACAAACCCAGTTCCCGGTACAGCTCATCGGCACGACGTTTGTACTCTTTGCGCAGACGCTCATGCCGTAGGCTTGCCTGAGCCTCTCGTTTGCCAGCACCCTGTGCCCATCGCTGCAGGCGGCTCTGCTGTTGCAAGAGGTGAGTTCGTCGCTTCGCCACCTCCGAGTTCTCCACAGCCACCTTGGCGAAACCGTGATTCGTATCCAATCCCAGAGGCAGTAAGTAGTCTTTGATCACATTTTCTTGTGCTGGCCACCGGTGAATGTAGGTCTGAGCAAGCTCAACCGCATCAATAGTCTGTGCAGTGGTGACAATCGGGATGAGCTTGGCCGTGGTCTCTTTGGCTGGTGCAGCAGTGGCTTGCCACCCTTCTTCCCACCACCGCGGATCGGTCTGCTCTCGGTCTGCGTCCCAGCGTCGTGGCAGGTCGGCATCTTCTGGATCAGGTACCACAGCAACCAACCGACGCAGGTCGCGGATGAGGGCAACGTGCAGGCAAAGCTGCTCACCTGGATGATCAGGACGTTCCAAGGTGATGTGAGCAGGGGCCACTTCTCGCATGAGCTGGCCTTTAGCATCAGTACTCAAGGGCAGAAAGGTCCCCACGTCGCAGAACGAGGTCAGATCTTGATACTGATTCGTACGCAAGATGGTCACCACCGTTCGTCCCTCAGCGTGCAAGTTTGCCAGGAATTCGGTCGCCATGCCTTCTCGATCCACGATGATCCGCTTGACCTGAATGTGCTTCTGGTTGTGTTCATAACGTGCGATGATGGAAGGCAATCCACCCGTCAAATGTTGATCCCCTCGATGTGTGGTGGCAAGCAAGGGGTGGCCTTGTTCATCGTGGAGCAGGACCAGAGCGCGGCAGCCAAGAATCGCTCCCAAGCGCCCAACCAGTCCGCGAGAAATGAGCATGTCGCTGTAAACAGGCTTGCGATGACCATCGACGTAGCAAGTCAAAGCACTCTTCGATTCGGATGCGTCGTTTAGAGGATGCCAGAGATGCCTCGTCCAATAGGCCAGAGCATCGGTCAATCTCTCTGCACCATCGAAATGCGCTACCTGTGACAAAAAGGTTTCGGTGTAGCGATAGCCGTAGGCCCGCTTGCGCCCGGTGAGCAGCGCCAGACCAGTAGCTGTGTAGCCGCGCAGATCCCACGTGCGATGTAGCCCGACTGCTCCAAGAAAGAGCAAGGTCAAGAGTAGTCTCTGATGCACCACAGCCGAACTGCCCCCTAATGGGGGATGAGCACGGGCTGTTGCGGTTGGCAAGGCTTGCTCCAACTGCGTGAGCAATCCTGTCTTGGTAGCCGCGGCCAGCAGCAGCAAACCACCTGCCTGTTCGTGGTATCCTGGCTCAATCGAGAGGCTGGTTTTTGGCTTTTTTTTCTGAGCTGTACCCGCTGCCGGCTCACTCCGAGGGCAGCTCGCACCCGGTTGAGTTGGCTGACGCTGATAAAGAGACCGAAGTGCTCATGCAACAGGCCTTGCACCGCAGAACTGGAAACAGAAGCATGGCTCTGGCAGTGTTCTTTCAAAAAGAGGAGGACTTCCCCACGCAGCTTAACCGGATGCCCATGCCGTCCGTCGGTGAAGCCGCTCTCTCCTTCGCGCTGTACCCGCTTGAGTAGCCGATACACTGTCGTGCGATGCATCGGGACTGTGCTGTGACCCCTCGCTTGTTGGGCTGAGACTCCTTGCTCAACCTGTTGGACGATCTCGCGCTTAGCGATTTGGCGAGGCTTCGGGATGACGGTAGGTTGCATAACAAGACTCCCTTTCTTTTCACTGCGAAACTCCGGCCATCACCAGTACCTATCTCGACAGGACTTACTCAACAAAAGCGCTTCTCAAAAATGTAAATGCCGAGGAAAAAACCACCTCTCTCTTACTGAGTTCTTGCTCATGGTCTAAATCGTCAAAAATACGCAAGGAAATGCCAGCAGCTTCAATCTCCTGATGGCGCTCTAAAAGTGGTTGGGCTACACGACCGTCATCCGAACCCGCATACACAAAGAGAGGGCAGCGCACTTCGCGCGGCTCAACGACAGGCCAGGAAACGAGTGCTTGCCAACATGCGATCATTGCGGGGAGGCTTCTCTGCTCAAACCACGCTTGTTCCTCAGGCTCCATACCGAGGCGTTCGAGCTGTCCCTCTCTCTGTGCGGTGAGGACCTCCTGCAACTCAGCGACAATTGGCCTGATTCGCTCATCGGGATAGACGTGCCCGAAAAAGCTGCCAGCAACGATGGCGCGGCTAATTCGGTTGGATCGTGCCGCTAATTGGAGTGTTTGCGAACCACCAAAGGAATGTCTCCACATGCAAAAGTGTTCAGCTCCACAAGCATCGGCAACAGAGCAAATATCATCAAGCATTTTTTCAACGGTGTAGGCATCTGATTCCGTTGGCAGATCACTTTCTCCCATTCCTCGACGGTCCATCGTAATCACTTGAAAGTGGCGACGAAGTTGCTCAACGTAGCCAAGCTCATACCAAATCTGCCGACTTTCCGCAAATCCTGGAAGTAAAAGCAGAGTGGGACCCTTTCCCTGTACCTCATACGCAATCCTGATTCCATCAGGTGAAGTGAGAAACATACATACTCCTCTTACTCATTCAAAAAGAGATATTCATCCTCAAAGAGCCTACATGATTATATGCTGAAAAGCAATCCTTTGCTACCAAAAACCTTGCCGAGCTGCCACATGACGTCGGCTCTCTTCCATCATCCGTTCCACCAGTTGCATTCTTCTTGCGCAAAAAGCGTCTCGAATAACGCGACTCCCTGATGGTCTCGATTGTCGTAGCGGCCCCACGTGCTGTTGAGCAACCAGGAGCATCTCGTCGAACATCTAGCGGTCCTGGCACAGGCGCAGGCGCAGCAGAAAATGTGCTCGTTGCATATGGTGTCTGATAGTACGATGTGGTGCCAGGCCCCAGCTATCCGTTCACAGATAACGCGCTTCGAGAGGTCTGGATTCCAGCGCACAACGACGAACACTACGTCTTCCTCTGCCTGCATCGCCTCCTCTTAAACCGCACAGCCATCAGCCAGGCTGATGGCTGTGCAGTTTCCTGGGAACTATTTGTGATGCACAACTCGCGATCAGGTTTGCACCAGGAGCAGTTCAGCCTATTCAATGGGGACACGCCTTCCAGGACACACGGCTTTGTTCATCTTCGAGGCGGTCTTTCGCCAGGAGTTGCAGGACCAATGTTTTCATCGTCTGAAAAATGCTGGGCGACAGCGATTGCACTCCTCCCGGTCCGAGCTGTGCTATGCGCGGTTCCCAGAGAGCGAGGTCCTGCTCATCCACCACATCCACAAAGCGAATCGCTCCGAGGCTTTCGACAACGAGCCAGTTGTTGTCCACCCACTGCGCTCCCGGCCACGGTGTCCAGAGCAGGGCAGAGGATGGCAGCCGCCGTGCTTCCGGCAGGACCAGGCGTGTCCCGTTCTCGATCCAGTGGAGTTCCTCACGTGAGGAAACGACAATCCCCTTGCGTTCTCCCACCAGCGCACACATATACGGGTCGCTCTCCGGATCCAGCTGCAGCCAGCACCACCAGGCTGGCTCATCGACGACCATCTTCTCTGGCAACCAGCTCCGCAGTTGTCCATGAAAGGCGCGAGCCAGCAGCAGCGCCGCGACATTCTGCGGATCGGGACATTCATCGCCCAGGTAGCGCACGACCCCGCTTTGGCGCCAGACATAGAGCGTTTGCCGCCGCACTTCCGCATCCCCCGGTGTATCACGTGAGAGCGCACGGGCAAACCAGGTCGTATATAAATCCCCCTGCTCAATCGCAGCGGCCACCCTGTGGTACACATCACGCCTGACCTCCGCGAAGGCGCGAGCATCAGGACACGCCTCCAGCTCTTGCAGACGCTTCCAATACAGATTCTGGCGGTAGGACTCCAGGTGCCGCACAAATGACGCCGGCAATGGTGCAAAGGAGGGAAGCATGCGCAAGGCCTGATTCGACATACAGACTGCCCTTTCTCGGAGGCGGAAATCGTACACAGACGCCTGATTCATCTTAGAATTGACCGAGAAGACGACAAAAATAACGTTTTATCGTCTTCTCAAGAGTCGTTTCTTCTTATTATACACGACTTTTCAGGAAAATAGAAGCGCACCAGATCGGAAGACAGCTGGTCTGGTGCGCTTCTATTTTCCTGAAAAGCGAGCGTCGTCAGAGAGGGCGATCAGCCCTCCAGGATGCTCAGGCTGGTAGCACGATACCCACCTGGGAAACGGTCATATCCAATCCGTAATTACTGACAAGCCATCCCGTACCGCCCATCGGCGCATTTGTTCCTTGCGTTCCAGGAGCAACGCGCAGCAATACGACGACTAATGTGTGCAGACGTGGCAGATGGGTGGTCGGATCTATCTCCTGCCCGGCGGTAAGCCCGGTTTGCGGCCCGTTCTGTACCTGCCAGAGCTGGAAGGATACCGAGATCAGCGCAAACTGCTGCTGGTCCTGTTGTGCAAAGGCGATCAGCGTGGGCCGCGTATTAAAGACCGTTTGCACCAGGTGGCGCTGCTGCACCGAGTCGAAAAGCGCATTGGTACTCATGCGCACGTCGTTTTGCGCAAACCGGGCTTTCGCGGCTGCGGTGAGCAGGAACATCGAGGCAGTAAACGTCCCACCATGCTGCGTGCGTGAACCGACGCTGCGAAAATCAAGGCTCATCTCTCGGTCGGTAAACGTGAAGGCGGTTCGCTCGGCATCCAGCGCGTCACTTACCGTCAATCCGTCCGCCAACCATCCGACTGGGAGCGTCTGTGGCACCCAATCAAACGGTGTGGGAGCTGGCACAGGTCTACCAGTTGCCACCGTTGAGGGACCAGGCGAACCTCGCGTGGTGGTGTGGTGAAATGACGGCTGCGTCGTCATGCTAGATGGATGGTACAGCGTTGATGGCGTGGCCTGAACGAGTGAAACAAGCAATGCGCCCAGCACGACCACCACGGCAAGGGAGATAACGAGCAGACGCAACCAGGGGAAACGTCGTGATGGTCGTGCTATTTGTACGTCTGAAGTGATAACCGCGTGCGCCTGGGGTTGTTCTTGTAGCCGGGCAGCACATGCTGCTGATGGATCCGGAACGACGGGCAGCGGAGAGGAGCGTTGAAATGGGCCTGCAAACGAACCGCTCTCTTCACCTGTTCCAAAAGCAGCAAAAGGATCGCCTATCATGAACGGATCATCTTCATTACCCGACGGCAACAGCGAGATCTGCGGCTCTGCTTCGCTCACGGAAAACGGATCGGAGGCATCACCGGGCGCAGGGCCAGGTGGAGGGAGAGCATTCATACTGGTAAGCCTTCTTTCAAACGGTCATGCACGGCTTGCATACCATCTTTCTCAAACGACTGTGAATGAGGGAGATGTAGTACCTATCATAAGTACTCCATCTCCTTCACCCAGAGCATACCAAAAAGTGTTGTGCCGCCAGAGGGAAGCAGGCGGGAAGCGCATGGGAAGCAGACGGGAAACGCGGCGTAACAGGAGACAGAAAGCGGGTAAGGTACTCATGAAGCGGGGGTTTTGCTGCCGTGCGAGGAATCATGGCTTTCCATTGCATGGTACCTGATGGGCATACCGGGTGTGGAGAATCGGCCATGCCTTTTCGCACGTTGCATTCGTCGTTCATGACAGGGAATGCTCAGGTGCAGTTGGTTGGAAAGCATGTCACAGGGAGAGAGGAGGGCAAAAAGGTCCCGGCGGGGCTCATCTCGCCGGGAAACCTTCACAGAAACAGCAGAGGCACGTGTCTATGCACTGTCGCCGCGCTTGCCCTGCATCTGATGCTCGTAGGCTTTTTTGATTGCATTCAAGCTGCGCTGTACTTCGGCTCGCTCCTCCAACAGGTTCGCGTAACGGAAGTAGGCTGCTGCGGCAATCTCGTGCGAGTGCGCAGCGTCCAGCAACTCCAATGCCTGGGTGAATAGCTCATCGGCAGTCGCGTAATCGCTCGTCTGGTGACGAAGTTGCGCCAGGGCCATCAACGCCTGTCCCTGCGCCTGTGGGTCGCCACTCGTGCGTGCATACTGCAACGCTTCTTGCGCCTCTTGCTCCGCTTCCTGGACATTGCCACGTTTCAGCAGCAGTTCTGCCAGGGAGGTATGGCAGGTGGCAGAAGCAATGGGATCACCCAGTTCGCTTTCAATGACAATGGCTCGCCGGTATTCTTGCTCAGCCGCATCGAGGTCGTTTTGCCGTTCCAGCGTCTTCCCCAACCGCTCGTGGGTGAGGCCAACGAGCCGTTGTTCATCACGCATCTCATAGAGTGCGAGACTTTGCATGGCATAGTCACGAGCGATGGTCAGCTTCCCAGCATGTTTGTACTGCTGACTGATCTCCATATACTTCTGCGCGAAGCTCAAGCTATCGCGCTCCAAATCCTCGAACAGGACCAAAGCGCGATGAAAGTAGGAAACGGCAGTGTCCCCATCCCCCAGACGGAAATAGTCGTTGGCGAGATTACTATAGACAGTGAGAGAAAAGACCGGATCATTGATCGCTCTATTTTCGATTGCATGATTACAACGCAAGTGGTTTTCCAGCGCGAGCGTGTAGTTATATAAGGAAAAATAGGCTGTTCCCAGCAGGTTGCGGGCGCGTTCAGTATGCTCACTGTCGTTCATCGCCTCACCCTGGCTGACTGCCTGGCGCAGGTCAACCACCGCCTCCTGATATTCGTGTAAGCCGATATGCACTTCACCCCGGAGCAGATACAACTTATAGACTTGATCAGTCGTAATACGTTCCGGTTGCATCGGCGCGAGCAGTTGTTCAGCGTGGTTATAACTATCCTGTTGGACAAGAACACTGGCTTGCAGCAAATCCACATCAATTTTCTGATCGGGGCCAGCATCAGCTGGCGAATAGCCCACGGCTCGTGCCCCGGCCGCTCCGGCTGGTGAGCCTTCCAGCAGGAAGGTCAGGGGGACATCCAGACGGCGAGCGAGGATGGAGAGGGCCTTCAGTGAGGGGCGAATTTTTCCCCGCTCAATGGCGGAGATGTAACTAATAGAAAATTCGGGGGAGGCCAGTTGCGATTGCGTCAATCCCAGTTTGGTCCGAACTTCTCTGATGTTCGTCCCAACCCGGGCCGCAACCGCCTTGCCTACATTGGCAGCTTCGACGGATGGCATAGCACTGTTTCCTTTCAACAGAAGACGACAATGAGTATATTCACTATATGATAGTATCATATGATGTTGCATTTGTAAACGGATATGCAATGAATAGCGCATTCGACAGTGTTACCGATTTCCTATGAGTGGAGTATGCGCTCACTAAGGGAGCAACGCATCATAGGGGGCCAGATAGCGAGCATAGACGGCAGCACCGTACCTGCTCAGAGCGTGCAGCGAGATATCGTTTTGCTTGAGTGCCGAGATCGCCGTCTCGGCCGCCAGGCGTCCACTCCACAGCGCACCTGAAATTCCTTCTGCCGAACTCGGGTCCACCAGAGCAGCAGCATCGCCAACGCACAGCAACCGCACACCAAACAGGACCGTCCCACGCAGACCAGCTGCGATAGGGGCGGCGCTCAACTGCCCCTCAAAATGGGTCTGGACGGCCCGTCCGGCTAGCTCGGGAGCATGCAAAAAGGCGACCAGTGACCTTTTCAGGTCAGTTTTACGAGCACGCAATTGTGCCATGCTTGCGATCACTCCCACATTTGCTCTTGTCCCCCCGACCGGGAAGATCCAGTAGTAGGTTGTTCCGTCCTCCTTGAAGTAGAATTCCAGTGCATCGCCAAGACCAGTGATACCAGCAACATAGCCACGCATCGCTGTCAATCTGGCACGATCATCCTGTGGCGGTGTGAGTGGGTGCGCCATCAGAGGAAGACCTCCGGCTACCTGCTCCCGTACCGTCTCTGCCGCCTTGCGAGCAATCCGCGAACCTGAACCATCGGCGGCAATGACTATGCGAGCCTTTAACTCAACCTCACAGTGGTTATGGCTCCCACGAATGCGTGCAACACCCGTATCAGCAAGGACCTCGTTGACGGTCATGCGGTCCAGCCAGACAGCACCCTGTTGCAGTGCAGACGCACAGAGTAAGGCGTCAAAGTCGGTGCGAGGAGCAACATAGGCCGTACCGATCTCTCCCACTTTTCCGACTGAATGAACGCCCAGAGGAATCCCTTGCCCCCACATGCCGATCTGATCGATCGCTGTAAAGCGAGAGCGTACCTCGTCCGCAAGGCCCATACGTCCAAGCTCGACCAACGCGGGGGGCATGATGGCATCCCCACAGGCCTTGTTGCGGGGGAACGAAGCGCGGTCCACGAGTAGGACATCTACTCCACCCGAGGCCAGATGGTAAGCAGCAGACGAGCCAGCTGGACCAGCCCCGACGACGAGTGCATCGTACACGTGTTCCTGAGCCGTCTCAAGGGCAATGGGAGAGAAAAAAAGGTGCATGGATGGTGGCATGTCATTCCCTT
>Ga0307374_10003652_pt1 | contig 26153 bp, 20 predicted proteins | sample OX3MG_FD_202532 | JGI IMG/M metagenome (GOLD analysis project Ga0307374, IMG submission 202532) | Soil microbial communities from Risofladan, Vaasa, Finland - OX-3 | ecosystem: Environmental > Terrestrial > Soil > Coastal area > Acid sulfate soil | place: Finland: Risofladan, Vaasa | collected...
CCTTTCAGATGTGGGTTTCGAGTCAGAATGGTTGCCAGCAGAAGCCCGTGCCCACCGCCCACATCCACGATGGAATGAAATTCGCCGAAAGGGTAAGCCTCAGCCACTGCGGGGCTTTCAATCATGGAAAACGCGGTCATGGTTTCATTGAAGATCCGAGCCTCCTCAGGATGCTGCTTGAGATATTCGAAGGCGGGCTTGCCGTAAACCTTGTCGAGAGCTTGCTTGCCGGTCCGCACGCAATATTCAAGCTGTTCCCAGCCACGCACGTGCCATTCTCTCCTTTGCATGATGGCGAGCGCCCTCAGACTAGGATTCGCATTCGCGCGTAGAACCGCCGACATGGGCGTTTCCGAAAACTTCCCGTCGGGCCCCTCCGATAGAACGCCCACACTGGCCGTTGCGCGCATAAGCCGGTATAGCGCTTGCGGGTCGGCTCCGATCTGGTTCGCCAGCTCTTCGGCAGATTTTGGACCGTCCTCGACGAGATCGGGAATCCCAAGCTGGGCGAGGCAGGATACGGCGCTTCCGACTTGGGGGCCAGTCAGCAGTTGAAGAATGCCGACGTGGGCGGGAGGTGTTTGGTTCTGCGCAGTCATTCGTTGTTCACTAAGATTTCCATTTTGGATTCGCGAGCGCCGAAATCATACACTCGAATCCTTCTTCCTGGCAAAACCCTTCCTGCAGGTCTAGATTTTGCCGAGAACTAACTCTCGTCTCGGATCAAAAAAAGCGAAATCCCATCGACAGTGAATAGCCTTACCTATATGGGATATCTGATCCCGCCGGCAGGCCACCAACCTTACTTCCTCGCACCCCGCTTTTTTGTCGCAGGAAACAGGCGGCCAAATAACGGGCTGGAACTGATCGAGGCGCCCCATTTTATTCTGGAGCCGGTCAGCAAAGACGGTGATAGAATCTCGCCCTCGGAGGAAAAATATGGCAAAGCCATCACCTGATTCTAAGTTTGGTTCACAGCTGTCGCGCAGGGATTTACTGAGCGGTGCCTCGGTGGGATTGGCGCTTTCTCTGGCGGGAGCTGCTCTACCAGCCTTGGGTGAGTCCGAGCCAGCTGGTCGTCTCGAAACCATGGCTGGGGCGGCATCGCCAGCCGCCCAAGAATCCGCGAAAAACTACAGTATTGATCCCGTACACATATTTATCCCGAAGCCTGTCAACAATCCGATCACCGTGGTAACGGAGCCCGTGATGGGTTCCGACATTCCTCTTCAGCTCATCTATGTGGAGTCGGTCGACGGAATGTATGCCCCGATTGGCCTGCGCAAGCCACCTGGCAACGGTCCGTTTCCCTTTGTGGTGTTCGCTCACATGAACGGCGGCATGGGCACGCAGTGGATTCGTGAGTGGACTCAATACGGCAGTTGGACGCTCGAGCAGTTCCTGAAGGCAGGTTATGCTGTGGCGTGGATGCGCTACCGGGCTGAGGTGGCCAAGGATCCAGTCTATGGCGCTCCTCTTGTGGAAGGGAAGAGGGAGGGACGTCAGCTTTTCAGTCGTGCTCCGCTCGAATATGACGACGCCATAGCCATCATCAAATGGGTGAAGACGCAGCCCTACGTCAACCCGGATCGGGTCGGCTATGTTGGCCTGAGCCATGGCGGTGAAATGCTGATGAAAATCACGTCAGAGTATCACGGGCTTTGCGCGGGCGTAGCCAGCGAGCCAGCCTCGATTGATTTTCTTGCCCGCCGGCCTCAGCCGCGGGACCCCAATGCCCCGCCCATTCCAGAAACCTTTAAGGTGAATACTCCGGGGATGCAGAAAGCGGCGGTTGAAAAGATGCGCGGGCAGATCGATATGGCAGTCGCGATGAAGCGGATCAGCACAATCACGACACCCATCCGCGTGCAGGGCAGGGACCGCGATCACAACCAAGCAACTTTTCGGCTCAACTATGAACTGCTAAAAGAGGCGGGCAAAAACGTTGTATGGCAGTCCTACGATCATGATGAGCACGGGTTTATCTTCGTCAGAAGAAATCCGGAGGGCGTCTATTCGCCGGACCCGATTCAACTGCAGGTGGTCAAAGACACCATCGCTTATCTGGACGGCTATTTGAAGAAGGCCTAGAAGTTTTTATTGCCGCGCCTATTACAACCATGCCGAGAGGATGCGCTCCATCAGCCGGTTCGTCACCTGCAAGGGAGACGAACCGGCTGACGACGCCATTTGGATTCCTTGTCTGTCGCGATGTATCAAAATCTCGGACAAACTAGTCCTGGGGATTGGTGGCAAATACAGACAATTCGGGCGTGAAGCCACGGTCGTTCATCTCGAGTGCCGCCTTCACCATGTACGCAATGTCTTCGCCACGAAGCTTGGTCGCATTTTCCTTCTGTGTTAATCCTGCCGTGGCAAAAAAATTCGTGAGCACTTCGCTGGGATTTACCAGAAACACTCGAACGTTGTATTTTCGGAGCTCGGCACGCCAGCATTCCGTCATGCCACGAAGGGCGAACTTGCTTGCGTAATAAGCGGTGCCCCCCGGAGCGCCACGCAAGCCTGCGGTCGACGAGATATTCACGATATTGCCGCGCTGCCGCTTGACGAAGTGCTTCGCGGCCTCGCGAGCCATGAGCATGGCGCCCGTGACGTTTGTTGCGAAGACGGCGTCAAAATCACTGCGATCGACGTCAACGAGATTCTTGAAGACGCCTGTACCGGCATTATTCACAAGAATGTCCAGATCGCCGAATTTCTGAAGGACTTCGCGATAGGTTCGTTCGACGTCCGCTTCAACGGACACATCCGCACAGACTGGATGTGCCCCGAGCTCTCGCGCGGCTTGCGTCAAGCGTCCTTGGTCGCGGCCAGTGATTGCTACACGAGTTCCGCTTGCGGCGAGAACCTGGGCGATGGCATAGCCGATACCGCTGCTTCCTCCTGTGACCAATGCAACTGCGTTTCGTAAATCCATATCTTCCTCCGTATGAATTCGGATCGACTGGCCACTTGCCAGCTTCTAGCGATATGTCAAAAAGCGCACCGGTAATGCAAGAAAGTCAACCGAGAACACGATCCTTCGTACGCTTCGGCAAAGCTTTTACGATAGCGCCGCACGGATTCTAGACTCTGGGGGCTGCTCAGAGCAAGGCGCAGTCGCCAATGTGCCAAAACGCCAAAACGCCAAAGTGCCTACCCTGCACTCAGCTGTCAAATAGTAGAATCGACGGCGAGTGATCGGCAATTTCGGTACAATCTACTATATTCGCCGAGCTATATTTGGTTCTGTGTACGCAAAGGGCTCTGAACAGTTCGTGGGAGTTTTTTTATCGGCGTGAACACCAATGGAATCCGGGCGAGAAAAGCGTCTTAGGGCCGCGCGCCGGGTGGTCGTCAAAGTCGGCACGAGTACAGTGACGGGCGCGGAGGGCGAGGTGTGCACGGAACGCGTGGAACCGATCGTGCGCTCAATCGCGAAATTGATGAAGGAGGGGCGCCAGGTGGTACTGGTTTCTTCCGGCGCCGTTGGGTTAGGGAGAGGACTGCTGGGTCTCCACCCCTCGCGGTTGAATGACTTGGTCACGACCCAGGCGTGCGCCGCAGTTGGACAGAGCCTGCTGATGGATGCCTATCGGGTTTTATTCTCCGCTTTGGACGTCAAGATTTCCCAGATCCTGCTTACCGAAGAGGACTTTACGAATTGGCGCCGCTATTCGAATCTCCGGCACACGATGGAGAAGTTGCTCGGTTTTGGCGTTTTGCCCATCGTCAACGAAAACGATACGGTTTCAACCGCGGAGCTGGAACCCGTTATCGGAACACAGAAAACAGCTGTGTTCAGCGACAATGACCGACTGGCGGCCCTGGTAATGAGCGGGCTCGAAGCCGATGCACTGGTGCTCTTAACCAATGTGGATGGTCTGTTGCGGCAATCCCTTCGGGAACAGCAACGGTTTCAAGACCGGCGGGAGTTTGAGGTCATCCGCTTGGTCGAAGAAATTACGCCGGAATTGAAAGCGTTGGCGGCTGGCCCCTCCGCGAACGGGCGTGGCGGAATGCGGACAAAGCTAGAAGCGGCCGAGATCGCCATGAATTGCGGCGGAACGGCTGTGATTGCCAACGGTCGAGAACACGACGTGATGGAGCGCATTTTTGCAGGAGAGAGATTGGGAACGGCTTTCTTGCCATCCAAACGGATGCGCGGAAAGAGGCGCTGGATTGCCTACGCGGCGGACGTCCGGGGCCGGGTGGTGGTGGATGCGGGGGCTCAGCGGGCGCTCACGCAGGGGAAGGCAAGCTTGCTCGCGTCTGGAATTGTGCGTGTCGAGAACCATTTCGCATCCATGGACGTCGTCAGCATTGTCGGCTCGGATGGGCGCGAGTTCGCGCGAGGAATTGCAAATTGCGCCAGCGCGGAAGCGGAACTATTGTCAGGCAAGAAAAACTCGCGAGAGGAAGGCCGAAACCCGGCCGCCTCGCGCGTTCTGGTGACACGCGATAATATCGTCTTGTTGGAAAAACCATGAGCCAAACAGCCCAGAAACACTCACAAACAAGCGTTGCATCTGTCGCTGAGAGAGCGCGCGCGACAGCCCGAGCACTTGCCAGGCTTTCGGCGGATTTTCGCAACGAAGTCTTGATGGCCGCAGCGAATGCGATTGAAGAGAACCGCCAAAGAATCCTTGCAGCGAATGAGCGCGATTGTCGTGCTGCGGAACAGGCAGTCGCCGAGGGCTCGATGTCGCGCGCCATGTTTGTTCGCCTGAAGGTAACCGACCGGGGGGTGACGCAAATGGCTGCCCAGGTGCGAGGAGTGGCGCAGCTCGCCGATCCTCTCGGGCGCCGTCTCGCAGCAACCGAACTGGACGCCGGGCTCCAGCTTTATAAAGAAACGTGCCCGCTGGGCGTTGTTGGCGTTGTATTTGAAGCACGGCCGGAAGTGGTGCCTCAGGTTGCATCGCTGGCTCTGAAATCGGGCAATGCTGTCATTCTGAAGGGGGGCTCGGAAGCAGCTTATTCCAACGAAGCGCTTGTTTCGATTTGGCGAGAGTGTCTCGCGCATTTTCCTTCCGTGCCGCTGGATTCGATCCATTTGCTGCAGACGCGCGCCGACGTATTAGAGCTGTTGGCGCAAGATCGCAATGTGGATTTGATTATCCCGCGAGGTTCGCACGCGCTGATTGACTTTGTCGCCAAGCACAGCAGGATTCCCGTGTTGGGTCATGGCGAAGGGATCTGCCACGTTTACATCGACCGCGCCGCCGACCTTCGCAAAGCGATCGACGTCACCTACGACGCGAAGGTGCAGGGGCCGGCAATCTGCAATGCCGCGGAGACACTGTTGGTTCATGAAGGGATTGCGCACGAATTCCTGCCAGCGATTGTCGCAGCACTGAAGAAAGCGGGCGTCGAAATTCGCGGCTGTCCGAAAACCATTGCGCTTTTAGGCGATTACGCTATCGTGCCAGCCACCGAAAAAGACTGGGCCACCGAATATTCGGATCTAATTTTGTCGGTCAAAATCGTCGGTGGGTTGGAAGAAGCCATCGATCATATCAATCGATACGGCTCGCGGCATACCGAAGCGATCGTGACTGAAGATCCAGATGCGGCCGCGCAGTTCATGAATGAGGTCGACGCTGCCGGAGTGTATCAGAATGCCTCAACGCGATTCGCCGATGGGTACCGCTATGGCTTAGGAGCCGAGCTCGGCGTGAGCAACACAAAACTGCACGCACGTGGCCCCATGGGGCTCGAGGGCCTGACAACATACAAATATAAGCTCTTTGGCAACGGGCATACCGTGGCTGAGTACGTCAAGGGCGAGAAGCAGTTCAAACACCGCCGAATTGAATAAACCGCTCAACGCAAAGTATTGCCACTCAGCTACGTTGCGAATTCTCGCCTCCGGAAAATCCAAGCAAATGCGGCCAGTGTAACGGCTGAGAAAACGGAGACTAGGTCGCCAACGGTTCGGTCCCAGGTGCGACGGAACTGGGCATCAACCAGATGATCGCCCGAGGGAAGCTCCAGGAGCAACTGGTCGGTTACAGGTGCCGAAACCGCTCGCACAGGAATGCCGTCCACCCGAACCTCCCAAGCCGGATAATTCAACACCCGTAGCGCAAGAGTGACAGTGCTACCGGCTTGCACTAGGAAAATCTTGCGTTCGGCCGACCATTGCTTGATCTGAAATTGCATATCCGCTGCCGGGACCACTTTTTCGGAATGCGGGTCGAACCTGGCGACCTGCGGGTTGGGCGGTGTTGTTGGCATCTCGGTTGAGTCGGCGACGGCCCTCGGTAGCTGGTATCGATCCCCTCCGATCGGTGTATATTCATCCGTGCCTTCATAACCGTGGCCGGAGCCAATTGCGTCCGCCAGAAACGTGACGTCGTCCCCATTCCACCAAGTATCCCTGGCAATCAGAACACCCGCCGTTCCAACTGCGCTGAGGAGCACAGCCATTGCAAGCCACCACTCCATCCTCGTCCCAAAGAGGCCGATCGAGGCTGCGAGGAAAAATGCGAAGACAACTCCGAGCGGTTCAAGCCATCGCCATGGAAATTGTACGAAGGCCAATTCCGGCAAATGGCGCCAAACCAGAGCGCTCGGACGGAACATCAGGAACACGCAAGCTGCGCCCAGCATAAACAGGATCCACCACGGTTGGAGAAACTCTCGGCGTCTTCGCGCGGAGAAAACGGCTGCAATGCTTGCCACAAGAATCATACCGAGCGCCACGGTTGAAATTTTCCAGTTGAAGAGCAGGAATTCGGGATTATCCGATCCTGTAAAAATGAAGTTCTGCCTAGGTTGAAGATTTGTCGAGATGGCTTGAGCGATTTGTACCCATCGTTGCTCCCATAACGCCGGGAAAATATAAAAGGCAGCCAGACCGAATCCCGCGGTCGCCGCCGTTCCTCCTAGGACCATCGGCTTCAGGTTGCGGCTCCACACACAGGCGGCAATGAGAAGCAAGACGAGCGAATACGTTGCAATAACCGCAGCAGGCGCATTGGAAAGCCAGATACCAGCAAAAATAATGGCTAGTAACGGAACGCGCCGCCAGCCTTCGTGGGCGATTTGCAACACACCCCATACCAATAAGGGGAAGAAAGCGCCGGCCAGAAGCTCTGAAAAGTCACTGCGGTAATAAACGATCGCCAGATTATAGGGATTTACCGCGAATAACACCGTCGCAGCAGCCGCCTGCCGTTCGGACAGCCATTCCCGCGACAATTTCCACATGGACATGCCCGCGGCGATCAGCGCAAGCCAAATGTACATTTCTGGAGCAATTTCCCCAGGCAGGATGGACCAGAGCACGCCACCTACCAGCCATGATGCGGGCGGATAGAAGATAAATCGCGGTTCGCCCAAGCCCCAGTTTGCCCATTCGGCCCAGCGCGGAAAAATAATTCCTTCACGCCACTGGCCTGCAACATCCATCCAAGAGGCGAGGTGAAATTGAAAATCGTGGCCTGAGGCATTGCCGAGAAAAAACATCGGAATGAGAGTGGCTGTCGCCGCCAGCGCCACAAAAAACAGCGCTGCGTGCCAGGAGCTTGTGCTCCCAGGTTCAGACTGCCCCGGCTGACCGGATACCGAGGTCGTCAAGCTGGAACTCCCGTAGCGCAATGCATAATCCTTCGAGGATACAGAATCGCATGTCCATTGCGCCACCGACTGTACCGATGCGAAACGCGTCCTCATTGAATTTTTAGACTCTTATAGGACAACAACGTTGCCAGTACAGTATCTTGCTACGAACCGCTTGCTGTTAAAATGATGGATCGGAGTCAAATTGGGAATGCTTGCCGATTTCTAACGCGCTCGGATGACCAACGAAGAGCAAAGACTACTGGAGAACATTGAGAGAGAGGTGAATTGGAAGCGCTGGGGACCTTATCTCTCTGAACGGCAGTGGGGCACGGTACGAGAAGATTACAGCGCAAACGGCGACGCTTGGAATTACTTTCCGCATGATCACGCCCGATCGAGAGCCTATCGCTGGGGTGAAGATGGCATCGGCGGTATTTGCGATCGCCACCAGCACATCTGTTTCGCATTCGCATTCTGGAATGAGAAAGATCCTATCCTGAAGGAACGTCTTTTTGGGCTTACAAACAAGGAAGGGAACCATGGCGAGGATGTTAAAGAATATTATTACTATCTGGATGCTACACCCACCAGCTCTTATCTGAAGTTCCTCTACAAATACCCTCAGAGGGCATACCCGTATGCTCAACTCGTCGCTGAAAATGGCAAGCGCACGCGCCAAGAGCCTGAATATGAACTGATTGATACGGGAATTTTTCAAGATAACAGATATTTTGACGTATTCGTTGAATATGCGAAGGCAAGCGTGGAGGACATTCTCGTTCGCGTTACCGCTTGGAATCGCGGACCTGAGACTTCCCGCCTGCATATTATGCCGACGCTGTGGTTCCGCAATCGCTGGGATTGGGGCGACAAATATGACATGCCAAGTGCGACTGGCATCGAGGGCCCTAAAAAAACATCACTGATCGAGCTATCTGACTATCACTACGGTAAGCGCTGGCTATTATTTGAGGATTTACCCGAACTGCTCTTCACCGAAAACGAGACAAACACGGAGCGCCTATTCCGTCAGCCGAACCGCACGCCCTACGTGAAAGATGCGTTTCACCGATACGTGGTCAGTGGCGAGCGCGCTGCGGTCAATCCGCAAATGAAAGGAACGAAAGCGGCTGCCCACTACACGTCAGAAATTCCGCCGGGGAAGAGTTGGGTGTTTCGCTGTCGTCTGACCGATTGCAATCCTGCGAAGGAGCAAAACGCATCCGCGCAGACGTTCTTTGGCCCCGCATTCGAGAATGTCTTCATCGAACGTCAAAAAGACGCGGACGAATTCTACGCGCAACGTATTGGGGCGGGATTGACCGAAGACGCGCACCTTGTCCAGCGGCAGGCGTTTGCGGGACTCCTGTGGGGCAAGCAAACCTACCACTACGAGGTGCGGCGGTGGCTTCAGGGCGATCCAACCCAGCCGCCACCCGATCCCAACCGGTATCTCGGCCGAAACCACGATTGGACGCACCTCTATAACTCGGATGTAATTTCAATGCCGGACAAATGGGAATATCCCTGGTATGCAGCCTGGGATTTGGCATTCCACTGCATGGCCATGGCCCTGATCGATCCTGATTATGCGAAAGATCAGCTCATCCTCTTCCTCCGGGAATGGTATATGCATCCCAACGGGGAATTGCCAGCCTATGAATGGAATTTCTCGGATGTAAATCCGCCCGTCCATGCGTGGGCGACATGGCGGGTCTACAAGATCGCGGCGCGCATTCAAGGCAAACAGGATCGCAAGTTTCTCGAAAGGGTCTTCCACAAGTTGTTGCTTAATTTTACATGGTGGGTGAACCGGAAGGATCCCGAAGGGAAGAACGTGTTTCAAGGCGGATTCCTCGGCCTGGATAACATCGGTGTGTTCGATCGATCCCGGCCATTAGGGTCGGGAAACTTTATCGAGCAATCGGACGGAACCAGTTGGATGGCGATGTATTGTCTCGATATGCTCGCAATGGCTTTGGAATTAGCGCACGAGGATTCCGCGTACGAGGACGTTGCCAGCAAGTTCTTCGAGCATTTCGTGTATATATCGCAAGCGATGAATGACATGGGTGGAGAAGGGATTGGGCTCTGGGATGAACAGGACGGCTTCTATTATGACGTGCTCCACACGGGCGGCGCAAATCACATACCCATCAAGGTGCGCTCCATGGTGGGGCTGATACCTCTTTTTGCCACCGAAACGTTCGAGCCTGAAGACTACGAACGGTTGACCGGCTTCCGCAACCGCATGCAGTGGTTTCTCGATCATCACCCCGACGTATCCGAGCACGTGGATATGAGCCGCCACACGGAACATGGTGCGCGATTGCTGCTGACAATCGCCAATCGAAAGAAGATTGAGCGTATTTACCGTTATGTTTTGGATGAGAATGAGTTTTTATCGCCCCATGGCGTTCGAGCACTGTCAAAATTTCACGCTGCGCATCCTTTTATGGTCACCGTAGACGGGCAGTCGCACACCGTGGATTACGAGCCCGCCGAATCCACGAGTGACCTCTTTGGCGGTAATTCTAACTGGCGCGGTCCTGTGTGGTTTCCGATGAATTTTCTCTTAATCGAGGCGTTACAGCGGATTCATTACTATTACGGGGACGAATTTAAGGTCGAATGTCCCGTCGGATCGGGCAGACAGATGACGCTCTGGGATGCTGCGAGCGAAGTCTCGCGCCGGCTGACGCATATTTTTTTGCGCCGTGATGGCAGACGCCCAGTGTACGGGGACGGTGCGGTCTTCCAAAATGATCCCTACTGGCGCGATTGGATTCTCTTCTACGAATACTTCCACGGAGAAACCGGCGCCGGCCTTGGTGCTAGCCATCAAACAGGATGGACAGCGCTGGTTGCTAAGCTCATCGAGCAAAGCGGAGGATGATGCCAGAACTTCGGGCTCGCGCTGGGAGATTCCCGCGTTAGGCGTGTTGAGTTCCTGCTTCCACCAGCTCGATGAGGATCTTCTCGCCTTTCGGCAGTGGAACCAGGAAGAAGTTCACACGTGTGCCACCGGCACCGGGACGCGTGGCAGGAAAGACCGGCGCGACACCGAATCGAGTGTGCAGCACTTGTGTGGCTAGATCGACGTTGTTGGTGAGCAGTTCGACCTGTTGGATTCCTTCCCCGAATTTCTGCAAAAATCGCGCCATAGCGCCCGCTCCTTCCGGTTGGCGAGTTGTCAGGATATCGAGTCGAACGCCTCCTGGAAAATCGATCTCGAATTCACTCGCGTCCTGGTCCGGAGGCACATCCGCAAGAGGAGGTGAACCGTTGGCGGACCGGATATTTTCGAAACGATGTGGTGTGACAGCCACGCCCACCGTTGCTTCTAAAAACCCGGAATTGCCAATCACTAAGCATCTTCGCAGTTGTTCATCGCTGAGCCATTCCCTTGTTGCGGCCACCGCCAGTTCGCGGCCTCGCTCGAATATTTCCGTACCTGCACTCGCGCGCTTCGCGGCATCGGCTGCACCTAGGTTGTCAATCAGCATCGCTATTTCATTGCCGGTGTGTGGCACGGATCGCCTCAAGGCGGCGGAATTCGCTACGGTGTGGAAAGAGAAGGCTGGACTGCGTTTACATTGGAAAGCGTTATGCGCGTTGCCTCTCCAGATCTTACCGTCACCGATGTGTCCCAACGCGGCCGAATGTCGCCGATATCGGCGGCGACATCTAACGTACTGAGCCAATAGTTACCCGGTGGAATGTCACGCAGAAACCCCTGACCTTGTAGATTGGTTTCCGTGCGTGCGACGAGATATTTTGACTGGGAGAGATCGAGAACCCGGAGGTGAACTTCGGAGCCGCGCTTGGCTTCCACGGCATGCCATTGTGGGCTTGGATCGATGTCCGCAAGATTCATGTCAATTCCGTCGATGCTCGTCGGGTTTTGCTCGAGGTAGCGCCGTACGGCTTCGCGGTATTCCGCCGAAAGCTTTGTATATTTCTCCGGGTCTTTCACTTTGTCTTCGGGCTTGAACTTTGGCTTTGGGAAATCCATGCCAGGGTAACCGGAATTTCTCTGCACGTAGGCGTTGTAGAATTCGGGTACGTCCATTACGTCTGCGGCCTGAAGCTTATGAACGAAGTCTTCGCCCGAGAGCGTCACCCAACGATTTTTTTTCATCCAAGCTTTTAATTCCTTGGAAACATCGAGCTTGTCGATGAAAGCGTCCATGTCCAATTTTGGAAAAGCGGCTTCAGCTTCCTTATTAATGTCTGCGAAGCTTTTGCTTAAGAGATAGAAGGGAAATCCGCGGACGGGTTCTTCCAGCCCCCCCGTGGGAGTAGCCCGCGCTGCAAATTCAATGGAGCCGTTTTGGCCAGCGGCAGAGGATACAACCCCAACGATGCCCGCAACCAGAAAAATTGCTAAGCGAACTGCTCTCTTCATGGCAATCATCGTAGCAGAAAGCAGCGTCGGTGCCGCACGCCGCTATTTAGGCTCGGATACAGTTGGTTAACTCAACCGCCTCAATCATCGAGAAAAGAGCGAATGCGGAGCAGAAAGCCAACCCCGTTACCGGCGCTTCCAACACTGACGGAAGATTGATCATGCTAGAGAAGACCGCTAAGAAGACGAGGCATCTGTTTTCAATTGGCAGTTTCAGAAAACAATGGCAAACTTCATGCATCGCTGCTGGCTTGGACATTGGGAACCCCGAGCGACAGCTCGATACCTACGCGGTCTTATAATCCAAGACCTTAGGGGTCTGCTGTGCGTAACATGGTTACGGCGGGTGTGAATGAAAGGGCGTGCTATGCCGGATAAGTGTGGCATAGGACAAGAACGACTTTTGACCGCTGTCACATCGTCTCAACAGCCGATTTGAACAGCCCGATGAATCGTTCCGAGGATGCCGCAAGGCTCTGTCCTCTTCCGAGGCTGTATTGACAGCGGGATTGTCGATGCAAGTTGAGTGCAAATTGCACTAGAATCGGGCGGAAGAAATAGCTGGAAACACTGCACACAAACAGTTGGGAGGTCGTACAATTGGCAGTACATCAGATTCTGGATCTGATTATCCTGGTTCGAGTCCAGGCCTCCCAGCCAATCTCTTCAGTTAGCTAGCCAGGTTTTACCGTGGGTTTCCATGCTTTGCCTGAGTTTTTCCATTCTGGCAATAGGTATGACCCGGGCGAGATGTACTGGCTGGTTTCGGGTTGCATCTTTTCCTTTGTGGCGAGCCTGGATCCTGGACTGATCATAAGTCTCGCTAGCTTTGCAAGACCCTCCAGCCGAGCCTATTGATCTTAGCAGGCGATTGCTCGCGCCTCGCACTTGCTGAGCATGTGGCGAGCATCGCCTGCAGTCATACGGTTTGGCAAAGGCGCATCACAGTATGTTGACGGAGATACGCAGTCCGGGGTGAACGCGGTCATACATGTAATAGCCGCCGTCGGAGTATATGACGTACACGTCATCCGAGTAGCCCCAACCGATCGGCCACGGATCGATGAATCCGAACGAGTATCCACCATACTCGAAGCGCCTTCGTTCATAGTCGCCTCGGTTTACGTGGAAACTGTGCCCGCGGCCGAAATGGGAGGCGTAACTGGCATCGGTGATGCGACGACCATGCGCGTAGTTGCCTCTGTTTCCACCCGCAGCGCGTGTCCGTTGCACGCGTGCTTGGCTGCGTCCGGCGTTACGTTGCTCTGAACGATTCACGGCCTGTGTTTGTGGGCCGCTGTGTTTGTGGGCCGCTGTGTTTGCGCAGCATGTTGTGTGTGTTGTTGCTGTGGGGGTCTGGCCTGCCGTTGCTGATGGGCTGGCTTGGCCTGCCTCTGCGCGGGTCTGGCCGCCTGTGAATGTCCCCCTTGCGAATGTCCCTCGTGCCCCTTTTCTTGCCGTGCGTAAACAGAAGCAGTGGTTCCGATAAGCAAAAGAAGTGCCACTGGAACGATCGTAAATTTCATGTGTGCCTCAAAGTTTGGATGCGCTCGCAGTCGGGCTGTTCCAGATTTGTTTATCTGTCTTAAACAGCACAGCTTACTCGCTCTCTTCTTGGGGCGCTTCCAATACCCACAAATCACTCCAATTCCTTCCTCATCACCGGTGAATTCCAATCAGTGGTTCGATGGGACTTTCGTTTTACGTTCAGTCATCCAGCACCGCTCAATGGAGGCATCGCACACACACAACGAGAAGTTCTATCATGCGGTGGAACTCTCACCAGGGAATCCGAGTATTGCTAATCCTGTGGGGAAGCAAAGCCGGTTGACCCATAGGAAAAGCCCCGCCAGCCGTTTTCCCGCAAGCTCGCGTCGAGGGCTATCCTTGAAGGGCCTTAATATCTTCTTGGTTTTGAGGGGTAATGCTGTGAGCCGAATCTGGAATGCCTTGAAAGATGCAGAACAAGCTCGAGCCCGCTCACAGTCTGCGCACTCTCCATCCGGGCGCTCTGAGCCAGTATCCTCGTCGTCACCGAGCGTCGAACATCGCAAGACTCGCCGTTCCAAGCACCACGCATTGGTTCTAGTGTACGGCTTGGACTCGGAAAAGCATCCCTTTCATGAAGAGACGGAAACAACGGACACCAGCGTACAGGGTTGTTCACTCTTGCTCGAAACCGCTGTTGCGCGCGGCCAGCGCCTGTATCTCGTCAATACAAACAACCAGGACGGTCAGGAATGCCGCGTAGTCCGCATGGGAAAACCCCATGTGGGAAAACGGCAAGTCGCAGTGGAATTTCTCCGCGCGGCTCCCAAATTCTGGCTCGATTCCTGACCATTGCTACGAGCATTCCAGGCCGTTAGCTGAGCTTATCGGCGACCTAAGGGCGATGCATCTGCGGTTTTAGTTTTGTGAGGCCAAGCAGTCCAATCAGTCCGGCTCCCAGCAATAACACCGCAGCGGGCTCGGGCGTCGCCACCGATGCTTCACTTTTTGTGGTGTCGCCCGAATCATTGTCCATATTCTGATTATTCCCTACCAAACCTGCCCGCCAGCTGTGCGAATCCGACCAATAGCGATGTTCCGAGAGAGGTGCAAAAAAACTGGTATGTGCGACATCAAACGAATTACTTGGGTTTGTGAACTGTTGTGTTGTTTCCAATGTGGACAATTTTTTGGAATCAATTTGATTAGCCCATGCGGGCGCAGACGCGAGCAGCAACGCCCCTAGCAACAAGAACTCGAATCGAAACTTCATATGTATAATTCCTCCCTGGGAATTTCTGAACATCGCCGTAAGCTTACGTTTCTTTCCCCGGCGCACACCATCAGGACGTTAACGTATCCCTACTCAGGTCTTTCTGTAGCCAGAAACCGTCGCTTCCAAAATGATTGGCTCGACCAATGAATCCAGTGATAATCGCCCTTCGTGTACCGAATTGAATCTGCTAATCCTTGCAAAGTGCGCCATTTCAATGGTCTCAGTTCAAGGATCAAAACCATCTCGGTACTGTTGTCCTGCGGTGACCCCTCGCCTATACTCAGCTTTTAATCCCATGGATTTCGGGTCCGATCTCGCGCTCTGCGCGAACTGTTTGATACGGAGATTCCGCTGTGCGTAATCAAGAGGCTGCGCGATATGCACGGTGGGCGGCGATTGCCGCCAGCCTGATCGTATTGGCTGTTGCAGGCATCTACGCGCAGCGCGCGATTCGAGAGGCTCGGGCGCGCGAAGCCAGCCCTCCCATGGTGCCCGCTACCATTCAGCAGCGATCCGCCGATTTTTCTTACTCAGATGTCGAGCAGGGGCGGACGGTTTTTACCATTCGCGCTTCCCGGGCGACCCAGTTCAAAGACCAAGACCGCGCGCTGCTGGAAGATGTATGGATCACCGTTTACGGACGTCAAGGGAACCGTAACGACAACATCCACACGCGCGAATGCAGCTACGAGCCGCTGTCAGGCGCCATTCGCTGCGAAGGGGAAGTCCGTATCGACATTCAGAGCGTGGACTCCGCCTCCCACAGGCCGGAAAATAAAAATCTGCAAGTGACGACGCGCGACCTTACGTTCAATCGCCAGACAGGCGAAGCAGCAAGTGCGGAACCTGTCGAGTTCCGTTTCCCTGAGGGTCAAGGGCGTGGCGTCGGAATTAGCTACAGCACGCAGGACTCGATTTTGCGCGTCGCCCATGCGGTGGAATTCGATCTGAATGCGAGCGATCGCTCGGGCGGCTTGCCTGTGAGCGCGACGGGTAGCAGCCTCGAAATTCGCCGGGATGATCGTATTGTGGTGCTTGCCGGTCCTGTCACTGTGCGCCAAGGCTTGCGAGAACTGTCCGCGGACGAACTATCAGTCCAACTCGATCCGAATTACCACGCGCAATTGGTCGTTGCCCAAGGCCACGCGGTGATTCACGAGACACAGGGCAGCGCGAAATCCCGCGTCTCAGCGGAGAAGTTCGAAGCGTCGCTCACCCCAACAGGCTGGATCGAGCACGTTCTCGCCGATGGCAGCATCAAAGCTACTCAGCAAACGGCAGGTGGAACGGTCCGTTTCTCGGCGGCTCATGTGGGTTTTACCATGCTGCCGGAACGCAATTCCGTCCGGGAGATGATGGCAAATGGCAACGTAATCGCTGAATCACAGCAAGACGGAGATGATCGAGCGTTGAAAACGGACGCCCTGCGTGTCACATTTTCCTCTGCGGGACCGCATTCCAGTCGATCGAACGTCTCCCTACCTCGTCATTCTTATCTATTCTCAACGGATGGACAGCGGATTGAAAGCGCCGAGACCTTAGCCCCTGCCACAGTCGAATCGAAAGCGGGGAATGAATTGACAAGTCTCAGGGCTAAGAGACTCGTCGCAGAGTTCACTTATGACGGACATCTGAAGACATTGCTGGGCCATTCCGACGTGGAGTTGAGGAGGCAAATCGCAAGGGATAGCCCAGAAATGAGTTCCGCAACGGAATTGACCGCAACCTTCGCCGCTAACGGCGAGTGGGAAACCCTTGATGATACCGGCAACGTCCATTTCATGCAGAATGACCGCCAGGCCAGCGCCGCGCGGGCAAAGATGAACCGCTCAACAGGTACGATAACGATGGAAGGGTCACCAGTACTGTCCGACTACATGAGCCGAACAACCGCCGGGAGCGTGGTGATCAACCAGCAATCCGGAGAGTTGCACGCTTCCGGCGGTGTGGTCTCAACGTATCTGGTGGACCCGAAAAACGATGCCATCAACCTAGGTTCCGGAGCTGCGCACATCTCGGCCGAATCGCTCTCGGGTTCGAGCAACTCAGGGCATATCGTTTATTCGGGGCACGTCAGGCTGTGGCAGGGAGAGTCCGTGCTGGAATCGGACGAGATGGAGTTATGGCGTGATAGCAAGAAGATGCTGGCAAGTGGCCATGTAGTGGCGGTTTTCCCCCAGTCGGCAGGACCATCTTCAGATGGAACTTTGGGTAAGATTTCGAGCGCACCTCCGGGACCATCGCTCTGGCAAGTGCGTGCCCCAACCCTGACATACTTGAGCGACCAAGAAAAAGCTCATTTGGAAGGAGGCGTGGTCGCCCGTTCCGACCAGGGGATACTCGAGTCGGCCACGCTTGACGTATTTTTGGCTCCTTCGGGACCGCCAGTAGGAGAGGAGCATTCACCATCCTTGCCACAGGACTCCCATCGAGCGCAGGTCATTCGGCCTGTATTCTCGAGAAGCCAGCAATTGAGCCGGGTCTTGGCAGAAGGGCAGGTAATCGTGCGCCAGGGAGACCGCCTAGGCACGGGGGAACGGGCTGAATACACCGCGGCCGATGGGAAATTTGTACTCTCAGGCGGACAACCGACTCTTACTGATGCTTCAAGCGACACAACCACGGGCCGTTCGTTGACCTTCTTTGTTGCGAATGATACGATTTTGATTGACTCGCAGCAGGGTTCGCGCACGCTGACCAAACACCGAGTTGAGAAATGACCCGGGATGTTGAAACTCCAGGCCGCCGATCTGAGGAAATCGTATCGAGGGCGGAAGGTTGTTGATGACGTCAATCTGGAGATTCGACAGGGCGAAGTAGTTGGGCTGCTCGGGCCGAACGGTGCAGGAAAGACCACGACGTTTTACATCCTGGTCGGTTTGGCGCGTCCGGATTATGGACGGGTGTTGCTGGACAACGAGGATATTACCGACCTCCCTATGTATCTCCGGGCTCGCGGCGGCATCAGCTACCTTCCCCAGGAACCTTCGGTCTTTCGGAAAATGACGGTCGAGGAGAACTTACTGGCAGTGCTAGAGACACTTTCGCTCACTCCTGAACAAAGGCGAGACCGGGTCGAGGAGCTTTTGGCCCAAATGGGGCTGGAGGGTGTACGCTACAGTCGAGCTTACATGCTGTCGGGGGGAGAGCGAAGACGTCTGGAGATCGCGCGGTCGCTGGTACTATCGCCATCGTTCATCCTGCTCGATGAGCCATTCGCGGGAATCGATCCGCTCACGGTAGTGGACATACAAAAGATCATCGCGGATCTGAGTGCCGGGGGAATCGGCGTTCTGGTCACCGATCATAATGTGAGAGATACGCTGGCTGTGACAAACCGGGCTTACATCATCAGCGAAGGCAAGATCCTCGCCGCGGGATCGCCCGTAGAGCTTTCGACGAATGCCGAGGTGCGCCGAATCTATCTGGGAGAAGGCTTCCGCCTCAACTGAATGCCATGAACTGGCTGCAGCCAAAACTGAACCTTCGCGTTGCGCAAAAGCAGATTTTGACGCCGGGCCTTGTTCAGATGGTGAGCGTGCTGGCGTTGAATCGCTTGGAACTCCGCGAAATGATCAATCAGGAGATCATGGCCAATCCCATGCTCGAAGAAGTCGCGGAGGAAGGGACGGCCGCCGAAAGTTATACCGACGAAGCTTTCCTGAAAAAAGAGACGGAAAACGTTCCTGAAACGCCGGCGGCAAATCCTTTCGATGAATTCGATTTCGGCTCTTTTTTTTCGCAATATCTCGATACCGGCGCTGAACGCTCTGGCAGCAGCGAACGTGAAGAGGTTGAGAAACCTTCGTTCGACAAGTTCCTATCTTCCCCGGCAAGCCTGACAGATCATCTCACCTGGCAACTCAGCGTCAGCATTTCAACCGAGGTAGTCCGCAAGATCGCTGAAACGATCATCGGGAATCTCGACGAAAACGGTTATCTTACGGCTACGCTGGACGAGATCGTTCAGTCCGGTAATTATTCGATGGAGGACATGGAAGAAGCGCTCACGATGGTGCAGGAATTTGATCCGCCGGGGGTGGCGGCGCGCGATTTGCAGGAATGTCTGCTGATGCAGCTCAAGGTAATCGATCCGCAGAACACGCTGGCGCAGCAGATTATCGCCGAGCACCTCAAGCTCCTGCAAAACAACCAACTCAAGGAAGTCGCCCGGGCGCTCAACCGGCCCGTCGAACTGGTGAAGCGGGCGGTGGATGTGATTAAGCGGCTCGATCCCAAGCCGGGACTGCGCTACAACAAGACCGAGCCTCGCCTGGTCGAGCCGGACGTTCAATTCCGCAAGGTCGACGGCGAATGGCAGGTCTTCATTAACGACGACGATTTGCCGCAGCTCCGCCTGAGTCCCACCTACCGCAGGCTGCTGGCGCGGGATGCCGCTGACCGCGATGTGCGCACCTACGTCAAGGAGCGGTTCACGGCTGCCATGCAACTGATGAAAAATATCGAGCAGCGCAAGCACACGATCGTGCGGGTCTGCAATTCGATACTGCGCCGGCAGGCCGACTTTCTCGACTACGGCCCCGATCACCTGAAGCCAATGATGATCAAGGAGGTCGCGGAGGAAGTGGGCGTGCATCCCTCCACGGTGAGCAGGGCGGTTGCCAATAAATATGTCCACACGCCACAAGGCGTGCTTGAGCTGCGGACGTTCTTCTCCGAATCCGTCAACGGACCGCAAGGTAGCGAGATGTCGCTGTCTTCACTGAAGCGCCGCGTCAAACAAATGATCGAGGCGGAAGATTCGACGCATCCACTCACCGATGATCAGATCACAAAGAAGCTCAGCGACGAAGGTATTCACGTCACCCGCCGTACCGTGGCGAAATATCGCGAAGACTTGCGAATCCCGAGCACGCATCGCCGTCGGGTGAAGGTTTAACGGCCCGCTGCTGTGGCGCGAACGAGCAGGAAGCGTGATGCTCGCCAATTGGTGATCCTCACCGGCATGTCGGGGTCCGGCAAGCGTTCCGTACTCAATACATTCGAGGATCTCGGTTTTTATTGTGTGGATAACCTTCCCGTTGCGCTGATCCCCACCTTCAGCGAACTGTACGAAAGCGGCCGCGGCGAGGTTGAGAGAGCGGCCTTGCTGGTAGATGTCCGCGAAGGCGAACAGATCGAGAATCTGCCCAGAATCTATCGCCAATTGCGAAGCGAGCATCCGGCAACTCTGGTGTTCATCGAGGCGAGCGATGAGGCGCTGATTCGCCGTTTCAGCGAAACGCGCCGCCCACACCCGCTCGGGCGCAGCGGTTCTATTGCGGAAGGTATTCGCGAAGAGCGCCGGAGGATGGCGCCGATTCGCCGACTCGCCGACGCGATTATCGACACGACGAAATTCAATGTACACGAGTTGCGCCAATTCATTATCGATCGATTCCAGAACCCGGGGCGCCGTCCCCTGCTCATCTCCATCGTGAGTTTTGGATTCCGCTACGGCGTTCCCGCGGATGCGGATCTGGTTTTCGACGTGCGATTTTTACCGAACCCGCACTTTGTCCATCGATTGCGCCCTTTTACCGGCAAGGATTCGCGTGTCGCGCGTTACATTCGATCGTTCCCGCAGACAGGAGAATTTTTGCGTCGGATCGAAAGCCTGCTAGGCTACTTGATCCCGCATTACATTCGTGAAGGGAAGAGCTATTTGACTGTCGCTTTCGGGTGCACGGGAGGGCGGCATCGGTCGGTTGCGCTGGCGGAAGTGATCCGTCGCAGCTTGCAGAAAAGAGGCTATGCGACGAAGGTCGTCCATCGAGATCTGGATAAAACGGTCTCGTGATAGATGCAGCGATCCTTTGTCCAAAGAGGGTACCGTTGCTTCACCTTGTTGCGGTCCCTTGCAAGATTCGCTCTTCCTGCGTAGTCTATGCGGATTCGGTTGTATGCCAGTAGATCAATGACTTACGGCCTCTGAGACCCTGACATGGATGACACTCCACGCATAAAAGAACGTGATGAGATTCGGCGTCTACTCCAGTACATCGTCCCTCATACTCCGCTATTGGTCGCTGGAATTTTTCTCATCGCCATAATGGGTTTTATTGACTTCCTGATTGCCTTCGCGATTCGGCCCGCCCTGGACATCGTCCTGAATCCGTATTCCACTCTTCAGAAGCTTGAACTCTTCAAAATTCCGGGCACCGAACATATCGTCTATCTGAATTCCTTCGTCCCGTCCCGCATTCACCACGTCTGGTCCGTCTTCGCCGTTGCCCTCCTGATTTTGTTTCTGATCAAGGGTCTCGCCGAATATTTCGGCGGCACATTGATTCAGTATGTGGGCCTGACGAGTATCACCGACCTGCGGAATCAGGTGTACAGCAAAGTAGTGCAGCAGCCAGTCGGGTTCTTCGAGCGCAATCCTGTTGGGCGCGTAATTTCGGCGGTTATTAGCGATATTGAGCAAATGCGCAGCGCCTTCTCCGACTGGATGGCGGAGTTGTTCCGACAAATATTCAGCTTGATTGCATTTGTCCTCGTTCTAACGATCATCGACTGGAGAATGGCTCTCGGATCGGCCGTTTTGATCCCTCTGGTCGCGTGGCCTGTCGGCAAGTTCGGTCGCCGCATCCGCAAATCGTCGGAAAAGAGTCGCTCGCGTCTCGCGGATCTAAGCCAGATTCTTCACGAGACGATCAGCGGTAATCGGGTCGTGAAGGCTTTCGGGATGGAAGGGTTTGAAATCCGGAAGTTCCGCGAGGCGGCCCGGAATCTGCTGCGTGAGAACATGCGCTGGGTCCGAGCGCTCGCTGCCACATCTCCTCTGATGGACGTGCTCGGTGCCGTCGTGATCTCCATGGTCCTGCTGTTCGCCCGTGGTGAAATCAAAAGCGGTCGGCTGACCCTTGGCTTGTTCGGTGCATTCACCTATGCGTTGTTCAAGGCCTATGAGCCCATCAAGCGCATCGGCACGGTGTATCAGCTTTTCTTGCAAGCCATAGGAATCTCCAAGCAGGTCTTTGCGTTTATCGATTTGCCGGAAGAAACCTTGGAGGACCCGGGCGCAAAAGTGCTTCCACGCCTCACGGAATCAATCGAATTCGATGGTGCGCGTTTCGCTTACGACGGCGGTCCTCTTATTCTTAAAGGGATTGATCTTCACGTTGCATCTGGGAATGTCGTCGCGATTGTGGGGTCGAGCGGAGCCGGAAAAACGACGCTCGTCAATCTTCTTCCCCGGTTCTATACAGCGACTTCTGGCTCCATCCGCATCGATGGAACGGACGTGCGCGAGGTAACATTGCGTTCCCTGCGCGAGCAGATAGCCATCGTTACGCAGGAAACGATCCTCTTCAACGATACGATCTGGAACAATCTCTGCTACGGTCGGCCCGATATGCCGGAAGAAAAGGTGGTTGCTGCAGCGCAAGCCGCCCTTGCGCACGATTTCATCATGGAGACGGACCACGGCTATCAGACTCTCCTTGGAGACCGCGGCCAGCGGCTTTCCGGAGGCCAGCGCCAGCGGCTTGCTATCGCTCGCGCTCTACTGAAAGACGCGCCTATTCTTATCCTGGATGAAGCTACTTCCGAACTCGACTCGGAATCCGAGTTGCTGGTTCAAAACGCCCTGAACAATCTAATGACTGGCCGCACCGTTTTCGTCATCGCTCACCGCCTTTCCACCATCCGCCGGGCGACGACGATTGCCGTACTCGACAATGGAGTGATCCGCGAGCGCGGTTCTCATGAAGAGCTTCTTGCCCGCGGGGGAATCTACGCCAGGCTTTACGATATACAATTCCGGGACGTCGAGCCTGTGTCGCGCATGGCAGGTCCCGTATAATCATGCCCGGAACAAAGACAAAATCCGTTCCTGCAAATTTATCGATGGACTCGGCTTCGCGCTTGAAATCCATGACCGGCTATGCCCAGGCTCGCGCCGTCGAAAGAGGTTGGAGCCTGCGCGTAACGGTGCGAAGCGTCAATCACCGCTTTCTCGATTTGCACCTGCGCGTGCCGGAGGGATTCGAGCCGATCGAGCCTCGCATCCGCCAGATCGTCCGCGAGCATGTTCGCAGGGGGCACCTCGATATCAACGTGCAGCACGACCTTGTGGGTTCCGCGGCCGTCGGCGTCAATATGGATGCTGCGGCGGCTTATGTGCAGGCGGCCAATTCCCTGCGCAAGCAGTTTGGCATCCAAGCAGATCCGGATTTGGCTTCGATCCTGCGCCTTCCGGGCGTGGTCGGCGCTCCGGCATCGTCTCTCGAAGAGGAACTCGAACGGTTTGAAGCGGTCGTGTCACTCTGCCTGACGGAAGCACTCGACAAGCTTGACCGCATGCGCGCAGAGGAAGCGGACGTTTTACGCGAGGAGATGTCCGGGCGTTTGAGCCGCATCGCAAGCATGTCGGCCCGGGTCGAAGGGCTCGTGGAGATTTCGCGTCCCGCGTTTGCCCAGCGTCTCGAACGGCGCCTGAAGGAACTGCTGGGCGATGCGCAAATTGATGTGGCGCGCCTGGCGCACGAGGCGGCGCTCGCCGCCGAACGCAGTGACGTCTCCGAGGAGTTGGTCCGGCTCAAAAGCCACGTGCAGCAGTTCCAGTCTCTGCTCGAGGGTTCCTCCGATGTCGGCAAGAAGCTCGATTTTTTGCTACAAGAAATGCAGCGCGAGGCCAACACGTTGCTCTCGAAGACTCCGGGAAATGAGACCGAAGGCCTTGAAATCACGCAGCTTGCGCTCGAGATCAAATCCGAGATAGAAAAACTGCGGGAACAGGTGCAGAACATCGAATGAGCTCATCCGAGCCTCTGGTGTTTATCGTTTCGGGGCCTTCTGGTTCCGGAAAGTCCACCCTCGTGAAGAAGATTTTGCAACTGCCTGGCACGATGCTGTCGGTTTCGTGCACCACGCGCCCCCCGCGCAAGACGGAGAGCGACGGCAAATGGTACAATTTTGTGTCAGAAGCCGAATTCCAGCGGATGATCGGGCGCGATGAATTCCTTGAATATGCACAGGTGTTCGGAAAGAACTGGTATGGAACGCCCAGCAAATGGCTCGGCGAAGCTGTGGCGCAAAAAAAAGACCTAGTTCTTGAAATCGACGTTCAAGGCGCTTTGCAGGTCAAGCAGAGGTTGCCGGACGCAGTGGCTGTCTTTGTTCTCGCACCTTCGCGCGCGGACATTGAAAATCGCATCCGGGCGCGCGGTCAGGACTCGGAAGACGAAATCCGGCGGCGGCTTGAACGTGCCAGGCAGGAAATGCTGACCTACCGGAGTTACGACTTTGCGGTCATCAATGACGATCTGGAGCGCGCTGGCAACGAAGTGCAGGCCATCGTACTGGGAGCACGCTGCCGCGTGGCGCAACGAGAACATGAAATTCACGAAATCTTGAAGTCTTTTGGAGGCTGACCTGGATATGACTGTTTCAAGGCAGGCACCCGATAGCCAGTTTGCTTACGTGGTCGTCGTTGCGCGCCGCGCCCGTCAGTTGATGATCGGGGGCCGGCCGCTCGTGGATAATCCGAGATCGCGCAAGACGTCGCGCATTGCGGAGGAAGAATTGCAAAAGGGGCTCCTCGAATACGAGACACCGGATCTCGGTGAGGAGTCGGAAGCAAAGGACGGAAAACGTCGTAAATAGCGACGGTTTACCGTTGAATCCGTATGTTCGTATCGTTGTGACCGTCAGCCTTGGTGCGCGGGGTTTCTCCTGCTGCCGCCCTGAATTCGGCAGCTAGTTGGCTCTATGAAGATTGCTCTTGGGGTGACCGGAGGCGTGGCGGCTTACAAAGCCGCGGAACTCGTTCGCCGCCTTCAGCAGGAAAAGCTGGACGTGCAAGTCGTGATGACTCGGGCCGCGCGGGAGTTCGTTACTCCTCTCATGTTTGCCGCGCTCACCGGCAAAAAAGTCATCACGGAGATGTTTGGCGCGGAAGAGTCGGCTCCTGCCAACGTGGAAAGCGCCATCGAACATATTGCCGTGGCGCAGCGGATCGATCTCCTTCTCGTTGCTCCCGCCACTGCGGATATTCTGGGGAAATTCGCGCACGGAATCGCGGAAGATTTTCTGAGCACCTTGTATCTGGCGACGAAAGCGCCCGTGGTCATTGCTCCCGCAATGAACGTCAATATGTGGGCGCATCCCGCGACTCAAATGAATCTTTCTGTCCTGCGAGCACGCGGCGTGCACGTGGTTGACCCCGACGAGGGCTATCTCGCTTGCGGGATGACGGGCGCCGGCCGCCTCGCCGCAACGGAATCGATCGCCAAGAAAGTCTGCGACGTTCTGGGAATGCGCCGAGATTTTACCGGCCAGACAATCGTTGTCACGTCGGGTCCTACTCGCGAAGATCTCGATCCGGTGCGTTTCCTGACGAATCGCTCATCCGGCAAGATGGGATACGCCTTGGCGGAGGCGGCGGTTTGCCGTGGCGCCCGTGTGGTGCTGATCAGCGGCCCGACGGATTTGCGAATACCCGAAGGTGTCGATTGGGTACCGGTTCGCTCGACTGAGGAGATGAGGAACGCCGTGCACGAACGCGCTTCGGAGGCGAACGTCGTAATCATGGCTGCGGCGGTAGCCGATTATCGGCCAGTTGCGACACAAGCAGGCAAATTGAAACGCGGCGTCGGTCGGCTGATGCTCGAACTTGAACCCACACCGGATATTTTGGCGGAGTTGGGACGCGAGAAGGGCTCGCGTATCCTCGTTGGCTTCGCTGCCGAAACCGAGCGCATCGCTGAAAACGCGCGAGCGAAGCTGTCGCGGAAGGGCGCTGACATGATCGTGGCGAACGACGTCACACAGGAAGGCGCGGGGTTCGATACGGACACTAACGTTGTCACTCTATTCCTGCGCGATGGTCGCGACCTGCCGCTTCCCAAGATGAACAAATGCGACGTTGCCAACCGCATCCTTGACCAGGTTCTGGAAATTCACAATCAATCAAAATTCATGCTATAAAACCCTTTGTTGACGTAGCGGCTCGGCAAATTGTGCGCCGACGGTGGTGGGGCTGTTCTATTCGTTGATAGTGGGAAAACGAGGGCATTGGATGGATTCGTCTCACCGCAGTCGCCTTGAAGCGTGGTTGCACTACTCAGCGGACATTGGGATTGGACCTTACTACCGCGGTCGCGCTTCCAATCAAGCTACCCAGCGCCCGTCATCTCAACAGCCTGTTCAGACGCCAATGGGAGCATCCTCCCCACCATCAATTCCCTTACCCACGGAAGCAGCGCCTCGTAAGATAGCAGCAGCGGCGGGAACTGCTTCTGCGGCGTCTCTTCGGGGCACTCCGGTCGTTATTCCGGTTTTGGATAGCCCATTTCTCTTCGATGAGCGCATCGAGGGCGATACCCTCGAGCGTATCCGCGAAGTCATCGGCCCGAACTGCACGCGCTGCAAGCTGCACAGGGCGCGCACGAACATCGTCTTCGGCGT
>Ga0307374_10003654_pt1 | contig 26150 bp, 59 predicted proteins | sample OX3MG_FD_202532 | JGI IMG/M metagenome (GOLD analysis project Ga0307374, IMG submission 202532) | Soil microbial communities from Risofladan, Vaasa, Finland - OX-3 | ecosystem: Environmental > Terrestrial > Soil > Coastal area > Acid sulfate soil | place: Finland: Risofladan, Vaasa | collected...
AGTGCTCATTATTTCTGCTGGAGTTAGGCGTTCTATCATTCTTCTTCTGCCTCTGCTGCATCATTCTCTAGTGCTACAGGGTCTATTTCACTGCCTTTCTCCACTACATATAGTGGCCGCCATGGCCCACGATAACTTTGTACTTCTGGGCCTTCGCGTAGTTCGTAGCCATCAGGCATCATTAGCTGAAAAAATGAGCTAATTACTTTGCCTTGTCGTAGCATTGTACATCCACGCATCATTTGGTGGATTACATTCAGCTGCTGTGCATTGAAGTTACACGCTAGTACCTTCGGTTTTAGTTTTTCTGCTCTTTGTACATATTTTGCCATTTCTTTTTCACTTAGTACCCACAATTATCTATTTGCTATTCCTACGCCAACTACCATAGCATCATCAAATAGGAGTATTTCAAGACGCTTTTTAATTTGCTGTTCCTTATCCATAGAGCCAATTTCATAGCAAATCATTGCAAAATTAGCTTCGTTTATTTCCTTGTTTTTAAACAAGCGAATAGCATTAGCCAATATCTCGGTATCTGACTTCGCATTATCAAAACACTCATGCGAAACACGCTTGAGTACATCTACATTACAGCCTAACTCTTGCATTTCTTTTCCATTTATTGGCATTCTTATTCACTTTTGCCTTGTATATTCGCTACTTTTTACTGTCTTATCGCCATCAAGCCAATCATGTATTTTTATCGTGTATGTTGTTTCTGTCTCAGAAATGAAAATAGTATGATGATGCCTTTTTCTATCTGCTGAATCACTACAATGCTCATCTGGACATGACGGGCAAATGCTTTGACATTTTTCTGCAAACATTAATCTCGCCAATCCAATTGCTTCCACTCAGGAAACAGAAACTCTGCTAAAACACGTCTTATCTTATGGCCATGAGCAGCTACATATTCAATAGCACCATCATCTTCGCCATAGCTAGTAACAGCAATATATGCTGCCCAATCATTTACTGATCCTTCTACTGCTACAACCATTATCGCTGGTGATAGCATTCGGTGCTCTTTTCTGTTATATTGATGCTTTCGTTCTGGCTTTTCTACCCATTCTACCCATTCGCAAGGAGCACCACATTCAACGCATTTCTCAATTACACACTTTCCGCCACTGAAAGAGCCAAATGGTGGCTCTGCTCCACAATTTGCACATTCTAGATTTGCTGTTGGTTCTATACTCATGTTTATTCACTTACTCGCAATTCAACCCATTTTCTCATTTAGTTTTCTTTGTAATGCTGCAATAGTATCATGTGGATAAAATGTATCCAATTCATTCTTTGAATTTGCTAATGCTATTGCATTAACTAATATCTCGATTTCTTCTAGCGTTAAGTCAAATCGCCGAAGTACTCTAGGAGTAATATGCTCAGGCATTTTATTCACTTTGCCTAAATTCAGCTTTCAATTCATTACCTTGCCAAAATCTTACTGCTTTTACATATTCTGGGCATTCGCAAAACTTGCAACCTTTTCCACTAGGATGCGAAAGCCTAGCATGCCCACAAACTACGCAACCTGTTGCTGATTTAGGCATTATGTTTCAACCCTTACTACTGCGAAACAAATAGGGCAATACCAATAGGTATGCTTTTTGTCATTTGTTTCTTGCCATTTCATTTCTACATAATCATACGCTTCTGTTTGCGTTACGTTAAACGCAATCAATTCGGCTGAACCATGCGTTACATCTACTCCAGCCAGCTTCATGGCTGCATATACTTCTTGTGCTTTTGTCCATTCTTTCTTATTATGTTGATGTTGCATTTTATTTCTTCACTCGCATATCATCAATTTCTAATTCCTTAATTTTGCAAGCTCTAAATATGCATCCTTTTTCTGTATTTATCCAAATTACTTTGCTATCATTTCTGATAACAATTTGCACAATTTCTGGGGCTGTTATATCTTTCATGCCTTCTAATTGCTGCTGTAACGACTCTATTTGGGCCTTTAGTATTTCATTTTCTGTTGCCATTATTCTTCACTCTCAAAACATTTGCAATTTGCTACATGGAGCCAACAAACAGTGCCATCTCCTTCATCACCTGTTATGCTAAAGCCTAGCTTTTTAATTTCTTCATCAAATGTTTCTGCCCAGATTTCAAATGCGTCAATAGTTAGTGCTCCATCATCTTCTGCATGGTAGCAATCATCTGCTATTTGACTTATATCACGATATGCTGGATACATACCATAAGTAATAGTGTCGCATTTATCAAAACCGTTGAATCTTTGTGCTGTTTCTCTAGCATCTTTCTCTATTTCTTGCTCTGTTATTTCATACTCTTTGCCAAACAATGGCCGTAGTTTGAATACTTTTACTTGTTCGCTCATTTCTGTCTGCACCCACAATTGCATTCATAACCTATACATGAATGCTTATCGGCTAATTCCTTTCCAAACATTACGCAAAACTCTTTTCGTTCTTGTAATGTTCTTTGTTGCTCCTCATCAAATGCAATTACTAAGCAACTTCTACATATATTAAGTTGCTTTTGTTCTTCGCTCATGCCTACCAATTCCTCTTATATTCTATCTCAACATGAGCTGATACATAGATATTAAGAATACCTGCAATCTTCTTTAGCTCAGCTATTTGCTCTTCTTCTGTACCTTTGATTTCGGCTGCAGTAGTATCTGATTCAATACCCCATAGACCGCCACTAGAGATATGTTCTATTATGCCTGAATGATCGTCAAAAGGCACTAGAAATTCACCATTAGCTATTATACCTATGCAACACCATTGATTATTATTGTATGCGTCAAGCCTTTTCTTGTCTTGCTCTTTGTATGTTGCTCTATTCTCTGCTGTTTCCTCTTCGTACTCTTGCTCCAAATAAGACAAATCTGGCGATTCGTCTAGGATATGCTTTACGGTTATTTTGCGTATTTCTATCATGTTATTTCACCATAATAATTGCATTATACTATTTGATAATGCAATAAACTCTTTGTCTATCACTTGCAAAACACCTAGACTTAAACCACTTTGGATTAAATCGCTTGGAAGATTTTTTTCTGCAAACCACTTTTCCATATCTGAGCGCTTTGCTGCAAATATTGTACCTTCTTTATTGTAAGCTTGAACAAATAGCATTATTATTGCATATTTCTCTCTGTTTTCTGGATTAAACTCGTTTTCTGCTCTATAATTGCAGTAATGACCGTACCAAAATGGATTGCATTTCAAGCCCCATACTTTAGTATAATGATTGAAACGCTTTACTAAAGCACTTTCTGGATTGAATTGTCTTGCTTCATAAATTGGCTTTTCTTCACTCATGCTACTTCGCCTTCTTTTCCTCAATGATATATCCTTTCAATTCTGCTAAATGCAAAGTGCATAAACTTACCCAAAACTCAAACTCATTAAAGAGCCTAATTTTCACATTAGTTGATGCAATTCTGGAATTTACTTCTGTGCCAATACACACATCACAATATTCGGCTAATCCGCCTTGCTCTATTATTTCCATGCTATAAGGCCGCCGCTACCACACAATTTTTTACTCTCTTGCAATTTCTGCATCTTCTCTCATGCCTACTGATATTGTAATCAAATAGGGTTATTTTTATGCCGCAAGCTGTCTTAACCCAGCCACCATTGCATTCTATGAATGTATGTGATTTCATACTACTTCACTCGCTGTTCATTTCTGCTTTACGCATAGCAAACTCAGCTTCTTTAGTAGCTCCTTCTAGTTGATATTTTTTGAATATATGCTGTAGCTCATCTAAATCTTGTATATGAACAATGAATTGCCAACACATGCTAAATCTTTTTTCATGTGTAGTAATATGCGCTCCATATATACTGTTTGTTTGAATATCTTTCATAACAGCATTAGCAGTTTCAATATTCATATCATGGAAGCTAACACGCTGAATTAATTGGGCTAAAAGCGGCTTCTCGGTAATAATTTTCTCTGTTATTACAGCTATTGCATCTATTCCACCATTAGTTATTGCATTATAGCAATAAGGGCATGTTGATACATTATATCTAATATGATTATGAATTGCTGAAACTATTTTAAGATGCATTTATTTCACTCGCTTTAGTTTTAATGCTTTGACCTTCTTGTTTAGCTTGCCAACTGATAGCTTCAAATCTCGTAATTCATCGCCGTTAATTAGGCGACTGTTAAGAGTTTTGCTTAGACTATCAATTATGCTAATTGTTTCCTCTCTTTGAGATTGAAGCTCTTGGATTGCTTCTAGCTTCTCCTTTAGCGTCATAGAGCGTGATTCTTGCTCATCATGTTGAGGCGAGTTAAGTGCATTAATCTCTGCTGGTGAGGCGTGTTCTAGGTTGTTAAGCATACTCAATTCTGCTTCTGATATTTGCTCTATCATGTTATTGTATCACTACTTTGCGTAGGAAAAGCTCGTTGCCTTTAAGATAGATAGCAACAATATCTCCGCCTTCGATTCCTGTAGCTTCACGCACTTTTTTCGTTAAGGTTATCTGCCCTGTTTCTGATACTCTGCTAGTATCTAGCAAATTACTCTCTTTTGATTCTATTTCTGATGCCATTTTACTCGCCAATTTTCTCACGTATTTGTTTAATTGTTTTGATCGCAATACGAAAAGCACTAATTTCAAATGGCCTCTCAATACGCTCAAAACTCTTTGTATGCACTAAATCTGCAGCTTCATCATTTCCGCCTATCTTTGCGGCAATAATATGATTTACTTCATGTGTGATTATCATTGAATATACGCCTTCAAAGAAAGCAATAGCAAATTCTTTAGCTTCTAATTTAGTACAGCCATGTTGTATTGCTTCTTCTATTGTATTTTGATATGCTTGCCTAGAAATGTAAATTATCTCCTTTTCAATAGGCAGATCAACATAGGCATATACATCTGCTGAAGCTTCAGAAACCGTATAAGCACGACCATTTATCCAATCTTGTACTGTGCTTGATTTTGATGCTGTTGCTGATTCTAATTTAATATCTATCATTTTACTTAACCGTATCCCGTACTATTCCACGCATGCCCTCTTCAAATGCTCTATGAGCTAGAGTCTTGCCTCTAGGTATTCTTTGGCCACAATATTTGCATTGATAGCCTTTACCTTCGCCCTTCTTTGCTCTGCTTCTCTTTGGTGCTTGTTCCTTTGGCCAAAAGATTTCTACAAAACTATTTGGATTAGCTTTCTGCAATTCAACTTGCTTTGTTTGAGCTTCAACTAAATCTTGCAAAGGGCCGAATAAAATATCAGTGCTATCTTTAACGATATAATAATCCAAGCAAATCGCCATAGAAAACGCCTAATCGCTCCATTCTAAAGGAATGCTTGTATCGCCTTTTACCCAATTCTCAATCTTTGCGATAAACTCATCAGCTGCTGCTATTTCCGCAGGTGTTCTCTTGCCCCAATGCTCATCATATTTAAAATTGATATATCCGCCGCCTGTACTGCCTAATAGTTTTCCATTAACTATTATGTATAACATACCTTGCCATTTTGCTTCTGGCTCATGGCCGAAATAATGGCCTGTTTCTTTGAATATCTCTTGCCATTGTCCAATAGCTTCTTGCGAATAGATACTTTCAACATTAATCAATTGTACGCTTTCAACATGCTTAAAACCATTCCAGATATAACCTTGCGCATCAGCTAATCGAATGCGATATTTCTTTGTTTGTTTCCACGTTTTCCAAAGCTCATTATCATGCTCTCTTTTTTGCCCTTCTAAACTCTCTAGCTTCGCCTTAAGCTCTTTTATTTGAGCTTCAACATCACGATATTCTTTTGCTATATTACTCTGCGGTACTGTGTTATGAATAAGTGCGGTTTCGGTCAATTCTGGATACCTAGAGGTATTAGGAAATACCTAATACTTAAATATTGGGTAGCATCAGCCCGCAGTTTATATAGCATTAATATATGTGTTTTCACGAAAAGTTATATAGCTGATTAGCGGTAATAAATATATAAGTTTAGCGGCGTATGTTCATCTGACTTTAACAAATTCGGTTAATGGGCCTAGGTATCCAGAACAAAACACTTAACGGCCCAAAGAGTAAGGGCCTTTAGAACGTGGATAAACTGAATGATCTAATAATTCGCTGACTTTAACAAAAAACGGAATTAGGCCCAATTAAAACGGGCCTAGGAAACTATGAGGAAAAACAGCTTAGGTTTAAGCTGTTTGTTCAGCTTGTTTGTTCTCTCTTATTTGTACCTCTTCGCCGGTCAATTTCCGCACGTAACACGGCTTATTTTTCTTGTTTAGTGTCGTTACTCTTAGGATACTTAGGCCCGCTGAAAAGCTCTTTTCTGTTTCAACGCCCTTATATGCTTCAAGTAATTCCGAGATTTTTCTGGATACGGCCCCCGAATTATGATTCAATTTGTGCCAATCGCTCTTTTCGGCCTTCGCGATCTTAACAAGTTCTCTAAGTTCGGGTTCTATGGTAGAAGTACGGCCAAATCCGCCCGCCCTTACTTTGTTATTTAGAGCTTCGATCTCGCTTTCGCTAGCTCGCACTAGTCCTAAAGTCGTTACTTTTCCAGATACCGCAGTATTTGGAGCGGAAACTTTTTCGACAGCCCCCGCTTGAACGTTCGTCTTTTTAGATATGTTTTGCGACATACTATTTCAGCGAAATATATGATATATCGCGTACTATATAGGAATTTCATAATACATAAATATAGATCATCGCTGAGGTACTATATAACTCTTAAGATCTTATCAGTTATCCATGTTGATCGGAAACTTTGTCAAATTTTGGGTTTTTATGAGATAAGGGCCTAGGGTATATCTCATAAGATTGTTATCAGTTATCTGTAGGATACCCAAAGCTGAATAACTCTTAAGGAATTATCAGATAAAGAGTATATAAAGGAATCTAAATTTTAGCTTTAATTCTGCGGATACTTAACGCTTTTGAATATACCTAGGCCGTTAAAACTACATAGATTAATGTACTTCAAAGTACTAGATGTAGATATATGACCGGCGAATTTAGATATTTCTATGTTTGATTTACCAGCAGCTGCTAACCATGTTAGTCTAGTATGTCGCAAAATATGAAACCTAATAGGCTTACCGCTTTCTGACCTATCCTTAAGCTTAAGTGTTTCATTACAAAGCTTTGCGAAGCTATGTTGCTCATTAATACTAAGTTTGCGAGATAAAACATCACTAACAAACAAATACTCACTGCTATCTTTTCGCTTCTCTAAATACTCTTTAACTATATTTCCGTATTTAGGATTAACATCTAAAACTTGCTCCATAGGATTGCGTTGCTTTTCTCTAGTAACTTTAGCTTTGAAAGTAGATAATTTGAAATCTGACCTCTTTGTATTTACAGCTTCACCAAATCGTAACGCCAAATCATAAGAATACGCTATAAGTGGAGACAAAACACCTTTTGCTTGACTGATTATTAGATCAATTTCTTCTGGATAAAGGAAAGATGGTTCATCAGATATAGTAACTCTAGGTATGCTAATATGCTTATAATTTGGTTCTGATGAATATTCAAACAATCCAAATAATGCATATGCTATTACTACAACAGTGCGATTTTGACCACGCTGTTTAATTTGTTTCTTAATGAAATCATTTGCAGTATCTACACTTAAATTGTTATCTCCATACTCTTTTCTGTATGCTTCTATTGTACGCTTATAACTAGCATAAGTATGAGGTGATTTATCTAAATCTAAATACTCATAGTATTTGCTAACAGTTTCTGCATTCATTTATATCATGCCTCTATTTGTTTCTTGCTGTGAGTTAAACGTTTATGACAGGTTTCGCATAAGATTACTAAATCATCAGTTTTCCTTTCACCATTGATAATTGCTTTATAAAACATAGTATCTTTCAAATATTGCCTCTCAATATTTCCATCATTGTTTTTATGATGTATTTCCAATTTCATAATATCAGTAGAATCGCATATTTTACACTTATTACTAATTTTTTGTACTGCGTCATCATGTAATTGGAAATTAGTGCCAAATCGTAATTTTTTTGCTTCTTGATGTACACCAACATATAACCTATATTGTTCTGCTAATTCATTATCATTATATTCCCTTAGTTTAAAATTATGTTGATATGCCCAAATAGCTAAATTCATTGGTGCTAAATGACCACAAAATGTTATTTGTTTTGCATGCGTTATTTCACGAATACTCATATTCTTATTATAATACATATCCTCAAATTCATTTACAGTAATCTTTCTAGTTATGCTATAACCCTTCGCCATAAATAACTCAGGTTAAGTTATCAGTTATGATTATTTAAGATTAACTATACAAGACATTTGCGCTGTCAAGCGGTGTCAAAGAGGTTTGCATGTTGTACAGAAATTGCCAAAATGTTCTACTTCTTGAGCCGTAATTCTACGGCCATATAATCTGCTTCTATCTGCTTGGGCTTGGTTATAATCAAATATCACTTGACAAACAGGGCATTTAATCCATACAGGTTTAGCAAACTTAACTACTTGCCTAGACATTTAGAATGTTGCCACCTGCTTTCCATTTAACATAACAGTGCCGTGTACTACTATATTTATTTGAATATTTTGTATGCCAGCTAGTGCTGCTACTTCCTGTGCGAAATAACTAGGTAAAGCTTCATAAGCATTTGGCTCATCTCCGCCTGCTTTATCAGTAATATAAATATAACTTGCTGAAGAATATTGATCTAATGAAGGTAAGCTTGGAACATTATATGCAATAAAAGCACCACCTGATGCTATAGCAGTTGTAGGAAGGCTATTGCTCTCATAAAGATTCTCAACGCTGAATATTCCTAGCATTATTGTTGGTTCTGTTGTGCCTGGATTTCCAGCATTAATGAAATATCCAATACTCATGCAATAATTATTCAATCCTATATAATATGCCTCAGTTAGAGTTGCTGTACTCATCTCATCAAAGAAAATGCCGTTAATAGTGTACCAAGAATGATAACTATTAATTTGATCTTCTACTGTAGCGGTAGATGTATTACCATAATTAGTTGCAACATATCCAAGAACAACTACTCCTGCTGCTCTTAAGCTTGCTATACCATTAACATAATTTATATCTTGAGATATGCCGGGGCCACTGTTTGGATTAATTACTGCAATAATTGGAACTGTAGGATTTGCTTTCTTTACACTTACAATATTGCTCCAAGATGCATCTGTTGGATATATGTATAGTGGGATTATTACGCCTGTCATAATGCCATCAGAAACTATGAGAAACGACACTTATATATAAGTTTAATGTAGGATTTTCCCTCACGATCTGATCTGTTTTGAAGTTTATTGTTAAGGGGCCATGATGTCTAGTGTCGAGAAAGTATCCAACGCCTCGGAGTGCCTAGTTAATCATCATTAAATATTGAAGCATGACTACAGATATGCTGTAGTCATACAGAAGTTAGCTCGCCATTAGTTAAGTATCCATGGTACGGTGCTATAAGTATAGATGGCGTAATTGAACAATTAGGGGGCTCGCCAACTCTAGTCCAGCAATAATGATTGCCTATAGCTCCATGTCCACAATTTGTTGCAGTACTCATAGTATCCCAAATTCTACCACTCATGCTATTCCATACATCTAATTGAGTTTCTAATGGCTTGCCGGGACAAACTACCATTAGATGCCCTCTCTTATCTAAATCAGTAGGCATCCACCATGCCCAAAACATATCTCCTTCTTGTAGCAATCTAGGAGTTTCATTAGTGCCTATTTCTCTATATAATGTAGCATAGAATAATTGATATGCTGGAACTGAGCCGTTAGTACCAGCCCAACTTGCTCCTACTTGAAAAGCTGGTACTATTGCTTCGCATTCTGTACATTTAGTTGGCCATTTATCTCTATATTCATCATGCTCTGCTTGTGTAGTTATTTCTGTGCATGCAAACTTTTTCTGTACTTCTTCATAATTTGTAATAGGGCCATTATAAGGATAATCTTGCATAAATCTCATAGCATTATGATAGCCATATTCTCTGCCATGAGTTCCTTTACCGCCCCAGAATACTCGTAAATAGAACCTTTGCCCAGCATCTTCTACTAGCTTACATTTTATGCCCATCATCTATCTAATCCGCACTCTCTTTGTACTTTATGATATTCTTCAAGTAAGCAATAGAAACATATAATTCTAGTGCTGCCATCTACCATAACTGCTTTTTTACCTATTCTTCCACACTGACATAATTCTAATTCTATTTTTGCCATATTTATAACCTCTAACTCTTTAAAACAAAAATAATGGTTTATACATATTTAATTGTGATGTTATACTATGCCAAATAGTAGTTTTCAAGCTTTCATCAGTTATTCTGTACATTTCATATACTGCTGCAGCAGCATTAAAATCACCACTGAATCTATTTATTGCCCAATTAATAGCATCGCCATTAGCCAAGAATTTAGCAGCTAATTGATAATGATTTACTGCATCGTCAATATGGAATTGTACACCAGTAGCTATTTGCTGATTAATAGCATTATCATATGAACCTATTAATTCACCCTCATATGCTTCTGGCAACAATATCCACTGCGGCCCCGGCAATATGCTCATAGTCTTGTAACCTGCTGATAAGACATAAATGTTGGATTGCGTAATGTTTGATAATTTGAAATAAGTGTAGTTGAATCTGTTATGTTTTGCATATTATAATCAACAAAATCATCAGTAAAAAATGGGCTTATCATAGATGCGTTAATATCTACTGATAATGAATAGAAACTTTGAATATCTAGCGGGTCTTGTATAGGACTGCTTATTTCAGTATATTGCGGCCAAAATTCTGGAAACCATATTGGTTTTGTAGTTGGATACAGCTGTATAAATTGCTGCATTTGCGTGAAATCATTATAGCTGTATATATCAAAGCCTGCAAAATCACAATATAGGCTTGTCATTTGGCCTATTGATATTCCTTGAAGTACACTATCAGATTGCAATATTCCACCACCACCTTCCATAGCCATTCCAACTAGGCAATTTGGCGCATTCATCTTTACTGTTTGATAAAGTTGTTGTTGTAAGCTTAACATTGATACTGCAGTAATTGAGGTTGGATCGCTTATCATTGGCTCATACCAACCCGGCTCTTTAATTGTTACATAATAATCAGGCATATATCTAGCTGATAATACATTTACACGATTTATCCAATATGTTTGAAAAACACTCCATGTCTGCGGATTACTACGGAAATATTCTTCTGATGCATCAGCTATGCATAGTTTCTTTCCTGCATTTTTAATAGAAGTAATTAGCGAATCAAGTGTAGATATAATTGTTATATTGTTTTGTGCAAAAGCATCAAAACCAATATCTATCCTAATAGTACTTGGATTAGTGTCTAGTAGCATTTGTAACTCAGCGTTCAATACTTCTAATGTATTATAACTTTGCATAATATTATCATAACTAGCTCTACTATGTTGAGCTGAGAAAATGAAATATATTGGTGCCACTGGTAAAACTACTGGTGGTGCAGGCCATAATGATTTATTCTGATAGCCTTGATTTTGGCCAAATATTGTATTAAATATAGAATATATAGGATATGTAAAGAATTCTAACGCTTTGTTAAACTCTTGTTCTATGCTCATAACACTAAACCCACTTCTTCTTGAATAGTGCTAGAACGTACTCCAATATACATATCACCAAGAGTACCACCTAATATTATTTCTTGTTGCCTTTCTGTTAATTCAGTATCTAATAAAATACTCATATAATATCACTACCGCTAGTCAATCCCCAACCAAAATTCTCAGCATTAGCTGCTGCATGAGCACTAGGCCCACTAAACCGTCTAGTATGAACGACCCAAAATGGAAATGCATTAATTCTATAGCCCATTACAGATGCCCTTGTTGAATAATCTACATCTTCCATAAATCTCTCTGCATATGGCCCTACTTTATCAAATACTGGTTTTCTCATATACATAAATCCGCCGTAATATGATAGAGGCGAACTGGATAAAGCGTTGAAGTTTTGTGATATTGTTATTGGCCAATCTTCCATATGCGGAGTGATAAAGTACGCAGTTGCGATTTCGTAATTGTAACTATCTAGTGATGCTAAATCAATATGGCTAATATCCATATCACTATCTAAAAAAAGTAATTCGCTATACTTGGCTTGTTTGGCCCCAAGATTCCTAGCATAACTTCTAGTGCCCTCTGAAATCTGTAATATTTCTCCAGCACCATGAATTGAGAAAGAGTATGTATCACCTTTACGCACTGGTATTATAACAGAAACTACCATAATTATGCACTTCGTATAATCATTCCTTTTTATTAAGCTGGTTCTATTGATATGCTTGTAGCATTAATACCGCTATAAATTGTAGATGTACCGCCAGTAATACTATTCATTGCTATATAATAATAATAAATAGTTCCTGCTGCAAGACTGCTATCAAGAACACGGCATGATAGACCTGTAATTAGATTTGCTGCTAGTGCACCAAGTTTTGGCGAAGAATAAACATCTACATCGCCAGTGTTAATAGCGCTGCCAGCTGCAGGAATTGAGGTTGTTGATCGCACTATATAAACTACAGTGCTATCTCCAAGCACACTATTTGATACTGCAAATGTTGCATTAACCATAAAAGCTGTATTTGGAACTGCCTCACTTACTCCAACGCCAGTAGAAATAATAGTTGTTGAAGCATTTGAGTAGTTGGAACTTAGAGCCGCTTGCAATAAAAGTGGTCTAATACTACCATTAATTAAATCCAAAATTCCAAGATTTGTTATCCTGAAAACTTGAATTGCATTCTGAACCCATGTAACGATTGCTGTATTTATCGCTCCAATACGACTAATAGAAACATCTAATGCGTTTGCTCCACCGGCTCCAAATTTCAGAAATCCATCTCCAAGCTGTGAAGTAGGATTTGCGTCTAGTGAAGCATGATTCACTTGCCACGCTCCACCAAATTGACTCTGAGATGCTGTCCACTGATTAGCATTTGCTAAGTTAATATCTGTAGTAACATTTAGTCCAGAGGTGCCTACAATCATAGTTGAATTGGGCGTTGTAATTGCTAGTGCCCCTGTTAAGCTATTTAATGATGTAACGCCTTCTGATGGGCCACCACCGCCGCCATTAGGTGGATTTTTCATACCTTTATTTCACTTTCCTTCTTAATTTGCTCTTTTAGCTCTGCTTCATCTTTAGCATTTTCATCTTTAATTATTTGTGGATTTATAGTTATAATTGCTCCTTCAATTATACCCTCTACTAGCTTTTGTACTGAATCAGAATTAGCATATACTTTATTTTTAGTTTTTAGTTCTTCATTAAAGAAATATTCCACCGCGGCATTATATGCCACTATTCTTCTAAGTTTTGTTATTTGATTCTCATGTAGATTAAGCATTATTTTATGTTTTTCAATTCTTTCTTCTTTGCTTTGTAATGGAATAGAATCGCTTTGATGTATTTTTAATTTTGCTATAATTACTTCGCCTGTATCTATATGGCGCAATTTACCATCTACTTTCCACGCTTCATAATTTGCTACTGCAACATCTAAATATTTCCTTATTTCGCTTCTTTCCCATTCAGAAATATCAGCGAATTTACTTTCTTTTTTATCTTTATTAACATATGCTAATATCTCATCTTTATCAAGTTCATAATCTTTATACATATAAAATGATATTACTGGCATTATGCTAATTCACTATCTAGCTCTGCTACAGAGAAGCTGTTTATAGTACAATTTGCTGAGAAAGTGAAATTAATAGTATCGCCTGCATGTACTCTAATCTCAAATGCTACTTCATCATTAGCATTAAGGCTTTGAGCTACGCCGGGGATTTCACTAACTGTAATACCGTTATTAGTTCTTTTAACTGTTAAACTACCAGCTGCATTCATGCTCAACCATATCTCAAATATTGTGGGTGTATTAAGTGGTGCTATTGCAGTAGTATAGATATTATTTGGTGTAACATATGCAGTATTGAATATCTCTGCTCCTACTATTATAGGAATTGAACGTATATAATCACTTGGCATTATGGTTCACGCATTTTATTTAGCATCCAAGTATTACATTCCCTACACGCTATAGATTTTCCATATTCAGTATCAATTTGCACGTTTTTAGTTGTAGAATTAACGGTAATTTTTACTCCACAATTATCATTTTTGCAATTTCTAGTGTAAATGCCCAAGATAAATCACTCTGTTAATACAGTAGTAAAATGTGGTAGTAGATATTTATTGTAATATTCTACGCTTATTTGTATAAATGTATTCCAATACCAAATTGTTATTGCGTTTGACGTATCATTATTGATTAATACAGCCTTAAGTACATTAAATGCCGGAATTAATTGCCCTATATCAATTATATTTACAGGTATTTGATATAATGATGATACAATTCCTGCTGTATCTGCATGTGTCAATATATTATCTGTATAGGTAAATAGTTCTAAATTGTTATCTTCGCTAACCAATATACGATATTCTGTTAATATTATAACTTTATTTTTTGGTACATGGCGCGTAATATTTGTTGTTGAACCTGCTGGTACTATTATAGAAGCTAAAACACTATATGTTTCACTATTTTTAAGAAATGCTAGAGTGTTTAATAATTCGCGTATATTAACTGTTGTTATGGTGGTATTATTTTGTTGTTGCATAACAGGATTCTTAATAGGTATAGATTGCGGCATAGGTACAGTAGTAGGTTGCTGTATAGGCATAGATATAGATACTGGTCTTGGTTCCTGATTTATTATATCCTGTATTTTGCGTAGAATTTGCTCAGGAGTCGGTAATGACACATTTTATCACGCCACTGCACTAACTACTATAAATGAACCAGCTTTTACTGTAGCTGTTCCAGCAGCCGCTGGATTAGCAAAATCAATTTCTAATGTTGTTGCTGTTGCGCCTACTGTAATAACACCTGAAATTGTAATAATACCAGATGTATATACTGGTGCAGTAGTAAAAATGGCTGTTGTAACTGCTGTAGCTACGCCAGCAGCTGTAACATCTGCTGTAGCTATACTTACAGCTAATGCATCAGCTACTATTAGAGATGCTCCAGCAGCTAACGCTTTAATTTCAATATTTATACTACTAGATGTAATATTGGTAAAATAAATATACGCGTGAAAAGTGTAGTTTGTATTAGCTAAAAGTGAAGCTAGTAATGTTGTGCTAGCATAAGTAGCTACTATAGATGCCTGATCTGTAGTAACTCTAACTGCATTACCAAGTTTATCGGCTGTTACACTAGCAGCTGCTAATTGTGATGTTCCAACATTACCTGTTAGTGATGCTAACAGATTCTTGACATTATTAAAGCGGCCCACAACTTATCTACCCACTTTTAAATAGATGCTGTACCTACATTTACTGGCCCGCTATGAGTTACGCTAGCTATTGGTATTTGTGTCGGTCTTATTCCTGCAGGTGGCGTTACTCTATTACCTAGAACGTATTGAAACCCTGCAAATATTACTCTAGCCGAAGATTGTGCAACTGATAATGGATTAATAATCCTCATTGCTGGCGATAAATCTTCTAATACAAAGAACTCTGCGTTGTTATTGACAATTGCTTTTGATCTATCTACAACCTCACCGCTAAATATTGCTGCATCATCTTCTTCTACAATAACAGTAATATTAGTAGTTACTGCAGCTGATTGTTGGCATACTACTCCTGAATTGAAGTATAAATCTTGTGGTAATGAATCTCTGCCAAGAGAAGTCCAATCTGCTGCTGAAAATGAAAATGCTAATTCTGAATTAGCTGATGTAGCTGCTGTACCACCAGCTGCGCTAGCATCTCCAAGAAATACATTAGTTGCTCCAGAGCATTGAATGTTAAGGCCAACTATTCTACTATGTCTAGTAGGCGTTTGTCCAGCTATACCAGCTGCCAAATCTACATTAGAGCTGTTAGCCCAAATTAATGAGTCTGTACCCGGCGCGGTAGTTATCTGTACCTTACTCTTATGTGGTGCTAATGGATTTTGTATATAGGTTGAAGCATTTGGTGTACTATATAGAGGATTTCCTGCTCCCGGCATTAGAAGCTGAAATAGAATATCATCTAGTAAAGTAACTCTATATTGAGCAAATACATTGTTATCTAGTTGCAATATGTTGTTTATTGTGCTTTGTGGAATTACACCAGTCCTATCATTAACTGAGCCATTTGCTGCTAATGCTGTAACACTTGTAGGTAGCGCACCTGATATTTGTAGAGTATCAATCATATATGGTTGTATAGGCTCAAGCATTTGAACCTGAAATACTCCGCCTTCACCATTTTTTGGTGCTAAACTTCTGCCTTGGCCTTGAAAGTACACATAGTCCCCTACCTTAAGCAAAGGTAGGAAGTCTCGATCATAGGGAAAACTCGGCATTATACTCTACACTACTCCATCTTCTTGCTCAGATATAATCTTTGCATCGCTATGATTCTGTATTATTGATTCAGCTATTTCTTTGCTGATAATCAATTCACACCAAATACCTTCAAATTTATCTTTTGATATTGGGTGTACGTTATAATGCTCCCAATGTCTGCCTATAAGCTCTTCATAATATTTTGGAAAGCTTACTGTATGATCTTCATTACCTACTTCGATAACTGGTACACGCAGTAATACCTCTGTAGCTAGATTATTCAAATCAGCCTTAGCTGCTATAGCTCTTCGTTGAGCAGCTCTTACTAATGGTATGCCTTTAACTGTTTTGGTAACTGTTTTTTGTATGCTCATTTCGCTTTTTTCCCCCAGCGAAATAAATAGCTATGACTATCTATTTGATTATACTGCTAGTACTATAATATCTACACTCGTTGCTACTGCAGATATTGTATTTGCTGCAGCTGCTAGTGCTACACATACTACATTAACAGTTTGACCAGTATATGATGACACTGATGCGAAAGTAGAAGGTATTGTAGTGGCTGATGTAGTTGCTGAAGCAACTGCTGTCTTGATAGTAGTTGCTCCTGTAATAGTAGCTGCCCCAGTACCAGTGATTGAGAAGGTGCCACCTAGTATCATTGTGCCTCTTCCCAATACTCTATTTAGTAGTCCTTGTGCGTTGATTGCCATTCTACTTCACCTATGTTTTTAGGTAGGGCCTTTGCTAGTCGTTATAACAGTGCCTTCGACTTCTGCTACAAATGTTCTGATCTTCGTATTCTTGACCACGTTTGTATGCCACAATCCTTGTACAGTTATTGGTTGCTTATTCACTGTACCATAGACAATATCTACTATTGTAGATTGTGTATTATCGCTATCTATTTCTCCATTAACGAAATGCCCACCAATCAAATCACCAATATCGCTTTCATACATTCCTTCTGTTTCAACGTATGCCTTAATATTGTTCTGAGATTTGAACTGTAGAGCTTGCAAATCACCACCGACAGTAAAATCTTGTACTCCATAGAATGCGAAGAGTTTATTTGAAGTTGATACTGCTTGTGTAGTACCAATCATGTTTTCCATAGTATCAACTGCGCCGGGAGCTGCTAGGTGCCAACCAACTGTAGTAGTTGTTGCAGCTTCAATCACAATATCAACATTTGATGTTCCACCTGCATCAGTATCAGGCGGTAGATTTGTTTGAGCTGCTGTTACAGCACTTCCACCAACAACTGCTTCACGAATATCTACTGAAACGCCTAAGGTTTTCTCAGCTATTGCTCTCAATTGCCGAGCTGCTAGCACTTTGTATTGTGCTCTCTGTGCCAATGTCGTGTCGAAATCGGGTTTTAGGATTACTGTCATGCTTACGTATAGAAATAGTTAGGTATTTATAGCCTGCTCATACCTTAACAAAACCCATAATAGCTTTTAATAAAATCTATTAAGCAAAGGGATAAATTATGGGCAAGAAATTTAGCACTAAAAAAGTAGTTTCAATATCTTTTGGCATAAAATTACATGAGCGCATGCTAGAATATATGGATAGAGTAGGTAAAAAGGAAGATGTGCCAAGCGTTAGTGGTATAGTTAATATAGCAGTGAAAAAATATTTAGATGAGAAAGAAGGCATATCTACTGCTTAAGCAGTAGAAATAATATTACCTTGAGCAGTTTGATTTATCGGTATCTGATTCTGTAGATGTTGTGGCGCTGGTGAAGGCGGGCTCACTACAGATTGCGTAAAAGGAAGGGGGAGATTGAAAGGATTTGGAATGGCATTAAGCATTGCCTGAAAGTTTGCCATTAGGTTGTTCACTAATGAAGCTGGGTCGGGTAATGACATAATGCTATCTACGCCTAGATTACTGAAATAATCTGCTTTCCTTTCAATGAGAGTGGTAGTACAGGTTCAACTTGATTAACTCTAGGCTGTTGTGACGCTGTACCATTAGGTCGCGGTAACATAGCATTTACTCTAGCCTGAATTTCACGCAGAAATGTTCCAGAAAACAAAGAGCTAACCTTAGGCGGTGGCGGAATTACCTTAATCAGAGTGCCGAATATCGGGTCGTTAGCTGCAGACGCGTAAATCTGTTGAGTCATGTTATCCATAGAGCCTGCTACTTGGTTTATCTGAGCTGGCGGTGCTGGGAATTGTGGTTGTGCCATTTTACATCACTTATTAATCCCATGGCATTGACGGAAGCTTTGGTAAGCCTCTGCCACCAAATGGTGAACCGCTCTTCAAATTTGCTGAAATATTGGAAAACACATTCTCCAATGGCTTGCTCGGTTTTGGAATCTTCGTTACATTATCCACAACATTTGCAGGCAATAGATCATGTACTGCATTAACTATTGGCTCAAATGGAGCTAGGCCGATAAGTGAATCAGCCCAAGTATCTACTTCTCTTGCAACTGCGGCTACTATACCAATTTCATCTATTGGTTTGCCATATGAATCTAGCACATCAGGATTGTGGTACATAGTGAACGTAAAACGACCCTAGCTATAAAAGGATTTTGAAAGAGTACTCTTTAACTGCCTAAAACTAGCCAGTACACTGGCACATAGTTGCCGGGACAATATATCTCGCAACTTGTTGTTGTAATATTCCTTACTTGCGTTACTGGTAAGCTCAAGCCGGGTAAAAGGCCAACCCAATCATTAATTACAGTGAATACTGAATTTACTGCTGATTCAATACCATTTTGTAATGCTACAACAGCAGTATTAATTTGTGATGTAAGTGGAATCATTTGATTATTGATATTATTAGTTATGCCTGAAATTTGGCTGTTTATAGGGTCTATAACTGCGCTATTGATAAAACCCTCAACCTGAGCTATAGCAGCATTGGCCGCATTATTAGCTACTATTATAGCTTGATCAGTGGCTGAATTTATTATAGAACCCCAATCACCAGTGATTGCCCAATAAGCTGTTTGTAATGCATTTAATCCATCTGCTACTAAACCAACTATATCTCCTGCAAGGCCAAATGTTAAAGTATTAATTATGCCATACCATGAGCTACTATTCATAGCACTTGTTAAAACTGTTCCCCATGATTCTGGTACAGGCGGTAATGGTGGTAATGGAATTGCTGGTATATTAACTTGTGGAATAACACCATTATTGATATATTGCCATATTAAATTTTCCCATTGAAGTATGCCGTTCACAACTGGCGGATTAATATGTGCCGGTGTATTAGTATTTGGTGATTGTAATGCTACTACTGCTGGATTTACTGTAAATGCTAAATTATAATCTATTGTAATCCAGCCGGGTGCATTTGGAGCTGTTTCACCCCAAACTGCTTTAATTGGGCCTGTTGCTTGATTGATTATTGTTTGCGGATTGAAACTAGGAAAATTAAGCTTAAAGCCGGGCAATAATTGCCCTAGTAAATTCAGAGGGTCTGGCGGCTGATTTACTTGTACATTTGCCATTTGTACATACCCTATGTTTCAGTATATGTTACATTTGGTGCTGCTCCACCATAAAATGCTATTGTATAAGTGCCAACGCCACCATTTGTATTATATGGAATAATAATAGGGCCAAATGTACCTGATGGACTGCATTGCTGACTACCTGATTGGGTTACTACTCCATTTGGGCCTGTTATAACATATGTTAAGATTGCATTGGGTGCAAATCCTGAGCCTACCATTTCAAATTGAGTGCCTACTCCGCCCGATTGCGGTGTAATAGTAGCTACACCAGTACCAGTTATTGATATTATGCCTAACCATTGCAGAGGCGCTAACAATATACTTTCAACAGTACTTAATATTTGCTGTGGATTTGGTAATGACATATTAAATATCTACCCATTATGTTTGCGTATAGATTAGGTCTGGAATAACACCAAATGTCTGCGTAAATAAAACATAATAGGTGCCCGGCCCATAAGTCGTGTTGTATGGTATGCCTATTATGAATGTTCCATCAGGCAGAGTAAAACCATTAATTGTTTCAACAAATGTTAAGTTTGGGCCGTACAATATAATTCCACCAACATTAACGCTAATTGGGAAGCCCGAGCCATTAACAGTAAATGTAGTACCCGCACCGCCTGATGTTGGAGTTATTGTAACTAATACTGGTATAGTTATAATAGCAGTATCAGAACCGCTTGCTTTATTACCTATTGAATCAGTAACAATTACTGTTATTGGGAATGTGCCTGCACTTCCATAAGTATGCGTAACAGGATTTCCTGTTGCAGTACCACCATCACCAAAAGTCCATGCGTAAGTATAAGGTGATACACCGCCTGCTACTATTGCTGTAAATTGAATAGTGGCTGGTTCATTTGCTGATATGCTTTTTATAATACTTGTTGCTTGACGAAATAAACCAAGTGGATCTGTAGATTGCATTAATGCATTACTTAATTGCTCTAGTAATGACATTTTATGGCCCAACCGTTACTGTTAATGGTGCATATACCGTTATACTATTTGTTGCTGATGTAGCTGCATCTAATCCTTTTGTAGCGTCTCCAGCAAATGATGCATATACTGTCATTACTCCAGTTATTGAACTGCTTAATACTGAAACAGTTGCAGTTCCAGTGCTATCAGTTGTAGTAGTTTGTACTCCAGTCGTTCCATTTGTGAATACATAGTTGAAGGTAATTAGCTCACCTACTATTGGGCCTGCACTATCACTCAATTTAGCAACTGTACTAACAGTAGTATTTGTTTGCGCATAAGTTGGAGTATTAATTATAAGAGTTGTAGTAAGCTGAGCTGTTGCTGTAACTGTATCGCTTCCACTAGCTGTATTAGAAATAGAATCTGTAACTGTACAAGTAACAGTATAACTACCTGCAGTACTATAAGTATGCGTAACAGGATTTCCTGTACCTGTACCACCATCTCCGAAAGCCCATGCGTAAGTATAAGGTGGTACTCCGCCTGCTGCTGTAGCAGTAAATGAAATTACAAGAGGAATATAACCACTTACGCTAAATATTTGTAAGCCTAAAGCATCAAAAAATGATGTAACACCGCCTTGCGAAATAATTTTTTCCTGTATTGTAACGCCTGCAGGCGGAGCTGGTAATTGTGTAGTACATGGAGTGGGCACTTGTAGCCCAGTAGGTGCTAATACTTGATTTATTACAGTGCCAACATCACATATTACTTGCTCAGGGGAAGGCAAAGACATAAACTAAACTTTACTCCACTTATTTATAAAGATTTACATAGAAGCCTTAAATTGCTGTAACTGTGAATCCATCTGGACGCATAGAAAAAATGAAGTTATCTTTAATATTAGTCATGCCTAAAAGTGGTTCAGTTATGAACGCTGAAGTAATTATTGGAACTTCAATTATTTTGCCCATTAATGCTACTTTGGCATCAGTCTTTAGCATTGCAACAGAACCTACTACTTCTCTTGCCAATAATGGGATTTGTGGGCCAAACCATTGTAGTTTTGTTGCAAAGCTATACGGTAAAACAGTTAAATCACTGCCTGTATCATAGATAATATCGCATGGTATCCATTCATTATTGCTGTCTAAGAAATGTACTGTTAATCTTGCTCTCACGCCATCTGAATACATGAATAGTTGTTCTGTTATGCTACTCATGCTTCATTCCTCAATTATTAAAGGCAGTTTAGGAAGCCGTTTAACTGTACTCTTCATATAGCATTCCATATATGCTCTTAAGCTATCTGGAAGCCAATACAAATCCTTATATTCTTGAAACTCTTGCGGATTAAATGTAGCTGTTTCAAGATTAATTTGCTGATAATCTGTAAATTTGTTAATTACGCCACCAAATGGCAGAATATCGCCAACTATGTCTAATACATCGCTAACAAATCCAACTTGTACAAGCTTTTTGCAATCTTCATCATTTACCATTTGCTTTTACCCCCTCTTTTCTCTTATTTCACGTACATCTTCTTGTATTGTTTTAACTATACCATTTATGTTTTCAGCCTTAGTTGAAATAACATCAAGCTTGCCATTAATTTTGGCAAATCTTAGTTCGCCATCAGTAAATCTTTTCTCAGTTTCAATTTTAACGACGGCTAATGCTGTCTTTACATTTTCTTGCTCAATTTTAAGGTCGTTAATTTGTTCTGCAATTGCTGATGGAAAAGTCTTTTTATACGTTTTGAGAATAATATATGCCATAACACCTGTAAATGCTGCTGTTGTACCATCAATTACTTCTGTTGTATTTAGCACAATGTCGCTTATTTGTAAGAATGCCTCTATCATTTGCTAATACAACTCTATACTTTACAGTATATTATTTAATGAAATGCAATATAAGAGTGAAATTAAGAGCCTAGAAAAGAATGCTGAAACTAGGCTCTTAATAGGAAACTCTTACTCAGATGCGGCTGCTCTACGAGTTCTAGTAGCCCGACTCTTTCCTCTAGCACAATCTGTTGCTATTTGGTGAATTTCGGCTCCACTCATACCTTTGCGGACTCCAGCTGCGACACATTGGCCGACAGGGTGTCCCCAATTCTGCGTGAAAAGTTTCTGTGCTCTTCCATCTCGTACGACTCTGCTGACAAACGGCTTCAAGTTTTTGCTCAACTTGATTACTCTCTGTGCTCCCTTGCTCATATTACATATACCTTATTTGTGATATTCAAACTATTAGTATTTAAAACCTTCTTGTAATTTTGTGGCTTTTGTGTCATAATGCTGTTCAAATAAACATTTTATATCAAGCCCTTTTTTATCTTCATTTTCTACATGTAATGTTAGCGAATGTATAACTTCATTAATGCTTAAATCTTGGATAAAACCCTTTTCAGCTACAGCCTTAGCATAAATAAGATGTTTATAAGTATCATCTGATATTCTAATTGTTCGTGTCATTTTGCTTCTTGCTCTGCTGATTCTATTATCTTTAGTAGTTTAGGACTCTTAACATTAGCTTTTATACCCTGCCAAAACTCATCTGGTTTTATCTCATCTAAAAGCATCTTCTCATACAAATCTCTTGCATTGAAATCTGATTGATTGGACACTAACATAGCTACGCGCCACATTGGGTCATTAGCTAGATTTAGCTCTTCTTTTCTTTCTTTTCCTTGCCTTGCCATTTCCCGCATTCGAAAGTCCCCCATATAGGCTTTATATCTAACATCTTTTGCTGAAGCTCATCTATTGCATCATTTCTTGATTCAGGTCTATATTTTTGGTATTTACTGCCAAAATTAGCTAGTACTATAGCCATATGCTTTTGAGCAAAATGAATACGGTTCTTTTCTGTCTTAGTCCTACCTTTAGCTGAATTAATTATACAGGGAAGGTCAATATCTGCTATTTCCTTTAATTTAGCTTCAGCTTGGCCTGATTCTAGCAAATCACGCCATGTAGATACTTTAGTTAGATTTTGCTCTTCTGACATTATGAGTACCTCTGTAGAGTAGCTATAAAAGTATTTACATCAGCTATAGTGCTGCAAAGCCTAGCAATTTTAATTGCTAAACGTATCTCATAACGCTTTAGTTCTCTAACAAGTTGATGAGCTATTTGTTCTGCTACATCTTGTGGTTTATGCTCCTGATTCGTTAAAACACTTACAATAATATCAATGAATTGCTGCTCAGTGTATTCAGGCAAATGTAGTACAATAAATCGTGATAATAGTTTCTCAGGCAATCTGTCTATTGAGTTACAAGAAGCGAATACTTTGCAATTAAACTCAACGGTTTCAGTTCGGCCTGTTTTCAATTCGCTTATTATAGGGTTTTCACTCATAAGGCCATGGAGTACGTCTAACTCATGTGCTCTTGCATCGTCTAGCTCATCAATTATCAGTATTTCTGGCCGATTTTCTACTAAGTAGCGAGTTAATCCTGCGTTTCTAGTTGTACTACCAAATGAATATCTTGCTATTCCAATACGTTCAATTTCACTCATAAAAAGACTCTTGCCTGAAGCAGGCTTACCTACAAGCAAAATATGTACTGGTGCTTTTGATAATAATGCCTTTCCAAATACATGTTTTATATCATCGTAGCCTACTATTAGGCCAAATAGATTAGCAGGCAGTACATCTATATTGCTTTCAATAGGCTTGTGTGTAAGCTTAAAGTACACATGATTCTTAGACTCATATACTTGCTCCAAATAGCCTAATTTCTCTAGCTTTCGTAAATCTGCTAAGTCTATACCATCAATCTGGCATTCGTGAAACTTAGTAATATTGCTCTCCTTTTTGAGATAGTCCTGAATATGAATTAGAGCTTCTTGAGTATGCATATTACTCACTCATACGCCCAACAAACATTCTAAAAGTAGGTGCATCTACTGATAATATACTACTAGGCAAAGGAGTACCAGCAGCACTATCATTAGAATGCTCCTTAATCTTCTGTCCACATTTTGAGAGTCTATGCATTAGCTATCCACCATATAATATTGGTTGCTTAAACTTCTTTTTATCTTTCTTTGGCCTAGCTCTTCTGCCCATTTGCTATTTCACTTTAAGCCGAAACTTTGTATGTACTGTACAATACCCTTGAGCTGTTAGCTGTCTGCCGCACCAGCATTTATTTAAATGCTCCATATTGAAAAACTCTAGCTTTGCATATCCTCTAGCTGCTTGACACCAAGGACAAAAGCATGGTTCTTTGACTAATGAAATTGCAATAAGTCTGTTCCAATCTTTACTATAGTGATAATTATGCTTCTCGTAAAGCTCAAAACTATATTGCTTATCTATTGGTGATTCTTTTGTAGGCATTAGCTATTCACTATTTTTATCCCAAGTATATTTGATTATTTGCTCTAGTAAATATTGTGCTCTTTTAGCTTCTGCTTTTGTTGGGTCTATATATGGCTCTGTTAATTTTCTGCCCAACTTGTCTAATTCAACCGCAGCTTTGATTATTTTATCTTTATCACTAGGATTATCTGTTATGGTTGCAATGCAATTTGGATTTTCAAGTATAATACTAGCTACTGACCATGCCTCAGAAACCCATGTATCGCCACCTCTATCATTTTTGCCTAAGAAACCATCTATACTAGCAGTTGCTAAAGTAGCAGATAAACTAGCGTCCCAACCATATAAAAAGCATTTAGCCTCTTTACTTGCGTTTTTTGGCGGAAATATCATTAACTATTCACTATTTTCTTTGCTGGGCAGGTATAAACAATCAAATCTTCAATATCATTATATTCATTTAGCATTGAGCATACATCTGGATTACGCTTAAAGAAAAGCTCTCTTTCATCTTCATCAAGATGCCCAACAAAAATTGATACTGCTTCCATCATTTCTGCTAAACGACCTGATTCTAAGCTCTTATAACCATTGCGAATTGTTACTTCGCAAGTAGTACGTTCAGTAGGTGAACGCTTTTTACAGCCATTATAAGCAGCTTCATAAATGCCAATATCATAATCACGATATGAATATGGCGGTGGCCTAGTATATACTACCATTAGCTATTCACCAAACGAATCAAATCACGCTTAATTTGATAGTCATACTTACCTGCAGGAGAGTATCTTCTTTGCTTACCATTAGCATAAATAATCATTTCAGGAATATTATCTATGCCTAAACTCTCTCTCAAATCACTGCAACTAGGACTAGCATTGAGTATCTCATAATAAGGAACGCCTACACTATCCACTATTGGCTTTACTTGAGCGCAATGTGGAC
>Ga0307374_10003655_pt1 | contig 26140 bp, 22 predicted proteins | sample OX3MG_FD_202532 | JGI IMG/M metagenome (GOLD analysis project Ga0307374, IMG submission 202532) | Soil microbial communities from Risofladan, Vaasa, Finland - OX-3 | ecosystem: Environmental > Terrestrial > Soil > Coastal area > Acid sulfate soil | place: Finland: Risofladan, Vaasa | collected...
ACGCCCTTCTGCACGGCGACGCGGCTGGCGGCGGTGCAGCGCTGTCCGGTGGTGCCGAAGCCGCCCCACAGCGCGCCGTCAATGGCGAGGTCGAGATTGGCGTCGTCCATGACGATGATGATGTTCTTGCCGCCCATTTCCAGATGGCACTTCTTGAATGTGGGCGCGCAGGCTTCGCTGACGATGCGTCCAACTTCAGTTGAGCCGGTAAAGCTGACCAGATCGACTTCGGGGTTTTTCAGGAGGGGCGCACCGGCGCCGGGACCGTCACCGAATACGAGGTTGAGGACGCCTTTGGGCAGACCGGCTTCGTCGAGCGCCTGCACGAGATTGTAGGTGGAAAGGGGCGTGTCCTCGGCGGGCTTGAGGACGGCGGTATTGCCGCAGACGAGCGCGGGCATGGACTTCCAAGATGGAATCGCCATGGGAAAATTCCAGGGCGTGATCAGGCCGGCCACTCCAGCGGGAACGCGCACGGATTGCGCGGTTTTGTTTGGCAATTCGGAGGGTGTGGTGTGGCCGTACATGCGGCGGCCCTCGCCAGCCATGTAATAGGTCATGTCGATGGCTTCCTGCACGTCACCGCGGGTTTCGGCGAGGACCTTGCCCATTTCACGGGTCATGTCACTGGCGAACTCTTCCTTGCGGCGGATTAGAATTTCGGCGGCGCGGAACAGGATTTCGGCGCGCTTGGGAGCGGGGGTGAGGCGCCATTTGTCGAAGGAGTCGCGGGCGGCGCTGGCTGCGGCGGCGACGTCTTCGGCGTTCGAGGCAGGGAAGATGCCGACGAGTTCGTCGCGATTGGCGGGATTGCGGTTTTCCAGAGTGTTGCCGCTGCGCGGCTCGACCCATTCGCCGGCGATGAAGTTTTTGTAGACGCGGGGAGCGTAAGCGGTGGCCATGGCAAATCCCTCCGAATAATTGCGGGGCTCATCGAAGAATCGTGAACGGCTGCGCGAAGCGAAACGCGCACATTCAGGGTAACAAGCGCGGAGCGCGGGGGTCAATGGACGGTGGGTTCGGCAAAGCGGCGCTAAAACTTTCCGGAGGGATTCTTCGGCGATCCTTGTCGGATCGCCTCGGAATGACAGGCGTACCGCCGCGACGCTTGAGAATTTTATATTCGGGCCGCTCGGGTCGGCGCAGTTTGCTACACTTCTGGGACGTAAACGGAATTGTCTCGGGGGCCCCTGTGCGTCGGTTTCGGGCTGGGGTGAACGGTTTTCACCCGCGCTATTCAACGGCAGAGCTGAGTTGAGAACTGGTCCGCGTTAGTTTCGGGTTCTTGCCGACGCGCGCGGCTCGTGAACACCGTGATTGAAAACTGTAATTGAAGACCGTGGTTTGATTTTCGCAGTTGAAGTTCAGGAGGTGAAATTGAAACAAGCAGTGGTTTACGCGGCCCGAAAATTAACGGTGATTTGCGCACTCATACTGGCAATGATGGCGAGCAGCACCACGATGTACGCACAACAGACTGTTGGTGGCGTAAGCGATTCGGCCGGAACCGCGGCCGATATCGGAAATCTGCCCAATCTACTGAAGGGCGTCAATTTCAATCAGAACCTGGGCGCGCAAGTACCGTTGGACACGCATTTCGTGGACTCGAACGGAAATGCCGTCACGCTGAGTCAATATTTTGGGAAAAATCCGGTGGTGCTGATCCTGGCCTATTACAAGTGTCCGTTGCTATGCCCGGAAGTGCTGCACGGCGCGGACGAGTCGTTTAAGAAGGTCAGCTTTCATATCGGGCAGCAATACAACGTGGTCACGTTGAGCATCAATCCGAAGGAAACGCCGGAGCTGGCGGCGCAGACAAAAAAAACGTACATCAGCATCTACGGCGATCCGGCGGCGGCGTCAGGATGGCACTTCCTGACGGGCAAGACGCCGGATATTAAACGGGTAGCCGATGCCGTCGGCTTCCATTACAAATACATTCCGCAGCTCGATCAGTACGCGCACGCGGCGGGAATCGTGGTGCTGACGCCGCAGGGAAAAGTGGCGCAATATTTTTACGGGATCAAATACAGCCCGGAGGATCTGCGGCTGGCGCTGGTGCAGTCATCTCAAGACAAGATCGGATCGGTGGTCGATCAGGTGCTGCTGTTCTGCTGCACGTACGATCCTGACACCGGGCGATACCATGCGATCATTGCACGCGTGCTGGCGATCTGTGGCGGGATCACCATCTTGGCCATCGGCGGGCTGCTCTGGTTTTTGTTCCGGCTAGACGAGAAGAAGCGGCGGGATCATCCACAACCGGCGTAAGAATAACGGAGTCGCGTCACTTATGGCACGGTTAAAACCGTGCCCTGACGAAAACCGTGGTTGGCACACAGACTCCGAACGTTTAACCTCCGAACAGGGAGTGTGAGATCAGGTTTTAGTGCTGAGAGTCGTCCGATTTCGAGGAGGATGCGGCATCGGACGTGTCGCCTGCGCTGGGGTTCACTGACGGCGCGATGGTCGCCGTCGACGATGCGCCAGAACCGCCCGACGTAGGCTTGCTCGAGTTTCGTGTGGCGGGCTGCGAACCGGTCGCCGACGCTGAGTCAGTCGCGTTAGCCGGAACTTTTACTGGTGCTGGGGCGGCCGGTTTTGCGATCGCTGGTCCAGCGGAGCAGCAACCCTTCGGCACTACAGTCTTCGGTGCTGCAACTCCGGCGATATCCGAGCCCAAGCCCAACTTTTGAAGCGTTGGCGCGTCCAGCTTGCCGGACGCGACGATACTGTGCGCGGACTGGAACTTCTGCAGCGCAGCTACAGTGTTCGAGTCCCATCTCCCGGTCGTATCCCCCTTGTAATAACCGCCGCGTGACAACGCAGTTTGAATCTGGGTGATGCGCTCGGGTGACGGTCCCCTGGGCAAGCGCACGCGATGCCGATAATAGTGGCGCCGGTAATGACGGGAATGGCGGTAGTGGTGCACCGTGCGGTGGTGCGCACTTTTCTTGCGAGGGTGTTTTTGGGTGGTCGGAGCCGCCTGCAGAGCAGCGCATGCGATGAATAGGCATGCCACGATTGCAATCCAGCGCGCTTTTCTGTGCATAAAGTGTTCGCGTGCCAACGACGCTTGTCCCTTGGAAATAGCAACCCGCGAGAATCGCTCTTCGCTTTCAATTATCGACATCCAAGGGCTCAACTCAAGATGCGCGGAGCACTGCAGGACCTATGAGACAACCTAGGCGCTTGCAGGCTGCAGGTTCGCCGAATCCGGCGGCTCGAATCCTATCGTAATTCGCTATTGGGCTGACGGAATCTGGCCCGCGAGGAATATCGTAAGGCCGCCGCCGGGATCGTTGCGGCGCTCGATTTTGAATAGGACGTCCTGCCCGGCTTTCAGCTTGTCCATTTGCCCATGGTAATCGGCCATCGAGCGGATCGGCGAGCGATTAATTTCGACGATTACGTCGCCGCGCTCGAATCCAGCGTCCTCCGCGAAGCTAGCGGGTTCCACTTCAGTGACCACTACCCCAACGAGCTTGCCGATGCCCAGCTTCTGCGAGAGGTCCGGAGTCAAGTCCTCCACGTGCAAGCCATACTGCCCGGGGTCCTGCGGCTCTTGCGGCTGCCGATCGGAATCCTGCGCAGTTTCGGGGAAGAGCTTGTCACGATCGGCAACGGCTACGGCGACTTCGAGCGTCTGTTTGTTGCGTACGTATTGAAGGTTCACGGTGTGGCCAATGGGAGTTTGCGAGATCGGGCTGACCAAATCCGTGCCGTTGTGAATGGGCTTTCCGTCCACAGTGGTGATCACGTCACCTGGCTTGATACCGGCTTTTTCGGCGGGGCTACCGGGAGCGACCGCTTGAACCACAATTCCGTACGGCGCGCCCAATTCTTTCATCAGGATCGGATTTTCGCTGTTTTCATCCGTGAAGGTGACGCCGATCGAACCTCGTATGACCTTGCCGTGCGTGACCAGTTGGTTGTACACATTGATGGCTGTATTGGATGGAAGCGCGAAGCCTACGCCTTCAAACCCGCGGCTGCCGGTGTAAATTGCGGTGTTGATCCCAATTACTTCGCCGTTCATGCCGACCAGCGGACCACCGGAATTGCCGGGATTGATGGCTGCATCGGTCTGAATAAAGCGCTGGAATTGATGGCCCACGTTGGAACGATGTTTGGCGCTTACGATTCCAGCGGTCACCGTGGAACTCAATCCGAAGGGGCTGCCGAAGGCGAGCACCCAATCGCCGACTTGCACGCCATCGGAATTCCCGAGTTTGGCGACCGGCAGTTCGTGTCCGGCATCGATCTTGATGACCGCGAGGTCGGTGTCTTTGTCGAAGCCGATCACGCGCGCGTTGTAATGCATGGAATCGCCGTCAAGGCTGACCTGGATTTTCGTGGCGCCGTCGATCACGTGGTCGTTGGTGAGAATGAATCCTTTTTTATCGACGATCACGCCCGAGCCAAGACTGCGCTCCGCGTCTGGAGCGTTATCCGGCGAGTGGAAAAAGTGGTCGAAGAAATCGCCCAGCGGAGAGAGGTCTTGCGAATCTTTGTCGCTGGCTTTGGGGCGTTCGATCAGCTGCGTGGTGGAGATGTTGACGACCGCGGGTTCTACCGCTTTGGAAACGGCGGAGAAACCGTTGGAAAGGGAGACGGGCTCGGGAATGGCCAGCAGTTCAGCGCCGCTAGCTGCTTCCGCGGGCTTAGCGAGAGTGTGACCGGGAATCACCGTTCCGATCACGATGCCGATGCCGAGCGTGCAAGCTACGAGGAGCGAGGCGAAGATTTTCCGGCGTCTCGCCCAATTCCACAGCTCCTGCATCTGAACGCCCATGACGCACTCCTTTACTGCCACCCCGGCCGAATAGGCAGTATAGCACTCATTTTTCCACCGGAAATTCTCCTTAGGAGCGCACTTGCTTTGACATATACCGCGAGCGGCTACGCGGGAGGCTTGCTCGATTCGCGACCAAGGCATGGCGTGATTGCGAATGGAAGTTGCTGAGAGTACATTCTCTGCGCGTTCAGCTCAGGTGCAATTTGCTTAAGCCCGGAGTTTGGTAAGGAGCCGCAGAAATGAAACTGGAATTCGGCGCAGTGGATCACGTCGACCGGCAGGATAATGTTCCAATCCACGCGACTTACGACAGCCGCCTGAAGTTGGTCGAGCTTTACGAAAAGCACGGATTTTCCACGTTTCACGTGACGGAACACCACTTCACTCCGCTGGGCCTAGCGCCTTCGCCGCTGATTTTTTTGGCGGCGGCTTCGCGCATCACGCAACGAATACATTTTGCGCCTCTGGTGCTGATTGCCACGCTTTACAACCCACTGCGGCTTGCGGCGGAAATCTGCATGCTGGATCATCTGACGAAAGGCCGGATAGAAATTGGTTTGGGGCGCGGTGTTTCTCCGTACGAACTGGGGTTCTACGGAATCGACCCGAAGGATACTCCGGCGATTTACAAGGAGTCCGTCGCAATCCTGCTGGCGGCGCTCACGCAGGATGTGGTGAATTTCCACGGCGATCATTTCAATTTCTCTAATGTCCCGATGGAGTTGCGGCCGTACCAGCAGCCTCACCCTCCGCTTTGGTATGGCACGGCCCACGCCGACACTGCGGCACGCGCGGCGTGTGAGAACGCCAATATCGTGTCACTGCAGCGGGCGGCGGACGCGCGCGTTCCCATCGAACGCTTCAAAGAGGAATGGCAGAAGATTCATGGAGCCAGCGGCAAGAAAATGCCGCACGCCGGGCTGACCCGGCACATTTACGTGGCTGAAACCGATGAGCTGGCGGCGGAGCGCGGCCGCATCGGATTCGACAAGTTTTTCTCCAGCCTCGAATATCTCTGGCGAAAGTTCCAAGCGGAGCCAATTGGGCTGGGGAACGTTACACGCAGCAGGGAAGAGGCGCTGGTCACGGGAAGCCCCGCAACAGTGCGAGAGAAGATCGAGGAGCAGATCGAAGCGTCTGGTGCGAATTACTTTGTGGCGCGCTTCGCGTATGGGAATCTTTCGCACGAGGAGAGCGTTCGCTCGCTCGAACTGTTCGCGAACGAAGTGATGCCGCATTTTCGATGAAGAGAGACTGCCGACCTGAGGGGGGAAGATGGTTTGCTGATTCCATTCGCAAGCGCAGGTGACGGCATGATACTAACGAAGTCCGTCTTGCCGGTGCATCGTGTCTCGCTGAAAAATTACGCGGGCTTTCGGGCGGCCATCCAGAGGGAATCGCTGGTGGGCAGGCGGTCCCACCACGGCCGTTGAATTGGCTGGAATCCACACTGGCGGAGCATCTTCGCCAGAGTCTCTGGAGTGAAGTAATTCACGTGTGCGGGGAAGCGGTACCCGCACCATTTTTCGCCTCGAATGTGGCGATTCCAGCTGGCGTAATTGGGGCACTTCAGTACCGTGATGCCGCCGGGCTTCAGCAGGCGGTGCGCCGCGCGCACAGCGGCCTGTGGGTTCCAATCGTGTTCGATGAAGCCGAGTTGGGTGACCACGTCGAATTGACTGGCTGGGAGCCTGCGTTCGGCTACTTCGGTGACTGGGCCTTCAAGGATTTTTTCAGCGCCCACGCGGCGGCGTGCAATTTCCACGCTGCGCGGGCTCAGCTCGATACCGAGCACCTGAAAGTGTTTGATCGCGCGGACTAGAAAACTCGCGTCGCTGCAGCCAAAGTCAACCAGCTTGCCGCTGCGAACGTAGTGCAGCGTTTGCGAGAGCAGACGGCCGTGCGTATGCGGAAGCAGCGGCCGCGTCCATCGCGAGAGGAAAACCATTGCGGGCTGCTCGGTTTTGCGGCGGACGGTGTCCTTCCGCCATTCTTCCTCCCAGTCGTGATCGCGGGCCTGCACCGCGTACGGAATCTCGCTGCCGATGAAGGCCATTCCACATGCCGCGCACTCCACGATTTCCCACGGATCGCGGCGCAAAAGCGGTTTGCGGTCGCCGGACGACCCACATAGGGGGCACGCGCGCAGTTTTAACTCTGTAATTTCAGTAACGGCGTTCATCGCAGCGACGGTCGAGGAGATCGCCGATTGTAACATGCACAGCGCCGGCAAGATGCACGAGCTATGCCACCGCGGACGATGCGCAGTAGAATTGATGCGCTTCGACCGCCTTCGACGTGACACAGATCGAGCGCGCGGCTCATCCAAGCGATACAGGGATAGCTCTCGTCCCGATTCGCCAAGGCAAACCAGCTTCCGCCAGTCCACAACTTCAAGGAGAAATGCATGAGACTTTCCGGCTTTCTAGTGCTGCTTGCTGCAATGATTATTGCGACGCCCGCAATGGCGTCGGCGGATACGGTTGTGCTGCAAAATGGCGACCACGTGACGGGGACATTCGTCAGTGCCGATGGAAAGACGATGGCCATTAAGACTCCCTACGAGGGGCAGATCACGTTGAAATGGGCGGATGTGAAGGACTTCGGCACAACCGAAGCTGCATTCGTGACCACGTCGAACAAACGAGTGGTATCCGGACTGGTGACGAAAATGGGCGACACCCTAGTGGTGCAGACGGCAACCGGGGCGGTGGACGTGCCACTGGCGGAAGTAAAATTCGTGCGATCGCCGAAGGAAGAGGCCGCGTACCAGGCGTCGCTGCATCCGAAATTGACGCAAGACTGGAACGGCAACTTTGGGTTGGGATTTTCGCTGGCGCGCGGCAACAGCGAATCAACCAACCTGACCACGTCGTTCAACTTGAATCGGAAAACGCTCAGCGACCAGATTCTTTTGAACGAAAGCTCTGTTTATTCCACGGCCACGGCGGCGAATACCGTGGCGGCCGATGCCATCCTGGGCGGCGCGCGATACGATAAAAATATCAACCCGAAGATGTTTGGATTCTTTAGCGCCGTCTACACGCATGACGCGCTGCAAGGCCTGAACCTGCAACAGATTTACAGCGCCGGCTTAGGTTGGCACGCGATCGCCGATCCACACACGACGCTCGATTTGGCGCTTGGCATGAACTATACGCGTCAGAGTTACGGGGGCACGACGACGCTGTCGCCAGGAGTTTCCGTGCAGCGCAACCTTGCAGCCGTTACCGCTGGTGACGATTTCACGCACCAGTTCGACAAGACCATGTCCGTCGACGAGCACTTTTATTTCTATCCGGATATCAGCAGCGAACTCGGGCAGTACCGATTTAACTTGAGCGCGGATGCCAATACGCACGTGACCGGCTGGCTTTCTTGGCAGGTGGCGGTGACCGATCTGTATGTTTCCAATCCGCCGCTGGTTGGCACGGTAGCGAACGACGTGATTTTGTCGACCAGCCTGGTGGTGGCCTTCAGGCGCTAAACGGCTGGCGCGCGCCGCTAATTGCCGCTAGAGGTTTGGGCGTTCGATGGCCCGCCGGGAGCTTGCCGCGGCAGCGACGCGCTGTGCTCGTGCGAGTTTTTCTGGCAAAAATCAGCTTTGCCTTGAATCTCGGGATGGCTGGCGCACACGCCTTTGAGGATGACGTTCAGATTGTCCAAGGCGAATTGCTCACCGGATTGGGAGAGGTCGTCTTCCATTTGCGTGGAGACGGAATTGAACCGCTGGCCGGCGGGTGATTCGTAGAAGGACGCGGCACCTTTGACGTCATCGTCGGAGAGATATTTCGCGTAGACCATGACGATGTTGTCAGTGGCGGCGTCGGATTGCAGCGCGGCCAACATCTTGCTTTGGATTTCGTCGAGGATCTGCTTGTGGTTGGAGCTGCGCGGCAGAGAATCTTCGATCGAGGGCCGCATTGTTTCCATCACCTGCGTACCGTAATCGCGCATGATTTTCTTGAGATGGGTGGCGGCAATCAGGCGCAGAATATCGGCGCGCAGCTGCGGATCGATAGCTTCGGCCGTCAGGGGCATGGCCGCGCCTTGTTGCTCGTAGCGAGGCGCTTTGCCTGGCGTGAACTTGATGCTGATGGTGGTGGAGACTTCCACCGGCGCCCCTTCGACGCTGGTGGGCTGATAGCGCCATTGCTTGACGGCTTGTACCGCAATCGGCTGGAGCTGCTCTGGGCCGGAGAGCGGCTTGAGGTCTTTCACCGAACCGTCCTTGGCAATCACGGCGCTGAGGATCACGGAACCGCTGACGTGCGCGTCTTGCAGGCTTTTCGGATAGGCGGGCATGACGATGGCGACGACTTTGGCGGCCATGGTGTTTCCATTGATGGTCACGCGCGACGGGCGATTAGCCGATTCGCCCGGCAGTTCTCCATTGGTGATTCCGCTTGGGCTTTGCGCGAAGGCGCGCGGAACTGCAAGCGTGGCGAGCGCCGCCGCGACGACGATCGCGGCTGCCGCGCCGCCGGCCACAAGTCTTCTGGCTGATGCTGGCATTTTGAAACGCATGACCCACCTCCGAAGCGCTGGCCGCCGGGCATTTCTGGCCAACTAAGGCGGAGTATACGCTTAGAGTCCCAGCCATTGAATCCGGCAATGCCGCCGTTTATGCGGGATCAGCCATCCGAATGGCCGGAGGCGAGTCGCTTGGGTTCACTGGCGACGCGGTTGAAAAGGTGCGGTTCCTTAGCGGCGCAGAGTGGCTTTGCATCGAATGGGCTCGAGGAGCAGATCGAGGGCATTCGCAATGCCGACCACGAAAATCTCGGCGTTGAGCAGCGTTTGGACCGAGCAGCCTTCGCCATTATCGACGGCGATAGCCAGCCCGCCCACGTCCTTCACCGCTTTCAGCATCCGGCTGTCATTATTGCCGTTTCCAAACGCGGCGACGTGGGCGGCGTCGTGCGCTTTGACGTGCGATTCCTTGGCTTGGTCGTGACGCGCGTCCGATGATAAAAGCACCGGTCGCAAACCAGCGGGCGCGAGTTCCGCGGAGGCGGTGCCGAAGGTATCGGAGGTAATCACGTCGATTTCGACGAGTGCATGCAGGCGGCGCAGGCGCTCGATCACGCCCGGGCTCACTTTGCCGCCTTGGGAAAGAGTGCCGTTGTAATCGGTCACGATGCGGCGGATGGAAATGTCGGGAAAATTCGGGATTTCGATCGCGATGCCTGGTTTAGCCATCGAATGCGCCTCCGTAGCGCGAGTGTAGCATTCGCGCGTCGCCTATTCGCCCAATTGCTGCCCCATTCGGACGCGACCGATGAGAATCTTGAAAGTGCTGCCTCTGGCGATTATTCCTCACGGTTCACACGCCTCCTCCGCGAGTGATCAGCGGAATTGGCGCAACACGGAAAGTTTTGCAAAGTCCAACGCAGAGAGGAAAACCACGCAGGCCCCAAACACGGCCACGATCACTTTCAGCGCCACCGCAGCCATCAATATTCCGTGCGCAGCGACGAAGGCGACCACGAGAATATCCAACCCCGAGCTCAACATCAGCCAATTGCTGGGCCGTGAACGCCAAAAGTGGCCGCGCTCCCGGACCAGGTATACCGTTCCCTGTCCGGTAAAAACGAGGGTCAGGAAAACAATGGTCTGAAGCTGGGGCAGCGGCAGCGCAAGAATGTCGCGCGCGTACAGAAAAATCGCAAATGAGAAGGCCAGAATGCAGCATCCCAAAATCGTTCCCGCGCGCATTAGCGATCGGATTTGCCATCGATCGGGCTGGCTCGAGTAGGAAACACGATCTGTGGCAATGGACATCGTGACAAAATCGTTGGTGAAGAGCAGCAGCACGATCAGCAGCGGCGTAATGATGAACGTTCGCGTCAGTATGACGCCCAGACTCACAAACAGGGCGATTTCGATCGTCTTTATAATTTTGTTGAGGGTGTAGGTAAGCATCCGTTGATAGATGCGCCGACTGGTCTGGACCGCCGAAAGGATGTCGCCAAGTCCCGGCTTTGTCAGTACGAGGCTCGCAGCTGCTTTCGCGACATCCGTTGCGCTGGAGACTGCGATTCCAACTTCCGCTTGCTTTAAGGCGGGTGCGTCATTCACACCGTCGCCGGTCATGCCGGTGATTCGACCTGTTTTCTGGACCGCGCGCACCAGATCGAATTTATCCTCCGGCAAGATCCCGGCAAAAATGTCGTAGTCGAGAATTTTTTCACCAGGCTGGCTCTTCAGGTCCTTCGATTCGCAGACTCGATCGCCGATACCCACCGCGGAAGCGATAGCGCTTGCGGTCGCCGGGCCATCGCCCGTAACCATCAAGGTGCGAACACCAAGCTTTCGAAGGTTTTCGATGAGGTCCTTGGAATCGGGACGGGAAGGATCTTCGAACGCGAGCAGACCAACGAGACGCAAGCTGGCGTCCGTCCCCGCCGCGACCGCGAGAAGTCGAAAGCCCGTTTCCGCTAACCGCTGAGCGTCCGCCTGCCAGCTGATAGGGATTGTAAGCCGCGCAGCGACTTGTTGGGGCGCGCCCTTGATCGCGTGGATTTCATTTCCTTCCTCACGCACAGTCGCTTCCGACAATTTCGTTGCTGGATCGAACGGCACAAATGCGATTCGCGTCGCACCGGACACGTCGACTGCCCGTTCGCGTGCAGCACCGAGTATTGCCACGTCGATCGGATCCTGAGTAGCCTCGTCGCTCGCGAAGCAAGCAAACCGCAACAGATCGTTTTCGGAGTAGGGCGGATAGAGACGTGAGGTTGCAAGCGCGAGCCGGTTCTCGGTGATCGTTCCTGTTTTATCGCTGAGAAGAATCTCCATTGCCGCCGCTTCTTCGATCGCCGATAGCCGCGTTACCAGAACGCCATCGCTTGCAAGCTCGATGGATCCCAAGGCTGTGGCCAACGTGAACGTTGCCGGCAGGGCCACCGGTATCGACGCGACCAGCAGGATTAGGGCGAAAGGAAGCATTTCTCGCAACGGCAGACCGACGAAACATGAATAGACGAACAGCAGGGCTACCAGCAGCGAATCGAAAACGACCAGGTATTTGACGATCGTAAAAATGATCTCTTGAAGATGGCTGACAGTCTTGGCGGCACCGACAAGTTCCGCGGTCTTGCCGAAATACGTGTGTTGCCCCGTGGCCGTAACGTCGCCGCTGGCTTCGCCGCGTTTTACCGTCGCACCGGCGTAGGCTAAATTACCTGGTGAGCCTTCCACCGGAAGAGACTCGCCCGTTAGCGCGGATTGATCCAGTAAGGCTTGCCCTTCCCGCAAACGAACGTCGGCGGGTACGATGTCTCCCATGCGGAGGTGAATGGCGTCTCCGGGCACAATTTCGCGTGCATCGATGATTCGCCACTGAGCATCGCGAAGTACGCGGGCTTTGACCGGGAGGCGGCTGCGCAAGATGGCCAGCGCATTTTGGGCCTTTCGTTCCTGAAACATGCTCAATGACGCGTTGAAGAGCAGAAGGAGTGCGACAACTACCGCTTCCGTGTTCTTTCCAAGAACAAGTTCGAGAACGATCGTAGCTTCCAGCATCCATGGAACCGGCGCCCAGAATTTTCCGAAGAGCGCCAGCAGGGGATGCCTTTTTTTCACAGCCACGGCGTTTGGACCGTTTTCTCGCAGCCGCCGTGCGGCCTCGTCGGTCGTGAGACCCTGGAGGGTAGCTGTTTTGTTTGTGGTTCCCATGGGAAGATAGCGGAAACTCACGGTCCCTAGCGGTATCGTGAGCACAACGGGGAAGACGTTTCAGCATACACGGAAGAACGAGAGGGCGGAATATGCGGGACTGGAAATTCTGAACAGGGAGCACCGCATAATTGGTCTGGATGGCGGTTCGTCCGTCGCTGTCGTCCCAGGGCAGCGCCCATTCAGCTTTGCAGCTCGTTTTTCTTCCCAGGAAAGAGCCACGCGAAGAGAACGAAGGCCAGGGCGAAGACAGCGAAATTGAGCGCGCTTCCTTCCGGGCCGACGGTGCCGCCGGTGAGCCAAGCCGGACCGTGAAAGCTAGAACGCAGCAAATGACCCGTGGCGAGCGTCCCACTATCGGGAACGGAATAGAGGAAGCTTTCGGAGTAATCGCCGGCCGCGTGAAATCCAATCGCGAACCACAGGCTGCCGGTGCGCCACAGGGTGAAGCAGGCGAACATCCCGAACACGAACACGGAAGCTGCTCCCACCCAATCCTCTCCAGAGTTGAACAGATGGAGTCCACCAAATGCGCTGGATAACAGAATGGCGGCGGGCCAGAAACCGATTCCTTTTGAGAGCGTGTACTGAGCGTAGCCGCGGAACACAAATTCCTCGGCGAATCCAACTAGCACGAATCCCACCGCCCACATAGCGGCGTATTTTGCGATCGCGGCGCCCGAGAGCGCGAGTCCGCCGAATGTGAAACCGCCCATGGCCCGCATGATCGAAAGTTCAAGGGTCATGAAGGCGAGTCCCCAGAAAATTCCACTCCAGAAGTTTTTGCCGAAGGCGCCGCGCAGTGGAATCCCGTAGGTTCCGAACTTTTGCTTTTCAATCCATGTCATGACGAGGGCAGCCAACACAGCCATGCCAAACTCCACGCTCTCAAACACGATCAGGTAGCCCGGAGTCAAAGTGCCGGCGACGGCGGCTTTTCGGAGCTTGCCGAATGCTGGTATATGAATGAGGCCGGACAAAGCCAACGAAACGAGGACCGAGAAGAGCACGACGAAGATCAGCACGCGCCAGCCAGGACGAATTCCGTCAGTTCCGAGGAAGATCGCACGGATTCTCGATGGTACGGCGGGCGGTTGGCCCGGGGCCGGTGAACCAGGCAGCGGCGCCGATTCGGGGAACATTGATTCAGGGCTCATGGAGTCGCCTCTAGGGGTGCGTTTTATCACCTGCCTGCTGTTTTCTCAAAGTGCTGACACTACGCGAGCGGGAGATTGGCGGAAGGATCGAGCAGCATGTCGGCGCGTTCGCCAGCGAGGAAGCGCGCGTGGCCTGCGGCGGCGATCATGGCTGCGTTGTCTGTCGAAAGCGCGCGGCTGGGGAAGAACACTTCGAGTCCGCGCGTAGCGCCTTCGCTCTCGAAGGTGCGCCGCAATTCGCTATTGGCGGCTACTCCGCCGGAAACGAGCACAGTGCGCAAGCCGCGCTCGGCGGCTGCGGCGAGTGTGCGGGTGACTAGATCTTCGACCACGGCGCGCTGGAAGCTGGCGATCAGATCGAGCGTCTCAGGGCTGGAAAGCACGCGTAGTTGATCGGCACTGCGCTCGCCGCGCGCGAGGGACTGGCGGCGCGCTTCGATTTCCGGATCGAGATGCGTGTTGCGGCGCAGATGGTAGAGCACGGCCGTTTTGATGCCGCTGAAGCTGAAATCGTGTGGATTACCACTGCTCATTTTCGCCGTGCCAAAATGCACCGCGCGCGGATTGCCGTGCGGGGCGAGGCGGTCGATGATCGGGCCGCCAGGATACCCGAGCGCGAGCATGCGCGCTACTTTGTCGTAGGCCTCGCCAGCGGCGTCGTCGCGAGTGCCGCCAATTCGCGAGTAGGAGAATCGCGGGGCGCCGTTCGTCGAATCCGAGCGCACATCGTAAAGAATCGTGTGCCCGCCGGAGACGATCAGGCAGACGGCGGGAAGTTGCGGAATGCGCCCGGCGGCATGGGCTTCGAGCAGCACCGCGTGGACGTGGCCTTCGAGATGGTTTACGGCGACCAGCGGCTTACCGAGAGCTTGCGCCAGCACTTTCCCATAAGTGACGCCGACCAGCAGCGCGCCGATAAGTCCCGGGCCGCTGGTCACGGCGACGGCGTCCACATCCTGCAATTTGATTTGCGCCTGTTCGGTAGCTTCGCGCACCACCGGGACAATGCGGCGCAAGTGCTCGCGCGAGGCGAGTTCAGGAACGACGCCGCCATATTTGCGATGAATATCGATCTGCGACGCGACCACATTGGAGAGGATGCGCACGCCTCCCGCGACGACGGCTGCGGCGGTTTCGTCGCACGAAGACTCGATGCCCAGAATCAGATATTCGCCTAGTGTCACAGTCATGTGGAAGCTGACTCACGCGTGAAAAAGTCTATGCTAGCATAAACGTGCAGGCGTCTTGCGCCGCTCTTGCATCTGCGGCGCGGACCCGTGCCAGAGGGCGCGGTTCAGAGTCACGCCTGTGGTTCACTCAACTAGCTCACGCCGGAGGCATGCTCCCGATCATGGCCCCAAAAACGAGAAGAGTGCGCAAGGCCGTGCTGCCCGTGGCCGGCTTGGGTACGCGATTCCTGCCCGCCACGAAGGCAATCCCCAAGGAAATGTTGACGGTAGTCGATAAGCCGCTGATTCAATACGCGGTGGAAGAGTGCATCGCGTCCGGAATCGAGCATGTAATTTTCGTTACCGGGCGGCACAAGAGCGCGATCGAGGACCACTTCGATCTGGCCCCGGAGCTGGAGAACTTTCTGCATGAACGCGGCAAATCCGAAAGCGCGCGGACGGTGCACGAAATCGGTGGTGATCTGCACTTCAGCTATACGCGGCAGAGCGAGGCGCTGGGATTGGGTCATGCGGTGCTGTGCGCGGCGGAGTTGGTGGGAGACGAGCCGTTCGCAGTGCTTTTGGGCGATGTGATTATGGACTCGGCCGCGCCCGCCACGCGCGAGCTGATTGAAATTTGCGAAGCCACCGGCGGAGGCGGAGCCATTCACGTTGAACGCGTGCCGCGCGAGCGGCTGCATTTTTACGGGATTATCGATGCGGAAGAGATGGCCGCCCCTGCCGGAGCGGAAAAATCCGCGTGGCACAACCGGCTCCTGCACGTCAAAAACCTTGTGGAAAAGCCCAGCGCGGACAAAGCGCCGTCGGACTTGGGAATTACCGGGCGCTACGTGCTGCCTCCGGAAATTTTCGATTACCTGGCCGAGACCCAACCTGGAGCGGGGGGCGAGATTCAATTGACGGACGGCCTGTGCCGTCTGGCCGCGGACAATAGGCTCTACGCTACTATTTTTCAGGGGCGCACGCACGATGCGGGAGACAAGCTTGGTTTCTTGCAGGCCACGGTGGAAATCGGCATGAAGGATCCGAAGCTGGGGAAAAGTTTCCGCGAGTATTTACAGCGGCTTAAGCTCTAAGACCGCGAGCCGGCGCGCAAGAAAAAGCAGATTCCTCGGCGCTTCGCTCCTGGAAATGACAGCTCTCGATACTAGCGCGCGTCCGATTCCGGGCGATGCAATCGCGTGACGGCAGATTAACTATTTCTTGTTCTTGGCGGATGAGTTTTCGGATTTCGTTGCGGCGGCCGATTTCGACTCGCTGGACTTGTCGGATGACTTCTCTGACGATTTTTCCGAAGAGCCGTCGCCCGACTTCTCGCTCGAAGACGATCCCGGCTTCTTCGCGGCGTAATCGGTCACATACCAGCCCGTGCCTTTGAATTGAATCGCGGGCGCGGCGAACTGGCGTTCGGCTTTCGCGCCGCACTTCGGGCACTTCTTGGTTTCCGAGGCGCCCAGGCTCTCGATTTTCTCGAAGCGATGGCCGCACTTTACGCACTTGTATTCGTACAGCGGCAATGCAGGACTCCTCTCAATTCATCGGTTCATGTTGACGGTGACTTCCGGCAGAACCTCAAGAAATACAATCATAGCACGCCCGTAAAGCGAGGGCGCGAGACGTCAGGCGGCGGGGACGCGGCGCAGCACGGGGATGCGCGCCTCGCGCAAGATGTGCTCCACCACATTTTCGCGCAAGCGCGATGCGTCGTAGTCGAAATGAAGATGATTGGTCTTTTCGTCAAAGTGGAATTTCTGCAATCCGTAGGTATTCGCGAAGCGGCCCAGCGCGCGGAACTGCTCCGTCTTGAGCTTGTCCTGCAGTTCGTAGGTGACGGTCATGAAGGTCATGTCCGCGATTATAGCAAAAGCTTTGCGCCAGAATGATAATGACGGCGGCGCGCTCCGTGCCGCTTACGAACAGGCTCTAACGCCTACAGCTGCACGCGGCGAAGGCGCAGCGCGTTGGTGATTACCGAGACGGAGCTGAACGTCATGGCGGCGCTGGCTATGATGGGGCTCAGCAGCAATCCAAACACCGGATATAGCACGCCCGCTGCGACGGGAACGCCCACCGAGTTGTAGACGAACGCGAAGAATAGATTTTCCCGGATGTTGCGCATGGTCGCGCGGCTGAGCTTGCGCGCGCGGACGATGCCGCGCAGGTCGCCTCGCAGCAGCGTGATCCCGGCGCTCTCGATGGCCACGTCCGTACCGGTACCCATAGCGATTCCGACATGGGCCTGCGCGAGCGCGGGCGCGTCGTTGACGCCGTCGCCAGCCATGGCGACCGTGTGGCCCTCCGACTGGAGGCGCTTTACGATCGCGCCCTTTTGGTCCGGCAGTACGCCGGCATGCACTTCGTCAATGCCAAGCTTGCGCGCGACCGCTTCGGCTGTGGCGCGGCTATCGCCGGTGAGCATGGCGATGCGAATGCCTTGGCGGTGCAGGTCTTCGATCGCTTCGAGAGTCGTGGACTTCATCGGATCGGAGACGCCAATGAGGCCGGCAAGCTTGGTGTCGGCGGAGACGAAGACCACGGTTTGGCCGTCGGCTTCGAGTTCTTTGGCGCGTGCGTCCAAATCTCCTGGGGCAGTGTTCAATTCAGCGAGCAGCATGCGATTGCCGAGAGCGGCGTGGCGGCCGTTGATTGTGGCAGTGATGCCTTTGCCGGTGAGGGAGCGAAAATCTTTCGCGTCGGCAACAGCAACGCTGCGCTCTTTCGCGGCCGCGAGAATGGCGGCGGCGAGCGGATGCTCGCTGGCACGTTCGAGTGCGGCGGCGACGCGAAGCACTTGCGCTTCATCGAAGCCCGGAGCAGGGATAATTGACGCAACGCGCGGGCGGCCCTCGGTGAGTGTGCCGGTTTTGTCTACCACGAGCATATCGACCTTGCCGAGCACTTCGAGAGCTTCGGCGTTTTTCACCAGCACTCCGGCCAACGCGCCGCGTCCGGTGCCGACCATAATGGCCATGGGCGTGGCGAGGCCGAGAGCGCAGGGGCAGGCGACGATCAGCACGGCGACAGCGTTCAGAAGTGCGTGGGCCATCTTCGGCGAGGGGCCGACGATGGCCCAGATAATGAATGTGAGCACAGAACAGAGAACCACGGCTGGAACAAAGTATGCCGCAGCTTTGTCGGCCAGCTTTTGCACGGGCGCGCGGCTGCGCTGCGCCTCGCTGACCATACGAACGATTTGCGCGAGCATAGTTTCGCTGCCGACGCGCTCGGCGCGCATCAGGAAGCTGCCGGTGCCGTTGACGGTGCCGCCCGTCACGCGGCTGCCAGCGAATTTTTCCGCGGGAATCGGCTCGCCGGTGACCAGCGATTCGTCGACGGAACTCGCGCCCTCCGCCACCGTGCCATCGACCGGCACGCGCTCGCCCGGACGCACGCGCAGAATATCGCCGGGCGAGATTTGCTCTACGGACAAGTCGATCTCGGTGCCGTCCGCGCGAACCAGGCGCGCGGTTTTCGGCGAAAGTTTAAGCAGCGAGCGAATCGCGGTTGAAGTGCGGCTGCGAGCGCGCAGCTCGAGCACTTGTCCGAGCAGAACGAGAGTGGTGATGGCCGCCGCGGCCTCGAAATAGACCGGCACTTCGCCGCTGGCCATCCGGAACGTGGCGGGAAACGCTCGGGGGAAGAATGTGGCGGCGAGGCTGTAAAGATACGCCGCGCCAGTGCCGAGCGCGATGAGCGAAAACATGTTGAGGCTGTGGTTCACGAGCGACGCCCAGCCACGCTGGAAAAATGGCCAGCCGCCCCAAAGCACTACCGGAGTGGCGAGCGCGAATTGAATCCAGTCCGTGATGCGGCCGGGGAATAAGTGCGCCACAGGAGGGATCATGCCCAGCGCGAGCACGGGAATCGTCAGCGCGACGCAGACCCAGAACCGGCGGGACATCAGCGTGAGTTCGGGATTTTCTGCGTCTTCGAGCGTTACCGTGCGCGGTTCGAGGGCCATGCCGCAGATCGGGCACGATCCGGGTTCGGGACGCACAACCTCCGGATGCATCGGGCAGGTATATTCCACGCGGGTAGCGGGTGCTTGCGGGATTTCGGATTCGAGCGCCATGCCGCACTTGGGGCACGGCCCGGGCTCATTGGCGCGTACCTCCGGGTCCATGGGGCAAACGTAGACTGCGCCTTTGGGCGCGGTTCCGTCGGATTGCGCTGGCGGTTCGTGCAGTTGTACAGCCGAGGCGTGAGAGGTATGCGATGCCGCGGTCGGTGCGGCAGAGCCAAGTTGCACGAGCGCAGCGCCGTCGTGAGCGGTGGAGTTTGTCCCGCCAAGCTGGACCAGCGGCGCGGCAGTATTGCCATGCCCGTGACTTGGAGCAGGAGGCTTTGGCTGCAAATACTTCTGCGGGTCGGCGCGGAATTTCGTGGCGCAACCGGCGCAGCAGAAAAAGTAAACTTTGCCGGCGTGCTCGGCGGTATGCGCGGTCCGCGACGGATCGACGGACATCCCGCAGACAGGATCGCGCTCCTCTACCTGGACTTTTTCCTCAGTCATTGCAGATACATCCGATGCGGCGGGAGAAGTTACGTCGCGCCGCGCCGCTGCTATTTCGCTCGCAGGACACCGTCGAGGTACGCCATCATCGCGGGACTGGTCCAGTCCTGCGGGCCAACGATTTTGCTGTTGATGCGCCCATCGCGATCGATCACGTACGTTTCGGGATACATGCTGGTGCCGTAGGAAAGCGGAATCTGCTTTGAAGGATCGCGATACGTTGGATAGTCGATATTGTAAGTCTTGAGAAACTGCTCGTAGGCCGCTTGGTCGTCATCAACGCTGACACCGAGAACCATGCCGCCCATGGGCGCGATCTTCTTTTGCAGCGCGTTCAGCGAAGGCGCTTCGTCCACGCACGGCTGGCACCAGGTCGCCCAGAAATTCAGCAGCACCACTTTGCCGCGCAGATCGGAAAGTCGAGTGGGCCTGCCGTCAATAGTGAGCGCGAAATCTTTCGCGGACTGGCCGTGAAGGCTCGGCTGTCCATTGCGGTAGCTAGGGCGAATAAAAATTACTAGCAAGACGGCGACAAAAGCAACAGCAGCGCCTGTTTTCAGGTTTCTTTTCAATCGGCCACCAACACACCTATAATAAACGTATTATCGAAGGCGAAGCACTTTAGTTTACCGCTCCTCCAGACAGGATTCAAAAGAGCCTTGGTCTCCGCCATCATTCCCGCCCGAAACGAGGAAGCATCGATCGCACGAGCGGTGGAATCCGTGGTGGCGCAGGCTGAAGTCGGCGAGGTAATCGTCGTCAATGACCAGTCGACCGACCGCACCGCCGAGATTCTGCGGGAGCTTTCAAAGCGTATCGCAAAGCTTAAAGTGATTGAAGTGGGAGATTTGCCAGCCGGATGGCGTGGCAAGAATCACGCGGCTGCGGCGGGCGCGGCGGCCGCGAAGGGCGATTGGCTGCTGTTCACAGACGCGGATACATATCATCACCTGGGCTCCACGCGCCGCGCGCTGGCCGATGCCGTTGACCATTCGGCGGTGCTCGTTTCGTATTCGCCGGAGCAGGAGATGGAATCGTTCTGGGAACGAGCCATGATCCCGTTCGTATACGCACGGCTGGCGGCGCGGTTTTCGTTCGCGCAGGTGAACGATTCGAAGCGGCCCGAAGCGGCGGCGAACGGTCAATTCGTGCTGATTTTGCGCGACGCGTATGAGGCGGTAGGCGGCCACGCGGCGATTGCATCCGAGATTTTGGAAGATGTGGCTCTGGCGCGGAGGGTGAAGTCGCAAGGCTACGGGATTTATTTCACGGCACCGATGGGCATCGTGCGCACGCGGATGTACCGCTCGTTTGGCGCAATGTGGCAGGGCTGGACAAAGAATTTGTACCTTCTGTCGGGAGGCAACGCGAAAAGCGTGCTGCTGGAGCTGGCGGAAGTGGCGCCGTGGTTCGACGCCGCCGCGATGGCGGCCATCTGGATATATTTGCGGGCGCACACGGCTGTCTCGGCTTGGCTGCTACCGCTGCTGTTACTCGTGCCATTAATTCGTCTGCATCTGCAATACGCGATTCGTCTGTACCGGAATCTTTACCCGGTTTCGTACGTCCAATACTACTTACCGGGATTGATGTTGTACGCGCCGGCGCTGATCGCGTCTTGGTGGAAGAATACGCGCGGCGAGGTAGTGTGGAAGGGAAGGGCGTACCCCGCGCGCTAAAACGCCAGAGCGTTTTGGACGCCGAGCCAGGACTTCATGATTCGAGTGACGCGAAAAGTCGAATTCTCCGCGGCGCATTTTTATCACAATCCGAATTTTTCAGCGGAGGAGAACCGCCGCGTCTTCGGCAAATGCAATAATCCGCATGGCCATGGGCACAACTACACCGTGGAAGTAACCGTCGCTGGCGAGCTCGATCCGCAGACCGGCATGGTGCTGAATCTGAAAGAGCTGAAGGAGATTCTGGAGCGCGAGATCTGCGAGCGAATGGATCATCGCCATCTCAATTACGAAGTTCCCGAGCTGGCCGGGCAGATTCCTACGTGCGAGAACCTGGCGGCGACGATCTGGCGGCTGCTCGATCCGAAGATCACGCCGGGGAGGCTCGATCGCGTGCGCGTGTACGAATCGCCCGACATTTTTGCGGATTGCACGATCGATATGCCAGCCGAATCGAACGGCAACGCGCCGCACGCTGCTCCGAGCGCCGGCGCTAAGGGCGGCGCATGAGCGGTCCGCTAAAGATTTCGCTGACGCGGCGTTACCGGTTTTCGGCGTCCCACCGCCTGCACAGCCGGCTTTTTAGCGAAGAACAGAACCGGGAGTTGTACGGAAAATGCGCGAATCCGCTGGGGCACGGCCATAATTACGTGGTGGAGGTTACCGTAGCCGGGCCCGTCGACCCGTCCACGGGAATGGTCGCGAATCTCGGCGATCTCGATCCGTTCGTGAAGCGCGAGGTGATCGAGGCGTTCGACCACAAGTATTTGAATGAGGAGATTCCAGAATTCGGGGATTTGGTGCCGACTACCGAAAATTTGTGCCGCGAAATCTACCGGCGATTGCAGCCGTTTTCTGCGGCGCAACTCGAACGAGTGCGGATCGAAGAAACCAGCAACAACAGTTTTGAATTTGCGGGTTAGCGAAGTAGGTCCCTGGACGTCAGGAGCGACGCCATGAGCGACGGAAGCGATACAACAGAGATCGAGGTTCCAGAGACGGCGCAATCTGAAACGATTGCCGACCTGGTCCGGCGGATGATCGTGCAGCTGGGAGAAGATCCCAATCGCGAGGGACTGCGGCGTACGCCGGAGCGCTTCGAGAAGGCGCTGAAGTATCTGACCAGCGGCTACCGCCAGGAACCGGAAAAGATTCTGAACAACGCCATGTTCAGCGTCGGCTACGACGAGATGGTGGTGGTACGCGATATCGAGGTATACAGCCTTTGCGAGCACCACTTATTGCCGTTTTTTGGCAAGTGCCACGTGGCGTACCTGCCGAACCAGAAGGTCGTGGGACTGAGCAAAATCGCGCGCCTGGTGAACATGTACGCCCGCCGGCTACAGATTCAGGAGCGGCTCACCAACCAGATCGCCACCACGATTCAGGAGCAGCTTAAGCCGCAGGGAGTCGGCGTGATCATCGAGGCGCGGCACCTTTGCATGGTGATGCGCGGCGTTGAAAAGCAGAATTCGCTGGCGATCACCAGCGCGATGCTTGGCGCATTCCGCGAAAATAAGCAGACGCGCGACGAGTTCCTGTCACTGGTGCATAAGGCACAGTAACCGAAGCCCGGCAACGCGAGCCGCTGCTTGAGATGCCAAACCGGTAGCTGCCCACAATTTCGCGTTAAGCGCGATATCCGACGCTTCGGGCGCGCTTGGCTCCGCTCAGAAAACTATTAAAATACCTTTTGCTCGATGCGCCCTCTGTGCTAGCATTTTTGTATCTTGAAGAGGCAAATCGAAATAGCACAGGGCCGTGACGTTTCAGACGGAGGGGTGAGTTGAGCGAAGCCAAGGCCGGTCTGATCGAGCAGTACCGGGTACACACGAATGATACAGGGTCGCCGGAAGTACAGATCGCACTGCTGAGCGAGCGCATCAGTTACCTCACCACTCATCTCCAGTCCCACGCAAAAGATCACGCATCGCGACGCGGGTTGATCATGATGGTCAACAAGCGGCGGCGGCTGCTGGACTATCTGAACCGGCGCGACCCGGATCGGTATCGCGAGATTGTGGCAAGACTTAGCTTGCGTAAGTAGCGTGGAGTTCCTGAGCGGCCGTACCGGCCGCGCTTTCCATCAGCGACAAAGCGAAAAATGCCAGCCGTGGTGTGCGATTGTTTCATCGCGCCCCGCGGATGGGTGTGTTCGTTAACGGCCCCGATCGCTGCTTTCGCGAGCCAGCTCTCCTTCGAGATGCATGCCAAGAAATTCATCAGCAACTAACGACAAATGGTCCCGGCGAACCGGGAGAGAAGGATGTGACGGATGTTTGAACAAGTAGGTTTGGAACTAGGAGGCCGCCGGCTCACCCTAGAGACCGGCAAGATGGCACGGCAGGCGCACGGCGCTGTTGTGGCGCGCTACGGGGACACGGTCGTCCTGGCCACCGCGTGCATGGACAGTAAGGCCACCGACAAAGATTTTCTGCCGCTCACGGTCGATTACCGCGAGTACACCTACGCCGCCGGCAAGATTCCAGGCGGGTTTTTCAAGCGCGAAGGCCGCCCCACGGAACGCGAAATTCTGACTTCGCGGCTGACCGATCGGCCGCTCAGGCCACTGTTCCCCGAGGGTTGGTCGACGGAAACGCAAGTCGTCGCCATGGTGCTTTCCGCGGACAGCGAAAATGACCCGGACGTGATCGCCGTTACGGCCGCTTCCGCCGCGCTCTACATTTCCACGATTCCGTTCGCGCGGCCGATTGCCTGCGTGCGCGTGGGATTGCTGGACGGCAAGTTGGTAGTGAATCCCACGGTAGCCGAGCAGAAGACCAGCTTGCTGAATCTGATCATCGCCGGTTCCGAAGACGCGATCGTGATGGTCGAGGCCGGCTCGCTCGAAGTTTCTGAAGACACCATGGCCGACGCGCTCGATTTTGGCCACGCCGAGATTCGCAAGATCGTCGCTCAGATCCGCGAGTTGGGCAAGCGGGTCAACGCCAAGAAACTGGAAGTGAAGCCACCGGCGTTTGACGAGGCGCTCTACGCGCAGATTAAGACCAAGCACGGCGAGGCGCTGCGCGACGCGCTCGATACCAAAAAATATCCCAAGCTCGAAAGCTACGGTCGTGTCGACGCCATCAAGAAACAAATCCTCGAATCCGTTCCCGAAGACGATGACGAAAAGAAGAAGCTGGCCTATCGCGCCTTCGAGCGATTGCGCGAACGCATTTTCCGCGACGACATGTTGGATCGGCGGCGTCGTCCCGATGCGCGCCAGTTCGACGAAATTCGCCAGATCACCTGCGAAATAGGCGTGCTGCCTCGCGTGCACGGCTCGGCGCTTTTCACCCGCGGTGAAACGCAAGCGCTGGTGACCACCACGCTCGGCACCAAGGAAGATAAGCAGCGCCTCGATCTGCTGTTCGAGGACGAAGCGTTCAAGCGCTTCATGCTGCACTACAATTTCCCGCCGTTCTCCGTCGGCGAAGTAAAATTCCTGCGTGGACCTGGCCGCCGCGAAATCGGCCATGGTGCGTTGGCCGAGCGCGCGGTTGCAAGCTTGATCCCGCCGGAAACGGACTTCCCCTACGCCATGCGCGTGGTTTCCGACATTATGGAATCAAATGGCTCGTCTTCGATGGCCACCGTTTGCGGCGCTTCGCTTGCGCTAATGGACGCGGGCGTTCCGCTCAAAGCGCCGTGCGCGGGCATCGCCATGGGCTTGGTCGTGGAGGAAGATAAGTACGCGATCCTGACCGATATCGCCGGCGCGGAGGACCACTACGGCGATATGGATTTCAAAGTGGCCGGCACGCGGCAGGGAATTACCGCGTTGCAGATGGATATCAAAGTGGCCGGCGTCAGCATCACCATGATGCGCGAAGCGCTGGCGCAGGCCCGCAAAGCGCGCTTGCAGATTCTGGACACCATGGAGAGCACCATCTCCAGCGCGCGCCCGGAAATTTCCAGCTATGCTCCGCACCTGCACATGCTTACCATTCCCACGGATAAGATTCGCGACCTGATCGGCCCGGGCGGAAAGAAAATCCGCGCGATCACTGAATCCACGGGCGTGAAAATTGACGTGATGGACGACGGCAGGGTGCACGTCTTTGCCAACAATGGCACTGCCGCGGAAGCCGCGCTGAAGATGATTCAGGATGTGACCGCCACGGCAGAAATTGGCAAGACGTATCTCGGCACTGTCGTTCGCATCGCGGAATTCGGCGCGTTCGTCGAACTTTTCCCCGGCACCGACGGCTTGCTGCACATCAGCGAAATTGCCGACCAGCGCATTCGTTCCGTGCGCGACGCGCTGAAGGAAGGCGACCAGATACTGGTGAAGGTGCTGGCCATCGAAGGCAACAAGATCCGCCTCAGCCGCAAAGCCGTGCTGCGCGAGCAGCGCGATAAGCAGCAAAAGAGCGAAACCGCGGGAAATTGATTTTCAGCGGGATCTATTTGTAGGCACACTCCAAGGGAACGAAACCTGCGGTTTCTTTCCCTTGGAATCCTTTTCTTCCCTTTGCGCGAACGCGACGGTTACGCAGCTGCGCAGTTAATGCGGCGGCCTCTTCGCCGTCCGCGCGCCAGCCAAATACAGAAGTCCAAGAGGGAGCGAGCAATCGCTCCCTTTTTTATTTTGCGCGTTAGATTCAATCCCTCCCGCTAATAGGTAACCAAAATGTCTGGTGACGCCGCGACTTGACAGTTGACAACAGACGCTCTGAGGATTAAAGGGTCCGCTGAGTCGTCCTAAGTCTTACCAACTATACCTTTAACAACCTTCTCAGCTTCGTTTTTCGTGAAACCATCGGTGATTTCAGCGGAACTATTAACAGGCGAGCGGAGCACCGGAGCCATAACTACCTGACCATCGAGCAGGATGGCAACCGGCTTGCCAATATGCTCTCCAGTGGCCTCGCGCATTTTCTTCGCCCCGGCCTTATTGAACTCGATGCCTACGGCATAAGCGTCGCCAACGTGAATGAGCCGAGCCGCTGAGATATCGCTATTGGTAACGACGACTTCTTCGTGGAGGTAAATCGAACGGTCTGTTCCAGAAATCTTCGCCTCGCGCAATCTAGGACCTGGTTTATCTTCGGCTAGTCTGACTTCAAAACGCACTGCCGCGTGTACATCCTGAATGCGCGGAGACCACAGGCGGTTAC
>Ga0307374_10003660_pt1 | contig 26126 bp, 24 predicted proteins | sample OX3MG_FD_202532 | JGI IMG/M metagenome (GOLD analysis project Ga0307374, IMG submission 202532) | Soil microbial communities from Risofladan, Vaasa, Finland - OX-3 | ecosystem: Environmental > Terrestrial > Soil > Coastal area > Acid sulfate soil | place: Finland: Risofladan, Vaasa | collected...
TAGGCCACCTCGGACTAGATCCTCAGCGAATGTTTCGATGTGGAATCGGAGTTCCGTATCCATATCGCTCTCCATGCGAGAGCGCCCCAGAGTTGTTCGCAACCAAGAACGAAAGCGGCTCCAGAGAGTCATACTTCCTCCGGTGTGGTATGCAGGATTCCGGCGATGACGTCCGCCATGCGATTCCAGTTTTCGGTTTCCCGTTGCAGCCTGCGCCTGCCTGCCGCGGTGAGGCGATAATATTTCGCCTTGCGGTTGTTTTCCGACTCGCCCCACTCACCGGTGATCCAGCCCTGGTGCTCGAGACGATAGAGCGCCGGGTACAAAGAGCCTTGTTGAATTTCCAGGCGATCTTTCGAAATCTGCTGGATGCGTAGCAGAACGCCGTAGCCGTGCAATGGGCCGAGGGACACAGCCTTGAGGATTAGCATGTCGAGAGTGCCCTGCAGAAGATCGAGTGGTTTGTCCACGGAAACGGTCTCTCCTAGAACACCTAGGAATATAAGCAGAGATTCCTAGGCTGTCAAGGAGAAAAAGAGAAGTGCCGCACTCAACCGCCACATTACAAGCGGATTGTCGGCCATGCGGAACTTAACTCCCGGTTAGTTCGGCAACACTTCCCTAACCGGATTGTGAAAGGAGTTGGTGTCCCGAAGTAATTTTCAGGTGCTTGTTTTCGAATTGCGCTCCCCGTTCGACTCTTTAGTGTGGCGCTTGTGCATGGCCGTCGAGTGTGTATAATTCACGCCCAACAAGGAGGGCAATGTAGTGAAAACTGCGGCAGGAAAGAGTGACGAGCAAGTGATCAGAGAATTGGATACTGAATGGTCGCGAGCAGCGGAGAGCAAGGATGCCACGAAGTTCGCGAATTTCTACTCAGAGACCGGGTCAGCTTTGCCATTTAACGCGCCAATCGCGACCGGCAGGAACGAAATCCAACAATTATGGGCCGGCCTCATGGCCAAGCCTGGATTTTCGTTGCATTTTGCTCCGACGCATATCGAAGTTGCTGGTTCCAAAGATCTAGCGTATGACGTCGGAACTTTTGAACTTAAACTCAATGATGACAAGGGAACTTCGCTGACCATACCGGGAAAGTACGTGGTTGCCTGGAAGAAGCAGAAAGACGGCCAGTGGAAGGCTGAAGCCGATATTTTCAATACCGACAAATAAAAACCAAAAACTCAACTCCCGTTCAAGTCGGCAATACGGAAGGACACTGTCTCAGATCGGGGGTTCACTTCATCAAGCACCCCTCCATCCGTGAGCGGTTACACCGAACCCCTCTCCGGAAGATGAACGACGAACAGTTGAGGCGCTTCGGGGAAGCGAGTCGCTCTCTGTGCCGAGATAAGAATCCGCGGCGAGTTTTTGTGATTCAGCTTGAGGAAGCGCGAGCAGAGCGGCGGCGTCAGCATCTGAAAATGGTGGGCTCGCAAAAGCCAATGCCGTGCGGCCAAGACATCAAGCGGCCCGTGACAGAGTAACGACCAGCAGGACGAGCGTAACGACAAGCAAAAGTTTTTGTCCCTGCTTAAGCTGCTCGACTCTCTTTTCTAGCCGCTTCTCTTCCGTCCTCTGACCGCGCCATTGAAACAGAACCTTGAACAGCAACGTCAGCAACGACTGCTCCCAGGCGCTCGGCAAAAAACCTTCTTGTGGCACTAGGTTCATAGACCGACTCCTCACACCGTGTGTGGAATGATGTGTGGAAGAATCGTAGCATGGTGGTGGAAACCGCATCAACGTCAACACCACATGCGATCTCAACCGCCTTGATTGCGAGGGGGGGACGTGAAGCCACCTGCGTGCTGGTTCTTGCATCCTTAAACGATGGGAGAGAAAAATGACATCCGTGGCCGGGTGCGGTATACTGTTTTCTTCCGCAGTCTATGCCAGATGGGTCGTATGCCAGGAGCTGTATCTAGCCGGGGCCGTGGGATGGCGCAGCTTCGTGTCTCATTTGTGGAAATGAAGTCTCAGTTTGCGTCACTACTGCTGACCAGCGACTCTTGTTTTCAATAACTTAGAGATGGCATACAACGTGCACTTGATTCGAATGGAAGGGTGTAGGTGTTTCAGTCCAGAGCCAAGGGAACGCCCCGTGCTGTCCCCGGACTTGCAACACTACTGAAAACGAAGTACCATCCCCGCCGAAAGGGCGGCAACAAGTAATCTATGTGGCGTGCCGGAATGTCACTAGGTAGAGAGGAGGGGAAGTCATGGCAGCGGCTGTACTACCTCTGAACGTTGAATATTATCAAACCATGAAGACCACTGAACAGGCGCGATTGTGCGTCGTTCGGTCTGAGCGTCACATGCGATTCCTCGCGGGAGCCATGCTTTGGTATCCGTTTATCGCGGTGACGCGCGCTACAACCAAATTCGTCTCCCTATTGGAGGAATTCGAGGCACAGCCTGCGTCGGTGTTATTGGAAGAAGATTCCGCAAAAATGCCGGAGGAACTTCAGGAGTTGTTCAAGAAAATATGTCTCGTAATTCGGAAGATTGAACTCGTCGGCCTAGGTGACGGCCTTTTTCTCAGAAGCAGCATCAACAAGCTGAGCAGCCTAAGCCAGCAAATTAAGGGATACGCCGATAGATTTGCGGACGCGCAAATTAAACTGCGCAGCCGTGTTCCTGAAGAACAGGTGCAAAGCTACCAAGAATCTTTCGCGGCCTACAGAAACTGTGAGTTCACCGCCGAGCCCTTCGTCGAGGACGACAAGAAGAGCCAGCTTCTGCGCTTCTAAATCTCGATGCCAATCGTAGCGAAGGATTGGTATCAGACCGACTTCGACGTAACATCGTTTTATCAAGGGGACGTCATTCGTGATGTCCCCTTAATTTTTCTGCCAGACAAAGTTTCGAAATGGTTTGTTCTCCGCCCTGGCCTGAATAGCAAGAAACACATCGATGCTATTCTGGGTGGCGAAATATGCAAGTGGTTCGAAGCGACCCCTGAGGGTCAATTGAAGGATGCATGGCAGCACGGTCAGAAAGAGGAATTTGTTGCCGCGCGGGCCATTCGTGTTGACGGCATCATTTTGACGCAGACTTGTGACATAGAAAACCGCGGTTACTATCAGGTTGCCCCTGTCTATCCTGAGACAAAGCAAAAAGAATCAGCTTTAGCGCCGCTGCGCGAGAACGAAATAGGGTCCGCGTTTTACCTTCCCGCAGTGGCACCTCACATCGTAGAGAACAGCTACGCGGACTTGTCACACACATGTGTCATTCCTAAGGCATATTTCCCCAAGAACGGTGTCATCCAGATGCTTTCTGCTCGACTCACTAACCTGGCGACGGCCAAACTTCAAGTGCATATTGCAAACTATTTTGGTCGTCCGTTCGGCTTCAGTGCGAGAGACAAAGCGAGCGTCACGGGTGAATATGCTTGCGTTTCCTGCTTTTACCACTCCGGTACCGCGGTCAGGGCGACATTCCAGGCGGGTCTGCACTTCACTCCGTGCCACAACTGTACCGAAACGTTGTGGATTCGCATCACGGAACAGTAGTAATCCAGAGCGCGGACGCTTCCTTGTTGGCATTTTGTTTCGCGACGTTGGACTGAACTCTTGAAGTGAGAACAATCTTCTGCCTCCTAATGGACCGTGCCCGCGCCCGGCTTTTCGGCTGGCGCGGGGTTTTTCTTTTTCCGTCCGTTTTCGCTGCCGTATTTTATTTGCGAGCGCGCTATCGGCGGAACGTTCGTGAGCCCACAAGATCACCTGAGGCTAACAAGGCAAGAGCTTCACAACCTCGTGTGGGCCAAACCCATGACCGAAGTTGCGAAAGACTTCCGGATATCTGACCGAGCCATGGCAAAGATATGTGCCCGAAAACAAGTCCCCGTCCCGCCCCGTGGTTATTGGGCCAAGAAAAGCGCCGGCAAGGATGTTCCCAAACCGTCGCTTCCCGAGTTTGTCGCGAAAGCCCCGAAAGAAAAAAAGGCCGAAGCAAAGCCGCAGCAGCAACCGCCAAAGAAACCCAAAGTGGGCGGCGTGTTTGAAGAAAGAAATCAGAAGATAAGGAAGTCGCTTAAGGAATTGCGCAATGTCTTATCGAAAGCCGTCGACTATACCGCACGCATCGAGAGCTGGAACTGCGATTACAGCTTTGGCCTAAATTACTCCTATAGTCCGCTGCGTCGCGACAATGATGTGTCTTTCCTTTACGAGTCGCCGTTGAGCGAATATCGGGATCTCGTCTTGACAGGCGTTGTTCTTGAACCTAGGCAGCTGAAGGAGCGGAAATTTGAGGCTCGCTTCACGCGCCGGCCTCACCTTGATCAAAAAACCGTTGAAGAGGACCTACATCGTTACGAGGAAGCGCCACCACAATTTATCGGAGGCTTCTACAACCAGGGCAAATGCATAATGGCCTACGTTCCTATTCCCGAAGATGCTTTTGCTCTCGTACTTCAAAACGCGATGTCCAATAAGATCAAATTCATGACGCTCCGGGGCGAGAGGTTGCGATACGGGCGCGGGCACATTTACGGTTATTCCCTGCAGGAAGAGCATAACGAGGAACAGCTTTAGCTTTCGCAAAACGCACATATCATCGTGTCCAGTGCCTTTGAAGTGGGCGCGCGACGGGGAGCCGTCAGCCAAGTCGTCATCATGTGGCCTGCCTATTGCGGAAGTTGAAATTGCACAAGAACATCCAACAACCATGAGCGGCGATGTGCTGCTCAAAGCGCAAGTCGAGCATGTTCGACACGCGCTTCGTTGGCGGCTCGGTCAAGTCGTTGATATTCCTCTTTCGTTGAGGTGCCCATTCTTCTGCGGAGCTCGGCGACCGCTTGTGAAAACTTCATCGTGGCGCTCTCGTATTCGTTGGCAAGGCGCTTTTTCTCTTCACAGCTCATCATTTCTGTTTTCTCAACGCCGCCGAAAGCGCCCCTTTGCAAGCTCACTACCCTCAATCGCCTTCCCCAGCAGGCAGAGCCTTCGGCAACAATGCAAAACGTCCCAGGGTTCACTGTCAGGGATTTGGTCAGATATTTCTTCGGCTGACTTCTCACGATCGGACAGCGTTTCTAGCACTCGCTGCAAAAGCTCGTCCTCGCCTGCTTCGGCTTCGTCCATCCACCATTCACCGTATCGTGCTCCAAGCATCAAAATATCATCACGCCATATGATGAAATGGCTTTTGCAGTCGGTGTCGCGCCACACTGAAGGGTAAATGCTCGTGCCCTTCGGCGATTCATAGACGCGCCATGCCGGACCGGCGCGCCTGTCAAGATTCACAAGCACTTCAGCATGGCACCCGCAAGGACAAGACAGGACCAACCATCGCGGTCCTTGCCGATCCACGATGACCGCATCTCCAGGCCGTTTCAAATACGCGCTCGCATTCGCGCGCGAGTTTACTCTTGCTCGGATGGTAAAGCGTTTGTTTCTCATCGGCTTAGTTGACTAGCTCACGCAGAATTCTTTGGCCAAAGAAAAACGCGATTGCGCGTGCCGTGGTGTGCGCTTCCGCGTCAAGGCCCTCATGGGCGTTGCAACCTTTGCGAATAAGACATAGCGCGAGCGTCAATGCATACTGGCCAGCCTCGTTTTCCGCCGCCCAGCTCAAGGTCCGGATTTGGTTGACCGCGTCGTAGTACCATTCCGTGGGATCTCCCCGTCGGCAGTGCGTCGTCCCGCTGCCTTTAAGAGCAGATTGCTCATAAAGTGGTTCGATAAGCTCAACGAGCTCGTCCCGTTTGAATCTCTCCTTTTCGAGATCCTTTATGAAGCCTTCGACCAAAAGCCCTCCCTCCAAAGACGCCGGGTCGTAGGTTAGCGGATAGTCCGCTTCCAATTTCTCGAAATCTATGAGAATGGCATCACCATGGCGAACAAGCACGTTCTTCGCATGCATATCACCATGCGCAGGTGCGATCAGAGCTGGTGTCGTTCCGTGATTCTCAAATATCGTCTTAAGCGACGCGATGTCGGTATCTCCCCCAAGCTGGCGAACGATTTCCGCCCGCGCAGGCGGCACCGTGATAAGGACATTCGAATCGTCGGCGAGCCATTTTTTCTCTAAATAGGAACTGAGCAGCCGATTCGTGTCGGGACGCTTCTGTTTACGCCATCCGCCAAGCGTCTTATCGAATAAATTCGAAATAGCATGCCCACAGCGGTCTCCCCGTGCGCATGTTATCAGCGACTCTGCACCTCCTACAAAATCGCCCACAAGGATTCCCTGCGTAGATCCGAGATTGCAACGGTCCAGACGCAGACGTGGCCGGAGATAAAAAGGCACATACTCAGATATGTGCCAGCAATATTTGTCGTACTCGTCTACGATTTTCTTGCGAGCCCCAATTTTTACGAAATACAGATGCGGGTAAGCAGCTCCCGTCGCATTCCGTTGCACTAATCCGGCTTCTAGCGAGGCGTACGCTTTAAAGACGGGCGCGCCGGACATTCCGCCATCAAGCAATGCCAGCTGAAGTTCTGAGCAATTCGAGAAAGCTCGTTTGAGCAATATAACGCGTTCCGCGTGTCCGTTCGGTTCAAATCTGTCGCGAAGAAATTGCTCATCAAATTTCAAGTCCGATTTCGGCGCTGGACCAGCGGGTCGATCACAGACCACGGTCGCAATATCCGGCCAGGACAGGTCCGATTCCAAGATAAAGACGCATGGCATTAGGAAGCTATTCTCTCTCTCGCGACGGCTTTCCGGTATCGTTTGCCATTCTTCCGGTCGAAGACTTGCCACGGGAATCGCGCCCTCTATCAGCGTGTTCACGACCAGGCTGCGGGCTATTGCGCGACGGATATAGACACGGACATCGTGGTCCAGCAGGTTAGCGGCAATCGTTCGCAGTTCTTGCGACAAAGTGCTAGGCTTTTGCGGATCCTGAGTCCAAATTACGGCATCCAGTTGGGGAGCATATTCGGCACGGCGAAGCTCTTCCGGTGTGCACGTTTCGCACTTAAAGTTCCGCTTTTCAAACCAGTTCAAGAACTCTTCTGGATAGTCCCCGACGAAAGCGATTTTCGCACGCGGCATGTCCTCTGGCGAAAATTCGCGTATGGCCATCTCAATCGTCCCGCGTGAACAGGGGTTGTGCTTCTCCTCGTGCGAGGACGCCCCGCGAAGAACAAATGTAGCAATTAGGATTTCTACTAAACGATACGGCTCGCAGCGATGGAGTGCGTGCGTTGTAAAGGATATGTCGGCCGTCGCTAGGAACACCTATTGTCATGGCCAGAAACATTGTCATCGCGATCGAGGTCACGGTCCCGTTGATCGAGATGACGGCCGGCGCAGGCTCGTGCATGCCTGGGATGTACGCATCCCGTCGGCGCTCTTCAGCGTTCATCATATCTCGCCGGACCTCTTCGGAATCCAGTAACTCACAGCAGGTGAAGCATGGCAGTCCAGGCGCGAGCGCCTGCACGCGGCCATGTATACCCACGATGTGACGATCGCTTGCCGAGATGACTGAACCCACGTCGATGCACGGAATGAGGTATTGATACGCAATCTGTTGAATAACCGCCCGACTTCCGTGCGAATCGGTACAGGAGAAGATGAAATCCGCACCCCGCAGTTCGCGGGCGACTCGCGTTCTTGTCACATCTCCCGCGATCCCCTGCGAGACCTGGTCAGGAGCGATTCGCGCGATCATGTCCACCGCTACGTCCGTCTTGAAGCGCCCGACATCGCTCGCGCAGGCCCCGACCACTCGGTTCAGATTACTCACATCGATGCGATCGGGGTCGATGAGAATGAACTTACGTACACCCAGATAGGCGAGTTGTTCGGCAGCTATGGAACCGGTGCCACCCATGCCGACTATGGCCACAGTCAACGATTCAAGATGCTTCTGTCCCGCCGCACCCAATGCACGCACCTGGCGGTCGAATTTCAGGGAAACAGCCCCTTGAGCATTGTTCGAGTCGAACAGAATCTGCAGCTGCGCTCCTACAGAAATAATTCGTACGGGCTTCTCTGTGCCCAGACATCGTGCCCGCCAGCCGCCGACGCTGACCACTACGGCGACAGGCTTTGTACCTGGAGCGCGTACGGACAGGAATCTTGCCAGATGAATCTCGCCTTGGTCGTCTGTGCGGGAGAACTCTGGCGGTGCAGATCCCGGATGCGAATGTACGAAAACGATGGAAAGATTTTCACGCGCTGCTACTTTACCGATACGAGCAATATAATCCGGCTTCAGTTCCGCACTGAGTGGGCTCCGGTCTGAATAGCTATCATCATCGGGATACTCTGCGCGGGTGACGATGAGACGCTCCAGACCGTCAGATGGAGCTACGTGCGATGCAAGTAGGATGGCACATCGCTCGGTCTCCCTTCCGACGAGTTCGCCAACGATTCGGCTAACATCACCATCTTGAAGCCTAAGCTCGATCATCGTGGTGGATTCAATCGCTGAACGATCGCCCGATAAAAATGTTCAAGCCGACTACGGTTCGGATCCCACATCTGAAGGTGCCAAGAAAACCACGTCAGACGACGTCCCGGATTAAGGTCGTACGGCAGCGGAGTTCCTTCGTTCGCGCTCTGCGGAATCGCGCCATTGGAGAGGCGGACCGGTGGAGAGACCCAGAAGCAGTCCGGCCTTGCGGCAGGATACCCTGGCGGCGCGACGAAAAAGACGTCAACTTTCCGAGGGTTCCAGCCAGACGGCAGATCGACCCCTTTGATTGTGATGAGATACGAGCCATCTGCGCGGCGCTGAATATCGGCACCCTGATTCTTGAATTCCTGTAAATAACCCTGAAGTTCTAAAAATTGTTCGCTGATCATCGGAAACCGAACGTCGCTGGTGGGACAGCGAAGAAATGCTTCACGCGCTCAGTAATATCCACCGCTTCACCGTCGGCAATACCCTTGTCAGGTCTGTCGCCCTCCTCTTCAAGGAAGAGCTGATAGTTTGGAGCAATGTTGGCAATCGCTTTTATCTCGGCCCCAGTGAGCGCCGTCTTCGCCGTTTCGTAACGTTTGGCATCCACAAAGAACGGATGGAGTGACTTGTCTGGTTCGGGCATATATTGCTCCTTTTGCGGTTTTCATTTGTCGTATTTCACCTCTTCGAATTGACTGTGATTGGCCCACACGATCGGCTGATCCCCCTGAGCTCGGTCGATGCGTAGGTGTCGTACAAAATACGAAACCAAGGCGCGCCGGATCGTTTTGGACAGCCTTCCATCCACCATGCCAAAATCGTTGATGACAGATTCTCTTTGGCTGATAGTCAGATTTGGATTGGGCTCAATTTCAACCACGACGAAAGTGTGCCATTCCACATCGTCTTCTCGATTTACGGTACCCGCGCGGCGTCCGTGAATTTCTTCGAATCGCGTCAAAACGAAGTCGCGAAATCGAGAAGACCTGTGACACCACGCGCGAGCGTGCCAACGTGTGCCATCGAAGGCTAGCGAATGCGGAGCAATCCATTGACGCGTCGGATCGGGATTACGCATCGATTGATACGTTGTATCGATTTCTGTGCCATCACGCATCGCCCATAGAATCGGCAATAGCATTTCCGTGCGGACGCGTCGGGCCGGCAAAGTTACGACGTCGCATCGCGGCTGAGCGCCGACAAAGCTGAACGCCCGCGAAATTGTTCCTGTAGCGAGTCCTGAAAGTTCATTGAGGTAGGTCTGGGTGTCGGGTGCGATGAAAAGCGGTGTAAATTGTTTTGTCGGGCGATAGACCTTTTCGCGCCTGTCATATTCCATGTTGTTCTTGGCTAGGGCCATGTATTTCGCGAAGTCCAATGAAGCGTGTTGAATTGACACGTTGAAATATTTCACCACTTCGCCGCGATTGATTTTCCCTTCCCACAACAAGCGAAATTCGATGAACTCCAGTCGCCGATCTTGACCCCAAGGCCGGGGACGCGCGCTGACCTGCCCGTCTAAGTCTTGGTTAACGAGTGTGCCGAAATCAATTGTAGGTCGCATATCACGATGAATCTTATAATACGACGTATCTGATTCAAAGTCAATACCCCCCAATCCTCTGAGCAAGATTCGGTGCTTCGCGGGCTATGCAGCTGCAGAACTATTCACGCAGAGAGCGCTGAAGTGTCGTTTTAACGTGCCCCTCTTACTGTTTGCGTTTGCTGTTCTCCCCGCTCCAACATTGTCGCGTCCCGGCCTTTGATTCGCTCGCCTCCCGTCTCCACTAGCACCTTTCGCGCCGGCAAAAAACCGCCGTCACTCAAGAGTGCGGCCCGTTCCGACCTGGACGCGCCAATCTCTCCGCTTCTGTCCTCTGTTTCGTGTCCTCGCTCCCCCGGCTGTGGGTGAAGGGAGCGAGGACTCCCCGAAACAGGAGGACAGGAACAATGAAAGTCGAACAAGCAAAACAGATCGCAAGCAACGCAATCGAGCAACTCCGGCAGGCTCTCGAAGCGGGCCACAGTGAACGGCTCAAGGAATATCTCGCGGCGATGGCGCGCTTCCGGCGGTACTCGTGCGGTAACGTGATGCTCATCGCGTCGCAGAAGCCGAACGCGACGCACGTGGCGGGCTTCCACGCTTGGCACAAGCTAAGCCGCTTCGTGAAGAAGGGCGAGAAAGGGATTCTGATTTTCGCCCCGATCATTCGGAAGAAGGCCGAGAACAACGACGAAATCGAGCCGGACGAATCCTCATCGGCTGTTGGATTCCGCGCGGCCTACGTGTTCGATGTCACTCAAACTGACGGTCAGCCGTTGCCGGAAATCGGCAGCGTGAACGGCGATCCTCGCGAGTATCGTGATCGGCTTGCGAAGTTCGTGGCTGACCAAGGCATCGCGCTCGAATATTCCGACGAAATCGCGCCAGCACGCGGCATGTCGCAAGGCGGCAAGATCACATTGCTGCCCGGTCAGTCTTCGGCTGAGGAGTTTGCGACTCTAGCGCATGAGATCGCGCACGAGATGATGCACCGCGACGAGCGCCGCAGCAGCACAACCAAGCGCGTCCGCGAAACCGAGGCGGAGGCCGTCGCGTTTGTCGTGTGCAGCGCAATCGGCCTCGAAACGGGTTCAGCCGCACAAGACTACATCGGCTTGTACGACGGTGACGCCAAGCTCCTCAGCGAAAGCCTCGAATACGTCCAGCGAACATCAACTCAAATTCTCAATGCTCTTGGCCCGGATGATTTCTCCCCGTCACCCGCCTAAACACAGCAACGAGCCAACGCGGCAAAGCGACCACTGCTTCGATTTGTGCGAGGCTTGTTCTTCGGTGATAATGCCGCATGTGCGATCTGACCTATATTCGCAAACTGATGGGGGATGCTTGGGTCGATGCTGAAGTGTACGGTGCGAACTCCTCACATTTGCTCGGCCAATACTACAAAAATGAAAAAGCACGGGTTTGGCTCAGACACACGGAGGGATTGGTCAAAGACCTTCTGACGAATCCGAAGGTCAAATTCGACGCCGAGGTTCTAGTCGATAAGATCAAAGACCCTTTCATCTCGACGCTTGCTGAAATGGAATCTGCGGCGTTTTTAGCCCGACAAGGCTTTGGGATTGTTCTCGAACCGAATGCACCTAAAAAGGGACCGGACATTCGCGCTGACTGGGAGTGTGTTTCGTATTTTGTCGAGGTTCGTGCTGCTGGATTTTCCGAGGACGAAGAGCGTCGAGAGCGAGTGACGAAGCAAATTTTCACAAAGATGAATGAAACACCCTCGGCTTACTCTGCATCATTCGTCATTGGAGATGAATACCATGCCGGTTCAGCTCGCACTAAGGCTGCAATTGAGTTGGTAATCGAAGTCCTTGGCGTATTGAAGGAAAAGGAAATTAAGAAGGCGACGCTTTACTATGAACCCCCAGACGGAAAAGTGCTCCTCCCCGAAGGCGTCTACTCTACAGACGTTCAGGTCAATGAAATCATCCGCAAGGCTGATCTCGTTGTCCGGTTCGAACATCTCGGGAAGGAAATGACGGGGACCGAGGCTTCGCTTATGAAGAAAATGAAATTCCCGCCGGAACCTGTAAACGATCACGAGCGATTGAAGACAATTTTGAACGAAAAGCGCAAGCAATTGCCGAAGTCGTCGCGTGGAATCATCACTCTCGAAGTTTCAGAACAGTTCATGCTCTCGGACTTCTCTGTTGAATCGGCGCTCTATGGTGATTTGGGATTTCGATTCCGGCGCGTCGATGGAGTACACGAACCAGTCGGAGAGCCCATTGCGAGGAGAAACAATCGAGGTTTCTTTCGACAAACTTCACGCGTTTCCGCGATTGTGATTCAGAACCGACGAGCTGAAGGTGGCCGCGTCATACTCGAACGCAAAGTCTATCCGACCAATCGAGCAAACGACGATACGATTCGATTAACTCTTGCTGAATTGCGACACTTCGGCGAACTCGAAGACAGACAGCATCTCACGGCTGAGCACGCGCCAAATCACGTTGACGAGGATCTCGAAACCGAGTAGGCCCGTCATCTAGCCGCCAATTTCCAAGCAGAGCCAAAAGGAGCTTTCTGCCCTTCTCTTCGATGTGGCCCAGCAGCCTTCTGAAATGTGAGACATAGCGCGCGCCGTTGCCGGAGCTTCCCCAGGCAATCTCATCCGCTGTTTTGCGCTTCGGCAGATTCTCAAGTTTTGGCGGAGCCTCGCCATCGTAAAAGAGGCCTGTACATCGGCACTTCGAGCGCCCGCGCCATCTTCTCCAGCGTTTCCACTATGGGAACTGTGTGACCGTTCTCCACGCGCTAGATATAGCAGCGCAGGAGACCTGTGCGTTTCTCAATGTCGCCCTGTGACAGCTTTTTTCCTTCCCGCAACTCTCGCAGACGGTCGCAGATCACCATGCCTTGTGCCTCCCACAGATCTCCTTCGAGGACGACATTCAACCACGACGCGCCGCAGAACGGAAGCTTTGCGCTTCGCCCCATCAAGCCAGTTTCCGAGCAGCCGACGATCCACTCAGGGTCTTCGCGGCACCCGTCGAAGATGGGGCGTTCTCCGTCGAATTGACGGCGTCAGGTGGGCTGGCGAGAACTTGACCGAAATGCGGGAGTGTGGCTTCCTGAAATTATGTCACTTCCTGACTTCCTCCCATGGATGGAGAGCGTTGACGCGAAGATGGTCAGGGCAAAGGAACACCTCGATACCCTCCATGCCGAAGCTCGCGTGTTCTTCGAAAGCACCAAGCGGAATTTCATTCTGAAGTCGAACGGACAGGAGGCGTGGATCGTCCACTACATCGAGGGTTCCATCCCGCCGATTCGCCTCGGCGTCCTCTTGGGCGAGTGCGTCTTTAACATCCGGTCGGCGCTCGATAACCTTGTTTGCGGCTTGATCCGGACCGCGGATTCATATGCACCGTGCAAAGGTACCCAATTCCCCATTTGTTCCGCCGAGGAGCAGTGGGAAAAGAATTGGCAGAAGTACCTCAAGGGTGTTGAGCCAGCGGCGCAGAAAATGATCCGTGACCTTCAGCCGTGCTTCCACATGTCCGCCGTACCCGCGAACGACCCGTTGAGCATCTTGAACGTCCTCTGTAACAGCGACAAGCACCGCGCGGTGACTCTCACGCTAGCGTACAGTCACGACCTCACGGTCAGGGTGCATGCGAATGACGGGAAGGTCCATTTCTGGAGGGCGACGGAGCCGCTTTATGCCGGGGATGTCCACACGATACCACTCAATCTTGACCCCGCGAGCATCCAGCCGAGCGCCCGCGTTGAAGCGAGCGGCACAGACATCTTGATAATCCGGGAGATTGGCCCGTGGGGACAGCGTCCGGTTTGGTCCGTCCTCACCGACCTATATGAATACGTCAGGGATGGCGTAGTGATTCGGCTGAAGCCGTTCTTCGTCGCTCCCCATTCTAGCTCCCCATAGACGAGCATAGAACAGCTCAGCGGTCCGAGCCGCATGCGTTTCTGTGGACGGATGACGGGCCATACGGAAACTGACAAATTGCCCGCCCCCCCGCGACCGCCACGGGCGTTGCCTCAACGCATGCAACTGACGCGGTACGTTTTTCCTTTTCCGCCGCGTATTTGCTTGAGCGCTGCTTCGGGAGAATTCCCACGCCCGGCAGTCCCGTAGCCGGGATGCAAACAGCGCACTTCCCGGCTTCTGCTTTCCCGGTTCCTCCCGAACCGCGCGGGTCCCCTCCCATCAAGTAGCCGCTCGTATTGGGAGCGGCGGCATTGAACCTCTCGATCAACCATCCTCTGAACACGCTACCGCGAAGCGGCCCGCTCATACGGTACCTTCAGGATGTCTCTGAGTGAACGTCGGCGAACAATGCATTTATCATCTCGGCTGCCAATGACAGATGGTCCGCCGCCATCCACGGAGTCAAAATCGTGCTTTGTTGCTGGTGCAAGAATTTGTTTCTCAAAATCAGCATCATTCGCCACGCGTATTCCGCGTATGATTGCTGAGGCTTTGCCTTGGTTTCGTCCGTTTTATGGGCTTGATCTCGATCAGGTTCGTCGGCGTGCCACCGTCGTGAGCTTGGCAGGGTATCATCTCGCACCAGCCCCGCTTTTCGAGCCGCTTGGATCAATGGCCTCATCGTCCGGCTGTCCCCACCGGTCACAGGAAAGCGTGCGCGCAATGCCATTTCCAAAGCAGTACTAGCGAGAAATACCGCGTGTGTGTACAAAGGATAGTGAAACCAGCCGAAAACAGCCAAGTTCTTGATGGATTCGAAATAGCTTCGGACATCCTCGGGAACGTTTTCAGCGGTGGAGATTTGACTGACAATCCCATATATGTCCCCCAACGCCACAGGCCCTATGCTGCCAGTCTCAGCGTCCATCTTCCCGAACATCGTATTCGTTGGATCGGGCTGCAATAATTCCGCAAGCGGCTTCAGTTGTTGCATAATGTCCTTCTCCTGTTTTGCTTTGATTGAACCATGACAGAACTTATCTGGGATGGGAAGTACAAGGACGGTAAAAAGCAAGGGCCGGTGCGGATTGCGCTGCCGTTTCAGACCATTGAGACGGTCAACGAGAGCACACATGATCGGCGGCGAAATCTTGAGCTTTTTGCCAGCGGGCGCGACACGGAGTGGCGTAACCGGCTCATCTGGGGAGACAAGAAATACGTCCTACCGTCTCTGCTCCCGGAATTCGCAGGCAAAGTAAAATTGATTTACATCGACCCTCCATTTGATATCGGAACCGATTTCTCATTTACCGCAAGTATTTCTGACGACCCCGACGCACCTGAAGACGAAGCTGTTACTTTCACCAAAGAAGCCTCAATCATCGAGCAAAAAGCGTATCGCGACACGTGGGGCAGGGGCCAGGATAGTTACTTGCAATGGCTATTTGAAACGACAACTCTTCTTCGTGAGCTTCTAACCAACGACGGGAACCTGTTCGTGCATCTTGGCGTTAATGTGGCGGCTTACGCTAGGCCGCTTTTGACAGAAATTATGGGGCCGGACGCTTACACAAACGAAATCGTGTGGAAGCGTTCTGCCGCACACAGCGATATTGGGCAAGGCGCTCCCCATCTAGGCCGCCTTCACGACGTTATTTACTGGTATAGGAGTGGTGACGCTTCAACCGTGAACATGCAATATGAGCCCTACAGTGAGGACTACATTAGGACGGCTTACAAGCATTTGGAGCGCGAAACTGGAAAGCGCTACAGAATCGACAATACGAGTGGCCCTGGCGGCGCTAGAAAGGGAAATCCCTACTATGAATTTAGAGGAGTCAAAAAGTACTGGCGATATTCCCAAGAAACGATCCAGCGACTGTACAAAGAAGGGAGGCTGATTCAGACCAAATCACGCGGTGACTGGGGATACAAACGGTACTTAGACGAGATGCCTGGGGTACCAATTCAAGATCTATGGTTGGATATCCCCCCGTTACAAAGCCAAAGTTCTGAACGCACTGGATACGACACGCAGAAACCAGAGAAGCTGATTGAGCGCATTATTTCTCTCGGCAGTGATGAGGGCGATCTCGTGCTCGACTGCTTCGTCGGGAGTGGAACGACCGCCGTGGTTGCGGAAAAACTGAACCGCCGATGGGTCGCTTGTGACCTAGGCAGGTTTGCGATTCATACCGCCCGAAAAAGGATGTTGGGCGTTGCTGGCGTCAAACCATTCAACGTGCAAAATCTGGGTAAGTATGAACGCCAGGCATGGCAAGTGGCTGAGTTTCCCGCGAATGGAAAAGATCGCCTTGAAGAACAGCGAGAACGCGAAGCAGCCTATCGCAAATTCATTCTTGACCTGTACCACGCGACGCCGATGAATGGATACTCTTGGCTGCATGGAACGAAATCCGGGCGAATGGTGCATGTTGCGGCGGTGGACGCGCCGGTGACTCAGACTGACGTAAAAGCCATCGCGCGCGAAGCGTGGAAGGCAATTGGTTCCGGGAAAGATTCACCAACGAAGGCGGCTGTGGACATACTCGGGTGGGAGTTCGCGCTGGAAGTAAACGAACTCGCCAAACAAGTTGCCGCTGAATCGCGCGTGGACGTTTCGTTCAGGTATATCCCTCGCGACGTACTGGACAAGAAGGCTGTTGAACAAGGTGATCTAAAATTCTTTGAATTGGGCGCGCTGTCGGTTGACGTAAAGCAGAAGGGGCGGGGAGTTACGCTGAAATTGAGCGATTTCGTGATTCCGACAGATGACGTTCCTGAAGAAGCGCGCAAGGCGATTAAGCATTGGAGCCAATTCGTGGACTACTGGGCCGTGGACTGGGACTACAAGAACGACACTTTTCATAATCAGTGGCAAGCCTATCGGACACGCAAAGAACCGAAGATAGAACTGGAAACAAAGTACGAGTACAAGGAACCGGGAAAGTATCAAATCGTCGTAAAAGTGATCGACATTTTAGGCAACGACACGACCAAGACACTCGAAGTCACCGTGAAGTGAACCTAAACCATGCCTCGCAAGAGAAAACAGTCAAGTTCGCCGTCGCAAACTGAGCTGCTCGACATAACCGCGAAGCTGCGCACCGGACCGTGCGTGCCCGCCCTTCGCGAAGCCGTGAAGGCGTGGAAAGCAGGCGGATGCAAGGGCATCACGGATACGACGCGCATTCTCTTGAACTTCTGGTTTCAGACTGACCATAGAACGCGAACAGGTTTGCCATTCAAGTACCACGAGTCGCAACGGGAAGCCATCGAAACGCTGATTTTCGTTTGGGAATACGAAAAGATTCGGACGCGCAAAGGTTTGCTGGAACGCTACGCGCAGGACTTGCGCGACTTGGCCCTGCCTCCCTTTGACGATTTTGCCCGCTACTGCATCAAGATGGCGACCGGGAGCGGCAAAACAAAAGTGATGGCGCTGGCTATCGCTTGGCAGTTTCTGAACGCCATGCGGGAATCCGAGACAGTAGCGAGCGATTACGCCAAGACGTTTCTTGTTCTGGCTCCGAATGTGATTGTGCTGGAACGGCTGAAGATGGACTTCCAGGGCAGCCGCATCTTCCAGACCGATCCTGTGATCCCCAAAGAACTTGGGATTTTCTGGGAATTCGATTGCGTGATGCGCGGGGAAGGGGAGAAAGCTCACGCGGAGGGAACACTTTTTCTCACCAACATTCACCAATTTTATGAGAAGCCGGATCGTTCAACCGAAGATGAGCCCGACGCGATGACTGCGGTGCTGGGATCGAAGCCTCCCACAAAGAAATTGGAAATGAGCAATTTCGGCGAACGGATTGCGCTCCGCGCCGGAAATCTCCTCGTGGTGAACGATGAAGCGCACCACACCCACGACGAAGATAGCGAATGGAACAAAGTCATTAGGCGCATACACGGAGAAACACCGCTGGCGGCTCAACTGGATTTTTCCGCTACTCCGAAGTTTCAAAAAGGGGCGATCTTCCCCTGGACAATTTCGGACTACCCGCTCAAACAGGCCATTCTCGACAATATCGTGAAGCGGCCCATGAAAGGGATCGCTAAGATCGAAGAAGCAAAATCGGATCACGCCAGTGTTCGTTATCGAGGATATCTCGCCGCTGGCGTCGAGCGCTGGCGCGAATACCGTCGCGAATTGGAGCCACTCAAGAAGAAACCCATTCTTTTCGTAATGATGAACAGCACGGAAGACGCAGATGACGTAGCGGACTGGCTGCGCACCAAATATCCGTCCGAGTTTGGCGGTGAGCGAACTCAGGTGATCCACACCAAGAACAACGGCGACATTACGGAGACGGATTTGGATAAGGCTCGCAAGGCGGTTCGAGAAGTGGATGAAGAAAAAAGTCCGATCAACGCCATCGTCAGCGTATTGATGCTGCGCGAGGGCTGGGACGTACAGAACGTCACCGTGGTTGTTGGCTTGCGTCCCTACACGGCCAAAGCCAACATCCTGCCCGAACAAACCATCGGGCGAGGCCTTCGGCTTATGTTCCGTGAACTGCCGACGAGCTACACGGAACACGTGGACATCATCGGAAACAAAGCATTCCTAGATTTTGTGGACGATTTGGAGAAGCTGGAAGAGTTGAAACTGGATACGTTCGAGCTTGACAAGGAAAAGCTGCGTATCATCACGATCCTGCCACTCGAAGGCCGCAAGGAATTCGATATTGGCTTGCCGGTGCTCACGCCATCTCTTGTGCGGAAGAAAAGCTTGGCCGAAGAGATTGCTGGACTGGAAGTGCTCGGCTTTCAGTCAATCGTCCTGCCAAAAAGTGAAGACGACCCGCGTTCGAAGACTTTTACTTACGAAGGTTACGACATCATTACACTCAAGAAGGAATTCGAGCGAGAGTACACGATACCCGAACCGCAGACTTCTCAAGAAGTGATTGGATACTATGCGCGCCGGATTGCAGAGGCGGTAAAACTTCCAGCACAGTTTGCAGCGCTTGCTCCCAAGGTTCGAGAATTCTTCGAGCAAAAGGCGTTCGGGCATCCCGTTGATCTGAACGATCCTGCCATCGTCAAGGCAATGAGCACGCCGGTCGCACATTATGTGTGCGTGGACGTTTTTAAGAAGGCTTTGCAAGCGCTGACAATTGAAGAACAAAAGCCGCAGCTTCTGGAACCCGCGCGAATCCTTTCTGCCTGCCAGCCATTTCCGTGGTCCCGGCCTGTGTGGGAAGGCGAGAAATGTATTTTCAATTTGGTGCCATGCGACAACGACTTCGAGCGGGAGTTTGCGAAATTCTTGGACAACGCGAAGGATGTGAAGGCATTCGCAAAATTGCCGCGCGCATTTGGTTTCACCATCGAATACACCGATACCTCCATGAACCTCCGAAACTACGAGCCAGATTTCGTCGCCGTGGATAAATCAGGAACTCATTGGCTTCTCGAATCGAAGGGGCAAGAGAACGTCGATGTTTTCCGAAAGGATGTCGCCGCCGTGCGCTGGTGCGAGAACGCGACCAACCTGACCGAAACCCAATGGAGATATGTGAAGGTTCCGCAGAAGGAATTTAATGCTTTACAACCCAGCCGTTTATCTGATCTGGCGGCTTTCGTTCCAACCCTCTTCCATTACACTGTTGAACCTAAGGTCTGATGTCTGAGGGTGGTCGCAATTTGCGACCTCAAATTGGAGATACATGCCAAGAACTACTGCGATTGTTCCCGTCGAGCGAATTGAATCCCGCATCCTCCTAATTCGTGGACACAAGGTGATGCTCGCTTCCGACCTTGCCGAACTGTATGGCGTCACAACGAAACGCCTGAATGAACAGGTAAAACGTAACAAGGAGCGATTCCCCGTCGATTTCATGTTCCAGTTGACCTCCGAGGAGACCAAGAGTTTGAGGTCGCAAATTGCGACCTCAAAGCAACAGCGCGGCGGACGCCGTTATCGACCTTATGCATTTACCGAGCACGGGGCCATTATGGCGGCGAGCGTCCTTAATACCCACAGAGCCATTGAAGTCAGCGTTTACGTTGTGCGTGCGTTCGTGAAGTTGCGCAAAATGCTCCGCACGCACAAGGAACTCGCGCGAAAACTGGCCGAATTGGAAAAACGAATCGAAGGACATGACGAAGAGATTACGGCCCTGTTTGAAGCGATCCGGCAGTTGATGGAACCACCCGAAAAATCCGCCAAACGAATCGGGTTTCATCGCTAGAGTTTCAGATATCCTCCGCACGACCAAGCTACCCCACTCAAAATCGGGGTTCGTCACGTTAGTTCCACTCTTTTGTCCTTCCTGCTGAAAGCGTGCGCCTGAGCCGTCCGCTTCTCCTGTCAAGGGTCTCCGCTTCGCTCCGATAAACGCCAACACCGCGCCCTTGACAGCGCAGCCGGTCAGGCGCTCCCACCCGCCAGGAAGGGCATTTGCTTTTAATGCGCCGCTCTCCGGCGTCGCCTCGAAAGCAAAAATCAAACCGCGAAAGGAGTCCTTTCCAATGCGCCAAACCAAGAAACAGCCGCTTTTCCCGCTTGGCCAAATCGTCGCGACACCGGGCGCTCTGGCCGCTCTCGAAAAAGCTGGACAACAACCGCTCGAATTCCTCTCACGTCACGTTCACGGCGAATGGGGAAACGTGCCCGACGAAGACCGCAGGGAAAACCAATTCAGTCTCGAACGCGGATTCCGGCTCTTGAGTAGTTTTCGCACCGCCGCCAACGAGACAGTCTGGATTATCACCGAGGCCGACCGCTCTGTAACCACCCTCTTGTTACCCGAAGAGTATTGAACTGAAAAGAAATCTAAGAAAAAAAGGAGACGAATGAAATGAACGCAGCAACAGCAGTAAGCACGAGCAGCACAGAACCCGTGCCCGTAAGTGTTCAGGAACTTCCGTTGGGCAAAATCTCGGAATCGAAGACTAATCCCCGCCGCCAGTTCGACGAAACCAAGCTCGCCGAACTCGCGGACAACATCAGGCAATACGGCGTGCTCCAAGCCATTCTTGTGCGGCCTATTGGCGAGGCGGGCAGCTTCGAAGTAGTGGCGGGGACGCGCCGGTACCGCGCATCGAAGCTCGCTGGACGAGAAACGATTCCCGCTACCGTCCGCAACCTGACCGATACGCAGTGCCTCGAATTGCAGTTGATTGAAAACCTCCAGCGGTCTGACGTTCACGAACTGGATGAAGCGCAGGGGTATGCCGCGCTCATGCAACTGCAACCGGAGAACTACACCGTCGAGACCATCGCCACGAAGGTGGGGCGATCCGAGGCTTACGTGTATGCCCGGCTCCGGCTTCTGCACCTCATTCCCGAAGCGAGGCAGGCGTTCTACGAAAGTAAGCTCACTGTGGCGCACGCCTTCGAAATGGCTCGCTTGCAACCAAACGACCAACAACGCGCCCTGCAGGAATGCTTCCCGCAGCATCGCAGTGCGGCTGCCATTCTGAAAGACAAGAAAGCCGAAGCGGTCACTGTGCGGGAGCTACGCCAGTGGATTGAACGGGAAATCCATCTTGACCTTACCAATGCACCATTCGATCCGCAGGATGAAACTCTTCTGCCGTCAGCGGGAGCGTGCGCCCAGTGCCCGAAGCGCACGGGGAGTAATCCGTTGCTTTTTCCAGAAGTGCGGCAGAAGTCGATCTGTACCGACCGAGGATGCTACCGCGCAAAGGTGGAAGCCCTTGTGCAAATTCGCGTGCAGCCGCTTGAGCAAAAGGGCGAGAAACCTCTGCGCGTCTCGCAGGCTCCGTCATGGCAAGCGAACGGGCATGCGCGAGACGTGCTCGTCGAAGGCCAGTTCCTGAGAGCGAAAAGCAAGAGCGAGTGTCCGCACACAAAGCCCGCTGTGCTTATCGACGGCAAAGGCGCTGGTACCATCATCCATATTTGCCGCGATGAGAAATGCCCCGTGCATTCTCGCAACACTCGTTACGAGCCAACGCCGCAGGAACGCGCCCGACGCGCCAAAGAAAGATTGGCCGAGCGCGTTGAGAAGCAGTCCCGCTTCCGCATCCTCGATGCGGTTCGCAAGAAGTTGCCGGACGCTCTGCCCCGTACAGACGTGGAGATGATTGCTCTCGACTATTTTCGCCGCTTGGGTCACGACAATCACCGCCGTTTGTGCCAGGTGTACGGATGGGAAGAGAAGAAGAGCAAGACCTCGTGGGGCGGACAGACTGTGGACTACGAGAAAATCGCAACGGCAGCAGTTGAAGGTATGACCGCCGCTGACCTGCATCGTTTTCTCGCTGTATGCGCTCTTGTGTCCGACCTGTATTGCCCCGGATACAATCCGCTGCAGGCGCTCGGAAAGGAATCAAACCTTGCACGCACCGCTGCGCGATATAAGGTCGATTCGGCAAAAATCACCGCAGCAATCCGAACCGAACTGACAAAAGAGAAGGACAAATCGCCAACCCCAAGAACTGGAAAGAAAGCAACCGGCAAACTGCAACGCAAATCCGAAACCGCAGCACGAAAAACAGCGCGTTAAAGTTCAAATTGTGTGGGCCGTGCTTCCAGCACGGCCCACGCTTTGCCGATAATAGCCACGCGGCCGGCCTGGAGCGACGACTGGCAGTGTTACAACTCCGCCTCCACGATGCCTTTACTTCCGGATGGCCCGTGATTCGGGGACAATCCTGGAATTGCCTAAATCGCCCCGGAGATGCATTGCTGCTCCCTGACTTTTTCCATATCATAACCCTGCCAGTGGGCTAGAAGATTCCTACTAAATTACGGCCTCAGACTTAGCGCACGCAGGATGTGAACGGGGTGCATACGTGGGAACCACGGTCAATCGAGGATCGGAGTGGCGGCGCTGGGAACCTCATATCCATGCGCCTGGAACCGTTCTGAACAATCAATTCGGAGGTACCAATGCTTGGACGAACTATCTCACTGCGCTGGAAACTGCCGCGCCCAAGATTGAAGCCATTACTGTTACAGACTATTACGTTACTGATACGTATGAAGAGGTGCTTCGGCAACGGCTTGCCGGGCGCCTGCCCGACGTTCAGCTTATCTTCCCTAATATCGAAGTGAGGCTGGATGTCGCGGCCAGGTCGGGCTTCGTGAACCTCCATCTTTTAGTTAGTCCGGAAGACCCGGACCATCTCGTCGAGGTCCGTCGCATCCTTACACGCCTTCAATTCGATGCGCACGGCGATCGCTTTGACTGTACTCGCGAGGAACTGATCCGACTTGGCAAGCGCGCCGCCCCCACAATAACAGACAATCAATCCGCGCTCACGCACGGCGCTACCCAGTTCAAGGTTAATTTCGCCCAATTGCGGGAAGTCTTCAGCGAGAGCGATTGGGCGAAAAAGAATATCCTGATCGCCGTGGCGGGCGGTGCCGACGACGGGACTTCGGGTATGCGTCAGGCCGCCGACGCGACACTGCGACAGGAAATCGAAAGGTTCTCACACATCATTTTCGCGAGCAGTCAAGCACAACGCGAGTTCTGGCTCGGCCAGCGCTCTGTCACCGTTGATGAGCTGCGAGCGCGGTACAACGGCTGCAAGCCGTGTCTTCACGGCAGCGACGCTCACGACCAGTTGGCAACCGGCCAGCCAGTTGATGACCGCTTCTCTTGGATCAAGGGTGCGCTCACTTTCGACGCACTACGTCAGGCGTGCATCGATCCGGGTGGTCGCGCTTATGTCGGAGCAGAACCGCCGCATCGCGCTATGCCGTCGCAAGTCATATCGCAGGTCGAGATAACTCAAGCCCCCTGGGCAGTCACGCCGAGGATACCTCTCAATCCCGGACTAGTTGCTATCGTCGGTGCACGCGGGTCGGGGAAGACTGCCTTGACGGACGTGATTGCGGCGGGCTGCGACGCGATCGCACCGTCAACCTGGGACGGAGAGGACAATATCGGCCCCTCGTTCTTGGCGCGGGCGGGTAGTCTGATCGGCAACGCCAATGTGACACTGACGTGGGGTGGGGGAAATTCAGTCGCACGCGCGTTGGACGGTCACGACGCAAATTCGGAGTCAGCGTATCCCCGTGCCCAGTATCTATCGCAGCAGTTCGTTGAAGAGTTGTGTTCGTCGAAAGGAGCTTCCGAAGGGTTGATTCAAGAAATCGAGCGGGTCATTTTCGAAGCGCAACCAGAAGATCAGTTGGAGGGCGCCACGAACTTCGCTGAGCTTCTTGAATCGCAGACCTCGCGCTTCCAGCAATCACGCCAGCGCGAGGCCGAGGCAATCTCTTCTATTTCCGAGCGGATTGCAGAAGAACTTGAGAAAGAAGGTCTCGTCGAAACTCTGACCAGCCAGGTAGCGCAAAAACAAAGCTTGATAACCGGATACAACGCGGATTTAGCGAAGCTAGTTGTCAAAGGCACCGAAGCGCAAGCTAAGCGCCACGCACAACTCGGCCAAGCTGCGCAAATACTCGACACAAAAATACAGAACTTTGCCAAACAGCGTCGCACGTTTGTCACCATGCAGGACGAGGTGAAGAGCATGCGCGCAACAACCGCGCCGGAAATGCTACGTGAAGTACGGGCGCGATACCCAAACAGCGGACTTAATCCGACGCAGTGGAATGATTTCTTGCTTGTTTACAAAGGCGACGTCGATGAAGCTCTGGCAGCGTACATCGTGTGGGTTGACCAACAGATCGCAAATATCAATGGGATAGCGCCGCCGCCGGGAGACCCAAACGTCGCTCTCATCGGCGATGCCGAAGACCTGTCTAAGGCTAAAGTTGCCGTGATCAAGGCTGAGATGCTGCGGCTCGAAAAGTTCATCAGCGCAGATACGGTTATTCAAAAGCAATACGCTGCTCTCGCGTCGCGTATTTCACAGGAGAACAAAGCGCTCACAACCCTTCAAACGCGTTTAACCGATGCTAAAGGTGCGGCCACACGCCGCAAAGATCTGCAAACTGAACGCGAGGCCGCTTACGGACGAGTGTTCGACGCGATTATTAGCGAGCAAAGCGCGCTGATGGTTCTATATGCACCACTGGTGGCGCGACTTGCCAGTTCGTCTGACACCTTACGCAAGCTCAGCTTTTCCGTCTCCCGCGTTGTCGATGCGAACGCTTGGGCCGAATTCGCAGAGAGCCAGCTCATAGATTGTCGTAAGAAGGGGCCGTTTTATGGCCTCGGTGCGTTGACCGAGCGCGCGAACTCTGAACTGAAGCCGGCCTGGGAAACCGGCAGCCCGGTTGAGATTCAGGCGGCGATGACTGATTTCATTGCGAAGTATTGGAAGGACCTGCTCAAGCACGCACCATATGTCCCCACGCAGAAGCAAGAATTCCGCGCCTGGTCAAAACAGTTTGCACAGTGGTTGTTCGGTACTGACCACATCACCGTTCGATATGAGATGACCTACGACGGCGTTGATATTCGCAAGTTGTCGCCCGGTACGCGGGGAATCGTACTCCTCCTACTGTACCTTGCGCTCGATAGCGCTGACGATCGTCCATTGATAATCGATCAGCCGGAAGAAAATCTTGATCCCAAATCAGTGTTTGATGAACTCGTTTCGTTATTCATTACGGCCAAGTCGAAGCGCCAAGTAATTATGGTCACTCACAACGCTAATCTAGTGATCAACACTGACGCAGATCAGATCATCATCGCGAGCGCTGGGTCGCACCCGACTGGAGGTCTACCCCCAATTACCTACGTCGCTGGTGGCCTGGAAGACGCCGATATTCGCAAAGCGGTATGCGATATCCTCGAGGGTGGCGAGCACGCCTTCCGCGAACGTGCGCGGCGGCTTCGGGTGCGGCTCGATCGATAGCGGGCGGAGGGCCAATTGAGTTTGTCGTTCAGAGTTTCTGACGTGCAGCTGAGAAGAAATCACTGAGCCACAATTACCGAGAATCTTCACCGGATCAAACTCCACGCCGCAAAGCCTGTTCGGCGAGTTGAGCAAGAAGAAAACCGCGGACGATCCTTCAAGGCTGCCTCCTTCAGAACATTCGCTTGGTGAGCGTTTGTTCCTGCTGCGTTGCTGATGCGAGTCTGCTCGTCATCCCGATTCTCACTGAGTCCGGCGCGTCACCTTTTTCTGCCGTGTATTTCCTTGGGCACGGCTTCGGGCTAATTCCTGCGCCCGGCAGCTTCACGGCTTCTGCTTTCACGGTTCCTCCCGGAATGCATTGGTTCCCTCCCATAAAGCAGCCGCTCGCTTTGGGAGCAGCAGCCTCTCGCTTTTGGGTGCCTCAAGAAAATGGGGCAGAAAAAGGAGAAAAAAATGTCTTACCTTAACTCAGTGACGATAATCGGATTTGTTGGAGCAGACCCGGAGCAGCGCCAAGCGCGGAACAA
>Ga0307374_10003661_pt1 | contig 26120 bp, 20 predicted proteins | sample OX3MG_FD_202532 | JGI IMG/M metagenome (GOLD analysis project Ga0307374, IMG submission 202532) | Soil microbial communities from Risofladan, Vaasa, Finland - OX-3 | ecosystem: Environmental > Terrestrial > Soil > Coastal area > Acid sulfate soil | place: Finland: Risofladan, Vaasa | collected...
GCAAATCAAAAAATAAGAATTTCAATAATTTCGTTTAACCCTTTCCTATGGCTGCTCCCCCTGCTGGACTTGAACCAGCGACCCTCTGATTAACAGTCAGATGCTCTAACCAACTGAGCTAAAGGGGAATATTTTCCGTTAATACCCAAGTACTTCTGATTCCTTGGATTCCATTAATTCAAAAAATTTCAGATTACTCGATATTTTATCGGGCTGCAAAAATAGGTATTTTTCACTTCAGTCAATAAGGCTATCTACGGAATACATCCCAGATACTTGGCTCCTCAAATCCTATATATATACCATCTTCCCGGGATTCCAGAGGGTAGACGGTCATATAATATCCTTCCCCACTCACATTATATCCATTTTTTATATTATACTTATAGCGGTGCAGGGGGCAAACTACATTCCCTAAAGCATCAATACATCCGTCAGCCAGAATTCCACCCGCATGTGGACACTTATAAGTAAAAGCATATGGAGTTCCATTCCATAATGCCATGCTTATCTTCCGTTTATTTACTTCTAAAATATGGATCTTGTTTCCAGTCATTGATAGTTGAACAGGATCGTCTATTTTATACCATTTATATTTCCTGGCAACCATATTTGCAGGCAATTGATTCTACATTTAATCTTGTATGCCTTTCTGAGGATAAAAAAGGGTTTTATACGGATATCGAATCTGGTAAAATTCTATCACTTTCTCCAAAATAAGTTTTCTCAATACATCCACATTTCGTTTTTCGGTTGCAGAGATGAAAATACAATTCCCTTGTGTTTTGTTTTCCCATGTAGAGACGAGTTGCTGCCAAAGTTCCTGTTTAACCTCATCACTTAACCATTGGTCAAAGGTAACCTGTTCATACCGGTCAATTTTATTAAATAAGAGTAAAGTAGGCTTATCAAATGCATCCATTTCCTGCAGGGTTTTATTCACTACCTCGATCTGGTCTTCGAACTGCGGATGAGATAAATCCACCACATGCAATAAAATATCGCTTTCCCGGACTTCATCCAGGGTCGACTTGAAACTTTCAATCAAGTGATGGGGTAGCTTGCGGATGAATCCAACCGTATCGCTGAGCAAAAAAGGGGTCCCTTCGAAAACCACTTTTCGGGTGGTTGTATCCAGCGTGGCAAATAGTTTGTTTTCTGCGAAAATTTCACTCTTGCTTAGCACATTCATCAAGGTAGATTTACCCACATTGGTATAGCCAACCAGGGCTACCCTTATTAATTCACCCCGGTTTTTACGCTGTGTAATGGATTGCCGGTCAATTTCCCTGAGCCGTTTACTTAACAGGGATATCTTATCCTTGACGATCCGGCGGTCCGTTTCAATTTCAGTTTCACCGGGACCCCGCATGCCAATACCCCCTTTTTGCCGCTCCAGATGAGTCCACATCCCTTTAAGCCGGGGCAACAGATATTGATACTGGGCGAGCTCGACCTGCGTCTTTGCCTGGCCTGTCTTGGCTCTTCTGGCGAAAATATCCAATATCAGGTCGCTTCTGTCAAGGGTTTTAACCCCGAGCTCCTTTTCAATATTACTGATTTGGGTACCAGTTAGCTCGTCATCAAAGATCACCACCGAAATATCCCGGTGTTCAATATACTCCTTGATCTCCTGCAGCTTACCTTTGCCTACAAAGGTCCTGCCATCCGGATGGGGGATTTTTTGAATGAATTTTCGGGCAGTCTGGGCCCCTGCAGTCAGTGCCAGGAATGATAATTCATCGAGGTATTCCTGCAATTGGATTTCAGTCTGTTTCTCGGTAACGATACCCACTAGTACAGCCCTTTCCTCCTGATCCCCCAATTTCTTTTTCTCAATCAATCCAATGGTATTTATCCAAATTTAATCATTATAACTTAAAGGGTAGATGAACTTTTCCATCACCTATCAGGGGCAGGGTGCCACTAATTTTTCCTTACCTTTAATGCTTAAATTTTCCCGGTTTATGCGGCTGAAGGTCTTCCTGCTTAGTACTTGCTTATTCTTTTCAAATTTTCTGGACGCCCAGAACCTGATGACACCTGAACAACTGCTTCAGCTGGGACGGGTCAGCGGAGTAATGGTTACACCGGATGGCAATCAGGTTATTTACCGAGTCAGTAAATATGATATTTCAGCTAATAAAACCACCTCAACCCTTTTTTCCATTCCCATTACCGGAGGGACCGCAAGAACCATCCCGGGTATCCCGGGGGATGCCTCTTTAATTCAGGCACTCCCTGCAGGTAACTGGGGGTTCGGATACCAAAAACAGTGGTGGGAAACCAGTCCAGGCAGCAGCAAAGCGATCCAGCTCACTCATCTGGAAAAAGGAATGCATCATATCCGGCTTAGTCCGGATGGAAAGTATATCCTTTTTTCCCACAGTACCCAGGAAGTTAAAGTAAAGGGCAGTGATATATATCCTCAGTTCCCCAAAGCCGATGTATACATATATAACCACCTGAATTACAGGCATTGGGATAAATGGTTTACCGGGAAGGTCTCCCATGTATATTATGCCACCTATGACACCGGCCAGGTAGGAATGCCTGTGGACATCATGAAAGGAGAACCCTATGACTGTCCGCAGAAACCATTCGGTGGAGCGGAAGATTTCATCTGGAGTCCAGATGGAAAGTTCATAGTTTATGTATGCAAGAAAAAATTCGGGAAAGCATATGCTCTCAGCACCAATACCGATATTTATTTCTATAGCTTGGAAACCGGCAAGACTACAGATTTCACCAGCGGCATGATGGGGTATGATATGGCTCCTGCCTTCAGTCCTGATGGGAACATGCTGGCATGGACCAGTATGAAGACCGAAGGTTATGAATCCGATAAGAATGATATCATACTCTGCAACCTGAAAACAAAAAAGAAATACAACCTCACCCGGGGCTGGGATGGGACTGTAAATGATTTCACCTGGAGCAAAGATGGAAAATCCCTGTTTTTCACAGCAGCAACTAACGGAACGATTCAACTATTCAGCATCACCCTTGGGGAGGATATGAAAGGAAACCATATACACCAACTGACCCATGGGGTATTTGATGTCAATACGGTGGTCGGTCAGTCCGGCAATACCCTGGTCTTGGACCGGACGGATATGAACCATGCAGCTGAACTTTTTACCCTAAGTATGGCTGATGACAGCATGACCCAGCTGACCAGCGTGAATAGCCAAGTCTATTCCCACCTTTCTCTTAGCCGGGTGGAAAAAAGATGGATCCGCACCACTGATCATAAAAAGGAACTGGTCTGGGTGATCTATCCGCCGGATTTTGACTCCACCCGGAAATATCCGACGTTGTTGTATTGTGAAGGCGGCCCCCAGTCCCCTTTAACCCAATATTATTCATTTCGCTGGAACTTCCAGCTGATAGCTGCCAATGGATATATCATTGTAGCCCCCAACCGTCGCGGAATGCCCGGATTTGGGGTGAAATGGAACGAGGAAATCAGCCGGGACTTCGGAGGTCAGGCCATGAAGGATTACTTATCGGCTATTGATTCCATGGCTAAACTGCCTTTCGTGGATAAATCCAGGCTGGGATGTATCGGAGCCAGCTATGGAGGGTATTCGGTTTATCTGCTTGAGGGGATGAACAATGGACGATTCAGGACATTTATAGCCCATGATGGCATGTTTGACACCCAAAGCTGGTACGGGACTACTGATGAGATGTGGTTTGCCAACCATGACCTCGGGTTGCCTTATGGAAAAGATCAATACCTGAAAAGCTATACCCAGTTCAACCCCCTAACCTACGTGGATAAATGGACTGCCCCCATACTCATCGTACAAGGCGGTATTGACTACCGGGTGCCTGTGGAACAAGGTCTGGAGGCATTCAAAGCTACCCAGATGCTGGGAATTAAAAGCAGACTCCTTTATTTCCCTGAAGAAGACCACAGGGTCCTGCAAGGACAGGATGCCCTGGTCTGGCAGCATGAGTTCTTCCGTTGGCTCCGCGAAACCCTGAACAGGCAATCATTTCAACCAGTTAAATAAGATCCGTCACCATGTACCAGTACCTATTGATGGATAAACGGGACCGGGTGTCGACCATCACCCTTAACCGGCCTGAAGTATACAATGCTTTCAATGATGAACTGACTTATGAATTGCAGGATGCCCTAAAACAGGTGACAAAAGATGAAGAGGTACGGGTGCTTATCCTGACAGGCAGCGGTAAAGCTTTTTGCAGTGGACAGGACCTGAAAGCAGCGATAGCCCAGGGTAAAAGGAACTTTGAAGAGTCTGTCAGGAAAAGATACAATCCAATCATTCTTGCTATTACCGGGATGCCCAAACCTGTCATCTGCAAGCTCAACGGGGTGGCCGCCGGAGCCGGTTGCTCCCTGGCCCTGGCCTGCGATATGATCATTGCTGCTGATACAGCCATGCTGACGGAGGGCTTTATACATATTGGTCTGGTTGTCGATTCGGGATCTGCTTATTTCCTGCCCCGGACGGTAGGTTACCGTAAAGCTTTCGAACTCGCTTCCAAAGGCAGTAAAATATCAGCTTCAGAAGCCCTTCAATTAGGGCTGGTAGATAAAGTAGTCAGTCCGGAAGAACTGGATGCTGCGGTCAGCAGCGAAACGGATTACTATGTTTCCGCACCGGCAAAAGCGATCGGCCTGCTGAAAAAAATGTTGCGTAAAGGAATGGTAAGCGATTTGGACACTATGCTGGATTATGAAGCCTGGATGCAGCAGATTGCCGGAAATTCGTCCGACCATAAGGAAGGGGTCAGCGCCTTTCTGGAAAAACGCAGACCGGATTTTCAGGGTAAATGAAATCAATCCTTCTGGACCGGGGCCTCAAAGATGAAGAAAGCTGCAAACCAGGAATTGCTGGAGCACCCTGGAAGGTGTCAAATGGTCTTCAGTAATACATTTGATCTTTTTAAAGAATTTTTGAATCATTCCGCTCAGTTTTTCCTGCGAATAACGTTCTACAGGCAATCCACTGCATTGATCCGGTCCATTGATGGCAAAAGTGGATAGCACCAGGTAACCTTGACCCGCAATTGCGCGATTGGCAATCTCCAGATAATGATTTTTCTCCTGATCATCCACCAGAAAGTGGAAAGTAGCCCGATCATGCCAGAGGATATATTTTTCTGGAGGCTTAAAATCTAGGATATCGTTTACAATCCATTTCACCTTATCCCCCATGGGGCCGATTCGTTTTTTAGCCCGGTCAATGACTGTGGAAGAAATATCCAGTACGGTAATATTGGTATACCCCTGATGCAATAAACTTTCCGTCAGCTGGCAATCCCCCCCTCCCACATCAATTATTGCTGAATGAAGAGGTAGATGGAACTTTTCAATGATTGAAAATGAAGCAGCTGGGAAGGGTTCATACCAGCTTACCTCTTTCATCGGTTTATTCCGATATACTTTCTCCCAATGCTGCTCCCGTGTAATTTCCTTTTGGTCCTTCATCTGAAAAGAGATTATTTAACCTGACGTGCCTTCTGGACAGGCGGACATGGCACACTGCCATAACTGCAAAATACACAGCAATCACCGGGTTGTGGTTTTAATATGGTATTACAGGAGGTACACCGGTAAAAATATCGGCAGGCATCGCTGTCCATGATTTCCTCCAGCCGGAAACTACAAACAGGACAGGTGATGACTGATTTAAAACACAACTCCATAATCTGCAGTTATCCGTATGGTAAAATTACCCCTATTTGCATACATTTTCCCCAGTTAGATTCACTATAGCTTCCCTGACTGCATCTCTGTTTTCTTAAATGGAAAAAACTCTCTTACCCTGATCTGGGAAAAGGGTAGTCCTGTTATCTATGGGGGTTTTAAGGAAGGAACCGAATTAGCAGGTACCTGAAATGTAAATACCTTTACATTCCACTGATGCAGATTCCGATGGAAAACGGATACAGGGTGGGTCCTTCATTCTGTTTCAAGAAATCCGTTAAACTGTAGGCTCCGAATAATGCAATATTCCCCCACCCGATCCTGGCTGTGGCATCTGCACGGTAGGGATTGAAGTACCGCTTGCTGTAAACTTTATCCGCTTCCCGGAAGCCATTCAGTATACGTACTCCCTTGGTATGGACATTCATCAGGGCTCCAAACTTCAATCCTATGGCTGCCTTAAACCCTTTATTGGCATCATCCGGAAACTGCCGATATCTGAGTTCAACCGGAATTTCCACATAAAAGGTGGCAATCTTATATCGCTTATAAGGACTGTTTTGGAAAAAGGTCAGTTGGGTAGTACTATCTGCAATACCTGCGGTCTCGTTGAGGAACAAGGAACTGGTACTAAAACCGAGGCCTGCTCCCACGCTATAGTTAGAATGAGGATTTACCTTGGAAACCGGAAAATCATACATGAGATCGAGGTTGAATCCCCTGGAAAAACCCTTGGTTGCAGCAGTACCTGGAAGTTTGCCCACGAGTCCGTCATAGGTCATCTGGAACATCACATAATCCTTGGAATAGCCAGTTATTATGGAAGCTTCTGAAGGTGGAGGTCCCGAATTAACCTGGGCCCACGCAACAGGTCCGGTCAACAGACAGGCAGAAAAAAAAATCCATTTCATCAACAAATTACTGGAAGTTAGTTTTTTCATAACAGGGAGCAAAGATAAAGGAAATGAGGGCAAACATCATGTTTAGCGGCAATCGGGTTGATTTTTTTTATGGGTTTGTGCGTTTTTAACATTATTTTAGCAGTTAGGATTAACCCTGACCTTTACAGTATCTTGTCTAACCCTGCTGCTTTGTTTTCCTCTGGGTTCGAACCAGCATCTGAGTACCCATGCACATACATAAGCGCATCATCCTGGTTTTTTCAATTTCTTTAATTGCCCTGGCTATTTTTACTCTTTATGCCGTCAGGGCCAATCAAGATTTGTATAAGACTTATTTTCAGATCAGGAAATCCCAGGAAGTAACACACATTATGGGGATATTTTACTCCATCAACACTGCACTGGAATCTGAGACCAGTAGTTACCTCATCACCGGCAATTCCCATTTAGTCAGGGAATTCGTCAGATCCGAAGACAGCCTCCTTAACCAGCTTTCCCATTTGAGATCTCTGACTGCAGGTAATCCAAACCAGCAATATAAGATCGGCTTGTTGGAGCATCTTACCATGGAATATTTTGCTCTTTACAAAATCAAGTTCAGTTTCAGGAAAAATTCCGGAGGTTATGGTGAACAGTATTTGGTCACTTCCCGAAGTAGAATATTGCAGGACAGCATCGGCACCATCGCCACCATTTTTCTTCAAAGTGAAAACCAACAGGTCGGCGACAGTATAGTACTGAATCAGGGGGCAAATAACGAGTCCCTAAATATCGTATTATTAGCCTGCATCATCGCTTTCATTTTTTTGATTGGAGTCTTATGGCAATTTAACAAGGACCTGATATTTCGTAAAAAAGCCACTTTAGATGCTAAAAACAGTGAGTTTAAATACCGCACCCTCATCGAGGACTCCGGAGTGGTCATGTTCACTTCAAATATAGAAGGATGTTTCACTTTTATCAGTAATAAGGTAGGTACCCTGACTGGATATACCCCAAATGAATTACTTGGCAAACATTATTCCATGCTTGTGCCCCCTGATTGGATTAAAAAGCTCTCCGAATCTTACGGGGATCAGTTGAAAACTCGAAAACACGACAGTCTGCTTGAATTCCCCATTTTGACTAAACAGGGAGAAAAAAAATGGGTTGAACAGATGGCGGTTCTCATGTCTGAAGGAAATCGGATAATTGGCCTTCAATGCATTGTCAAAGATATTTCAGAAAAAAAGCGGATCGAACTGGAACTGAAGGAATCCGAATTCAAACGAAAGGAGAACCAATACCGGCTTCAGGCCATCATGGACAATACCACCTCCATAGTATTCATTAAAGACCTGGAAGGCCGCTACCTGCTGGTCAATAAAAAATTCCAGGAAATACTGAATGTCACCGAGGAATTCATATTTGGTAAAACCGATTTCGATTTTTCCGAAAGGACAGCCGCAGAACGATACAAAAAGATCGATGAAACGGTCATCCGTACCTCCCAGCCGCTGGAAGTAGTAGAAGATATAGAAATGCATGACGGTACCCACTATTTCCTGATCACTAAATTTCCCCTGCTGGACAATAACCAGATGATCTTCGGTATTTGTGGAATTGCCACCGATATTTCACATCGCAAACGTTATGAAGAGCAGCTTATTGAAGCCAAGCATCTGGCTGAAGTGGCCGAAAGGCTCCAGGAACAATTCCTGGCCAATATGAGCCATGAGATCCGGACCCCCCTGAATGGCATTATCGGGATGACCCACCTGCTTTCCGGAACCCGGCTGGATGAGGAGCAGAATGAGTTCGTAAATGCAGTACGGGAATCTTCCAATTACCTGCTCATCATCATCAATGATATCCTGGACTTCAGTAAAATAAAAGCGGGCAAATTGACCCTGGAGCAAATCAGGTTTAATCCCGAAGAAGTAATAACCAAAACCATATCCACATTCAAGCATAAGATCAGGGAAAAGGGCCTGGAACTGGAAACCAGTTTCGACTCCAATATTCCTCCTTCCCTGACCGGCGATCCCTATCGGCTGAACCAGATACTGCTGAACCTGATTGGCAATGCCATAAAGTTTACTGAACATGGGAAGATAGGCATACGGGCGGCCTTAAAGAAATTCACCAGGGATACCGTTTATGTGGAATTTACAATCAGTGATACTGGTATAGGCGTCTCAGAAGACAAATGGAATACCATATTTGAAAGTTTTGCCCAGGGTAGCAGTGACACCACCCGCAAATATGGCGGTACGGGACTTGGCCTGGCTATTACGAAAAAACTGATTGACCTGCAGGACGGGGAAATTGAGCTGCAAAGTAAGGTAGATATTGGCACCACATTCCGCTTTATCATCCCCTACCATTTCACGAACAAGAATGTGGAAGACAACACTCAGAAAACGGATGGCGACTATATCAGTGACATGAAGGATAAAAAAATCCTTGTAGCAGAAGATAATGCCATCAACCAGAAAGTAGTGTATTACACCCTGATGCGGGTCGGTGCCCATGTGGACATTGCCGGCAATGGTAAAGAAGCAGTTACCCGTCTGGAAGAGGGATTAGTCTATGACCTGATATTGATGGATATTCAAATGCCCGAAATGGATGGTTACCAGACTACCCGGCATATCCGCAACAAGCTGAAAATGAATATTCCGATTATCGCCATGACCGCAACCGTGCTGCAGGGTGAAAAAGAAAAATGCCTGGAAGCTGGCATGAACGACTATATATCCAAACCTTTTGCCCCAGCTGATCTTTTTAAAAAAATTGCCAACCATACTTCGGGGCTTGAATATCTTCCGGTCATTTCAGGAAATGAGTCTGACGGAAAACTCCCGGACTATAACCTAAGTTATCTGGAAGAAATGGGCGATGACGAGTACCTGCTGGAAATCCTGGATATTTTCCTCAATACGACACCTAATATGCTGGAGGAAATCCGGGAATCCATCGGGGCAAAGGACTGGGATAATGTATACCAAAAAGCCCACCGGCTGAAGACCAGTATCGGCATACTTCAAATCACCTATATGGTGGATATAATAAACAACATGGAAAACAGTTCCAGAAACCGCAGCAATCTGGATCAACTACCCGGACTGATAAACAGCTGTATTGATTATTATAGTCATATTAAGATTGCACTGGAACAGGAAAAGCAAAAAGTTGGCCTCAACAAGCATCCAGGCTGAACATAAATTAAAGGGGGTACATTAACTATGAAAATTCTGATTGCAGAAGACGAATTCATTATGCGTAAAATCATGGAAATGCAGCTGAAAAAAGATGGACACGAAATAGTCTGTGCAGCAGATGGTTTGGAAGCCCTGGAAAAAACCCGGGCGGCGCAGCCTGATCTGGTCATCTCTGACCTGAATATGCCCGGAGCTTCCGGCCTGGAAGTTGTCAAACTGATCCGGGAAGAATTAGGATTATCCATTCCGGTAATCATTCTTTCCGGAACTGGGGAGGAGGAAGTAAAGAAAGAAGCATTTGCCCTGGGGGCCAGTGCCTTTATCAGCAAGCCTGTCAGTCCCAACGGACTATCGGAGATGATTAAAAAATACCAGAAAATAAACTGACGCCTATATTCTTATTTTCATTTCCCCTTAATACCCCCTTTCGCTGCTGCCCTCTATAAAGTTCATGAATGCCTTATTGACCACCTTATTGCCTCCCGGGGTGGGGTAATTTCCGGTAAAATACCAGTCTCCCAGGTTGCCGGGACAGGATGCATGAAGGCTTTCAATGGACTGGTATATCACGCTGATCTGCGCCCGGGTACCTGGCGGTGTGATGTTCCTGGCTATCCGCTCCGAGATTTCTTCCACGGTGAATTGCTTGTAAACTTGCCTAACCACATTTTGGGCATGCAGGGTCTTTTTTTTGAGCAGTTCCTTGCACAAACCATATGCCTCATCCAGTACATGAAGTTTATGGCGTTCCTGCAGCAGGTCAATGGCAGCCCGGAAAGCCACAAAATCACCCATCTTGCTCATATCAATCCCATAACAGTCTGGATAACGGATCTGAGGAGCAGAGGATAACACAATAATCCTTTTAGGACCCAGCCTGTCCAGAATTTTGATGAGACTTTCCCGGAGGGTGGTCCCCCTGACAATGGAATCATCAATGACAACGAGGGTATCCAATCCTTCCCTCACGGTCCCATAAGTAATATCATATACATGCTGCACCATTTCATTACGGCTGACGTCCTCTGCAATAAAAGTCCTCATTTTTACATCCTTGATCGTGATCTTTTCTATCCGGATACGGCGATTTACCATCTCGACAAGTTTTTCCTGATCAATATCATTTCCCCAGGACTGGATTCGCTGCACTTTAATATTGTTCAGGTAAAATTCCAGTCCGCTGATCAATCCGTAGAAAGCCACTTCTGCAGTATTGGGAATGAAGGAAAATATGGTGTTTTTCAGATCATAATCTATGGCTTTGAGCACAGTATCAGAAAGTGAATATCCCAGGGCCTTCCTCTCCTGATAAATATCCTTATCGTTGCCCCTGGAAAAATAAATCCGTTCAAAACTGCATGCCTTTTTCTCCCTGGGTTCCAGGATCTGCTCCTCCAGTACGGTACCGTCATTCTTCACGATCAGGGCCTTGCCCGGGTCCAGTTCCCGGATATTTTCATAAGGAACATTAAAAGCAGTCTGAATCGCAGCCCGCTCTGAGGCCGCCACTACAATTTCCCGGTCATGATAAAAGAAGGAGGGCCTGATACCATTGGCGTCCCGGATGACAAACCCCTCGCCGCTGCCGGTCAGTCCACACACATGGAAGCCCCCGTCAAACAGGGAAAATGACTGCCGGAGCATACTGGCAATATCCAGCTCTTCGGGGTTGTTCTCATCTTCCAGCTTCATGAAATGCAGGAGCACTTCCAGCATAGCAGCCAGGTCGGAATCCCGGTTAAGCTGGCTGGAATCCATATTCAAGAATTCAAAAAGCTCTTTGACATTCACCAGGTTAAAATTGCCTGCTAAGGCGATATTTTGGGAAGGTACCGGGTGATGACGGACGAAAGGATGCAAATGCTCAATATTGTTCCGTCCCTGGGTGCCATAACGCAAATGACCCAGCAGCAGTTCTCCCAGGAAGCGGATATTGCCTTTCATCAAACCGGGATATTTGCTGATATCCGGCTGATTCTTTTCCGTTTCCCCGATTTCCTCATGGATGGTTGCGAAAAGATCCGATATGGGCTGGGAAGAATTACTTCTTATCCTATGCATGAAAGGATAGCCCGGTTCCGTATTGAGTTTGACTGCTGCTATCCCTGCTCCGTCCTGGCCCCGGTTATGCTGTTTTTCCATAAGCAGGTACAGCTTATTAAGACCATAAAATACGGTACCATACTTTTGCTGATAATAAGAGAAGGGTTTGAGAAGCCGGATGAAAGCAAGCCCGCATTCATGCTTGATGGCATCACTCATGGAATAGAAGGTAGATTAAACAACCGGCCCAAAATGGGAAAATGCAAAATTACGATTTTCCATCCAGGCGGCCATCCCAAACTTTCCCAATAAAATCCCTGCTAACCAGTCCGTTATAGGAAGTTACTGGGAAGCAAGGCCCTGCTGGTTCTTGTTGGCTGACTTCAGCCACCCGCTAATGCTGTTGCAACTTCTGTATTCGGGGGTGACCATGATGTAGAATTTAGGGATATTAACTGCAAACCATTTATTCAGGTCTTCAAATTGCTTTTGCCGAAGGGCTTCGGACTGGATCGTGCTGTAATCATCAGTCATATTTTCCTGATGAGGCTTAGAGCGGGATTTCAGGTAAATGATCCTGGCTGCTGTATTGCCTCTGGTGTCGCTGAAAGTGACCGGTCGGGATATTTCGCCAACTTTAAGGGAATCAACCATAAGTAATACAGATGGATCCAATTCTCCCTCGGTGAGAAAGGTGGAACCTTGCTGGTCGGTCTGCATACCTGCAAACATTTTGGCATTGGGATCATCGCTGTATTTCACTGCTTCCTGACCAAAACTGGCCTTCCCGGAAATGATCCTGGACCTGATTGTATCCAGCTTGGTCATAGCTGTTACAATATTATCCGTAGTAACCGGCGGGATCAGCAGGATATGACGCACTTCGGCATTGTCACCTTCCAGCTTAACCATTTGGATCAGGTGGTATCCAAACTGGGATTTAATCACCGGGGAAATCTCACCGTCCTTTAGCCTGAATGCAGCAGCCAGGAAATGCTGATCCATGTTCTGATCACCCCTGCTGATCGGGAATACGCCATCATTTTGGTTTCTGCTGGGATCCTGGGAATAGAGTACCATGATCGTCTGGAAGGAATATTGTCCGGATTCGATCTGTTTTCGGTAGTCTTCCAGCTGGTTGATCGTATAATCTTCCATTTCTTTGGATGCCTTGGGTTTAATGACGATAGTACCCACCTCAAGTTCAGACTGGAAAAAGGGAAGACTGTCTTTAGGAATCGCATTAAAATAATTCTTGATTTCTGTGGGGGTGATCTTTACCTCATCTATGATCTTCTTCCGCTCCGCCTCGGCCACCATATTATCCCGGATAGCAGGACGGTAGTCTTCCTTAATCTGATAAATGGATTTCCCTGCGACCTGTTCGAGCTTTTCCCTGGAACCATATAAACTAATGAAATACCGTATCCGGTTATCCAGTGTGCCTTCCACATCATCGTTATTTATGGGCAAACTGTCGAGTTCACCCTGCAGAATGAGTGCCTTTTGATCCATAAGTTGTTCCAGAATAGCGCATTTGGCTGAGGAAGGCAGCGGCGAGGGGGCGTCCTTCTGCAATTGATCGAACTGCTGGTTTATATCTGAAGCCAGGATGATTTTACTACCAACGATTGCCACGATCCGGTCAGCCACGATCGGTTTACCCTGGTAAGCCGTTGTTTGGGCACTTGCCAGAATGCCTGTACCGAGGCAGAATATGGGAATCAGTATGCTTTTCAATAATCGCATAGTCAAAATTACCGGAAAAGCTGTTCTAATCAGGGGATCCTGCTCTTTATTTAACAAAATATTAGTCGGAAGTATTTTAAAGTGTCCTCTTTACTTCCACTTCTTCATATCCTTCAATGATATCCCCTGTTTTGACATCATTATAGCTGCGTATGGATAATCCGCATTCCATCCCTGCCGCAACTTCCTTCATATCATCTTTGAATCGTTTCAGTGAACCCAATTCTCCGTTGAAAACCACGATCCCATCCCGGATCACCCGGACCCGGGCACTGCGGGTGATTTTTCCTTCCAGCACCATACAGCCGGCAACTGTCACTTTTTCAAACCGGTAAGTTTCCTTTACTTCCGCATTACAAAGGATATTATCCTCTATTTTGGGTTCTAGCATGCCTTCCATGGCACTCTTGATTTCTTCAATGGCGTCATAGATAATCGAATAAGTCCGGATCTCTATATTTTCCTTTTCTGCCAACCTGGATGCCTGAGTGGATGGTCTAACCTGAAATCCTACAATGATGGCATCAGAAGCAGTGGCGAGAAGGACATCGGATTCTGTGATCTGGCCAACTGCCTTATGCACAATGTTCACCAGAATCTCCTGGGTAGATAATTGCTGTAAGGAATCACTCAGTGCTTCCACTGATCCATCGACATCTCCTTTGATGATCAGGTTCAGTTCCTTGAAATTTCCCAAGGCCAGGCGCCTTCCTATCTCATCCAGGGTAATGTGCTTTTTAGCCCGGATACCCTGTTCTCGCATGATCTGTGACCGGCGGTTGGCAGTATCTTTGGCATCAGACTCATCATCATACACCCGGAATGTTTCCCCAGCCTGCGGAGCTCCGTTAAGCCCAAGCAACTGTACCGGGGTTGATGGTCCGGCAAAATCCAGCTTTTGCCCACGTTCATTGGCCATGGCCTTCACTTTCCCGTAATTAGACCCGGATACCACCGTATCCCCGACTTTAAGGGTTCCGTTTTGCACAAGGACCGTGGCCACGAAGCCCCGGCCTTTATCCAGCGATGCTTCTATGATTGTCCCTGCAGCTTCCCGGTCCGGGTTGGCCTTCAGGTCCAGGACCTCCGCTTCCAAAAGAATTTTTTCCAGAAGAAGCTCCATATTAGTGCCATTTTTGGCGGAAATCTCCTGACTCTGGTATTTACCTCCCCAGTCTTCCACCAGGAGGTTCATGGCAGATAACTGTTCCTTGATCTTTTCCGGATTAGCCCCTTCCTTGTCAATCTTATTGATCGCAAAGATCATCGGGGCATTTGCTGCCTGTGCATGGGATATGGCCTCCCGGGTCTGTGGCATAATGGCATCATCTGCTGCAATTACGATCACGGCAATATCAGCCCCTTTTGCTCCACGGGCCCGCATGGCCGTAAAGGCCTCATGCCCCGGGGTATCCAGGAAACATATTTTCTTGCCAGAAGGCAAAGACACTTCATAAGCACCGATATGCTGGGTAATACCTCCCACTTCCCCCGCAACCACACTTGCACTCCGTATAAAATCCAGCAGGGAGGTTTTCCCATGGTCCACATGGCCCATGATGGTCACCACGGGCGGACGGGGCTTCAGATCTTCAGGATCATCTTCCTGTTGCTCTTCTTCCATCTCCTCATGCTCATCAATACCGATAAATTCAACTTCAAAGCCGAATTCCCCGGCAACCAGTTCAATCACTTCAGCATCCAGTCGTTGGTTGATGGAAACCATGATGCCAAGGCTCATACACTTGCTGATGACCTCACCAAAATTGACATTCATCAGGTTGGCAAATTCACTGACCGAGATGAACTCTGTAACCTGGAGCTTGTTGCCCACTTCTGCACCGCTGGCTTGGAGTTCGGCCATTTCCTCCCTTCTTGCCCTGCGGTATTTGGATTTAGCACTTTTACCACGGGCTGCTCCTCCGAGTTTAGCCAGGGTATCCTTGATCTTATCCTGGATTTCCTTTTCGTTAATTTCCTTATCCGGGGTATGTTGTCTGCGGCGGTCTGATTTTCGGCGGTCTCCCAGGCGGGTTTTACCCTTTTCCCCGCTGCGCCCCCCTTGCTGAGGCTGGAGTTTCAGCTGTTCGGGTTTCTTGTCAATGGGTATCCGTTTCCGCCTGCGTTTATCTTCCCGGCGGCGCACTCCCGGTTTGATATCCTTTTTATCCGGAACTGGAAGGGAAATTTTTCCAACCAGTTTGGGTCCGGAAAGCTTATCTGCTTTTATATTTTCAATGACCGGAGCTGGCTCTCCCTCCTCAGTAGCTGGAACAACAGGTTCAGTTACCGTCGCTTCCGGAATATTAATTTCGACTGAAGATTCCTCTGTCCCGGATTGAACCGTGGCCGGCTCCTCAGTACTTGCAGTTTTCTTTTTCTCTGTCCCTGCTTTTTTTGGACGGGTAGCCAGATTCATGGCTTCCAGGTCAATGGTGGCCACTACTTTTGGTCCGTCTATCTTAGGCGCTTCGGTCCTGGGAACTTCGGTTATTTGGGTGGAAATTTCGGGCCTCAGAACCTCGGGGCGGGACTTCTGGGTCTCCTTTACCGCTTCCTTTGCCGGATCCCTATCTTTTTTCTTAAAAGTGATCTCCTCATCTTCCCGCCTGCGGCTTCCCCCTTCCCCACCTGTCCCCTTGGGCAGATCAATCTGATCGCTTTTCTTTTTATTTACTTTGTCCTGCTGGAATTCCTGCTGCAGGGCGGTGTACATTTCTGCGGAGAGCTTGGTGGTGGTTTTAGCCTCACCCAGGGCAAAGCCCTTGCCGTTCAGAAATTCTACAAGGGTGTCCTTGCCAATATTGAATTCCTTGGCAGCAGCGAGAAGACGGGGGATGTTCGTTGTTTCTGGCATTAATTGATCTTCGTAGTTTAATTAAGGCAAACCTGCAGAAGCCATGCTTCTGCAGGGAAACCTTAGTTTTCATCTTTTTCAAATTCTTCCTTCAGCACCCGCCTCACTTCCTTGATGGTTTCTTCTTCCAGGTCTGATCTCCTGGCCAGTTCCTCGGCAGAAAGTTCCATCACGCTCCGGGCTGTGTCACAGCCTATCCGCTTGAGTTCATCAATCACCCAGCCTTCTATCTCATCGGAGAATTCATCCAGGTCAATATCAAATTCCTCTTCCTCGGTCTCCGTGTCGCGGAACACATCAATATCGTATCCTGTCAATTCACAAGCCAGTTTGATATTAATGCCCTTTTTACCGATTGCCAGGGATACCTGGTCTGGTTTCAGGAATACAGAAACATGTTTTTCCTCAGTATCCAGATCCATGCTGGTGATCTTGGCCGGAGTCAGTGAGCGTTGAATCAGCAACTGGATATTATTGGTAAAATTGATAATATCAATATTTTCATTGCGCAATTCCCGGACTATCCCATGGATACGGCTCCCTTTCATTCCCACACAGGCGCCTACCGGATCTATCCGATCATCAAAGGATTCTACAGCCACTTTTGCTCGTTCGCCCGGATCACGAACGATCTTTTTGATCACGATTAGCCCGTCAAATATCTCCGGTACTTCGATTTCCAGTAATTTAGCCAGGAAGGACGAATGGGTCCGGGACAAGATAATAAGCGGGGTATTGTTTTTCATTTCTACTTTCTTCACCACTGCACGCACATTTTCCCCCTTCTTGAAATAATCGGAGGAAATCTGTTCAGACTTGGGGAGGATCAGTTCATTGCCCTCTTCGTCAAGCAACAGGATCTCCTTTTTCCAGACCTGATATACTTCGCCGGATACGATTTCCCCTACCCGGTCTCCATATTTCTTGAGCAGGATATTCTTTTTTAGATCTCCAATACGGGCGGCAAGGGTTTGTTTGGCTGCCAGTATTGCCCGGCGGCCAAAGTCAACAAGGTCAATTTCTTCATAAATTTCCTCTCCCACCTCATAATCCGGTTCGATTTTCACCGCTTCTAAATAAGCAATCTGGGCATTCGGATCTTCTACCTGACCATCTTCCACAATCATCCGTCTACGGATGATTTCCAGGTCTCCCTTTTCGGTATTAACAATCACGTCGAAATTCTCGTCAGATCCGTATTTTTTGCGCAGAAGGGTCTTGAACACGTCTTCCAGCACTTTCATCAGGGTAGGCCGGTCAATATTCTCGGCTTCCTTGAATTCAGTGAACGATTCAATTAGGTTAATGCTTGCCATCTGATTTAATTTTTAAATACAACAGACACCCTGGTATGCCTGATTTGATCAAAGGATATTAATACCTGCTGCCTGATCTTTTGTTTGCCAATGCTCATTTCCAAACTGATCCCCGATTCATCGGCCTGCATGAGTATTCCTTCTTTTACTGAACCATCTTCCAATTCGACTTCCACTCTACGGCCAATGTTCTTCCGGTATTGTCTCAGTAGCCTGAGGGGTTCTTCCAGCCCTGGAGAAGATACTTCCAGGGAAAACTCATCATTTTGGAATAACCCTGAATCCAGGAACTGCCGGTAAAGAAACCGGTTTACTTCTGTTAATTTCCGGATGTCCACCCCATTATCCCCATCAATGAATATCTTAACATTTCCAGTTGGCCTAATCCTTACCTCCACCACAAAATATTCCGGACTGTTTTTCAGGATTTGTCCGGTCATTTCCAAGATCCGGCTGATTTGCTCCTCGTTTTCCATTGCCTGAAATAAGAAGGGGACAATTTCTGTCCCCTTCCAAATGCCTTTATTTCTGGTGCAAATGTAAGCTATTTTATATTATATGAACTTGTTTTCAAAAATCTTTATCGGAACCAGATTCCCGGAAAAGGCATGATCTGTAGCCCATTCCTCATTATTTATTCACTTTAAATCATCATATTACACATTTAATTTTGAAGCTAAATATGGCTTTATAAGATTTACCTAAAAAAGTCAAAAATTGGAATTCTCCAAAAGTTAACTTTGTTCCCACAACATGATCCCCCTCCGGCCTCGAGCTTTCGTTAACAAACTGAAACAGTTGAATGTTGAACTGATTTGCTGGGTAAGTGGCTTGGTTTACCTGGCGGGTACAGATCCTTCCCATCCCCACCTGAGCATCTGCCCCCTTAAATTTCTGGGATTCCGGTATTGCCCAGGCTGTGGTTTGGGCAGGTCAGTTTCCTATCTCCTTCATGGAAGCCTGTTACTCTCCTTACAAACCCATCCCCTGGGAATATTTGCTTTTTTGGTATTAATTCACCGGATTTTTATACTTTCAAAATATCAATACCGCCTTTTTTTCACCTAAAAAGCCCAATTATTATGGACCCCAATTATTTTGCCACCCTTCCCGGGCTTGAACATGATGAATTGATGTTCCTTCAAAACATCACCAGGGAGATGACCAGTGATCAGCATAGGAATTTTTTTATGATTTATCAGGGAAGGAGAAGGGATCCCCAGACCATTCTCATCTGCTGCATAGTTAGCTTATTTTTGCTTCCCGGTCTGCAACGGTTTATGCTCAACCAGATCGGTATGGGTATCCTTTTCTTTTTTACTCTCGGACTTTGTTTTATCGGCAGTATCATCGATCTGGTCAACTACCGCCGGCTGACCCTGGAATTCAATCAGCAGGAAGCCGCCCTATCGGCGGCAATGGCGGGTAACTTTCCCCCAAATCCAAGGTAACCCTGAGAAATAGCTGCAATTATTAATATAAATGCAAAATTACCCTTCCTGAAAGGCCCAAATTAACTATTTCCCTTATCTTTGATCCCCTATGTATAATATATTTGACTACGCAATTGAGTTATTTTTTGTCTGGCTCATTTACAAATTGGTGGTTGAATTCATTGTGCCGGTTTACCGTTCCACAAAACACATCCGTAAACAAATGCATGATGTCCACCGCAATATGCAGGATCAGTTCCGCCAACAACAGCAAACCCCTTCGAATAATCCTCCACCCCAGCCCGGACCTCCTATTGAAAAGGAAGGGGAATATATTGAATTTGAGGAAGTGAAATAATTGTTTTTCAACGAAGTAGATTTTTCTTTTATACACTTTTTGGACCAGGGATCTCAGCCAAATAATCCAAATAGGGTATGGGGTTGCTTAAGAGATATTGCGTCAATACCCGGGAAACTGGCTTTCGGTGTCCTATAGGATTGGATTAATAAGCCCAGTCAAAAAACCTACCTACAATTCCAACCCCTATTTTATTCAGGAGCTGAAAGATCCGGTCTATATTGAATGGTACTCGCTTTGTATTTCTTGAATTCAAAATACCGGAACAGGGTTTCCGGATTAATTCCAGGGGGAAAGGCAGATCCAAAAACCTGGCATTCCAGACATGGATAATTTTTCAGTAGGTCAGGAAGGTGTTCAATTGTCCCTCAGATAACCTGAATAAACCAACCGGATTGACCTTACCGGTTTCCAGAATGCCGAATCAGGGACTTAAGTGGAATTATGTATATTGCTCCTGGAATCCCATGAATCCAAGATCAGCAAATACAAGTTAGGCTTTTCTGTAATCCATGTTAATCAATAACCCTCCCTAACTGAAAATAATATTTCATGGTAATGCAGTCAGGCTATTAAATCTGAACGCTTAAATAAAGACTTTTTGCTTAACAAAATCTGGATTCCACCATTAGTGGAAATTCCCTTAAGTTGAACCGATGAGATTGTCCCCTTTACATGCTTTCCCGTTTTTGATACTGCTTTTGATTGCCTGTCATTCAACAACTCCAACAACAGATAAAGAAGAAATCAAACACGGTGAAAACCTGGCAAAAACATATTGTGCCTCATGTCATATGTTCCCGCAACCCGATCTGGCCGATAAAAATACCTGGATGTTCCACATCCTGCCGGGGATGGGTCCCAGGTTGGGGATATTTCATTTTGGATTTCTTCCATATAATTATGAGAAGAATAACCCAAACCTGCCCAAATATTTTTACCCTTCTAAACCCGAATTAACTCCAGAACAATGGAAGGCCATCGTAGATTATTATCAAACGCTGGCCCCGGAAAAGCCATTGCCTCAGCAAAGAAAGGATTCCATTACCATGGGACTTAAAGTATTTGCGGTGGAAATCCCAGATTTCCGCCTTACCCACCCCCCGGTCACCTGTTGTGTAAAAATTGATCCTGGAAATCATTGTGTTTACATATGTGATGGATTGGACAACCAGATAAGGGTTTTTGATAAGAACCTGCATTTCCAATCATCTGCCCGAAGCAATTCTCCGGTTACCTGGATCAACTTTCCGGAAGGTGCCAATCTACCAGGTCCACGAAAGGGTATCCTGACGGATATCGGTATCATGCGCCCCACCGAACAACATGTGGGCAGTATTCAGGAACTGGATGTGCTGGGCAATAACAAAATTGCTATTCCCGCATCTAACTTACAGGACAGTCTTCACCGGCCGGTCCAGATCCTTGAAGCAGACCTTAACAATGACGGAAAAAAGGATTTGTTGGTTTGTGATTTCGGAAATCAGACTGGAGAGTTATTTTGGTTGGAAAATATGGGCAACGGAAAATATATAAAACACTTGCTCAGAGCACAGCCCGGGGCGATCAAAGCTTATATCCGGCCGAATCCCAAAACCGGCTTACCGGATATCTGGGTGCTTTTCGCACAAGGGGATGAAAGTTTGTTCCTGTATAAAAACAAAGGCAACGGAAATTTTGAAGAAAAAAGATTGTTACACTTTCCGCCAATTAATGGTTCCACTTATTTTGAACTGGATGATTTCAATGGAGATGGATATCCGGATATCCTATATACCTGCGGAGATAATTCTGATTATTCCAGGATATTGAAAAAATATCACGGGGTTTATATTTTCCTTAATGATGGACATGATCATTTCAAGCAGAAATACTTTTTCCCAATTAATGGCTGTTATAAAGCAGTAGCCAGGGATTTCCAGCATAATGGCAGGCTTGACATAGCTGCAATTTCATTTTTTGCAGATTATGCCAGACAGCCTCAGGAAAGCTTTGTATACCTGGAAAATGAAGGTAATTTCCATTTTAAACCATATTCATTACCCATTTTTCAATTAGGACGATGGATATCAATGGATGTAGGAGATATTGATGGGGATGGAAAACCAGATATTATTCTCGGCAATTTCTCAATCGGACCATCCAATATAAAATCGCCCTTTAACTGGACGCAGGGCCCTCCTTTTATTCTTTTGAAAAATATATCCGGGAGAAAAAATCCAGCAATTGCTCCCTAATTATTAATTTTGACATCCTTTATTGTCTCTTATCAACAGATAAGGGAGGTCCCATAGCTCAGCTGGTTAGAGCACCTGACTCATAATCAGGGAGTCACTGGTTCAAATCCAGTTGGGACCACTTGTAAATCAATTATTTATAATAGAATAATTCGAAGGTGTTTCTATAATTGCATACAATTTGCATACATTGAAGAATTTAACAAGTAGAAACAAAGAACATTTTCCGAGCAATTTAATATTAAATTTTGCCAAAAGTAATATTCGCAAAATGAATTTACTATTGCTGTTAATCAGAGGGTCGCTGGTTCAAGTCCAGCAGGGGGAGCACGGTATGGGTAAGGGTTTCATCCGATTTATTGGAATTATTTTAAAAGCCATTTGCACACAATTTGCACACAAAAGCATACAAAGCCAATTATAAAGTAAACCCCGGAATTCCCCATCTATTTGGATAAAATCCATTCTCAAATTTTTCGGACCCCTTAGTGTGTGCCTTGAAGCGGAATCATCCGCAAGCTGTTAGAGTGATGGTGGCAGGACCACCTAAGGAGATGTCAGACATATCCTTCAAATCATTTGTGGTGGATCTGTACCAAAGTCAGTTGCCTACCTTTTTATAAGGACATAGGCTTACACTTCGAGTGTGCAGAGGAAATTTTATTATTTTTAATAACATCAACAAAGCAAAGCAATGCGTAATTAAATATTTTTAGAGGAAATTAGTGGAATGCTAAATATTGTACCTCTTGACTACTTAGGACTCGGTTATAGATTCTGATATCATCAATTTCTCCTCTAAAATAATCATTATAAGTTCCAAATTGATCAAATTCATACCCAATTGTAATTGGTCGTGAATTTGAAATTGTATTAAACAATATACTTATAGAGGAAACTAATTGACCATTTATGAAATACTGAAGAATTTGAGTTTGTGAATTGTATGTAACTACAAAGTTATACCATTCTTGTGCGGATACAATTCCAGCTATGCCTGGATAAGTATTTGTATTGAATTGATTGTTAGTCTGATAATTAACAATTTGGGATGTAAAATTATGATTAGGATTCCATATCCCTAACGTCCAACCATCATTTCCTTCATTATAACATTTTGAAAGAAGCATTGACGCATTAAAACTTGTAGCAAGTGAATCTAAATAGAACCAAGTTGAAATACTAAAACTACCTACTAAATTCAAACTTTGTGAAGGAGTAGTAACAATAATATTTTCATTTGTTCCAAATTGATATGCTGAATTTAGATTTCCAAATCTATCAGTAGCTAAGATAGCTCCTTGCACTGTTCCATTGTTTCCATTACCACTACTATCATTTGCATTTCCTGTAAATGGATAATATGCCAATAAACCATTCGTAAGGCTTGAAGGAAGACTTGTTAGCTGTTGTAGAATGGCATTTAATTCTGCTAATAAAGTTTTATATTGTTGAGTTAAGATAGAAATTTGAGAATTGATTGAAGTAACATTGACATTTGTTGAAGTAAGCTGAATATTCAATTGATTTATCTGAACTATTATTAAAGTAATCTGAGTTTTCAGAGAGTCAACTGTTACAGTTAGATTTCCAAAGTTTAGATTAGTAGTTGTCAATGCAGTAGAAAGTGAATCAAATCTTAATTGTAATAGAGATAATGACAATTTTAATGAATCAATTTGAGGCAAATAGTTTACTTGTTTTTGGCATGAAGTCGTATATATACATAAAGCAATAAGAATTGTAACGATACTAAGTGATAACTTTTTCATATACTTTATATTTTAATGCTCCCTACAAAGATATGTGGATATTCCAGAATATCAAGCGAAAACTTTATTTTAATTTTTGATATGTGAATTCAACAAATAAGTGCACCTATTTGGATGTAAATTGATTGCATTTTACTAAATGGGAAAGACGATAAATTCCTCTTGTATCATAAATATATTTATTATACCCTTTTCGTCCAAAGTTGCATATACGACTTAAATGCGTCAAATTAATAGAATTAAATTTTAAATCCTAACCTGGCAAAGCCAGAACCAAAATTTAACGATTTTAAGAAATCGTTAAATTAGTATAAAAAAAATGGAACTTCTAAATGAGAGATATTCAGATAAGATATCAGGGATATTGAACTGTTACGATCGCATAGTAATAAAAGGCACCTTACCAACCATTTGTTACAGTGCCGGAATGGCTCGGTACCTATACAATCATCAGGTTCGGTTATTTGATTACCCGCGTTTTGCTGAAAAGTTCAGGGATACCCTTCGCGCCAATGCAGAAGATTTGAGTAAAAAAAATGGTCTGGAGATTATTTTTATCAGGAGCAGTAATGCTAGGAAGGAAGATATAGTTAAAAAGAATTGGGATGGAAACAAGCAGGGGTTGGTTTGCATACTTTCAGCGATGGAGGCTTGCAAAACCTATTCAGGGTGGCATGATAAGATCAGTCATAAAACCTTTTTAAAAAATGGATTGGGTAAATGTCTGCATTATTATTTTTATTTCAATGATCCGGATCTAGGCTTGGGATATGTACGGGTACCTACCTGGTGTCCTTTTATGCTTCAGGTATATTTTAACGGACATAATTGGTTAGCCTCTGAGCTAAAAAGGAAATCAATAGGTTATTCGCTGATAGACAATGCCTATGACCAAATAGCTGATTTTACAAAAGCACAAAAATTAGCCGATGGACTAACCGTATCCAAACTGCACAAAAAGCTGGATTGGATGGCCGGTTTATATTGTCCTGTATATAAGGAATTTGATGAGCATTATCATTGGAGCATTATGCAAACCGAATACGCTACCGATATTGTATTTAAGGATCACAAGGACCTGAGCATGATCTATGATGATTTGATCAGTACTGCCATCCATACCGTAAAGCCGGATAATATAGCCACCTTTCTGGGTCAGAAATTACATGGCAATTACGAAGGAGAAATAGGCAATAATTATCATCTCCGCATTGAGGGAAGCCGGATCAAGCATGTGATGGGTTCCGTTTCCATTAAAATGTACGATAAGTTTAAAAAAATATTACGCATAGAAACAACCGTCAATAATGTCTCCCAATTCAAACACTACCGAACGGTAGAACACCGGGATGGAACAACATCCCAGCAGCAGGCTGCTGTAAAGAAGAATATTTACAGCCTTGAAGCCCTGACTGAAATATTCAAGGCATCCAACAGGCGATACCTTGAATTTATATCAGCCATTGAAGATCATAGCGTTGGAAAAAACAGGTTGGATAAAGTAACCTCCTCCAAAATAGAAAATGATCGTAAATACAGGGGGTTTAACTTTTTTGAAAAATCTGATCTGAAAATACTTCAGACAGTAGCCAGAGGAGAATTTAATATAAATGGTTTCAAAGCCAAAGACATCAAATCCTGGATCACTGACAAGTCTTCTTCTCAGCTATCCAGAATCTTAAAAAGATTACGTGTATTTGGGTTGATCAAAAGAGTAAGAAACACCTATAAGTACTATCTGACGATCTTTGGAAAGATGGTTATCACTTTGGGACTAAAACTGAAAAACATGGTAATCATTCCTCAATTAAACCTGGTGAATATTGATTGAGTTTTGCCATTTAGTGCGAAGAAATTAGAATTAAGCTACTAATTTACTTCACATAATAATTATGGCATTTAGTTTTGATTTGGGCAATATCGCCCAAACTATTAAAACTTTCAAAAATGCCAGAAGGTATTATGAAAATCAGTCTGCTTATTGATGCAGCGCATGGACATCTGAAATAGCAAGTATTTTCTACAAGTACTGTTGAAAGGTACATTCGGCGCTGAGGAGAGATAGCCGGTTACATGTCCAGTTTGGTGCTGGTAAAATTAATATGCAAAGCTGACAGTGCAGTATTGAGTGAAAAACATATTGTTGAGGTGGTGGCTTTGCATATTATTCTGCTTTGCATATCGTCTTATATGTAAAGCTTTACATATAAGACGTAAATTTGATGAAGCCAAGAGTAATGACAAGGCCAGGGCTGAATATGCCCTGGATCAGATACAGCAACTTTACAACATAGAACAAGACTGCCGTGACCGGAAACTGGATTTTGATCAGATCAGGGATTTGCGTATGCAACGCGCCGTTCCTATCCTGGAACATATGAAAGGATGGCTCATAGAGCAGTACAGCCAGGTGCTTCCTCAGGGTGTCATAGGCAACGCCATCGCCTATAATCTGAAGCGGTGGGATAAACTGTCCATCTATATCAGAGAAGGCTGGCTAAAAATTGATAACAACCCGGTGGAAAACGCCATCCGCCCGGTCACTTTAGGCAGAAAGAATTATC